>Ga0207135_1003_pt2 | contig 32086 bp, 28 predicted proteins | sample Alteio_BWMinHeat_10_FD_153530 | JGI IMG/M metagenome (GOLD analysis project Ga0207135, IMG submission 153530) | Enriched cells from forest soil in Barre Woods Harvard Forest LTER site, Petersham, Massachusetts, United States -... | ecosystem: Environmental > Terrestrial > Soil > Temperate forest >...
GCGAACAGATATTCGTTTGCCGTGGAGGTGGTAAGCGCAGCCGAAGACCATGGGCTCGCGGAACTCAGCGATTCGTTATAGGCCGAGCGGTCCAAAGGAGCAGTCGTATCGAGACCGGCAACTTCAGAAACTGCAGCCACCACGTAAGTGTTCGTGCCCGTGAAGTGCAGCGTAATGCTCGTGGCTCCGCCGGCCGTACTCTTCGCGTAGTAGAAATTGGTGTACATCACGCCCTGCGAGACATTGTGATAGATCGACGTCGTGATGCCGCGAGTGAACGAATCACCCGAGTTGTCGGTCACGCTGGTAAGATCGAGAGGCCAGAAGCTCGCGCCCACTATGAGCGCATGCCCCGGTCCGGCTGCTTTAGACAGCGTAAGCGTGATCGTTCCGCTGGACGAAGGCTGCTGGTTCAGCGTGGCCCGCTGTATGACTGCGATAGAGCTGGTGATAATTGCCGGAGCTGGAGCGATGGTTATGCTGTCGCTCTGGCTGACTTTTGCGTTTGCGGAATCCAAGACGCTGATAGAAGCGGCAAAAGTTCCCGAGGCTACTGGCGTGCCGCTAATTTTGCCCGCGCTGCTCATTGTGAGACCGCCTGGGAGCCCGCTGGCCGACCACGTGTACGGCGAAACTCCTCCGGTAGCGGCCAATGTTGCAGAGTATGCCGTCCCCACCGTGCCTGCTGGCAGCGAGGTCGTCGAGATCGCTAGTGGCGCAGGTGTAGGAGTTGGTGCGGAAGACGCGCCCTTGAACGCGACGATCTCCATGGCGTAGTTGAACGCCGTGCTCGGCGTGACCGAGGCTTGGTAGGAACCGCTGGTCGTCACCGCCCGATCCAGCAGGCACAGCGTTGCCCCTGACGTATTCTGTGTCTGAGCCCACCCCGAAGTGGCATTGGAACATGACAGATTGTTCCACTCGTCGGCCGCCCAGGCGAACAGATATTCGTTTGCCGTGGAGGTGGTAAGCGCAGCCGAAGACCATGGGCTCGCGGAACTCAGCGATTCGTTATAGGCCGAGCGGTCCAAAGGAGCAGTCGTATCGAGACCGGCAACTTCAGAAACTGCAGCCACCACGTAAGTGTTCGTGCCCGTGAAGTGCAGCGTAATGCTCGTGGCTCCGCCGGCCGTACTCTTCGCGTAGTAGAAATTGGTGTACATCACGCCCTGCGAGACATTGTGATAGATCGACGTCGTGATGCCGCGAGTGAACGAATCACCCGAGTTGTCGGTCACGCTGGTGAGATCAAGGGGCCAGAAGCTGGCGCCCACAATGAGCGCATGCCCCGCTCCCGCGGTTTTAGGCAGCGTAAGCGTGATAGTTCCGCTGGACGAAGGCTGCTGGCTGAGCGTAGCCCTCTGGACCACACTTATGGACTGCGCAAGAGCGCCAGTTGGATAGAGAGCGGCAGCGAGAGCAAGGAGCGAGAAGAGAAGAAGAGTAGGTCGGCCGCTTGTCTTTGTCTTGTGTGAACTCGACTTCTGGAACTTACTCCTTTGACGACAGAGCCGCTTGCTCCCCAAGTGAGACCCCCGGTTAGAGAAAAATCAGGGCACGCTCGGGCTGGGCGAATGGCCGCTACAGCGAATCCTGTAGGGCTGTAATAGCAGCTAAGGTAAACCATGTATATATGGTTTGTGGTACAGGGGTGTCGACTGCCCTGTGGGGCAACGCTGCAGTCTCGCGTCGGGTACTAGCGGCCTTCGAACTTTCCGGGTCGGGTTTAGGGAATCAAAAGCAGGACATCAAAACCCGGAAATCAAAAAGGAGTGCATCCCGAAGCACAGGGAGAAATTCGCTTATTCACTCTTGCGCGTAGATCGCCCGGACGCGTGCCACATCGGCATCCGAAAGGCCAGAGACCGCGGCAATATCACTCCTCGCGTGGATCTGCGCTCGATAACGGCCGAAATACTCGGCTACGTCACCGCCATACCCGAAGTAATACATGATGTCGCGAAAATCGCGCGTGTGCTCGAAGCCGATGGCATGGCCGAGTTCGTGTAAGCAGGTTAGATAGACGATGCTATCTCGCAGAAGATCGTCCGCCGCGGCTCGGCGCGCGATATCCGGGCCCAGCGCTTCGACGTCGGGCCGAATGAACACAACCGCTCCGCGCCTTCCGTGCACAATCAGCGGTTGCGTTTCGCCGTATTCGCCGCCGCCGGGTTCGGCCCAACGGAGCTGAATCAGTGCCGACGATTCGCTCGCGGGTTCGAAACGAAGGCCTTTGCCCGCGCTTCGCTGCCATGCCTGAAAGGCCCAAAGCGCGAGTTCGTGGTCTCCGGGACGAAAACCCGTGTTGCGGTTTCCTTCCGCAATGAAATAGGTGACAGAATCGTTGGAGAAAAGAGCGCGCGTTGCAGTCGACGTATTGGCTTGGCGGGTTCTGATGCGTGCCGTGCCTAGCGCAAACCCTAAAAGGATCAGCAGGCCAATTGTGGCTGTGATTGCGACCACTCGCGATCCATTGTTTCTCGCCATTCTATGCTGCCCAGCTTCGCACTTAATTTTGCACCGCAGTTTTGCACCCCGGTTTTGCACGAAGTTTAGCAAGCTCCTGCGCGCATTGCATGCAATCGTCCGAAGTCGATCGCAATTGCTCGGCGCGGTCCTACGGCCGGGCCCTTGGTTACGGTGACCAGGGATCGATGACGGGAACCAAAAGATCGCGAAAATGCGGCGTGTTGCGCGTGGCGATGGTGGCGTGATTAGCGAGGGCAATGCCTGCAATCATGGTGTCACGTAGCTCGGCAGGGCGTCCGCTCCTGTATCGAGAGGCCATCAAATCTGCGGTATGCTGTGCCGCAACCCCATCGAATGAGGCGACTCTTCCTCCAAGCTTTTCGGCCAAAAGAATTTCGAACAATTGGGCCAAATGCGAACGCTTCTTGCCCGCAGGCAAGATCTGTATTCCAAAGCTGAGCTCCATAATGGTTACAGAAGTTGTCCAGATCGAGATCTTGGATTGTTCGTTCAGCCAGGTAGCCACAGTCCTGTCCGGCTCATCCTGCATCAGCGCGGACAATACGTTCGTATCCAGGATGACCATTACTCGAATTTTGGAGGTTTAATCGTGTAGCCGCGGAGTTCTGGAATATCCTCTTCGAGGCCAGCCCCTTTAAACATTGCAGCGATTTCACTCCCTAACCCGCCAGCGGCAGCGCTTTCTTCTTCTTTGACGGCGTCGCGCAAAATATCTCGCACCTCTTGTTCCATGCTCCTGCCGTGCTTCTTGGCGCGCCGCTGGAGCTTATCTTTTACTTTCTTTTCGATATTGCGAACGACCAATTGAGCCACGGCTCCTCCTAGACGATATCATGATATCACATCTGGATTTTGCTTGGCGTGGGGCGTGCCGAAATTACCAGGAGCTATAAGAGGTGTTCTCGAATGGGGAGACGGTATCGGAGGTCGAATGTACGTCGGTAATGCCGGGAGAGGTCTGGTCGGCGCTCAGCAGAACGTTATCAGAATCGGTATGCCAATCGCGGCCGCGCGTCATGGGATCGGTGGGCACTTCCCGCAAATAGCCGGAGGAAACCAGGTCATCGAGCGATTGCGGGCCCGCCGCCTTATCGAGCGTGTATTGCTGGATGGCGCTCCGCATGGTCTGCAGGTCTTGTTTGAGAACCGCTTCTCGTGCCCGAACGATGGATTTCTCATATCGGCCGGCTGCCAGGCCAATGAGTACCAGAATGATGGCGATGACCACCATCAGTTCCATCATGGTGAATCCGCGGCTGTGCTCTCCACGTCGGCGGACCTTGCCTGATCGTTGCTGAAAAATAGAATCCATCACCAATCCGAATACTTAGTGCTGTCCAACGCCGTGCCTTGCGATAGCGAGAAGACGTCGAAAACGTTCTTGCCGCCCCAACTCGTCGAATCCGGATCGTCCTGAACCGAACGCATGCCCCATTCGGCTTTACCGGTCATCGGGTCGACGGGAACGCGCCGCAGAAATCGCACATGCCGGATCAGGTCCTGTCCCTGGCTTGAACCGTTATTTTGGCCCTGCCCCGAAGTTTGTCCGAAAGAGCTGCCACCCGCCGAATTGCTCCCGAAGGAGCTTCCTCCGAAACCGCTGTTCCCGAAGGAATTGGTTCCAAAGGTGCTGCCGAATCCACTTGACGGCGCGATCGGCTGTCCCGGATTCGTAGCTCCGGCAATGCCCGCGCCCTGCTGCGATGTCAGATCGACGCCTTTGACCAGCGTGTCGAGATCAGGCGGATAGCCTTCCGAGCCTACTTCGACGCGAATCAGATTTCGGTCCGCCGCGTCTTTGTAACGGTCGATGGCGTCGCGCATCTCCCGAAGCTCGCGGTGCAGTTCCGCTTCCTTCTGGCGCTTCACCGTATAACGCGCGACGGGCATGGCCGCTGACGCTAAAACCAGCAGAATCGCGCAGGCGATGATCAACTCGAGCAGCGTCATACCCGATTGGCGGGAAGCTGTGCGAATCTGCGGCGAAACTTCCTGGTGCATGGGATTTGTCCGCGAGGCTATTGCACCTTAACGGTGGCTTCTTTGGTTACGAATTGCAACGGCCGCTGCTGCGAATCGCGCGCATTGACCTGCAGGATCGACAGCGTCGAAGTTCCGGGGCCTACGCCTCGCAGCACCACACCAAAAATTGTGCCGCTGCCGCTCACGCCCGGCGTATTGGGCATGCGCGTCGCGGAGACGATGGCCTGGCCGCGTTCCTTATCTACGCGCTGCACTACGGCGATCGGCTGCTGTCCTCCGGAAAGAAATCCTCCCTGGCGCACGTCTTCGACGGAGATCACTTTTGGATCGTACTGCATGAGCATGGGGATGGAGTAAAGATCCTGCGCGCCTTGTACGACTACGCCAACTGTGGTCGTCTCGCCCGCTTTGAGCGCGACCGTAGCCGGCTCAAAGGCCAACTGCCCCATCGGCGTCTGAGCTCCCGAGGCCGGCGCGTTTGTAGCCGCCGCGCCAGGGACCTGGGATCCCGGTGCAGCGCCCGGCGTGACGCCCGGCGTTGTTGCTCCCTGAGTTCCCGCGGCCGCTGCAGCGCCAGCGCCGTTGGCTCCCGCGGGCAGTGGCGGCGTCATGACCACCGATTCCAGTCGAATTTCCGGATTGGTATCCGTGCCCGAAGCAATCCCGCGCAGATTTTCCGCCGTGATATTCGGAATGCGAATAATGTGCGGCGTAACTACGATAAGAACTTCCTGATCCTCGTTTTCCACGTTCTCTTGAGAAGTAAAGTAGCGCAGGAAGGGAATATTCGAGAATCCCGGCCAGCCGGTAATGGATTTGCTATTCGTCCGCTCGATCAAGCCGCCGAGAATATTAACTTCGCCGTCTCGCAGCCGAACGTCGTGCTCGATTTTCCGCGTGCTGATCACGGGCTGATCGATTCCGCCGATGGGTTGACGGCCGGTAACCGAAGAGACCTCCACTGAAAGTTTCAGGCTGATTTCGCGATTTTCGGGATGGATTCTCGGAGTCACATCCACAATAACGCCCACGTCAATGTATTGAAATTGCGTATTCACCAGCGGGTTCACGATGCTACCGCCCGCGCCCGTCGCACCCACGCCCACGCCCGCCTGAAAGCTCCCCGTCGCCACGGGAACGCGGTCGCCGATGCGGAGCTTCGCGTCCTGGCCATCCACCATGCGAATTTCCGGATCATCGATGATTCGGGTTTGGCTATCGGTCAGCAGGGCGGTAGCGGTAGCGTTGGGCAGCGTAATGCTGTAATCGCCAGTTCCTATAGACCGCAGCTGGTTCAGAGCCAGTCCCGTGTTGTTGTTGGTGGTCGTGCCGTTCGTCGGGTTGTTTGTCGTGCTTGTCGTGCCCGGTGGAGTAAAGGTCACTGACACGCTTGTGCCAGGATTGATGCCCAGATCGCGTATGCGATCGCGCCTCGCCTGCAAGACAGAGAACTGAACGACCACCTCGGCCTTGGGCTTATCGATGTCGCTTACGATTTTCTCCGCCAGCATCACTTTATCCGGCGTGTCGCGCACGATGATGGCGTTCTGCGCATTGAATTGCTGCACGCGCCGCAAATCAAGCAACTGCCGCAACCCGTTGACGATCTCCGTCAAATCCTGCGGCAGAATCGTATTTTTCAAGTAGATCGTTCGGACGACTTCCTCTTCGTAGTCGCGCCTCTTTTGCGCCTGGTCAGGGGCCACGAAGATGATGTCGTTGGTGACCGGTTTCCAGAAAGCCTTGGACTCCAGCGACACGATATCCAGCGCTTGTTCGAGAGTTACATCTGTTAACTCTGCCGCGATCCGCCGCGATGTAAAATCCGGATCGAAAACCACCGTTAGTCCCGCCAGCTTCGCCACGGTGTCGTAGATCACCCGCGAATCATTGGTCATCTTCAGATTAATCGGCGCGCGTGAAAGCGGCTTCAACTGCGGCGGTCCGGCCATCACTTTGGGCTGTTCCTCTCCCGGAGCAGCGGGAGCCGGAGCCCTTTCAGCCGCGCCCTTCGCCGCAAGAGCATTCATCGTATTTTGGATTTCCTGCTGAGCGATAGGACTGGCGGGATCGATCATCAGAGCTTTTTGAAACTCAGCGAGAGCCAATTGCAAGTTACCCATCTCACGGAGCTTGCGACCCTGGTCGACATGATATTGTCCGGCCTCGAAACGCATGCGCGTCAACTTCAACTTGTATTCCGTATTCAGGGGGTCCGATTTGAGTGCGCGGTCGTAGTGGACTACGGCGGAATCGTAATCGTTGGTAGCCTCGGACTTCTTGCCCTCGTTGTATTCCTGATTGCCTTTCGGGCAACCGGTGAGCGCCAGCATCGCCAACGAGACGACACACAGTCCCGCACATCGGACAATGCCCCGATTTTTGAGACTCGGGCCGTCGCCCTTGTCGAAGGCGCCCATTATTTTTCGCTTATTCCAATTCACTTTATGCGGCCCTTGCTGGCGAGATCACAGGGCGAAGCGATTCGTATTCTCACTTCAACCGACAGAAGAAAAACAAGGTCTTCCTCGCTCCGGTGGGGACAATTCCAGCGCTTTGGCTCGTGCATCGCAGGTGCTAAATTCAAATTTCTCCTCGATTGGCCGGGGCCGAGCCGGTCCGCATGTTAACACCCGAACTGTGGGTCAGCAAGGCAACTTGCTGTACTTACAACCGCCCGTTAAGATAGCCCTTCGTGGCTAAAGCTGGAAAGAAAACCACCAAAAAGGATGCATCCGGGCAGGAAGTCGTTGCCCAGAATCGCGCCGCTAGCTATAACTACCACCTCCTGGAAAAGATGGAAGCCGGAATGGCGCTCGTGGGCACCGAAGTGAAAGCGCTGCGCGAAGGCAAAGCCAACCTGCGAGACGCCTACGCCGAAGTCCGAGGCACGAGCGTATGGCTGGTGAATTGCCATATCCCGCAGTACAACCCCGGTGGCCCGTTCAATCATGAGCCGCTCTCGCGCCGCAGGCTGCTCCTGCATCGCCAGGAAATCGATAAGCTGATAGGCAAAACACAGCAAAAAGGTTTGACGCTCATCCCTCTGCGCATCTATTTTCGCGACGGCCTCGCCAAATGCGAGTTGGCCCTGGCGCGCGGCAAGAAAGAATGGGACCGCCGCCAGTCCGAGCGCGACAAAGAGACTCGGCGCGAGGTGAACGACGCTATGTACAAATACCGGAGGCGTTAAGAAACGATGGCACCCAGCATGCAAGTCACTTTGGATTCGCGCCCCGCTTCGAAAGTCGAAGCCGAGGCGCTCGTAAGCTATGTGTTTGAGCCGGAAAAGGAGCAGGGAAGTGCCATCCAAGGCGTCGTCGCTGAGCTCGATCGCGCCGCCGGCGGCGCCCTTGCCAAGCTCGCTGCATCCGGCGAATTGACCGGCAAGATGCTGGAGTTCACGCTCGTTCACTTTGCGCCTGGAATTGGCGCGCAGCGGATCGTTCTGATCGGCGCCGGAAAGCGCGAAAAGTTCGGCACCGCCGAATTGCGCAGGTTGGCCAGCGCCGCGGTGCGTTATCTGAAAGCGCGCTCGGTCAAGCGCATCGCCTTTCTCGTGCACGAACGAGAACGAACTGCGGAAGCAGCGCAAGCCCTTACAGAGGGCCTGCTGCTTGGCAATTTCGACGGCGACAAATACCGCACAGACAAGAAAAATCCTCCAGTGGAATCGGCAGCGCTCGTAGGTTTCGATTCCGCCGCGCAGAGCGGCGTCGAACGCGGCCGCATCATCGCCGAATCGCAGAACTTTACTCGCGAGCTCGGCAACGAGCCTTCCAATTTACTTACGCCGCGTTTGCTCGCAGAGCGCGCTGAGGCCATGGCCCGTGAAGCTGGCCTTGCCGTGGATATCCTCGACGAAAAATGTATGGAGGAACTGAAAATGGGCGCGCTTCTAGGCGTGGCGCGCGGCAGCGTCGAACCTCCGCGCCTGATTGTGCTTACCTACACGCCCGAAAAACTCACACCTGGAGCGCCCGTCCTCGGATTTGTGGGTAAAGCTATCACGTTCGACACCGGCGGCATCTCCATCAAGCCATCGAACGACATGGAAAAGATGAAATTCGATATGGCCGGCGGCGCGGCCATGCTCGGCGCCATGCGCGCTTTGGCGCGCCTCAAGCCTCCCATCAAAGTCATCGCCGTCATTCCTTCGACGGAAAATATGCCCGGCGGCCGCGCGCAGAAGCCTGGCGATGTGCAGATTGCCATGTCCGGAAAATCGATCGAGGTCATCAATACGGACGCCGAGGGCCGGCTAGTTCTTTCCGACGGCATCGCCTACGCGAAGCAGCTCGGCGCAACGCATCTCGTCGACGCCGCCACGCTCACCGGCGCGATCGTTGTTGCCCTCGGCAACGTCAACACCGGTGTTTTCGGTTCGGACGCGGCTTTTACCGAACGCGTGCTCGCCAGCGCGCAACGCGCCGGCGAAAAAATGTGGCGCATGCCGCTCGACGACGATTACCGCGACCTGATCAAGAGCACCATCGCCGATATTCAAAACGTCGGCAGCGGCCGTGGCGCCGGCGCCATCGTCGCCGCCTGGTTCCTGCGCGAATTCACTGGCGATACGCCCTGGGTTCACCTGGATATAGCCGGTACGGCGTGGCTCGACGACGCCAAGCCCTGGGCTGGCAAAGGCGGCACAGGCGTGGCCGTGCGCACGCTTGTCGATCTCGCCATGAATTTCAACGGCCGCACCTCCGCCGCGAAGTAACCCCGCGGCCCAACCCATACCCGCGAACGTTGTCATTCTGAGCGGAGCGTCCCGAAGGTTTTATCCTCGGAAATCGGCCTTGCGATTTCCGTCGGGACGCGCAGTCGAGGAATCTCTCTTCGCTTTTTAAAGCCGGCCCTGGGGATTTTCCATTCTGCAGCCTACATCTTGTCCGGGGCTTCGATTCCCAGCAGGCCGAGCGCGGTCACCAATTGCCGCTCCACCAGCCGGCTGAGCCGCAGCAGGAAATCGCGTTTAGCGGAATTGGCTTCGGAGAGAATGTGATGGCGGTGATAGAAAAGATTAAACGCCTGCGCCAACTCGAACGTATATTTCGCCAGGAATGCCGGCTCCTGCGCGCTAAGCGCCGTGGCCACCTGCGCATCGAGCGATCCCGCCAGCAGCGCCACTTCCCATAAGTCATCGCCCTCGCCCGGCTTCATGAAGTCCTTGACAGATGATTCTTCGCCGGCGGCGTCGTCAAGTTTCGCCAGCGAAAAGTCCGGCTGCTGCTCGGCCATTTTGCGAAAAATATTCCGAGCGCGGACCGTGGCATATTGGCAGTAAGGTCCCGTCTCGCCTTCAAAACTGAGCGCGTCGCGAAAATCGAAAGCAATAATCGCCGTGCGCGTGTACTTCAGCAGGAAATAGCGCAGCGCGCCGATGGCGATGGCATGACTGATGCGCGCTCGTTCGGCTTCCGGGGTGTCGGCGTGCCGCGCGTCAACCTCGGCTCGAGCCGCCGTTTCGAGTTCGTCGAGCAGATCGTCAGCCTTGACGCCCTGGCCCTTGCGCCCGCTGACCTCCACGTAGGGCTTGCTCATTTCCTCTTCCGAGAGCGTGTAGCCCATCTCCGCGGCGCAGCGCGGCGAAAGCGCCACCACGTCGTAAGAAAAATGGATGGACCGCGCCGCCTGCTCCTCGAATCCCAGCGCCCGCAACCCGGCAACCACCACGTTTTGCAGATAGCTCTGCCTCGTATCAATCACGTTATAGACTTCGGTCGCGTGCCCGAATTCCGGCGCGCTGGGATCGCCGTCACTCGCCGTGCTGGTCCACACGATGTGCCCGTCGGGATATGTGTGAAAGCGCCGGTAACCAAAATCGCGGCCGAGAAGTCCGAATTTCCAAAGCTGATAAGCGATGTCCTTGCCCACGTAAGTAACCGTTCCGTTGGATCGCACGATCACCTTAGCCGTGTCGTCCGGGTCCGCAGTCGCGGCGCCCGCAGCGTCGTCATCGCTGTTTTCGCCACGGCCTTCTCCGGTGTCGAGATGCATCACCCAGCAGCCCGCATTTTTCCCCGAGCGCGCCAGGTGAATCGCGCCGCGCTCCTTGAGCCGCTGAAAAGCGGCGTCCCAGAATTTCAGGTGCAGGATCTCGCTCTCGCGCGGCAGCACGTCATATTGCACGCTGAGCCGCTCCATGGTGCGCAAATGGCAGCGCACGATTGCGACGGAGATGATCTCCGCGAGTTCCGCCTCTTCGCCGCGGCCTACTTCGATCGCAGCAAGCGTCTGACTGCGCAGGGCAAGGCGGGTCTTGTCCTCTTCGAAAAATTGCGTCACCCGCGCATAAAGATCCCAGCATAAGTAATCGAACCGCGGCGCCGCAGCCAGCGCGCGAACCTCGTTAGCCGATTTTTGCTCCATGTGGGCGAATCCGACCACCACGTCCGCCACTTGCACGCCCGTGTTATCGATATAGTTCTGCACTTCCACGCGGCGGCCCGCTCGCCGCAGCAGCCGAACGAACGTGTCGCCGAGCGCGGCGTTGCGCAAATGGCCGATGTGCGCGGCCTTATTGGGATTGATGTTGGTGTGCTCGACCACGCACTTCGGCTCGCTGGCTAAGGCTTCGCGCGAGCCGGGATGCGCGGCTTCCGCAAACGCCGCCGCGAAAAATCCCGCGCGGTCGAAGTAAAAATTGACGTAGCCGCCGCCGGCCAGTTCAGTGCGTGCGACTCCGGGAATCGCGGCCAGTTCCGAAGCGATCTCCTGGGCAATCTGCCGCGGCGCACGGCGCAGCCGCTTGGCTAACTCGAAGGCGATCGGAGTCGCAACTTCGCCCATCTCGACATTGGGCGGCCGCTGCGTGACCACGGGGACGTCGTGGATGCCCCGCTGGTTCAGGAATTCGCGCAGCGCCGCGCGAATCCGCGCCTCAACGATGTGATACACGGGCGCTCATCACGAAAAGTTTTATGGGATATTTCATGGCGAAGGATGAGAGGACGATTATAGGAACTCTCGCCAGAGCCGTCAAAAACGTGGGCGGATTTCAGTCGTCTTCCGTGCCCAGGAGGATGGCTGCGCCGAGAACCGTGGTCCACAGCCCGCGCTTATCGCCCACGGCGGATTGCGTGAGGTTCATCGTGCGCACGATTTTGTTGGAGATGCGATAGACCTCTTTCTTCTCGTCCCAGGAAAGGTCCGGATCGAATTCAACGTTCAGCGTCGTGGCGAGCATCTCCGCCGCCAGTTCCTCTGCGTATTCGCCAGCCACTTCTTCGGTCTCGCCGAAAGAGTGATGTTCAGACAAATAACCGTACATCGATTTGTCGGCGGGAAGCGCCAGACCAATGCTTGCAGCGATCAGCCGATGTGCCTCGCGCGTGGAGTTTTCGCTGATCACCGTGAAAGCCACTTGCCCCGGCCGTAGGTGCTTCAACCCTTCGCTGCGGGAGATCAGCCGGCAGTTTGGCGGGAAAATCGACGAGACGCGCACGATATTGCAGGCCGCAATGCCCGCATTGCGCAAGGCCAACTCAAAGCTGGAGAGGCGTTCGCGGTGTTTACCAACGCCTTTTGTTAGGAAAATTCGCTTCGCGACGAACGCCATGTAGGATGCCGGTTCGCGGTGCCTCCTGGGTTAAAACTGCCGCGAGCAAAAAAAACACGGAGCCGAAACGTAGCAAGAACGTTGAGCACTGTCAATAACTTTAACCCTTTTGTAACAAAACTCTTGTGCCTCGCGCGCCCTCGCGCACGCAAGTGATCTCGATATCGGTTTGCTTAGGAGTATCAGGCGGTCTTGTCAGCAGTCTGGCAGAGCGTCAGAAGCCTTTCCAGCGATCGATTGAGGTTTTGCAGTTCGGAAAGGTCGCGCTGGGTGAAGTCGGGGCCTGCATCCGTGAGGGACGCGCCCTTACGGCAGATTTGTGCCACTCCTACCACGTTTTTGCCGCGCAGAATCGGCGCGCTCAAGATTTTTTTGGATGCTCTCTCCAGAACGCTGGCCGACCGGCACACCCTCGAATACCGTGGCGTGTCGGGCAATGGGGAAATTGTTAACGATATCAGGCCGGCGATCGCGAACCGTGCGCGCGGCCAAAGCTGTATTGCTCGAAACGGGAATCGATCCCACGGGACGCAACTTCTCGGGAATGACGAAACGCAGCGTGCGTCCGGCGGACACTAGCTCCATGATGGCCACCTCGTCTTCCTTCACGCCAAACAGCTTTGCCACCTGCCGAATCACTTCCATCAGGGAATTGGCATCCGGCGGAGCTGATTCCTTCTCGATGCGATCGATCAGTTTTTCCAGGTCACCGGCAGCCATTCTGCCTCCGATAGGTGCCAAAATTATAGCCAATGTCTCCCGCCGATATTTCGGCCGATGCAAAACTATTGTTAAGCATGTGCCCGCGAAGCTAACCCGGAGTAGAATCCTTCTTTGTGTAATGTGTACATTTCGGACCTATTTCTTGGAGGTATTAATGCGATCGCTAAAGCTTATCAGCCTGCCGGCGATATTAGTTCTCACCCTGCCGCTGGCATTGCACTCCCAGACCGCGCCGCCATCTGGCCAGGCGGATTCGAAGGCGCCAGCCGGCGCGCCGAGCGAGCCCGGGCTTTACATGACGTTCCAGACCGATAAGGGGAATATCGCCTGCAAACTCTTTGAGAAAGAAGCGCCTATCACTGTGGGCAAAATGGTGGGGTTGGCCATCGGCAAGATTTCCTATATCGATCCGCGCACCCATCAGCAGAATCGAAACAAATTCTTCGACGGGTTGACCTTCCATCGCGTGATTCCCGGATTCATGATCCAGGGTGGCGATCCGTTAGGGACTGGAACCGGAAGCCCGGGGGGCCCCGGCTTTCCATACCAGAATGAAACATCACCGGCCTTAAAATTCGACATGCCCGGGCGGTTGGCGATGGCTAATGCAGGTCCAAACACCAACGCGAGCCAATTCTTTATTACCGAAGTGGCGTACCCTTCGCTGAACGGCGGCTACACCCTCTGGGGACAATGCGAAAATGCGGATGTTGTAAAAGCCATCGCTCGCGTGCAGCGCGATAGCAACGATAAGCCCCTCACGCCCGTGCACATCCAGCACGTGATTGTGCAACGCGTCGGCCCGGTGCCTGCGAACGCCCCCGAAGCCATGGGCGCGCCCGCAGGTTCAAAATAATAAAAAACTAGACTCCGAGGACTTTCACCAGAGAGCGGACGGAATTCGCCGACTTATCTAACGCCGCCTTTTCTTCTGCGGTGAGCTTCACTTCGATGATCTGTTCGGCGCCGCGCTCTCCGAGCTTCACGGGAACGCCCATGAAAAGACCGTCGATTCCATACTCGCCCTGGAGATAGACGGCGCAGGGCAGAATCTTCTTCTTATCTTTCAGAATTGCCTCGATCATCTCCACGACGGCGGCGGAGGGTGCGTAGTACGCCGAGCCGGTCTTCATCAGGTTGACGATTTCGGCGCCGCCATTGCGCGTTCGCGTCACGATAGCCTCGAGGCGGTCTTTAGGCAGCAACTCGAGAATCGAGATGCCTGCTACCGTGGAGTAGCGCGGTAGCGGAACCATGTCGTCGCCGTGCCCACCCAGCACAAACGAGTGCACGTTCTCGACCGAGACGCTCAACTCCTGTGCGATGAACGTGCTCATGCGCGCCGAATCGAGCACGCCCGCCATGCCGATGACGCGATTCTTCGGGAATCCACTCACTTTGAACGCGGACTGCGCCATCGCGTCCATGGGATTGGTCACCACGATGAGAATGGCGTTGGGCGAAAACTTAACTATGCCTTCAACGACTCCTTTGACCACCTCGTAATTGGCCTTCAGCAAATCGTCGCGGCTCATGCCGGGCTTACGCGGAAATCCCGCGGTGATGACGATAATGTCGCTATTGGAGGTCGCTTCGTAATTACCGGAGGCGGTGGAGATGCCTTGGGTCTGGGCGTCGGATCGTATGATCGGCGTGGATTCGAGCAGGTCCAGGGCCTTGCCCGCCGGAACGCCTTCCAGAATATCCGTCATCACCACATCTGCTAGGCCGCGATCCACAACGCGCTGCGCCGTCGTCGAGCCTACGAATCCACCGCCCACAACCGTAACTTTCTTCCGCATTCCAAGCTCCTTGGTGAGGTTGACGATCCGATCAGGATCGTCATCCCGTCCTCCGGGGAAAGTCACCTACAGGATGAGCTTTCGCCGGTTAACAAAGCCAGCGTGAGCGAGGGATCTCTCTTAGCTGTTTGTTATATCTTGCACGGGGAAATCGTCAATCCGCCGCGACGCGTGTCTGCATGTTTTCGATAATGGCCGTCGCGAATTCGGAGGTGCGCAATTTTTTGGCGCCTTCCATCAGACGCTCGAGGTCATAAGTCACGCGTTTCTGGCCGATGGTGTATTCGATGGCGCTTTCGATGAGTTGCGCCGCTTCCTTCCACCCCATGTAGTCAAACATCATAGCGCCCGAGAGCATCACCGAGCTCGGATTGATGACGTCTTTGTCGGCATATTTGGGGGCTGTGCCATGCGTCGCCTCAAAGATGCCATAGCCATCGCCGACGTTTGCACCCGGCGCCATGCCCAAACCGCCGACCTGCGCAGCCGCAGCGTCTGAAATATAATCGCCGTTCAAATTGGGGGTTGCGAGCACCTGATATTCGTCTGCGCGGGTCAAAATCTGCTGAAAGATGGAATCGGCGATGCGGTCATTGACCATGATCTTCTGCTTCCACTGGCCCTTGCCGTGAGTGGCGGAAATCGAATCGAGCACGTGCTTCACTTCGGCATAGACTTCCTGGCGCAGTTTTTCCGTGCCTTGTGCCAGACCTGGCTCGACCATGGCCGCATTCTGCTCGACGCTCAGCCCCGGATTCTTTTCGACATTATCCAGAATCCAGCTTTCGCGCTCCGTGACGATCTGCGCGCGGAATTCGTCGCGCGCGATCTCGTAGCCCCAATCGCGGAACGCGCCTTCGGTGAATTTCTGCACGTTGCCTTTGTGCATCAGCGTAACCACGCGGCGCTTGTTTTCGATGGCGTGCTGGATCGCGCGACGCACCAGGCGTTTGGTGCCAAACGGAGACATCGGTTTGATGGTGATGGCGGAGTCGGTGCGAATCTGCTTCGGGCCGCCGCCGAGCATCTCTTTGTTTAGAAAATCGATCAGCTTTTTCACTTCCGGCGTGCCGGATTTCCACTCGATGCCAATGTAGACGTCTTCGGTATTCTCGCGGAAGATCACCACGTTCATGCGTTCAGGATGCTTCACCGGAGAAGGCACTCCGGGGAAATAGCGCACCGGGCGGACGCACGCGTAAAGATCGAGAATTTGCCGCAGCGCCACGTTTAGCGAACGGATGCCGCCGCCCACGGGCGTGGTCAGTGGGCCCTTGATGGCGATGCGAAAATCGCGCGCCGCTTCGACGGTATCTTGCGGCAGCCATTCCTGGAACTTGTTGTAGGCCTTTTCGCCGGCGAACACTTCAAACCACACCACACGGCGCTTGCCGCCATAGGCGTGCTCCACGGCGGCATCGAAGACGCGCTGCGAGGCCTTCCAGATATCGCGCCCCGTGCCGTCGCCTTCGATATAGGGAATAATCGGCCGGTCGGGAATGCGGAAGTTGCCGCCGACAAATTGAATACCCTCGCCATCGTGCGGCACAGATAGCCCGTTGTACGACGATTTCATGAACTGCACCTCGTATGATTTGGCTCTGGATTCGGCCCTGGATTTGGGATGATCCGCTGTGGGCTGCGGGCATTCCCTCGTCCTGCAAAAGATACTCAGGGCAAGCCGAAAACAATAACATAACGACTACGCCGGCGCATCCGAACGACCCCGGCTCCGCCGGATCTTTCGCGAATGCGCGCGAAGTCACGCGAAGTCATTTACCTCGCGAGTTGGCAGAAAAACGCGACGGATCAGGAGTTGGTCTTTCCAGCCTCGCGCACCGCGCCGATTGCCTTGGCGGTAAATTCGTGACGGTAAGAAAAGAGGCGATCGAGTTTACGACGTACGAAACGGCCAGCAAATATCTTTCCTAGAGCACGCATCGGCAACGCATATTCCACGCGGTCCTCGAGGTAGCAGGCGAACGGGCCATCGGGCTCGAAGCTGTGTGTGTGCTGCCAAGCTGCGAATGGTCCCTTGATTTGGCGATCACGAAACATGCGTCCTTCCTGGCATGCGGTGTGTTCGCTGATCCATGTGCGCCAAAAAGGACCTATGCGAACGCGAATCTCGATCTGCGAGCCGACGTCGCGAATCGTGCCGGTGCGCCGGATCACGCGGGCTTGCTCCCAGGGCGGCATCAGTCGTTCCAGTGCATCTGGTTCGGCGTGCCACGCAAAGAGGCGCTCGGCGGAGGCAGGAAAACGAGTCCGTTTGACGAATACTTCGGGCATGCTCCGAGATTGTCACTCCTATCAGTTGACCCTTCGGCGTTACCTTCCTAAGTTATAGACCGGAGTAGTACCGTTCTGGATGAACGTGCAATTAGCCTTGCCTTTGTCGCCGCACACCTGCCGTTGCATATTGATCGTTTCCAGTTGAATAAACTGCTCCGGAGAAAGATGCATCGCTTCCCGATAGGCATTGTCGGCATTGGCGCGGCTCTGTTCAGCCTGTTGACGCTGATCTTCGGCTAATTTCGTTTGCTTCTCGGTCTGGATGCGCTGTTCCTGCGTGGCCGTTTCGACACGCTGATTCTTAACGGCGTCCGGCGGGTTCGCCTTTCCCACCGTCATGGTCACGAGTTTTACGGGCAGGCTTTTCTCTTTGATGAATGCGACGATCTGATCGCGTATCTCAGCGTCGATAGCATCCAGCGCGGTAGTCGAGATGGCTGTCTCGTTCATGCCGTGCTTACGTACGGCTTGCCGCACCATAGTCTTGAACGGCTCCTCCAAATTGTTCTTATACCAGTCGGGGCCGAAGTTCTTGATCAGGCTCACGGAGTCCGTGACCTGGAGAACGGTGATCGCGTGGAACGTGATAGGCACGCCGTCCGACGTCATCGTGTCCGCCATTTCCGTCTCAAACTTCTGAGGCTGCATATATACGTCGACGCCATCCGTCGAGATCGCTGCGTAGGTCCTGCCGGTCTTTACCGATTCGGCGTCGACGCCACCGTGTCCAAGGAACCACGGCTTCTCCACGAGCACGACTTCATGGCCCGCATCCGGCGAGTACACGCTGCATCCTGCAAGTAGAACTGTTGCCGCAAGAGCAATCGAGACAACTTTCATTTTCATCTCCTTTTCACTTAAAAAATAACCGGACGTTCGAGGACCTCTGGTGCCCGTGCACGGCCACGCTCTGTAAAGGCGACTTATCAGGCACTCGAAGAACATCGGGTATTTTGATAGGAATGGCCGTCCACGTCACATTCGCTTTCGGCACGCTTTAGCCATAATGCAGGGGTAAGGTCTTGCGAGAACTCGAACAATGTTCAGATGTTTCCAAGCAGCAACCAACGCAGCATTGAATCTTAGCGCCTGATCGTCCGTGCCCGACGATTTATACAAGGCCCTCGACGAGCAGCCCTTGACGTATACTCTTCCGCACGGTGTCGGGCCCCAGGAGATATTTACGCGCTCACATAGTCCTGCATTTCAGCATTAGCACGAAAATCTGTGAGGAAAGCATATGCACACGGTTTTGAATCGGCGAAGCTTTTTGCGAGGGACTTCCGCGCTGGCGCTGTTCGCGGCCGCCCAGGCTGATTTTCTCGCGCAGGTCATCACGGCGGCCGGCACCGATAACGTCATCGCCGCAACCTCGGCGGGCAAGGTACGGGGCCTCGCGTTGGATGATGTCAAAGTCTTCAAAGGCATTCCATACGGTGGCACAACGGCTGGCAAGAACCGCTTCATGCCGCCGACAAAACCTGTGAAGTGGACAGGCGTGCGGGACACCCTTGCATACGGCCCCACCGCGCCGCAAATAGCGAACGGTGCTCCACAACAGGGTGAAGACTGCCTGGTGCTAAACGTGTTTACCCCGGAATTGGGCGACAGGAGTAAACGGCCAGTGATGGTATGGCTGCATGGAGGCGGGTTCTCGACCGGTTCTGCCTCGGAAGCAATTTACAACGGCGTCAATCTCGCCCACAAAAATGACGTAGTGCTGGTGAGCATCAATCACCGGTTGAATGTGTTGGGCTCCACTTACCTCGGTGAGGTAGCTGGTCCCGAGTTCGCTCTTTCCGGCTGCGTGGGAATGCTGGATACCCTCGCCGCCCTGCACTGGGTACGCGAAAACATCGAAAATTTCGGCGGCGACCCGAACCTGGTAACGATTTTCGGCCAATCGGGAGGTGGACGGAAAGTAGCCACGCTGATGTCCATGCCCGGTGCGAAGGGGCTGTTCCAACGAGCGATCATCGAGAGCGGCGCTGTGTTGCGGCTGACCACGCAGGAGGATGCAATCCGTCAGACCGAGCTGCTGCTGCGAAAACTGGGCGTGCAGCCCCGGCAAACGCGCGACCTGCAGAATATCCCAATCGAGAAGCTGCTCGCCGCCGATGCGGAAGTGCAAACGGAAATCAAACTGCGAGAACCGGGTATGGTGGCGGATTCACCGATGGTCGACGGCAAGGCTCTGCCGAATCACCCCTGGGACCCGGCCGGACCAGCGGTTTCTGCGAATATTCCATTACTGATAGGTTGGGCGCGCACCGAGGAGACGTTTTACGACCGGCCCACAGCTGAAAAGCTCGCCCTGGATGAGGCGGGACTCAGAGAGCGTACGGCGAAGCGTCTCGGGGTTGATCCCGAACCGGTGATCGAAGCGTTTAAAAAAGCGTATCCGGATGCGTCCCCATGGGATCTATACATTCTCATTGCGAGCGACCATCCGCGCGCGGCTTACACTCGGGAACTCGCCAAACGTAAGGCTGTGCAGGCGGGCGCCCCGGCCTTCGTCTATCGCTTCGATTGGGAAACGCCCGAGGGAGGCGGACACATGCGTTCGCCCCACACTGCCGAAATTCCGTTCGTATTCGAGAACATCAGAATCGCGGGTCAATTCATCTCCACGATGGCTGAAGCGTATACTCTCGCCGAAAAGGTCAGTTCGAGCTGGGCGGCGTTTGCGCGCACAGGGGAGCCCAATACGCCGAAGCTTCCGAAATGGCCTGCTTACTCCGTTGCGCATCGGGACACCATGCTATTCAACGACGAATGCAAGGTGGAGCAGGACCCTGCACAATCCGCGCGGCTCGCGATGGAGCGAGTGTTGAAGCTGTCCTGAAGCGAATGGTTGTCGCGTACGCGTGCCGATTGACGCGGCAAAGTTCAACCGGCCGTCGCGATAGCGTGGGCGTACATTGTGTTCCACTGAAACCGGCAAAGCGTTTGTAAGGGAGCAAAGAACGATGAAGACAGGTATCGGCAGACACTCAAAGATCGCGGTGATCGCGCTTGGCACATGTCTCGCGGGAGCTTTTGCACTGGTTAAGGCCCAGCAACGTCCTGCGGTGGACGTCGCCATTGGCAGTTCCGATGTCGGCGGCGTGGTTACCAGCATGAACGGACCGGAAGCCGGCGCATGGGTCATTGCAGAAACGGCCGACCTGCCCACCAAGTTTGCCAAGATGGTCGTCACGGATGAGCGAGGGCGTTATGTCATCCCGGAACTTCCGAAGGCGAACTACAACGTTTGGGTGCGTGGATACGGTCTCGTCGATTCGCAAAGGGTGAAGATCACTCCGGGCCAGCATCTCAATTTGACTGCGGTGGCGGCGCCGAGCGCCGCTGCGGCCGCCGAATATTATCCAGGCGCGTATTGGTATTCGATGCTGCAAATCCCCGATAAAAGTCTATTCCCCGGGACCGGCCCGGACGGGAACGGCATCTCGCCGAAAATAAAAACGCAGGAAGATTGGATCGATACGATCAAGAATTCCTGCCAGTCCTGCCATGCTCTGGGTTCGCAGGGCGTGCGCAGGATTCCCAAAGCCTGGGGGCATTTCGACAATTCCGTTCAGGCCTGGACGAAGCGTCTGCAGGCGGGCCAGGCACAGGCGAACATGTTGACCACTCTCAATCAGCTCGGTTCCAAGAAAGCTTTGGCGTTGTTTGCCGACTGGACCGATCGCATCGCCGCAGGCGAGTTGCCGTCCGCGAAGCCGCAGCGGCCCCAAGGTGTCGAGCGGAACGTTGTGATCAGTATGAGGGAATGGTCGACGCCCAAGGGCTATCTGCACGATGAGATCTCCACCGACAAGCGCAATCCTCGCGTAAACGCCAATGGCCTGATCTACGGTTCGCCGGAAGAAAGCACGGACATGGTTCCCGTGCTCAATCCGATCACGAACGAAGCCTCGCAGATCAAGCATCCCTACCGTGACCCGAACACGCCGTCATCGCTCGATTATCCCCACGGTCATTCGCCGTACTGGGGCGACCAGCCGATTTGGGACGGTCACACGACTATTCACAATCCGATCTTCGACGAAAAGGGACGCGTCTGGTTCACTTCGCGGATCCGCGCCCCACAGAACCCGGCCTACTGCAAAGCGGACTCCGATCTTCCCTCGGCCAAGGTGGCGCCGCTGGATGTCTCGGGACGACAGCTCTCGATGTACGATCCGAAAACCGGCAAGTTTTCGCTCATCGACACGTGCTTTAGCACGCAGCATCTGTACTTCGGTCATGACGCAAATAACACGCTCTGGACCAGCGCAGGAGGGCCGGAAAGCGGTGTGGTCGGCTGGCTCAATACGAAGATGTACCTGGAGACCGGCGACGCGAAGAAATCGCAGGGCTGGACTCCGCTGATTATTGATACCAATGGCAACGGTAAACGCGACGCGTACGTTGAAGCCAACCAGCCGCTCGATCCCAAGAAGGACAAGCGCATCATGGCTGCCTTTTATGGCGTTCAGCCTAGTCCGGTGGATGATTCGATCTGGGGACAATCAATGGACGTCGGGTTTTCGCACATGAATCAGCCGGGCTACCTCATCCGCCTGGTGCCCGGTCCCAATCCCGCCGAAACCGCTCTGGCGGAGATCTACCAGCCGCCGGACATCGGGTTCGGGCCGCGCGGCATCGACCTCGATACGAACGGTGTCGTTTGGACTGCGCTTGCGAGCGGGCATCTTGCCAGTTTCGACCGCCGCAAATGCAAAGGTCCGCTGAACGGGCCGGCCGCGGCAACCGGCAAACTGTGTCCCGAAGGTTGGACGCTGTATCAATTTCCGGGGCCGCAGTTCAAAGGCGTTACCGATCCAGGCAGCGCGGACCACGCCTATTTCGTCTGGGTGGATCGCTATGACACGCTGGGTCTTGGCGCAAACGTGCCCATCGCGGAATCCAACGGCAACGAGGCTCTATTGGCGCTCGTGAACGGCAAATTTGTAAACATTCATATCCCGTACCCGATGGGCTTCTTCAGCAAGAACGTGGATGGCCGCATTGACAATCCGGACGCCGGCTGGAAGGGCAAAGGATTGTGGACCACGACGGGTACGCGTACGGTATTCCACAACGAAGGCGGAACGGAGGCGCGCCCCAAGCTTTACAAGGTTCAGGTGCGGCCTGATCCACTGGCGCACTGAACGAGACAGCCGTTCTGCCCGTTTGCGTACGAACTGCCAGGCGCCCGAGGACCTGCCAATGTGGGCTGTCGGTACTCGTCAGGGAGCATGTGAAACACTCGCCTTCCTCGCCTGCTGCGTCATTTCGACCAGAACTTTTCTTGTTTCGGCCGGGCTGGCTACCTCCCGCAAAAATGCGATGCGTGCGCCACGAATTCCGTTTGAGGTCATCAGTCGCACGTGGAACCCGAGGCGGTCAACAGCAGTCATCGTTGCCGCCTGAGCCTCAATTCCACCAAATACACGGGCGATCAAGACGAGCGCATCTCTATGGTCGGCATTCATGTGCTGGATGATTTCAGCCGCAGCGCTGGCAAGCGGATCGGGTTTCGCGCCGTCGTATTCCGAGGCAGCGACCCATCCCATCACGCCGAAGCCACCTACGTAATACACGTCCACTATTTCCATCCGATAGAACGAGAAGTCCTCGAAATCAACCCAATGTTTGCTGTTCGCGTAGCGTTCCAGATAGAGCTTTCGTGCTGCCGGCACTTCGGTTTTCTTTACGGGCACAACGTTTCCAAGCAATGTGACGCGCGATGCGCCTAGAGGATCGCCGCTGGCATCGGGCTGAGTCACGAGGAGACTGGCACGCGGATCGGCCTGCAAGTTCTGCGTGTGCATTGCCATTGTGCTGATTAGGAAGAGTGGGAGCCCATCGTCATCCAGCCCGTACGGCATCACTGATCCGAACGGGAACCCAGGCCGCTTGCGCGAAAGTGTTGAGAGGCTGCCAATCCGGCCCATGTAGAGCAAGGTACGCCCTCGCTCGGCAAACGAAGGCTCGGGAACCGGGGGTTGGTCACTCGCAGGGACAGGACTCGCGTGCTTTCTGACGGATGAAGACATTTAGTTTTCCCCGAATTCGGACCACCGCAGTAACAGACAGTATATCGTCAGTATGCGATTTCTTAACGAAGGTATGCAGTTAGCGCGTGGTCGTGTGAGCGGAACAAGCTTCGGCGGGCAACATCTAGTCACGCTTCGGGGACCAACTTTTGAGAGGAGCAGTTCTCGGGACATAACTCCACGTGAATCAGGCTTGTGCTTCAGGGGCATGAGCGTACACTGAAAGAGCGGAAACACACCCTTCAGCTGATCTCGTTGGCGAGTCCCTACTAACTTCAGCAGAACAGGTTGAGCGATAGCGCTACAAACAAGGAGATACTGATGCCCGACGCTTGGACAAATGACGGTGTGCAGTACACGATAGACGTGAAAGCCGGCTTCGGGGGTGTAGTCACAGCCCAAAGGGAAGACGCGAAGACCGCCCATAGTCGCATTGTTTCAAAATTGGTGACCCGCGAAGAGACCGAGAAGTTATTTGAGAACGATCTATGGGCAGCCAACGTTCCTGCAGGGCGTTAGTAAAACCGTTTTGCCGATCAAAACGACAGGCCGCCAAGCCCCAGGCCTAAAACCTCTAGCGTTTCCACGTCCGGCCGGGTCGTTTAGCGTGGTAGACTCAGCGCATGGGTAATCCAGTAACAACGCCGACGGTCCGTGGTGCGTGGGTCGGGAAGTGCCCGCGCTGCGGGACGTGTTGCTTGTTCGCGGGGCTTCCGGCCACCGAGTATGCGGGGCAGCAGGTCGTTCGCCCTGGCAAATTTAACTCGGTTTCGGTTCCTTGTTCTTGCGGTCGCAGGTTCCAGGCCGACATCGACGCCTTGATGTTTGGCACCATCGCATCATTGTCTATTCAGCGATTATCGACGGATGCATTTGCCGTAGAACAAAGCTATGCGGGCGCCAAAACCGACCTCGGACCGATGAACGAGATGGAACTGTGGGCGTATCTGAACTCGCGCACCTTGATCGACATTATTCCCTCCCAGGTTCTCACCTTCCTAAACGTGTCTAAGGCTCTCGATATGGACATGATTCTTTCGGTTGTGCGTCCAGCCGTAGCTGATGCGGAAGTCGCGCGCTCCTAACGAACGACGGCCCAGCCCTAAATTCTTTCTGAGATGATGTCGGTACGACGCGAAAGGAAGATCCGATGCGCACCATGAGTATGTCCGCAACTAAAAAGGCAATTAAAAACCGAAAACTGAAGGCGGCTCGCAAACGAGCCTTGAGGACGAAAAAAAGCAAAGCCGCCACCAGACGGGCGGCGCTCAAGAAAGAGCAGGTTGCCGCTTCCGCATAATCGTCACCAAATCACAAAGCACGCCCCGCGGAGGCGCCCGAAGCCCAAGCCCATTGGAAATTATGGCCACCCAGGTGGCCGGTGACATCCACAACTTCACCGATAAAAAACAACCCTGATACTTTCCGGCTTTCCATCGTCTTACTCGACAACTCATCGGTATCTACGCCGCCCACTGTGACCTCAGCTTTTTCATATCCCTCAGTGCCTTCAGGGACGAGAGCCCATTCATGCGTTTGCCGATCGAACGCCGCTAATGCCTGATTGTTCCAAGTGACAGGTGCATGCAAGTCAACCCAGCGCGTGACAAAGCGATGCGGTAGGACCCCCTGAAAAGCCAATCGGGCGGCGACCACATTTCTAGCCTTCGCTTCGCGAATTGCCGCCGCGATATCGCGGCCAGGTGCCAGGTCGATACGAATCGACCGGCCAGCATCCCAATAAGAGGAGATTTGTAAAATTGCCGGTCCGCTCAGCCCGCGATGAGTGAACAGCATCTTGTCCCGAAACGAATGATGATCTGTGGAAACGGCGACTTCCGTCGAGAGGCCCGCCAGATCGCAATACCGGCTTCGATCTCCGGTCTCCAGCACCAGCGGCACCAGACCAGGTTTCGTTTTGCAAACATTCAAGCCGAATTGGCGCGCCAGGTCGTAACCAAAGGCGGTGGCGCCCATTTTAGGGATCGACAGTCCGCCCGTCGCAACGACTAGCGTCGGCGCGTGAAACACGGCAGATTCGGCACGAACCACGAACTCCGTCGTGTGCTGGACCTCATTAACCTTCGTGCCGAGAAATATCTTTACGCCGGCGGCCGCGCATTCGGCTTCGAGCATCCTCAAAATTTCTTCTGCCGACCCGTCGCAGAAAAGCTGTCCTGCAGTTTTCTCGTGATAAGGGATGTGATGCTTTTCGACCAGAGCGATGAAGTCTGCGGGTGTATACCTCGCCAGCGCTGATTTTACGAAATGTGGATTTGCGGATAGGAAATGTTCCGGCTGGCAATAGGTATTGGTGAAATTACACCGGCCGCCGCCAGAAATGAGGATTTTTTTGCCCGGACGATCGGCATGTTCAATCACGGCGACGCGGCGTCCACGCCTGCCAGCCTCCACCGCGCACATAAGTCCAGCGGCCCCGGCGCCAAGAATTACGGCATCAAACTTGTAATCCACGGAAGTTTCACTGCGCCGCTCAGCTATGCAGTGCGGAGCGTTCAACAGTAGCTAATGAATATCCGGTTTCCGGCACAAAGGGCAAGAATACATCGCAACCGGTCGCGGCGTTGGCGGGGAATTTGAGAAACCGGCTCAACGCCGGGGCCGCTCATGACTTCATCTATGGGGCTGACGTTTCAGCTTTGCGGCACGTTATCGGGAGCTGCCGGCGCCGGCTTTGGCGGAGTGCGTTCGTACCTTGATTTCGCAGGCGCAGGCGCGCGTTGATCCTTGTTTTTCTTTGGTTTCTTTGCTTCTCGGCCTCGCCTATCTCGGTTGCCCATGACTCTCTCCTTGGATGTTGATGTGATGATAGCCGCTAACGATACTTCGAAATGATCTCATCGACAAAACCATTTCCATGCCTTGCTTCCAGGAACACCTAGATGCTCGCGGTACCCTGTGCCGCCTCCCACATTTGCCTCCGCGGCGATGGCCAAAATGTTGGAGCGAAGTGTTCGGTGCGCGCATTTGGCAATCATTTTATACGTCGAGCCAATGTAATTCGTCACGAACAACCCGAGAAATCGACCTCCTTCACTGGAACCGTAATGCCAGCAAGCGCTTTCAGAGGATTGCTGCTGCCATCTTGGCTGGTGATCAGAAAGGAAGGCATGCAGTCAGAAGAACCGCCACTGAGCGGCACTGCGGCGGTTGCCCGTATCTTATACAGCACCGGCGTCAGTGCTGGAATCGAGTACGAAGAAATCGCTCCGGCTGAAAATATGCCCACGCGCGGATTGCTGGCGGGCTCGATCAGAGTATATTCGGCACAGTTGGAATTTGAAGGCGCACCCGAAGGACACGCGCTGTTCGATGAAACGGAAAGACTGGCGATCGAGGCGCCTTCGGCCGGGATAGTCACGTCGCGGGCCACATTATTACCAAGGGATATTGTCTGCAGGGCGGAAACGGAAGCATCGATGGCCGCTGCTGCGGATCCGGATTTTGCCGTCACAAATCCCTGGAACGTCGTCGGCCCCGTGGTTCCAGCCTCAGCAGTCAAGGGTATCTTTCCCAGGTTCGTGCCGCCGGGAACACCAACGGCAACGGTTGCGTTGTACGCTACGCCGGCGCCATTGATCGCCACGGCTACCACGTCGAAAGTTGCCCCCGATGGCAGCGGGCAAAAATTAAAGTTGCCGCTGGAATCGGTCACGGTCTCTTCAAAGATGACGTCAGCGCCGCTGCCGTCTTGCGCTTGCTGCTCTAGCGCGACCAGCACTTCGCCATTCGCTCCAAGTGTAATAGGCTGCAGCGTGACCTGATCCACCACCTGCCCGCTGATCCCGGTGTTATTTGTGCTCACCTGTCCGGCGGTCAGCACTGGCTTCAGCCGGAACGGCCCGTTGCCTTGCTCAATAATGGAAGCACAGGCGTTGAAATCAATGTTGAGATCAACGTCCTTTCCCGCCGCGACCGTGATCGGTCCTCCAACAATCTGCCCCGGAGGAATTTTCAGCCCAGTGTTGGCCTGGCTGGAAAGCTGAAGCTCAACCGGCGTATTTACTCCGTGAAGAAATACGCAGTTGAATCCTTGCCCGGCGCAGGCATTGCTGGCGGGAAGTGCGCCGCCTCCGTCATTGGGAACGAGCAGGAGCCGGAACTGCTGATAAGTGCCCACGGGAAGAGCCGTGTTCGAGCCCAGTGCCGTCAGCAGGCAGGTATTCGATGCCGCGGAGAACAGGTCTATTTGCTTGGGCTGGGTGTTGAGTTGCGGCGCCAACTCCTGCCAACCGCCGGAGTTATCGTCAGCGGTGGCGCTGGTGTGTGCCTGGACCGAGCGAATGGTGACATACACATGGTCGAATGCTCCATTCGGAAACGCGCAGGTTGGCGGGTCGGTGAGACTCACGTTGATGGTGCCGGTCCCACCGCCAGAGATCGTATTCGTACCTCCTCCGCAACTCACTAGGGCCGCCGACAAAAAAGCCAGTCCGATAAGACCACCAACCCAGTACAACGCTGTTCGAGCCTCGGGCTTAGCAGGTGCATTTTGCATACACGATCTCCTGAGAATAGAAAAAGGGCTGGGGTGAACGCCTGGCGGGGAACATCCGTGGCGAACAGAGACTTTAGTACAGTCGATTGTATGGAGTCAACCGGTGCCAGGTACCCGGCGCCCCAATGGGCCTCTCTAGAGGCAACTTGGTAGCGGGCCTGAATATACCTTCCCAAATACCCAGTAGACCCGATGGGTCTAAAGTCTGTAATGAGCGAAGATCAAGGCCAACTCACCGGGAGGTTTTCAATGTCAATTCTAGCGTGGATCGTTTTGGGACTGATTTCGGGCTTCATCGCGAGCAAGATCGTCAATAGGCAAGGCGAGGGCGTCCTACTAGACATCGTTCTCGGAGTCGTCGGCGCTCTGGTCGGTGGCTGGATCTTTGCTGCCATTGGCCATTCGCCCGTAACGGGAGTGAACCTATATAGCATTTTTGTTTCGGTGATCGGAGCGATTCTGGTTTTGGTCGTCTACCACGCACTGAGTGGCGGCGGCCGCAGAACGATCTAGGTTGTTTCTGAGCCGGATCGTCGAAGGCAAGTCGACTTCAACCAGGTCCGAAACACGGCACGATAATTCAGGGCGGCTTGGGCTCATGCACGCGCCGCCCTTTTCATTTTCAGGGGCAATGCGCAACTATGCAGCCCGGCGAAGTGGTCCGGCTAGCGCGACTTCGCTGCACGAGGCCGCGCATTGGCGGCAAGCCTCAGCACACCTCTGCATCGTTTCGCCTTCGTATTTCCCGCATTCTGCCGCGCACGCCGTGCATAGCCCGGCAGACACTTCACAAATGCGGTGAGCGAAGGGCGAACTACCCACAAGCAGGACTATACATGTTCGGCAAAGTTCAAAGCATTCTCCACAAAGCCGGATGCATTCCGTCATTGTCTCCGGGTCCATCGTGAGGCCTTCATCGCGGCATTCCGCACACCAGCGTATACACTGCAAACAGTCTTCGACGCATTGCTCAACTACTGGATTTGAAATAGCCATAGCAACCTCCTGTAAACTCTCGGCCCATGTTCCTAACTCTCGAAGCAGTCTAAACTCGGAACGAGGTGAATGAAAAAGAAAGAATCACGTAGCGGCGCGGTTACAGGAAGAACCCGAGTGACATCAAATGACCGTTTAAATATAGGCGAACGCGATTGGCGCCGTGCCGCGGGTGCGGCAAGCGGCGGATTCACGGGCGGTGCCGTATGGACGAGAGCTGATAATTGGCGAGATCATTCGAGGTACAAAGGAGATTCTCAATGACTCCCTCTCAAGTGCTGCTTCTGGCGTTGCTCATTGGTGTTGTGTCCGGCTTGCGTTCTGTTACCGCGCCTGCCGTCGTGGCCTGGGGCGCTCACCTAAGCTGGCTGAACCTCCATAACACAGCTCTCTCCTTCATGGCGTCGACTGCCGCCGTCGTTATGTTCACTCTGCTGGCTCTCGTCGAACTGATTGCCGATAAGCTTCCTTCCACCCCCAGCCGCACAGAACCCGTCGGTCTAATTGCCCGAATCCTTCTGGGCGGCCTATCCGGGGCGTGCGTTGCGGTGTCGGGTGCGCAATCCATCGTAGTGGGCGCTGTTTTGGGTGCGGTTGGTGGTGTTGCTGGCGCGTTTGCGGGTTACCAAGCTCGCACGCGCCTCGTGAAGGCTCTGAAGGTTCCGGACTTCGTCATCGCTCTTTTGGGAGACGCGGTGGCGATTGGCGGGGGCCTACTTATTGTGTCGCGGTTCTAAGCGGAATTGAGAGACGCAGCCGTTCGCTTGCGAGCGAGATCGTGCAGCCACGCATCGATTACGGAGCGCTGCTGAGTGGCGATATTTTCGAGCTGCACGCCCATGCCAAAAATGCCCAGGCCGCTGCTGGAATGCAGATAGACCACTTTGCCCTGCAGTTCGCACGTCCTTATGCCGTCTGAGATGTGGAGACGAATTTCCGTCCCAACGGGAATGGGCAAGAGTGTACCGATGTAACAACCTCGCGAGCTCAACTCGGCAACTTGCGTGGGGACTGAGGTTCCATCGCAAAGCGTAACTTCGGCATCCGCGAAGAACGAAAATCGTTGATCGGCGCGCTTTTCTGGGAGAGGGCCGTTAGGAATCATGATCATTGTCAGTTTGTGGACTCGCTACTTGCGTTGGCTCCGGTGCATAAGTTCCTCTCTTGCAGCCGGCTGCGCGATAGAACTAAAGCAACAAATTCCGTGGTACTTCCGCCCAAGCCGTACCATAAGTACTGGGCAACTCATCTCACGCTACGTCCGGCAGTGAGCAAGGCAAAAACGCGTTTCTCTGAAGGGATTGCGCCAATCTAAGGCGTCGCGGCACAGCGAGCATTTTTACAACGGAGACGGCATGGATCTTGGATTGAAGCGGAAGCGGGCGTTGGTAACGGGTTCGACGGCGGGAATTGGATTAGCGACAGCGAAGCAGCTCGCGCGGGAGGGCGCCTTCGTTTACATAAACGGGCGCACCGAGGAGCGCGTGCGGAAAGCATTGGCGGAAGTTGAGGGAGACGCGGACGGCGTTGCCGCCGATTTAGGAACAGCCGCCGGCGCGGAGAAATTATTCCAGCGCGTCAAGGATCTCGATATTGTCGTGAATAATCTCGGGATTTTCGAGGCGCGCCATTTCCTCGATATCGGCGATGCGGAGTGGATGAGATTTTTCGAGGTGAATGTGCTCTCCGGAGTGCGCATGGCGCGCCGCTATTTGCCGCATATGCTGGAGCGCAAATGGGGCCGCATCATTTTTGTCTCCAGCGAATCGGCGCTGCAAATTCCGGCGGAGATGGTGCATTACGGAGTGACCAAGACGGCGCAGTTGGCGGTCGCAAGGGGCATCGCGGAGTCGTTTCCCGCGAGTGGCGTTACGGTGAATTCGGTGCTGGCCGGTCCAACGGCCAGCGAAGGCGTGAGCGCTTTCGTCGAAGGTCTGGCAAAGCAACAGGGTAAGAGCAGGGAAGAAACGGAGCGGGCGTTTTTCAAGGATGCGCGGCCGACGAGCTTGCTGAAGCGCTTTGCCACCACCGACGAGGTAGCGGCCATGATCGTGTATCTTTGCAGCGAGCCCGCTTCGGCCACCACGGGATCGGCCGTGCGCGTGGATGGCGGCGTGGTGCGGTCGATTGTATAACCAGCGGCGCTTCGAGCTGACGTATGCGTAGTAATTGCTAGACTAGGCGGCGCTATTCAGCGCCGTCCAGGCAGCCAGAGAGTCCATGTAGTCTCTCCAATGCACGATCTTTCTTTTCTCAATCGTTACGACCGAGATGAACCTGTTGTCATAGGGCAAGCCGGTCAAAAGAATCTTGCCGTGTACTTCGTATTCGAGGATTACAACGCGACTATCTTGCGAGCGATGCACAACCAGTGCGTCGCCGGAGTGAAGCTTGATCGTCTTGCCGTATCCGGAGTAGCTAGCGATTAGATTGGCTCGACCCCGAATTGTCAGAGGCCAACCGGGGAAGTGATAGCGGAACTCGAAGTATGCGTTTTCGGCAATTGTATCGAAATAATGATCGCCATCGACGAGTCCGCGTAAGCCTGTCATGACGACTTCGAAGAAAGGATTGAGAGCTTCAAAAACTTCGTATTGGGTTTTTGTCATAACAACTCCTCGGCGTCCGACGTGGGCATCCAAGCGCGGACGACCGGTTCCCAGCAACGTAGTCGGCGCAAAAGCGGTTCCACATCCAGCAGATAAGGCAAAGCGTACCGGGAATGTTTGTCTTTGCAGCTTCGCGACTTGAACTTAAAGCGTCGCTCCGTTCATTTCTTAGTTAGCTTTGCGAGTTTGTCCATTGCGCGATTCAGCGGCCATGAGAATCCGCAAAAAACAAGGGGCCGCGCGGCTTCAAGGTCCGCACGACCCCAAGAGTTTTTGCAGAATCCAACTACTAGATGTCGTAATACAGGTGGAACTCGTACGGGTGCGGACGCATGCGGACGGGGTCCGCCTCGTTCTTGGTTTTGTAGTCGATCCACAAGTTGATGAGTTCCTCAGTGAAGACGCCGCCCTTGGTCAGATACTTGTGATCGTCTCCGAGAGCCTTGAGGGCCTCGTCGAGCGAACCGGGCATCGTGGGCACCTTCTTCGCCTCTTCCTTATCGAGCTCGAAGATATCCACGTCGAGCGGCTTGCCGGGATCGATCTTATTTTCGATTCCGTCGAGGCCGGCCATGAGCATTGCGGCGAACGTGAGATAGACGTTGCATGAAGGATCGGGTGGACGGAACTCGAGCCGCTTGGCCTTGGGATTTGTCGAATACATCGGAATGCGCACGGCCGCGGAGCGATTGCGGCTGGAGTAGGCCAGGTTCACCGGAGCTTCGTAGCCCGGCACGAGGCGTTTGTAAGAGTTCGTCGTTGGCGCGGAGAAGGCCGAAATGCTCCGCCCGTGCTTGAGCAGCCCGCCGGCGTACCACAGCGCCATTTGAGAGAGTCCCGCGTATTTGTCTCCGGCGAACAACGGCTTGTTCTTCGACCAGAGCGATTGGTGCGTGTGCATGCCGGAGCCATTGTCGCCAAACAGCGGCTTGGGCATGAAGGTTACGCTCTTGCCGTATTGCTGGGCCACGCTCTTGATGACGAACTTGTACTTCATCATGTTGTCGGCGGAAACCAGCAGCGTGTTAAAACGCAGATCGATTTCGGATTGGCCGGCGGTG
>Ga0207135_1009_pt1 | contig 29405 bp, 29 predicted proteins | sample Alteio_BWMinHeat_10_FD_153530 | JGI IMG/M metagenome (GOLD analysis project Ga0207135, IMG submission 153530) | Enriched cells from forest soil in Barre Woods Harvard Forest LTER site, Petersham, Massachusetts, United States -... | ecosystem: Environmental > Terrestrial > Soil > Temperate forest >...
TCCAGGCGGCGGGCGGAGCTCAGAGATTGGCCAGCCTCAAAAGCTTTGTCGGTAAGGGAACAAGCGTGAGCTTCGGGGGATTCGGGGGTGGTGGCGACGTAGAACTCGCGGCGGAAGCTCCGGATAAGCGCGCCACGATTATCTTATTTAAGGAAGCGACTGACCGAGGTGACCAGATCAGGACCTACGACGGCCACGCCGGTTGGGTAAGAACACCGCTCAACGTATTAGGGGAGTTTCAGTTAAGCGGTGGCGATCTGGACGGCGCCAGATTGGACGCACAGTTGTCTTTTCCGGGGCAAATCAAGCAGGTTCTCACGAATCTGAAAACCGGCCCGCCTGGCACCATCACGGATCTTCCAGCGCCAGCGAGCCAGGCATCGCTGCAGAAGGATGTGACGCTGGGGCAGACTCACGATGTGGATGTCGTGCAGGGAACCGGGCCCAGGGGACTTCTCGTGACGTTGTATTTCGACAGGAAGACCGGACTGCTTTTACGTGAGTTGCGGTATGGCAGCTCGCCCATCGGCCGCGTTCCTACTCAGGTTGACTTCGCTGATTATCGCGACGTCAACGGAATCAAGTTGCCGTTCCGCATAACTTACGCCTGGCTGGACGGGCGCGATTCGATTGTGTTGAACGAGATAAAGACGAACGTCCCGGTTAGCGAGGCGAAGTTCGACAGACCGGCTCCGCTGAAGGCGCGATAGTCAGTAATAAAGTTCGATGATCATTAATGGCGGCTGCTAAATGGAAAATTGGCTCAAAGGTTCAATGATGGCCGGAGTCGCTGTGGCATGTGCGCTCTTGCTGGCGGCCTCGCCCTCTCCTGCTCAGACTCCGGCTTATCGGGCGCCGCGGACCGCGGATGGTAAACCAGATTTGAACGGGATTTGGCAAGCCCTCAACACGGCCGATTGGGATCTCCAGGGCCACGCTGCCGCAATGGGGCCGGTGGCGTCGCTGGGAGCGGTATTCGCAAAACCTCCCGGGCTGGGCGTTGTGGAAGGCGATGAGATCCCGTACCTGCCCGCTATGGCCGCGAAAAAGAAGGAGAATCAGGCAAATTGGACAAAGCTAGACCCCGAGGTGAAGTGTTTTTTGCCTGGTGTGCCACGCGCTGCCTATCTCCCTTACCCATTTCAGATTATCCAGTCTAGCGACAAGATCCTGATTTCGTATGAGTATGCGGGTGCCGTTCGCACCATCAACATGGGCGCGCCCACCAAGGCCCCGGCCGATAGCTGGATGGGCTGGTCCAACGGGCATTGGGAAGGCGAAACGCTGGTGATTGACGTGACCGATCAAAACGACAGCACCTGGTTCGACCGCTCCGGGAACTTCCACAGTGACGCCTTGCATGTGGTAGAGCGCTATACCCGACGCAGTGCAGACACTCTCAACTATGAGGCGACCATCGAAGACCCCAAAGTTTTTTCGCGCCCCTGGAAGATCAGCATGCCGCTGTATCGTCACGTGGAGAAGAACGCCCGGCTGCTGGAATACAAGTGCCCGGAATTCGCGGAAGAGTTGTTGTATGGGCCTCTTCGTAAGAAGACTAGTAATTAGACCGGGAAGGAGGCTCCTATGATTCGTCGCTTTCTTGGTTCAGCAACCGCTTCGGCGGCGATAATCGCCGTCCTTCTGATTACGCAGCCACCTGCCGCCGGGCAGACGGCGTCCCCTGCTTCGAAGGTGGCAGCGAAGACAACATCTGCTGCGAAGCCGTGGACGCAGTCGCATACGCCCGATGGCAAACCGGACCTGCAGGGAATATGGAATACCGCGACGGTAACTCCACTGGAACGGCCCAAGGGGCTGGGCGCGAAGGAATTCTACACGGACGAGGAATTTGCCAAGCTCTCGCAGCATATCCGGCAGGGCGAGGTAGGCGAGGAGGCCGAACTCGGGGCTGCTCGAGAGAACGATCTCCGTTATGACATCAGTCTGTATGGCGGTTTCGACATCACGAAGGCCAGGTTCGCATCGAACAAACGCACTTCGCTCATTGTGGGACCGGAGGGCGTGATTCCTCCGATGCTGCCGGAAGCCAAACAGAGAAACGCCGAACGTGTCGCGAGAAATAAGGGACACGAATTCGACAGCTACGAGAACCGGCCCCTTTCAGAGCGGTGCATCCTGATGGCTCAGGAGATGATTCCCATGCTGCCTGCAGCTGGAGAGGGCAACCTTCTTCAGATTGTGCAAGGCCCGGGATACGTGGCCTTCCTTCACGAGATTGACCATTCCACACGCGTCATTCCCACAGACGGGCGCGCGCACATTCCGCAAAACATCCGTCAGTGGCAAGGAGATTCGGTCGGCCATTGGGAGGGCGATACGCTGGTGGTCGACACGACCAATTTCACTACCCGAAGCGCTTTCAAAGGGTCCGGGGAGAAGCTGCATTTGGTGGAGCGCTTCACGCGCAACGCCGACGATCAAATCACATACCAATTCACCGCCGAAGATCCCACCACGTGGGCCAAATCTTGGAGCGCGGAGATTCCCATGACGAAGACCGATGGGCCGGTCTACGAGTGGGCCTGCCACGAGGGCAACACGATGATATCCACCATACTCCGCGGAGCGCGTGTGACGGAGGAGGAAGCTGCCAAGAAGGAAGAGAAGTAGCACGAAGAATTTGGAGAAACCATGAACAATCGATGTTTCGCTTCAATTGCCGCCCTGGCGGCTATGGGTGTCGCGTCGTTGCTGGCTCCGGCGTCCGCAGCCGGCCAATCTTCATCGCCGGTCGCCAAGACAACCACTGCCAAGACGAACACCGCGCATAACGCTTGGACTCCGCCGCGAACAGCCGACGGGCAGCCCGATTTGCAGGGAGTATGGACCAACAATACCGTGACGCCTTTGGAACGGCCCAAGGAGCTTGCAGGGAAAGAATTCTATACAGAGGAGGAGCTGCAGGCACTTGCCAAACGCGAACGCGAGCGACTCGATCAAATTGAGGCTGAGGGTCAGCCGCCCGCCAACCACTCAGGCGTAGAAGGGGCCGCCGCGGACGACGTTCATTACGATTTCTCTCAGTTCGGTCTGGACCGAGGCCAGTCCAAGCTCGCATGGAATCGGCGAACGTCAATCGTTGTAGGCCCCGAAGGGAGGATTCCTCCCGTAACACCTGAAGTTCGCGCAATGCTTGCGGAAGAGCGGGCCAAAGCCAAAGGACATGAGTTTGACGGCCCGGAGAATTTCAACTTGGGTGCGCGCTGTCTTGCTCGGGTGAATGTGGGACCGCCGTTGCTTCCCACCGCCTACAACAGCAATCTGCAGATTGTACAGGGCCCGGGATACGTGGCCATTGAAGCAGAAGAGATCCACGACGTTCGCATCATTCCCACTGACAGCCGTCCGCATATACCTAAAAGCATTCACCAGTGGTATGGCGACTCAGTTGGTCATTGGGAGGGCAATACGCTGGTGATTGATACGACCAATTTCACCGATCAGACACCGTTTAAGGGGGCTCAAAACCTCCACGTGGTCGAACGCCTCACGCGCGCCGATGAAGACACCATCCTCTATCAGTTCACCGTGGAAGATCCAGGTATGTGGACCAAACCGTGGTCTGGAGAATTGCCGATTACCAAAATTGACGGCCAACTCTATGAATACGCGTGTCACGAGGCGAATTATCCACTGGCGAATACCCTCCGCGGTGCTCGCGTGGCCGAGGCGGAAGCGGCAAAGAAGTCAGCGAAGTAGTGCGAGGACTTAAGCGAAAGGAGCAACAGATGAGAGCAAAGCTGTTCGTACTCGTTGTTCTACTTCTGGTGGCGGCGCCGGCGTGGGCGCATCACGCGTTTGCGGCGGAATTCGACCAGGGCAAACCGCTCAAGTTAAAGGGAACGGTCGTCAAATGGGAAGTGACCAATCCTCACTCCTGGATCTACATGGACGTGAAGGGTGATGACGGTAAGGCCGTTACTTGGATGATCGAGGGCGGCAGCCCCAACAATCTGTACCGACTCGGCTTCACAAAGGATTCCCTGCCGCCTGGTGCCGAGATCGTGGTCGAGGGTTACCAGGCAAAAGATCACTCCACTCGAGCGGTCGGGAAAAACGTTACGTTTTCGGACGGTAGAAAATTGTTCCTCGGCCTGCAGGCGCGTGAGAGTGATCCAGAAACCAAGAAATGATCCAGATCACATCAGGCCAGGCTGCTTGAAGTTCTCGGTCTCGGAACGTGTTTAGATAACGCCCTTTTATTGGGCGATCAGACGGTCCTACTGTGATGGCAAGCTCCGAATCGAAATTCCCGTTCGGGCCTGAGCTCGGATTCTGGGCCGCGTCTTTTTTCATTCTTCTGGCGGCTTCCGGGTGTTCGAAGGAGCAGGCCGCGCCTGCGCCGCGCGTGGCGGCTATTCCAGTCACTGTGTCGAAGGTCACGCAAAGAGCCATGCCGGTGCAACTAACCGCCATCGGCAACGTCGGTGGCTACACGGTTTCGGTGGAAGCTCAGGTGGCCGGAGAACTTCTTGAGGTGCATTTCAAAGAGGGAGACTTCGTTCATAAGGGTCAACTGCTTTTTACGATTGATCCGCGGCCTTACGAAGCTGCGCTCGCGCGAACGCAAGCGACACTCATGCGAGACAAAGCCATCGCCGCGAACGGCCGGGGCCAGGCGCAACGCATTTCGAAGCTCCTTACCGACGGAGTCGTGTCGCCGTCGGATGCGGATTCCTCCACCAGCGCAGCGGCTGCGGCTGAGGCCACTGTTGCTGCGGACGAAGCGGAGCTCAAAACGGCGCAGTTGAACCTGGAATACTGCACGATTTACTCGCCCATGGACGGACGCACGGGGGCAGTTCTCGTGAAGCCGGGGAATCTGGTGAAGATCGCCGACGTGCCGATCGTGGTTATTAAGCGGCTCTCTCCCATCCCTGTCGACTTGACGGTGCCTCAAGAGTACTTGCCCGCAATCACGAAACACTTGGCCGCGAGGCCGCTGCGCGTCGAAGCGATCGTGCCCAACAGTTCGGGTCCGCCAGAAGTAGGAAAGCTCGTTTTTGTAGAAAACGCCGTAGACGCTACGACGGGAACGATTCGGTTGCGGGCATTGTTCGAGAATTCAAGTAACGCTCTCTGGCCGGGCTTGTACGTGAACACCGTGATGACGCTTGCAGAGGAATCAAATGCCACGGTGATTCCTTCTCAGGCGATCACGGCGGGACAGCAAGGGTCGTTGGTTTACGTGGTCCAAGCCGACGGCACCGTGGCGGCTCGCGCGGTGGTGTCGAGCCGTAGCGTCGGAGGACAAGCGGTCATTGACAAGGGACTCCAACCTGGCGAGACCGTGGTGACCGATGGCCAGGTCCGTCTGGTGCCTGGCGCCAGGGTCCAAATTAAGGATAACTGATCTCCTACATCGGTCGTGCTCGTGCCGAACCAGTCTAACCAGTCCAGCAAGATTAACAGCTTAAGTGGGTCAACCATTGGCTTGGAAGCGTCAACTCTCAACCGTGAATTCTCGACGGGCGTTGATCCCCGAGCAGCACGTCTGCCGCATTGGTTAAATATTGTTCATCACTGAGCATCTCGACCAACTCGTCGGGGAATGGAGCGATTTCGGTCTGTAGGTATGCCACCAATTCGCGATAAACCTCGCGCCGTGCGTACGGTGCCAGTTCGTTGCGGCGGCGCAATGCATCTTGAAGGAGGCCTGCCAGTTCCGGTGTTGCCGCGCGGCGAAGACGCATGGCGAGCGCGGGATACATCCTGAACGAGTTATATTTCTGATTGCTCGGGGCTTCGTCCGTTGGCGCGGAGAGCGGCGTTTCCCGCACGACCAGCGTTCCGGCCACGCGGTCGCCGAACCGCTGCATGATCGGGCTGCTCAGCACCGAAATTCCTCCGACCAGATAGGCGAACGGTAGCACGTCAAACACGCGCATCAGATTCCGCACCCACGCCTGCTCAATCCGCAGTGGAAGCCCGGACCCGTCAATCACGCGCAGGTGAAATAGCCGCTTTCCGATCGTCTGCCCGTTCCAAAATCCTTCCAACAATGCGCCATAAGCGAACCCAATCGCGAATTCCGCGAGCGTGATCGTCATGGCTCCAAAACCCGGCACTTTCGCGAAAATCCAGTAAACCAGGTAACCCAGCCCGTTCAGCGCCGACAATACGATCGTCGTATCGAGCAGCATCGCATAAAGCCGCGGCGCTGGGCCGGCCAGCGGCAGACGAAAGATGACGCCTTCCGGCGTGGCAACGGCCAGTTCGGCGGTGGTCGGCAGGCGGTTTGGCCGCGAATCCGTCATTAGTTCCTCGCGGGACCGTTTGCGAGCATTTTCGCGCCGGGGTCTCTTCGGCCGATCAGCAGGAGATAAATCGTCAGCAGCGCCAATTCAGCCGCGCCAACCGCGACCTTGAATCCATAGGGCAGAACCGGCGCATGACGCTGCGAGAAAAATGCTTCCATAAGCCCGGCCCAGACCAGCATCATCGCCAGGCCCGCGATCAGTAACAGCCATTCGCGCATAGATTCACGCATGTTGCGATCCTCACGTCGGCACAACATTAAGCGTGCCAGGTAGAACCCCGCTTGGCCGGCGATCAGTATGGATGGAATCTCGAACGCACCATGCGGCAACAGCCATGCCGTCACGAAAAGCCCAAAGCCCTGCTGCGCGTAACGAACGGCCACAGCTCCAAGCACCAGTCCATTTTCAAAGAGCAGCAGAGCCGTCCCGATGCCAAACGTTGCGCCCAGCGCCGCCGCGAGCAGCGACACTTGGATATTGTGCGTGATGAGTTGCGCCGAGAACGCCGCCTCGATCTGCGCGGAATCCAAATGCCGCCCTTGTTCATTCTCCTCTTCATGCACGCGCAGACCCGGATTGCGCAGGTAATCGGCGGGAAGCAGCACGTCCACGGACGCGGGATCGTAGCGCACGGCAAATCCGCCGAGGCCGCAGCCAAGCATCGTGACCACCACAGCCAGGGCGAAATATCGCGACTGCCGCCGGAACGCTTCCGGAAATGACGCGAAAATGCGCAGCCAGCGGCGGGGCTGCCAGAGCTCGGAGCGTGTCGGCGGAGCGTAATAAAGCTCCGCGTAAGTACGTGCCACCAGACGCTCGAGATAGCGCCTTAGCTCGGGCGCCAGCGCGCCGTGCGTGACGCGATTCAAATCCGCGGCGGTCTGGGCGTAGAGCTCTTGCAGAAGTTCCACTTCTGCGGGTTTCATCCGGTGATCCGGCCGGCTTTCCAGCTGGACGAGCAGCGATTCGAGTTTCATCCAGCACGGCCGTTCCTGCGCCTGAAACCGTTGGAGATCCAGAATCAAACCCGCTGCTCCCGCTTGCTTTGGAGATAGCCTTCGACTGCCGTTCGCAGAAAATTCTCAGGCAGGACAAACCGCAGCTCCATGCCCGATTGCCGCAGTTGGCGCGCCATAGACCCAAGGCGCTGGTTTTCCTTTTCTCCCGCCAGAGCCGCATACACATCCTGATCCGTGCGAGGCTCCCCGCCGGAGGAGAATGCGGGGCGTGCGTGAGTGGGCAGGACGCTCGTCATCAAAACGACATGGGAGGAGCGCAACAGTCCAATTCCACGGCCTAACGAATCCGAAACCGACCGCTCCGCCAAATCCGCCAGCAATACGAGATAAGCGCGCCGGCGCAGGCGCATCCGAATTTTGCTGAAAAGTGCCTCGTAATCCGCGGTTGTCGGTAAGGGTTCGAGATTCAGCAGCCGATCGCGGAATTCGTGAAACTGGAATTGCCCGCTTCCGGCCCGCAGCCAGGATTTCGGCTCCTCCGCGTAGGTTACAAGCCCAAAATCGTCGCCCAGTTCCAGCGCGACGGTGGCGCCCACCAGCGCCGTCTCCACGGCGAGATCCAGCAGCCGCCGCGGCGCGCGTGGCTGCTGAACATTAGCTTCGGATTCCCGCGCCGGATCGATCGTCAGCGCAGAAGTCCGCGATTGGTCCACCACGAAATACACTTCCTGCTTCTGTTCCCACTGGAACAGCCGCGTAACTGGAGTGCCGCGTCGCGCCGTGGATTTCCACGCGATTTCCGAAAAGTTGTCGCCCCGCTGGTATTCGCGCAAGCGTTCGAAGTCGCGCCCATTCCCAGTCCATGGAGTTTCCCGTGCAGCCACAAGCGCGCGGTAAATGGGGCTGCTCAGAATTAGCCGGCGTCCAGACCGCAAATCCGCGTCGATCCGCAACGACACAGGCAGGTCGAACCACCGACGCAGGCGCCAAATCCCAAAGCGCGACCGCCGCTCGATTCCAACACGCGGCCCAGGCCAAAGCCCACGCCGACGTAATGCGATCTCCGGCGTCCAGGGCCAGAGTTGGACCGGCGCGACGCCTGCCGAGATCGATCGTCGTTCAGCCGGTTCCGGCCGCTCAAGCTTCAAACGCTGAGGATCGCTCTTCACCCACAGGGCCGTTTCGCTCTCTCGGGTGGCTGGCATGATGGCGACTCGAATTTCGCCGGGTCTTCTGCTGCGGTCAGAGCCGGCGAGCGCAAGTGGAATCGGGAGGCTCTGGCCTTCGCGTCCGCGCAGGCCCTTTTCCTGTGGCAGCAGGACGGGCACGAATTCGTCGCGTGCGATCCAGAACGCGAACGCGTCATAGCACGCCACCAGACCCGCTGCGGCGGCAATCAGATCGAGCCACAGCCATCCGTGCGCCACCGACGGCGCGATGCATGCCGCGACGCCGAGCGATCCGAGCAACCAGACCAAAGCTGCGTCGGGGCTAAACAGCTTTCCCGACGGCTGAAGCGCGATCCGCTGCTCAGATTTCTGATGCGATTGCGGAATGCGCCTTTTCGCCGCCGCCATCGGTTCGATATCCGCAACTACAGGCATAGGCATGCCCGGAGCACCTACACCGGCTGGATTTTCTCGCATCGCGTTCATGATTTCAGGCTTCTTCTCTGTCGTCAGCAGCCTCGCATCTTGTACCACCGCTTATCGAGGGACTTCGACGGTCTCCAGCACCGCGTTGATCACCTCCCGAATCTCAACCCCTTCCATTTCGAACTCCGGCCGCAGGAGCATGCGATGCTCCAGCACCGGTGCCGCCATGGTCTTCACGTCCTCGGGCAGCACGAAATCGCGTTCTTCGAGCACCGCGAGCGCCCGCGAAGCCAAGAGCAGCGCGAGCGTCGCCCGCGGTCCGGCGCCAATCCACACGGCTGCATGCTGGCGGGTCTGCCTAACCAAACTGACTATATAGGCGCTTAGGGCCTCGCTGACGCGCACCCGTGCCGTCGCAGCCCGCAAATGCTCGAGTTCGCGGGGCTGCAAAACCGGCGTGCGCAGTTCTTCTGCCAGTCGGCGTTCAGGCGTGTCGCCATCCGCCACCAGCCGGGCCAGTTCGTTTTCGTCTTCCGCCGCCGGATAGCCCATGCGAATCTTTACGAGAAAGCGGTCCTTCTGAGCTTCCGGAAGCAGATACGTGCCCTGATGTTCGATGGGGTTCTGTGTGGCAAAGACGACGAAGACAGGCGGCAGAGCACAACTGGTGCGATCAATCGTCACCTGCCGCTCCTGCATGGCTTCCAGCAGGGCGGATTGCGTTTTCGCGGGCGTGCGATTGATTTCGTCCGCCAGCAAAAAATTCGTGAAGATCGGCCCGCGCACCAGCCGGAACTCCTGCGTCTTCAAGTCGAAAACGCTCGTGCCGGTTATATCCGCGGGCATCAGGTCCGGGGTGAACTGAATCCGTTGAAATTCGCCGGCCACGGCGCGCGCCAGCGTCTTCACGAGCAGTGTCTTGCCCACGCCGGGAACGCCTTCGATGAGCGCGTGCCCGCCGGCGAGCAGCGTGACGAGAGCGAGGTCGATCGCTTCGCTTTGGCCGACCATCACTCGGCCCAGCGCTTGTCTCACCCGGCGCGCTTCACTCGCGGCCGTTGAGAGCTCGGCTTTCGCTTGCGTTTCCGCGCCGGCGGACTGTGCCTGCGCCTCCGAATCCAGCACCGGTTTCTCGTTCATGCGATTCGTGCCTCCTCTGGAGTCGTCTTCAACGAAGCGGGAACTTTAGTGGCTCTTCGAGCCAGACCCTTTGCAGTCGCGCGGCGCTCAGCGATCACGGCGGTCAGTTCTTTGTAACCGGCTAAAGGCGGCTGCGCGAGCGCGGCGCGCAGTCGCGGACCCCAATTCGCGTCGGCGGAAATGGCCTTCGCATCCAGTGGCGAGCGCCGGCGGAACTGTTCCCAGCATTCCGCCACGACCTGCTCGGTGGCGATACTGCGCTGAAGGAGTCGTTGCCCGGCCACTCCAGCAGCTTCGCTATTGCGGGCGATCTCGGCGGTCCAGTCGCGCGGCGGGCGGCGCACCAAGTCGCCGCTCATGTTCCAAAGCAGAGCGAGCAAAGCCGCCCAAAAAAGGAGGAGCGCCGCTTGCAGCCGGTACCGTTGCACCAGCCAAAGCACACCTTGCTGCTGGTACAATCCATGCAACGTTTCATCCACCCAAATTACGGGCCGTCCGCCACCGAGAAAATCCAGCAGCACCGGATTCGGGTGCGTCTTGATCGTCTCATTGAGCAAAAACCATTCTTGACTGGCGACGACCAATTCACCTTGTCCCGCTCGCCGCATGGCCATGTAGACCTGCGCAGCCGAATCCGTCTTATCGCCGGTGTCCGCGGGACCCGCATAGAGCGTGGTCCAGTTCGCGTCTGTTTTAAGCCACGGGGCATTGGCGACGAGATAGATCGCCTCGCTTCCCGCGGGCATAGCCTGGAGATCGGGAGCAATCCACGTTGGACCGGACGGATGCGGAGCCTGGCGCCACTGATTCTCGACTTCCCAGCCTTGAGACTCCGACTTCAGCTCCCAAGGGGGCGCGACCAGCACGACGCGTCCGCCGCGCGCAAGAAACTTCTCCAGTCGCGCGCGAAACTTCCCCACGCCCTGCAGTTTTCCGTTCACCACTTGCCAACCATCGTCGGGCGATCCTCCGATAAAGAACGCCGTCGTAAGAGGACCGTTTAAATTGGAGAGAGAGTCCTCATCCTGGCTGCGTTCCACCTGATACCCGGCCCGTTGATAAGAATCAAACAGCAGGCTTGTGCCGTAAGGATCCTGGCGTAAGCTCGATCCCATATCGCTCGCATTGGACTGATTCTGATGCGCCATGAGAAGGAGAATGGCGAAGACAGTCGCGAAAATCGCAGCGGCCAGCAGCGGTCCTCGCCAGTTGAGCACCACGCCTTGGCCAACTTGATCATCAGACATGGCTGAGCAGCTCCCTCTGATTCTGGCGGTACGCGGCGACCCCCGAAGGGGTCAGCACATACGAGCCATACCAAACTCGATCAAACAGCCGCAGGCTGCCGCGCAATTTCTCAGGAATTTCCGCGCGCACCTCAACCGCCGCCTGTGGACGGCGCCGCCAGCGTCGCGTGAACTCGTCGAGATATTCGCGGTTCGTGCGATCGCGACGAATCGTCAGCCATTCACGCTGAGCCAATCCGGCCAGCAAGCCCAAGTACGCCGCGCGCACGGCCAGGCGCAATTCGCCTTCCGCTTCCAGCCGGTTCGCCAACGCGAACCATTCGTCTTCGGATCGTTCGGCGGCAACGGCTGCATCGCTCAGGTCGGGCAACGGCGCCGCTGCCACCGCGACGGAAAGCTCCGCTGCTTCACGACGCCGCAGCCAAAAGAGCGCCGCTCCCGCTAGCAGGGTCAAGGCCAGGATGAGCGCCAGCCATAATCGCAGGTCCTTCATCCGCCACCCGTTGCCTTTTTCATTCCCCGAGAAACTCAGCCCGCGCGGCCACAGGCTCTTAAGGAAATTCACGAACGCGTTCCATGCGCGCACAGTGGCTTGCGCGATCCGGGCCAGCAGCTTGTCGAACCAAGTGGGCGGGCTCGGATGCTCTGCGTCATGCCATTGATAGATCTCGCGCTGTGATTCCTCATCCAGGGACTGGCGCAACTTTTGAACTCGCGCCGGCTGCGCTAATTCAGCCTTCGCTTCCATGCTGCTTTGGTTTGGCGTCTGCGCTGCTCGCACGCTCTCCGCTTGCGAAACGGCCGCCGCAATTGCAGCCAGCAGCACCAAAACGCCGATCCTGAGTCGGCGCCCGGCGCCGGCGGACGCAATCATTTCCGCCTTTTTCTCCTGCCGGCGCGGCAGGCCCGCCAATAATCCGCGCAAGTCGTCTCCTTCGCGCCGCGAACGCAAATGCTGATGAACGACGATTAATGTACATTTCACAATCGGATCAAGGGCCAGCCACGCACCCGCGAAGAGCGACAGCCAGAAGGCGGAACTTTGAAGCAGCTCGCGGACGCCCATTTGCGTGGACAGAACCGTACTCATTCCGAAGATCGAGTGCAGAAGCTGCGGCAGAATCAGCGCCAGGAGAAAGCCGTTCAGCCATACGGCAATCCAGACGGGAAAGAGCATAACGAAAAAAAGCAGTCCGCCACCGAACCATTCGCTCGCGAGCGATAGGCAACCGCCAAACGAATGCCTCTCGACGGTATCCTCCGGCGCCTCAAGGCTACCGAATTCGCATGCGCTGTAAAACCAGGATGCCACGGCGATGGTTGGCAGGGTCGCCAAAGTAGCGATGCTCAGAGCGAATTTCCAGGCGAGCAATCGCCCCACCGCTGCCAACCACGCAGCCGTACTCGCAGGTTTGGATATTGGCACACCAAACGCGCGTTCGCGAACGCATTGCATGTAGCCGGCGACCATCCACACGCGCAGGAGATACGCTCCGGCGAGCAGCGCCGACTCCAGCAGCAAGGTCCCGCCGGATATTCGAATCTGGCCATCAACGACCCAGATCGGGATGAAACAAAGGACGAGCGGCGCCGACCCGGTATAGTAGCGCCATGCGTCGCGCGCGAATGTGGACTGAAACAGCGCGAATCCGCTTTCCAGAGCTTCGAGCGGATTCAGCCTAATTCGGCCCGACCGCACAGGCGCCGAGCGTCCGGATTGTACAAAGGCTTGAGCTACGGCGGCTTCACTCATGCTTTTGCCCGCCCAGCCGGTCATAAGTGGCATTACCGAAGTTCAGATGCAGCCCCGGTGTGTTCACTCGCCAGCGCAGTAACGCAAAAAAAAGCCCCATGAGGCAGGCAAGGGCGACCAATCCGGCAAGCGTCTGCTGGAATCCCCGCGCCATCGATGGCTTCGGCGCGGGCGGGCGCGTTATCCGGCGAAGGCAAGGCGGACAGGCGAGCTTATCGTCCTCGTCGGTCACGCATTCACGGCAGAACGTCCCTCCGCAGTGTGGGCATCGCGCCGCCGCTTCGCGCAGCGGATGAAACAAGCAACGCGCGTGACGCAAGCCCAACACGACAGGCTGGCCCAAGGGCGCGACTGGCGCATCAGTCATTCGTTTGCGTGAGATTCCCAATGGGAGCGGTCGCGGGAGCTGATTCGGAGCTTGTTCGGCTAGAGGGCTTGGCTGGCTGCGGTCCGCCTGTCGGAGCGGTCGGCTGCTCGATCATTCCTCCGCGGGCGGCGCGCAGCGCGGCATCAATCTTGGCAAGGACCTTCTGTGCGCGTCGCGTTCGCTTCACCAGTGGCAGGTCAACGCTGGCTCCCGTCGTGCGAATGCGCGTTGCCGCCGTCGGCCCGAGCGCCAGTTCCAGTGCAGCCCACGCGAGGCCCGTGCCACCGGCAATCGCGCCGGCGGCGAAATTGACCCAGTGCCACAGCAAAGCGCCGAGCGCGACCAGCAGCACGCCGAAAATCGTCGGCCGCAATAGCCATGTGCGGCTGGGCCAGACTATAATGCATTCCAGATCGGACAAATAAAAGCGCCGGTACTCGACTGCGTACATCACGCGCTTGGCAGCAAGCAAGCAATCCTCGCTCAGATACCACTTCGTAGCGCCGTTCAGGTTGCCAACCCGCGATATTTTGCGGAACTCGGTTCGCAATCAGTGTCTCCCGGTGATCCGCTGCGCGAATATGACGGCGCCTATCAGCAGCGGCAGCCACATAAATCCCACATATGCCGCCCAGAAACGCCAACCCGAGCGAGGTATCAAATACGAAGACGGCGCCTTCCGATACTTGACGTGTAAAACGACCGCCGCCGGTAGCGCGGCGACAACAATGGGCCAAACCAAAATCCAGCCCCATCCGATCGTCACCGCGATCGAGTCATAGAGCACGTCGCGGGACCGCCATTCCGCTTTGCCGCTATTAAGTCCAGTATCGCCGCGCCCGCGCTCGAAACACGTCGGGCAAACGTGCTCCGCTCCAAGTTGCAAATCGCACAGCGCGCATACGAACCGGCCGCATCGCTGGCAGCAAGCCTGAAATGCCTTTTCCGGGTGAAAGAAACAGGTCGCTTGCTCCGGCATCGCGGATGCCGCATTCGCGTTCTGCCGCACAACAGGCCAAACGCGGATTTGCAGGCGCTTTTCGCAGTAGGGACAGTTTTGCCATCCGGTCGGTGGCTCCCTCGGCGTAACACCGCCAGCGCAGTTGGGGCAGGGGACAATCCCTGCCGTACTTTGGCCCACTGCCGCAGCCGCACCCGATGAGGAGCCGGGCTCTTCGTGGCTCCTCGAATCGGGTGTGATGAGGTGAAAACTCACGCCGGGCTCTGGTTGTAGATCACTCGTGTGTCGCAAACCCGATCGTGCAGGGCTCGCTTCTGCTCATCCGTTCCAGCCATGATGGTGCTGACCAGCATAAGAACAAGATTCACGTAGGGGATGCCGCTCGTGACAATGTTCCACATGAAGAACCGCCCAAAGCACACACCCCATCCCAGACTGCGGCCGTCTGAACGGACAACTTTTAACCGACAGGCAATCTTGCCAACCGTTGCCCCCCAGTACCTCAGCATCACGACTTCATAGGTGGTCATCGCCAGGAAAAAAATCGGAAGGAGGGTCAGCATGAACCCTGTAAGCGCCGCCTGGTTTGGTGGTTGGCTTCTGGCAGCACGGAGTAGATTTGGAATGAGTAAAGCCATGGCAATTCCAAACGGAACCATAAACACCAGACCGTCAATAAACCGAGCGCCCCATCGAATCCAGACGCCGGCATAACGCATGGAGGCGGCCGCACCAGGGCCAGTAGCCATCACGCGGCTCAAGTACGCCGGCTTGCAGCTGCCGCACACCCAATTCCCGGCGATCTGTACCAAATCGGACTGGGCAAACGTCCGCCCGCATTGCGAACATGCCAAAACCGTCTGTACTGGGGCTTGTGGTGTCATTGGACACGCCTCCTTGGAGAGAGAAAGTGCAGGTAGCCTAGCGCAAGCGGCCCCCGGAGCCAAGTGTCAGGCTCGACCGAGTTTCGCACTCAGCCACCTGCTCCATGTTCCTTCGCATGTCCCGAGCGAGTTGAGTGAACGCACCGCGCGATTCGCCGGAGGTGGTGATATTCAAGAAGGCGGCTCAAACGCCTCAGCAAGAACGCCACCTATTGCCATCTTTGTTGCCGCCTGCAAACCGAGGGCACTCCTTAAACCGAGATTTTGGGCCCCGTGTCCAGCCACTATTCTTTTCGGGCAGGCAAATTTCTAATTTGGGCAGGCGACTCATCAACTATTTGGGCGAGTATCTCGGATGAGGTTTTTGGGTAATGCCTGGGTTTTTGGGCACACACATTGTTAAATGCTCACGGACAATCGACTGGTAGAGAGCAATCCATGCGAACGCCTGGTTGAGTTTGTCCTGTGAAACTCCACTACTCGACATCCCCTTGGAGAAACGTGGCCCCATTACCAGTCCCTTTCTGCGTGGGAGAGAATAGAGACGATGCCGCTACCCACGACATCGGCGCCCTGTGGGCGGCAAAATCGATCTTTCGAGCGGAACGCCACTTAGGGAGAGAAACAGAGAGACCGAATGGCGGAGAGGGGGGGATTCGAACCCCCGTCACCCTTTTGGGGTGAAACTGCTTAGCAGGCAGCCCTGTTCGGCCACTCCAGCACCTCTCCGCGGAAAAGCCGAAGCGAATGGGAGGGCGACCCGCGCGCAAAAGTATAGCACGCTGTTTGCTGGGCGAAGTCCAAGCCTGCGCACCCGGGGGTTATCCAACAACGGTGCGTACGAACTTCCTCGCGAATTCAAGTCCCGGGGTCGTTATAAACGAAGGCTTAATGGATGGGAGGATCGGCGCTGGTGGGTTCGCGATTTTCTTTTGTGGCTCTCACTACGCCGCTGATATCCACGTAAAAACTACGATACCCGTAGTTCCCGGCGCGAGCCTCGAGCGAGTAGTTATGAATGGAGCCGTCGGCCTCGGCCGGTGCGGGCGTGTATTGCAGTTGATAGCCATCGCTCTGGGCGAGCTGCGCAGCTTGACGCACCTGTGGGCCGAGTTGTTCTAAGTCCGATGGATATTCTCCGCCTCGCGCTTGGGCGTAGGAGTGCAGTTGGGAATACACATCCTCGATGGCGATGACAGCGTTGCCTTCGGCTTCAGCGGTGAGGTTGCCGGTGCGCGGAGATACCACGAACCATAAAAAGCTCCACATGGCGGCGAGGAGCACGCCTAACAGCATTCCCCAGCGCAGCAGGATTTTCACTAATGTCGGCTTTTTCGCTGGTGTCGCAGATTCCCCTGGGAGGCCGGTCAGGTCTGCGCCGCAGTGCGGGCAGATTTCTGTCGCCTGATTAATTTCGTGTTCGCATTCGCGGCAGGTGACCATTGTGAAAAGCCGTCAAAAGTGGACGGCAGTAAGGATTAGCTTAGCGCTAAAGCAGGCAGGGCTCAAATTCCCCGGGGGTTCAGCTCATCGAATGTGAATCGCGACCGAATTCAAGATATCATTCCAAGGTTCGGCCGGATATGCCATGAATCCTATTTGCCGCTGTAGACGAATGCTTCACTGGTGCGCGATTTTGTCAGTCGCGCTAATGCTGATTGGTCCGCTCGTTCTGCGCGCTGCGAACGGAGCCACCATCACCTATCGGCGCGTCTTCAAGGGCAGCAATCCCGAGTTCATCGAGATAAAGATCGGCGAAGATGGATCGGCGGCCTACGATATCCGGCAGTTAACCGAAGATCCGGATCCCCAACCGTTTCAGGTGAGCGACACGGTGCGTGCCAAGATTTTCGAGCTTGCGGGCGAGTTGCACAATTTTGAGGGGCTCGATCTCGACGTCCACCGTAAAATTGCGGATCTCGGGCAAAAAACCTTCCATTATGAAAAGGGCGCCGAGGTGCACGAAACGCACTACAACTACACCTTAGACCGCACAGCGATGCAACTCGCGCTTGTCTTCGAAGGGCTCTTTCAACAGCAGCGCGACCTCATCACGCTGGAACAAAGGCTGAAGTATGATCGGCTGGGGGTAAATGACGCACTGCACCAGTTCGAGCAAGACTTGGGGCAGCATACGATTCCGGAACCTGAACGGCTGCTGCCGGTGTTGGATCGTATCGGCGCGGATTCGCGAGTCGTGGACGTCGCGCGTCAGCTCTCACGCGCGCTCGCCGAGAGAATCCGCACGAGTGGCTCGCCGGAGGGCGCCGTGCCTCAACCCGCCAGTAATCATCCATAAAGAATGTCAGGCAGTTTCCTTGGGAATCCGAGTCGCCGTTGGTGCCCCGATATGACGATGTCATTCCGCAATGACGCCTGCGTAGCCCACGACTTCGTTGCGATCTCCGCTAATATCGCCGGACGTGGCATACCGCACCAACGTGGCACGCGCGGCGCCCAGCAGGCGCGCTGCGGTTAGCATGCTAACGGCCGGGCCGAAACCGCACATGCTGACTTCTTCACGGCGCACGACCTCGAAAAGGCCGGCGGCGTCGAGCGCGAGCACGCGCCCGATGGCCAGACCGTCTTTGCGGCGCGTGATCTCATCCGATTCGTAGTGATTCATGTCGGAGCTCGCGACTATCAGGACTGGATCTTGTTGCCGCCGCACTACGTTGGCGATGGCATGCCCCAAAGATTCGAGTTGGACGTAGTCCGTAGGTCCCAGCGCAATGGGAACGAAACGAAAATCGCCCGCCAGCGATTGCAGGAATGGGAGCTGCACTTCGATAGCGTGCTCAGTCTCGTGTGCCACGCCGTCTTCGGAAAGCTGCGGGTAGGCGCTTTTGAGATCGCGGGCGAGTTCCGTATCGATCTCCGCGCGGCCGAGAGGGGTCCCCCAGGCACCTTCGGAAAGAATGGCTTGCGGCTTGCCTCGGGGGAAATGCCGGGGCCCGAGCAAAAGAAAACGTCGCGGCAATTTCAGGCGTGCGTAAACGGCTCCCGCCACATGGCCTGAGTAGCGGTAGCCAGCATGCGGTACGAGACACGCAAGGGCTGGGCGGGGAGGTTCTTCCGCCGAGGAAGCGAAGTTAGCGATCTGGCGTGTGAGTTCCGCAGGATCGTCAGGATAAAAACGGCCGGCAACGGCGGGCGGGCGAAGCACTGAATGTGCCACCCTTCGATTTCGAAAGAACGACTCGGCGGCGGAGACTCCGTCCTACTTCTGTTCTGATTTCGGTTCGTCGAACGAAACTTTGAGCGATTTCAGAAAGCGTAAGTCCTGGGGCGTGATCTCGAGTTTCGTCTCGTGCTTATCTTCCTCGAGCACTTCCTGATCCACCTGAATGTGCAGGGACTCCAAAAAGCGGCGGTCGTTCGAAGTGATCAAGCCAGAACTTTGCTCGCGGCGCGCCAGCCCAATGGTGGCATCCAGCTTCAAAACGATGTCATAGCCCGCGGCACGGACTCCCGAAATGGCTTCGGTAATACGGTCCGACTCCGAAACTGTGTCGTTGATGGCGTGGCCCAACTCGCGAAGGAGCCGCTTGAGATGATCGTCAAGTTGCAAGTGAGTCCCTCCGTGACTTATCTACCGGAATTGTAGGCGCTCGGAGCAACCGAAACAAGCCTCGTGTACCCGGGCTGTGATCAGAAGCTTCCCCCGCAGATTTTGCGGTAAAATCACTTCATGGCGAGCGCTACTCCCGCAGCCACCAAGCCGCGCGGCTTCTTTCGTGCGCTCTGGCGCGCCGCCCGGCAAGTCTTTCATGAGACTACGGGCGCCGTATTTTTCATTCTCGCTTTGGGTTGGGCGAATGGCGCGCTGCGCTACTGGCGGCAGCACGCACCCAATTGGGAATGGAGAACGAGCTTGGCAATGGCGTTGCTGATGGCGATTTTCGGCGTGGCATCATTCCGCGCGGTCCGCCGCGTGCGTTGAACCTTTTCGAGACGCCATGCCGCATACCGACCACACCGCATCCTCAAAACAACGCGGAGAAGCGGCCGATTCTATTGATTCACCGCAGCCCGCCTTCCCCGCGTCCAGCGGAACCACTTTGTCGGGTACGCCGATCAAAACTGTCTACACGCCCGAAGATCTGAAGGATTTCGACCCGCAATCATCGCTCGGCTCACCGGGGGAATTCCCCTATACACGCGGAATCTACCCGACGATGTATCGCGGCAAACTCTGGACCATGCGGCAGTACGCCGGCTTCGGGACGGCGCGTCAGTCCAATGCGCGGTATCGCTACCTGCTGGCGCAGGGGCAAACCGGCCTCTCGGTCGCCTTCGATCTGCCCACACAGATGGGTTTTGATCCGGACCATCCTCGCGCGCGAGGCGAGGTCGGAAAGGTCGGCGTCTCCATTTCTTCGCTGGAAGACATGCAGATGCTCTTCGAAGGCATCTCCCTTGCACAAGTGTCCACTTCGATGACGATCAATTCCACGGCGGCGATCCTTCTGGCTTTGTACGTAGCCGTGGCTCGGCAGCAAGGAGCAGACCTTGCAAAGCTCTCGGGAACCACACAGAACGATATTCTCAAGGAATACATCGCACGGGGTACCTACATCTACCCGCCCCGTCCGGCAATGCGCATCGTTACCGACGTCTTCGCCTGGTGCAAAGACGAACTGCCGAGTTGGGTCACCATTTCTATCTCCGGCTACCACATTCGCGAAGCCGGATCGACGGCCGCGCAGGAAGTTGGCTTCACGCTAGCCGATGCGATTGCCTATGTGGATGCGGCAATTGCCGCAGGCCTTCGAGTGGACGACTTCGCGCCGCGGCTATCGTTTTTCTTCAACGCGCACAACGATCTGCTCGAAGAGATCGCGAAATACCGCGCGGCTCGCCGGCTTTGGGCGCGGCTGATGCGCGACCGCTTCGGCGCTCGCGACCCGCGCTCGATGATGCTGCGCTTCCATGCACAGACGGCGGGGTCGTCGCTCACTGCGCAGCAGCCGGAGAACAATATTGTCCGCGTGGCCATCCAGGCTCTCGCGGCAGTGCTGGGCGGCTGCCAGTCACTGCATGCAAACGCGCTTGATGAAGCACTGGCGCTACCTACCGAAGACGCCGCCCGTCTTGCCTTGCGGACGCAGCAGATCCTGGCCCACGAGAGCGGAGTAGTCAATACGGTTGACCCCGTCGCTGGCTCCTACGCTATTGAACATTTGACCGATGAGATCGAAGCCGGGGCGCGCGCCTGTATCGAGCGCATTGATGCGCTCGGCGGCATGTTGCGCGCCATAGAAACCGGTTATGTGCAGCGCGAGATTCAGAAAGCCGCCTACGAATATCAGCAAAGCGTGGAGCGCAAGGAACGCATCGTCGTAGGTGTGAACCGTTATCGAACCGAGAACCAGGAGCTCATTCCCATTTTGCGCATCGATCCCGCCATCGAGCAGGAGCAGGTCGAGCACCTGCGCGCCCTGCGAGCGCGTCGAGATGCGGCGCGGGCGAACACGGCAATCGCTGATGTCGAGTCCCGGGCCCGCTCGGGGGAGAATCTCATGCCGGCGATTCTGGCGGCGGTGGAGGCCTATGCCACCGTGGGTGAGATCTCCGACGCGATACGCCGAGTCTTCGGCGAGCATCAGGAGACGCTAGGGCTCTAGCCGCGACGAGATGGAAAGTCGAAAATCTGCATCTTCCGTGGGTCCTCTTCGCTTTCGCTGGCAATGTACCCGTTATGAACACCAGTCTCGTTTTAATACAGTGGGTAATTTCTGAACACCGAATCCCCTTCGTAAGCCTCGCCATACCAGTAGTTTAAAAAAGGCCCGGTGGCCCCCCTCCTGCTTCTCCAATGGGTGAGGACATTGCAATGCTCATCGAATGCATCGTCGTACGTGCTCTCGAGTCGGCCAAAGACATAACCTGGCAAGCCGAACTATCGGCTGAACGAGCGCAGAATGGTGGTTATCTAACTTCTAAACATTACGAGATTGTAACGAAAAGTGACGTCAACGGGCTGACGGTCCCCGGAGCCGCTGACGCTACTCAGCTGCAAATACAAGACTTACCCCTTGGTCAGCGGATTGCGACTAATCGAGTGGCAATGGTAGATCGAACGTACCATTGTCGGCGGTACGTCTGGGTGGCAACGTCGAAAGCAATCCAATCCTCGCGAAAAATCGTGAATTGAAGGTGACTTTGAACCACCGCATTAGTGTCAGGTCGCCAAAGACGCATCGATGGTAATTCGGGTCTCGCGGGTATGCGGGTGACGAAAATGATGAGATCTAACCAAAAAAAGAAGTTGAACGTCGATAAAGGTATACGAGGATTTACGCTAGTGGAGCTGATGGTTGTCGTGATGTTAGTCCTCGCAATCAGTGCGATCTCGATACCTAAACTCATTCAATTCTGGCAGGACTGGCAACTTCGCTCGGCAGCCGCTGAGTTTGCCGCTCTTACGCAGCAAACGCGGATGAATGCGGCAAGAGCTAACGCCACATACCCGATCCGATTTCGAATGGTTGGTGGGCTGCAACAGGTCTATATCGATCTAAATAACAATAGCGCACTCGATGCAAACGAACCGTATATCGATCTCCCTCAATCGGTAGCCGGGGCCTCTGGCGCTCCGAGCGGCGGCGGTGGGCAACCCAGTGCATACACTCTGGTGGGCGACACCTCATCGGGAACGCCCTTCGACAACTCCAACGTAATTGCCTACTCGCCAAGGGGCTTGCCGTGTAATTACAGCAGTTCCGTGTGCGCAACTCCGGCGGCCAGCTACTTCGTTTTCTACTTCAGTGACAGCAGAACCAACGATTGGGCGGCCGTTTTGGTCACCAAATCAGGAAGATCCAAGGTTCTGCAGTGGAATGGTGGATCATGGAAATAGTCTTATCAGCGAAGAAAACAATCGCTCGGAATGAGCGCGGAATGAGCCTCATCGAGCTGATGATCGCATTGGTTGTGCTTGTGGTGGGAGTTGTAGGCAGTATGTCTCTCATCGGTCTTTCGATCGGCGGCAATGGCCGCAGCCGTCAGCAGAGTAATTCAACGGCTATCGTTCAATTGGTCGCGGAGAAGATTTCCAGCGTCAAGGCGAGCACTTCGCCCAATCTCACCGTCACGGACTGCGCCGGAAACAGCTTTACGGTCGCTACAGCTGCCGGCGGCAGCGCGCTGACCAGCGCCGGAGTTGTGGACTTCACTCAGTCAGCGGTTAGCAACTATCAAATTCTCTTTACGGACTGCGCCACCGGCGGCATGCAATTCACCTATGACGTGCGGTGGAATATTACGCAGCCTACCCCGTACACCAAGCTCCTGACCGTCTCCGCGCAGAAACGAAATGCCGGAAAGGACCCGAAATTCTTCTCTCTGCCTGTAACGATTCGAACCCTCATTGGACAGGGGACATAAGGCCATGAAACTTTGCCGAACTTTGAGCTTTCCCAGACAACACGGCTTTTCTCTGCTCGAGATGATGCTCTCCATGTTGATTTTGACTCTTGTGATGGGCGTTGTGTTCGAGCAGTTGGGCGCCGCCCAATATCGGACGTCCAACGAGCAGGCGAAGCTCGATGACTTTCAGCAAGTCCGAGACTTCGTGGATCAGTTCTTTCGCGATATCAACGAAATAGGGGACCCCAATTCGCGCATTTTTGACCTCTCTGGCGGCACGTTTACTCCGGCGCTTGCCTCGCCGGTGATCAACGACAGCCGGTTTGCCATAGGTCTCGTGAAAATCGACAACAACATGATTCAGTTTGAAGCTTCGGTCAACGGCATCAGTACAGTGCAAAGCATCCAGTACATGATTAACGGGTCTGGGAATTGTGCGCTCTGCTTGCAACGCAGCCAGGTTGACAAAGTAACCGGGAGTCCCCTCACCGGTCAGAGCTCACCAAACTGGGGAACGGAAGTGAACGACCTGGTGAGCAACCCAATCTTCACTTACTTCGACACGACTGGCGCCCAAATCACCGGTTTGCCTGTGGACATCAGCACCACCGCCGGCGCCAATACTATTGCCACGGTCAAGACCGTTCAGATCAACCTGCGGGTGAATGATCCTAACGTGATCGATTTGCAGACCGGAAAGCCAATTGAGGGTGTTTTCGAGGGTGAAGTGTCTCTGAATAACTGTTCGATGGCCTCCAACGGACAGGCCATGAGCTGCAAGTGAGAGAGGCAAATATGATCATGCTCAACTGTAAACCAAGCAGCCGGGATCACCAGCGCGGGGTCGCCTTATTGATGGCGCTCATTGCTTTGCTGGTTATCGGCGCAATCACAGCCGGCGCGATTCTCCTTAGCAATACCGAAAGCAGCATCGGCACCAACTTCCGGGACGAGCAGTTGGCATTTTTTTCAGCCAAGGCCGGTATTGAAGAGGCCCGCGACCGCATGCAAGCCGGTGTCACCAATACGCTCCGAACGGCGTCCCTTCCCACCACCCTTCCAGGGACAACAGGGAGTGTCCTTTACATCTTAAATCCGGCAAACGGGGAAACGGTGGCCCCGTGGAACAGCAGCACCACGACTTATCCGGACGACGAAATTTGCAAAGAGACAACCACCATTGCCTGTAGCGGCGGTCTACCCAACCTCTCAAGTTGCAGTACGTGGTGCGCTTCGACGACGGCAAGCAGCGTCTATGCCGCTTCTCCAGTCCTTCCCTGGAAGTGGGTGCGGGTGATGCTGAAACAGAACAACGCCCTCACCGCTTATTCCACGAATGGCAGCAGTACTTCCGGCTTGCAGACTTGCTGGAACGGAACTAATGAAGAGACCACCAGTTGTGCTCCCCCCGATTTTCTACCTGTCTATACCATGACAGCCCTGGCAGTTACGCCCAGCGGATCTCGGCGTATGGTACAAGCCGAAATTGCGGAGGACAGGTTGAATCTTCCAATAACGGCCGCACTGACATTGGACGGCACAGGCGACACATACGGCGCGCCTCATAGCAACAATTTCGGTGTCAACGGAGTCGATAGTGGGGGATGCGGGGCTACGACGACTGGCCCGGCACTCCCAGCGATCGGCGTCACCGATAATGCGGACGTTACCACCGTATCCGGCGCCATTCCCAATGGCCGCACAAACAACTATACGGGCAGCGGCGGGACGACTCCTGATGTCGAGAACATTTCTTCCTCCTTGCCAACAAGCTTGCAAACCGTCTCTTCCCTGCAAACCCTGGTGTCCACGCTCAAGAACGATGTTACGCAACCTGTTATCGATGGCCGCACTCATGGAGCGGCTTCCGGCCTTTCGAGTCCAGGCACCGCTGCGGCACCGCAAATCATTTACGTAAATGGCGACCTGACGCTTAGCGGCAGTCTCACCGGGTACGGAATTCTTGTTGTGACCGGGACCTTCACAGCCAGCGGGAACGTGGGCTGGAACGGTCTCATACTGGTGGTTGGACAAGGAAACTTTCAAGGCAACGGAGGAGGCAATAACTCGTATAACGGAGCCATTCTCGTAGCCAAAACGCTTGACGCTTCCTACAATCCCCTGGCGACGATTGGCGCCGCGACATTTGACTTTAGCGGCGGCGGCGGGAATGGCTTGAACTACAGCAGTGGCTGTATCGCCCAAGCCAGTAACCTCAGCACATTTCACATCATGGCCTTCCGCGAAATGTTGAACTAGCCCAGGCGGAACTTTCACTGCAAGAGTTCGGGCCCTGCGCAATGCGGGCGTACGCTACGAAATTGCGCAGGCGAGCGACCGGCGCAAAGTGGGGCGAAAGTGCGCTCGTACAATAGGCTTGCGCTGAGTCCGCTCGAAGGCCGGTTCTCTCTTCCAAAACGACCTCTAATCTCCACCCTAACTAGGCCTGATGACCCATTTTGACACCCGCCTTATGTCCTGGCATTTATGGTTCGCCACTAATCGTTACATCTGAGCTGCCGGGCCCCGTCTACTTTAGGGCTATCTCTATAAAAACAAGGGCCTTGCTACCTGGCAAGAGAATTGCCCTATTAACACTAGTTCAGCCTTCGAACAGCCCGTACAGCCGAACCTAGAGGTGGCCTCAAGACATGGTTTTCCAGACGAAGGTTCTGAGAATGCGAACATTAGGTGATTCCGTGAGAAAAACATACCGTTATCGGGATAAGCGAGGCTTTTCGCTCATTGAGGTTATTCTCGCGATCACCGTGGGCCTCATCCTGACGGCAATTGCTGTTCCGAAAGTGACTAGCTTGGCTCGCACCTATCGCAGCTACGGTGACGCTCGCTCCTTAAGCGAAGAAGTTTCGATGGCGAAGATGCGTGGTCCCGCAGATTTCACCGAGTCGCGCGTTTATGCCGATCTTTCGACCAATCGATATCGCGTCGAAGCTTGGATCGTGCCAACCGGCGGCAGCTCGAAGTGTTGGGTTACTGAGGGCGATACTCAGTGCTCTGCAAATTACTCGAGTCCGAACACCCCTCCTTCCACATTGCTATTGACTACCGTGACCTTTGGATACGGAGCGCTCTCGAGCGCCCCGTCAGGCACTCAGGGCACGCTGGCACAGGCACCGGCATGCCAGACCGATGCGCAAACGACCGCCGGGACTGCCGGGAATGTCGCAAACTCCGCTTGCGTCGTTTTCAATTCCCGTGGGATCCCTGTTGACAACACGGGTGCGCCCACTACCGCTGACGCTCTTTACGTAACGGACAGCAGCGGCGTCTATGGCGTTACGGTCTTGGCAACAGGGCTGATTCAAACCTGGCGTGCCACACTGCCTTCGGGAAGTTGGTTCAATCGGTGAGTTCAACCTTGGAGAAAGAGACCATGGCTTCTGCTCGCACACGTCGTTCACACGCGGGGATCAGCCTGCTGGAAACGCTTATCGCCCTGACCATTCTGGTAATTGTGACGGTCGGGGTCATGTCCGTGGCTATCGTTGCGGTAGAGACAACGGAAAACCAGGGTCACCTGCAATCCCGCGCCGCGGAATACGCGCAAGACAAAATGGAGCAGCTCATCAGCCTTTCGTACGGCGATGGCGATGCAGGAGCAGGAACTGGAACCGACACCACGGCGTTTCCGCCTTGCAGCCCGCAAACTATCACCCCGGCTGCCTGCACAACGGGAACAGGATTAGCTGTCGGCGGCAGTTCCGATCCCACCGCGCCGGTCTCTACCCCGGGTAACGGCTACGTCGATTACCTCGATAGCGCCGGCAATCCCAGCGCGGCTAATCAGAGCTGGTATTACATTCGGGTCTGGAAAATCGATCAGCCCGCCGGAACAACGAATCTCAAGCGCATTACTGTGACGGCGCAGGTACGTTCCACCGTCGGTGGCACCGGGTCAGGTGCAGGCGCGCTTCCCACGGCGACGGTAGTTTCGCTGAAGACGTCCCCATTCTGAGGAGGAAAAGTGTCCCTACCCGGAACAATACGCAAAGATCTGAAACCTGCATCAGCGGGCTTCTCGCTGCTCGAGATGATGATCTCGATGGTGATCCTGCTCGGAGTAACTGGCGTCGTCATGTCGGGGCTCCTCCAGACCACGAAGACTGAAACCACCGTGCAGAATAGAACCGAGATGCACGCCAGTGTGCGCAGCGCAACCGAGCTGATGCAGCAGGAGATCGGCCAGGCGGGCCGCGTTTCAATGCCACCGGTTGCCAATATCCAGATGACAACGGCTGTTACCGCCGGCTCGGCCACGCCAACTTTAACAACGGGCGCCACAGCCGGCATGTTCCAAAACGAATACATCGTCGTCGCCGGCATAAATCAGGAAACCGTTCAGGCGACGGCGATCAGCGGCAATACCATTACGGCGGTTTTCGGGTTGAACCACGCTGCGAACGTGCCCGTTACTGTGCAAGGCGGCTTCGGGACGGGCATCGTGCCGGAAACATCAGTCGGCATGACGAACGGATCCGATGGCACGCACCTCAAGCTCTATGGCGACATTAATGGCGACGGAAACATGGTTTACGTCGAGTACATCTGCGATTACGCGAATAGCGGCAATCTTTATCGCAGCGTAAGCGCCTTCAATGCGGCAAACATAGTGGCAAAACAAATCCTTCTGCCCAATCTGGCGAGCACAGGCAATCCCAACGGCACAGCATGCTTCGTCTATCAGGAAAAGCCGGTGAACTGCAATGCAACCACTGTCCCGTGCTTCGTGACCGATGTGGCGGTGACGTTAACCGTACAGACGCAGCAGGCGGATCCCTTTACGGGGCTCTTTCAGAAAGAGACAAAGGCCTTGCTGAACGTTTCTCCCCGAAACGTGTTTGATGCATATGATCTATCGACACTCAGCAATAACCGAGTCCAGCCGATGCCGTCCACGGTGACGACGCTATTGTCCCAGACGCCCTAAATGGGCAGACATGAGAGGCTCTATGAAACGTAAAGACGAACGAGGCGTAGCCCTGATACTGACGCTCATCCTCTTACTTATCGTTTCGGTGATGGCCGTTTCCCTGATGTTCATCTCACAGACCGAAACCTGGGCGAGCATGAATTACAAGCTTATGTCGCAATCCAGGGACGGCGCCGAGGCCGGCATCAACGCGGCGGCAAATTACATCATCAATACCTATTCGCCGCCTGCCAGCTCCGGAGCCGATCTGCTCTCGAGCTACAACAACAACGTATCTCCTGTGCAATATCCTGTCGCCAACACCAGCGGCCACGATGTGATTCTGGCGACGAGCAGCAGTGGCCAGTCCTCAAACTATCCCGTCTCTTCGGTGGTCACAGCTTTTGGCAGCAACGCTCAGAACAGCCTTACGGCCGGAAATGTGACAGTCAATTACAACTCGTCTGCCAAGCTGCTCAGCCAAGTCCAGGTCATACCCTACGGCTCGAGCGCCTACCAGACCGTGCAGACCTGGCAGATAACCTCGGACGGCGCCATCAGCGGTATTCGCAACGCAGACGAGGAAGTATCCGCGATTTTGGAAAAGCAAATAACCCCGGTTTTTACCTATGCGGCATTCGCCTCGGCCACTGGGTGTGGTGCAATGAATTTCGGCGGCGGCGGCACGACGGATAGCTACGATTCGAGCAATATGACGCTAAGCGGTGGCGTTCCTGTTGTGGCGGCTACCGGTGGCAACGTTGGGACGAATGGAAACTTAGCCGAGAACGGCAACCCGACCACGATCAACGGGAGCCTCTCCACGCCGCGCACAGGTACCGGCACATGCTCGAGCGGAAACGTCACCGCCTGGACCAATAGCAGCGGGACTGTGACGGGCGGGCTTGTGGATCTGCCGCAGCAAGTGGTTTATCCAAATCCTTCGGCGCCAAATCCGACACCTCCGACAAACTCGGCCAACGCGCTAACTTTGCACAACAGCGCCGGGGATTGTGGCGGCGTCACCGGCTGCAGCCTGGGGACGGGTGTCGCACCCAGCTGCACATCAGGTGACCTCTGCCTCGCGCCGGGAATATGCCCTCTAACCGCTGGCGGACCTGTTGTCACCACCCTTGGCGGTCTTTACGGGGATCTTACGGTGAAGGGTACTGTGCATCTTTCCGCCGGGTGTTACAACATCAACAGTCTAACGGAAAATGGCCAAGGCACCCTTACCATTGATTCGGGCCCGGTGATCATCAATATCGCCGGAACCGGGCAGTCCACACCTCTAGATTTAACCGGCGGCGGCCTCGTCAATAGCACTGGTTTTAATGCAGGCTCGCTCCAGTTTATATACGGAGGCAGCGGCACGGTTAAACTCGCGGGCGGTGCCAAGTCCACCGGAGTGCTCTACGCGCCAAACTCCACGCTCACCATGACCGGCGGCTCAAACTGGTACGGCGCCGTTATCACCGGAACTATGACCGACATGGGCGGCGCGAAGATCAACTACGATCAGAACCTGCAGAAACAAGCCGCCACTGTCAGCAACTGGATGCTCGATTCCTTCACCTGGAAGAAGAACTAGCCGGCTCACCCAACTGGTTTCAGACATCGGGCACGCTTTAAGGGCGTGCCCGAAAACTTTTTGCCAAATCGTTCTCCGAGAATTTATCCTCTGCTGTGCACCTCGTAACCGCAGCCGCGTCTCGGCCTATCCCCGTCAGTGGTGAAAGCGCGCAATCGCCGTCCCGATTGGCACTCCAATGAAATTGATTCTGGCATCGGCTTCGCCGCGCCGCGCGCAAATCCTGCGCGATGCGGGCATACCCTTCGAAATTGCGCGAGCGAGCGTGAGCGAGCGGCGCAAGCGCGGTGAAAATGCGGTGGCTATGACCCGCCGCCTCGCAA
>Ga0207135_1010_pt1 | contig 28807 bp, 26 predicted proteins | sample Alteio_BWMinHeat_10_FD_153530 | JGI IMG/M metagenome (GOLD analysis project Ga0207135, IMG submission 153530) | Enriched cells from forest soil in Barre Woods Harvard Forest LTER site, Petersham, Massachusetts, United States -... | ecosystem: Environmental > Terrestrial > Soil > Temperate forest >...
AACTCCGGCAGCAATACAGCGGGCCGCGAATCGCGCCGCTTGTTTCGTTGCAGGAAGCCCGCGCGAGAAGAGCTCCTATAGATTGGACGAATTATCAGCCGCCGCGTCCGCCGTCCACCGGCAGCCGGATTTGGGATGGCGTGCCGCTTCGAAAGCTCGTGCCGCTAATCGACTGGACGCCGTTTTTCCACGCATGGGAGCTGAGGGGAATTTATCCGCGAATTTTGCAGGATCCCGTTGTCGGGCCGCGCGCTCAGGAACTCTTCGACGACGCGCGCAAACTGCTGGACGAAATCGTGGATGAAAAGCTGCTCACGGCTCGTGCAGTCGCCGGATTTTTCCCTGCGAATAGCGTCGGGGATGATATCGAACTTTATGCCGACGAAGCGCGCACACGCCCTGTAGCAACGTTCTTCACCTTGCGGCAGCAGATGGAAAAGCCCGATGGCGAACCGGAATATGCTCTGGCCGATTTTGTCGCTCCCAAGGAGACCGGCCTGGCGGATTACCTGGGCGCCTTCGCGGTGACGGCGGGGATCGGTGCCGCCGAACTCGCGGCGCGGTACGAAAAAGCGCACGACGATTACAACGCGATTATGGTCAAGGCTCTCGCGGACCGATTGGCTGAGGCGCTCGCCGAATGGATGCACAAGCAGGCGCGCGATGCCTGGGGCTTTGGCCGCGAAGAGAACCTGACATCCGAAGACTTGCTGCGGGAGCGCTATCGGGGCATTCGGCCGGCGCCTGGTTATCCGGCTTCGCCCGACCACACAGAAAAGGCCACTCTCTTCGCGCTGCTGGATGCCGAGCGCTCTACAGGTATCACGCTCACCGAAAACTTCGCCATGCTGCCGGCCGCTTCGATCTGCGGATTATATTTTTCGCATCCACAGTCGCGTTACTTTGCCGTGGGCAGGATCGGACGCGACCAGGTGCTCGATTATCAGCGCCGCAAAGGCCTGGAACTGCGCGCCATCGAGCGCTGGCTCGGACCCTACCTGAATTACGAGCGCGCCGCGGATTAGCTTCGATTAGCAATGCGCTCTCCTTGACGCTCCGGGGGCTTTCGCTTAGAGTCACTGATTCCCGTGCAGCGGCGATCTCCGACAATCTCGAGCTTGGGTGCCGCGCCCGCATGCCAGCCGGGTCCGCCGAGTAGTGCCACAGGAATCTGAGATTCGGCCATGGTTCGGACCCTATCCACTTATCTATTTATAAAGCGAAAACTCACTCCCGCTTTGCTGACCGATATCGCGCGCCATGGCATTTCGGCGGTAGAGATATTTTGCGCGATCTCGCACTTCAACTATCACTCCTCTGACGTGGTCCGCGAAATTGCCGGCACCCTGCGGGACCAGAACTTAACCCTGCACGCGCTGCATTCTCCGGCCGAGCGGGACTTCAATCCCATGCACGAGAGCAGCGCCCCGCTCTCGATCTGCGATCCGGCGCGGGTGCGCCGCCTGGAGGCGGTGGACGAAGTCAAACGGGCTCTTGACGTTGCGGAATACATACCCTTTCGTTATCTCGTCCAGCACGTGGGCTCTTCGCGAGACACGCTGGATGAGCGGCGATTCGACGCGGCCTTCAGTTCGCTCGAGCACTTGCACATTTTTGCGAAGGCGCGCGGCGTCACCCTGGCGCTGGAAAATACGCCGGGAGAACTGGCGACCCCGGCGCACTTGCGCAAATTCATCATCGACACGCGGCTCACGGACCTGCGGCTGTGCTTCGATATCGGACACGCGCATATCGGCGATGGAGTTCAGGCCAGCCTTGAAGCGATGCGCGAGTTCCTGGTGACCTCGCACATCCACGATAATCACGGCATGAAGGACGAGCACCTGCTCCCCTACGAGGGAACCATCGAGTGGAAAACGGCGCTGCCCGCGTTGCCGCCGAACCTCCCTCTGGTTTTCGAACTGAAGGAGCAGCCGGCATACGCGGATCCTGCTCCCACATCTATTCCCCTCAGCGCCGCGCGCGCCGCATTTGACCGCGTCGAGGAGGCACTCTCCTCATCCGAATCCGAAAGCTAGAACTGCACGCGCGATGAACTTAGTCACGATTGAAAAAGCCGGAGAGCACGAGGGCGAGGAGGTCACGTTGCGCGGCTGGCTCTACAACCAGCGCGAATCCGGCAAGCTTTTGTTTCCCATTTTTCGCGACGGCACGGGATTGATGCAGGGCGTAGTTTCGCAGAAGGAGCAGCCCGACGCGTTTGCGGCGTTGCGTGGGCTAACGCAAGAATCAAGCGTCGAAGTCACCGGCAAGATACGCCGCGAGCCGCGCGCTCCGGGGGGATATGAAATCGGGGTCACTCAAGTTCAGGTTCTCCAGCGCGTGTCGGAATCAGAGCCCTACCCTATACAGCTGAAAGAGCACGGCGTGGATTTTCTTCTCGACCGGCGGCATCTGTGGGTGCGCACTCCACGCCAAGCCTCCATCCTGCGCATTCGCGCCGAAGCCATCCGTGCCGCGCGCGAATTCATGGATGGCCAGGGCTACACGCTTACGGATGCGCCCATATTTACCCCTGCTGCTTGCGAGGGCACGACCACTCTGTTTGAAGTGCAGTACGTTGACGACCAGAAGGCTTACCTTACGCAATCCGGGCAACTCTATGTCGAAGCGCTCGCCGCGGCTCTGGGCAAGGTTTATTGCTTCGGGCCAACGTTTCGCGCTGAAAAATCGAAAACGCGGCGGCACCTGACCGAATTCTGGATGCTGGAGCCCGAGGCGGCCTACGCGCACCTGGAAGACATGATGGCGCTCGGCGAAAGATTAGTGAGCCACATCGTGCAATCGGTCTTGCGTAATCGGCCGCGCGAGATCGAAACGTTAAAGCGCGATGCCTCGAAACTCGAGCCGGTAAAGCCTCCGTTTCCGCGCATCACTTACGAACAGGCGCTTGAAATCCTGCGGCAGCACGGCCACGACGTGAAATTTGGAGACGACTTTGGCGGCGATGAGGAGACAACGCTGTCGCAGCAGTTCGACAGGCCGGTGATGATCCATCGCTATCCGGCTTCGATCAAAGCTTTCTACATGGAGCCCGACAGCGCGCGGCCCGATCTGGCACTTGGATTCGACATGCTGGCTTCGGAAGGTTACGGCGAGATCATCGGCGGCGGCGAGCGCATCTCAAGCTATGAGCTGCTCGTCAAGCGGTTGAGAGAACAAAAACTGCCGGAGGAAGCCTTCCAGTGGTACCTGGACCTGCGCCGCTATGGCAGCGTACCGCATGCGGGTTTCGGCATGGGACTCGAGCGCGTCGTGGGATGGATTTGCGGAACTGAGCACGTGCGCGAGGTTATTCCCTTCCCGCGCATGATTTACCGGGTTTATCCTTAGCCGCTGTTCGCCGGCCCTTCCGCCCTCCGGTCTGGGCGAATAGAACATCCATCATGGCGCAGAAAATTCGCATCATCGGCGTGCCGATGGACCTCGGCCAAAGCCGTCGCGGCGTGGACATGGGTCCCTCGGCTCTGCGCGTCGCCGGCTTGCAAACTCGCCTCAAACAGCTCGGGCATACAGTCGAAGACATCGGCAACATGCCGGTGAAGCAGCCCGAGGAGCAGCCCTACGGTGAAAAGCGCGCCAAATATCTGAATGAGATTGCGGAGACCTGCCGCGATTTGGCGGAGATGACCGAAAAGACGTTGACCGAAGGTTTTTTCCCTCTGGTGCTTGGCGGCGATCATTCCATCGCCATCGGAACTTGCTCGGGTGTTTCGGTTTTTTTTCGCAAGCAATCGAAAAAGATCGGCTGCCTGTGGCTCGATGCGCACGGAGATATGAACACGCCGGAATCTTCACCTTCCGGAAACGTGCACGGCATGCCGCTGTCCGCCCTGATCGGTTACGGCGCGCCGGAGCTCGTGGAACTGCTCGGCTACAAGCCGAAAGTCGAGCCGCGCAACGTAGCCATCGTCGGTGTGCGTGACCTGGATGCGAAGGAGCGGCGCCTGGTGAAAGATTCGGGCGTGCATGCGTTTACCATGCGCGACATCGACGAACGCGGGATGCGCGAAGTGATGAGCGAGGCGTTGCGGTTTGCCATGGACGATACGGACGGAACGGCGGTGAGCCTGGATATGGACCTGATCGATCCCTCGGATGCCCCGGGGGTCGGCACGCCGGTGCGCGGCGGGATTACTTACCGCGAAGCGCACCTGGCCATGGAAATGATCGCGGATAGCGAAGCCATGGTCTCGCTTGAAATCGTGGAGATCAATCCGGTAATCGATTTGCACAATAAGACGGCATTGCTGGGAGTCGAAATGTTGCTCTCCGCGCTGGGAAAAAAAATCCTTTAGGAGATTGGGCTGAATTTCATGGCAGAAAACAAGCGGTTGCGGGTCGGCGTAATTTTTGGAGGGCGTTCGGGGGAGCATGAAGTATCGCTGGCCTCGGCGGCGTCGGTGATTCGCGCGCTGGACCCGGAAAAATACGAAGCGGTGCCGATCGGAATTGGCAAAGATGGGCGATGGTTCATCGGCACGCCGGCGCAGAAGATGCTCCCCGACGTGCTGCGCCAGGGCCATCGAGTGATGCTGAGCGCCGATCCCAGCGTCGGGGCTCTCTTGCCTCTCGAGGAGCGGGCGGCTGGCTCGCAGCGCGTGGATGTGATCTTCCCCGTGCTGCACGGCACGTTTGGCGAAGACGGCACGGTTCAAGGGCTGCTCGATCTCGCCGGCTTGCCTTACGTGGGCTCCGGCGTGATTGGCTCGGCCGTGGGCATGGATAAAGACATGGCCAAGCGTTTGTTTCTGCAGGCTGGGCTGCCCACGGGGGATTTTCTTGCCATCTTGCGTTCGGAATGGGAGAAGGGCCGCGAGCGCATCTTGAAAGCCGTGGCAAAGAAATTCCGTTTTCCAGTATTTGTTAAGCCCGCCACTCTAGGTTCGTCCGTGGGGATGACCAAAGTGCATAAGCGCGAGGAGTTGGCCGCAGCGCTCGATCTGGCCGCCGAATTCGCACAAAAAATTTTGGTCGAGCGCAACATCCGTGGCCGCGAAATCGAAGTATCCGTGCTCGGAAACGACGAACCTGAGGCTTCGATTCCGGGCGAGATTATTCCCCACCGTGAATTTTACGACTACACTGCCAAATATCTGGAAGAAGGCACGCGGCTGGAAATTCCGGCAAAGCTTTCGAAAATGCAGGTGCGGCGCTTTCAGGAATACGCAGTGCGGGCGTTCCGTTGCCTGGAGTGCCGGGGAATGGCGCGCGTCGATTTCTTTCTGGAAAAGCCCAGCGGACGCATCTACTTGAACGAGATCAACACCATTCCCGGCTTCACTTCTATCAGTATGTACCCCAAATTGTGGGAAGCTTCGGGGATTCCGTATCGAGATCTGATCGATCGCCTCATCCAGCTTGCGCTGGCTGAAAACCGCGAGAAGCAGCGCACGAAGTACACGATCGAGTTGCCGGCGGGATCGGGCGGCGCCCTCGGCGCCTGAAGTCCACTGAAACTGATCTGCCATCCTCGGCTGGACTGGAGAGCAGTTTCCGAGTAGCCGTCATCCAGGAAGAAAGGCTCACTGACCTGAATGAACCGCTCGCTGAACAGTTATCTAAACTGCTGAAGCACCGTAGCTAAAAGTTAACCCCGAAGCTCCGGGCCCGCTTTACGCTGTCGCTGCGGCTCCTTGAACAGCGTTTGCGGCTGTACGGATCACGTCGATCACCCGTTCCGGTTGGGAGAGCATCGGCACGTGGCTGCTGTCCAGCTCATAGGTGGTTGCGCCCATGCGCTTGGCGAAGAAGCGCTCCAGATCGGGATGCACGGTGTGGTCTTTTTTGCCGACGATGTACCAGCTCGGCTTCGACTTCCAAGCGGTTCCCCCGACTTTCGCGTCGAACAGGTCGGGTTTGGGGACGCCCTGGGTCGCCCAAACGAGCTTCTGCTCCTGCTCCGAAAGGTCTCCGCAGAAATACTTCGTGCCGTCTGGACGCAGCCAGATACGCCCATCCACGACTTCGATGTGGGAGAAGACGTCGGTCGTCGGGAACTTGGTCTGCTGCGTCTGAGACGTTTCATCGGCGTCCGGAGCGAGCGCGCAGATATAAACCAGCCCGGCAACGCGATCATCGGTTCCGGCGCCGGTGATGACGCTTCCGCCGTAGGAGTGGCCGACGAGGATAACGGGGCTGCTGACCCGGCCTATCGTAGCTTTCGTCACGGCGACGTCCTCTGCCGTTGTGTTGAGGGCGTACTGCGCTGCAATGCACTCATACCCCTCCGCCTGAAGGGGAACGATCAGCTTGCTGAAGCACGAGCCATCGGCCCAGAGCCCATGGCAGAACACGATGCTGGGTTTTACTTGCGTCATTTTGCTCTCCTTGCTTGCCTACTACGCACTCTGGCTTCGACAGATCTGGATGTTGAAGAAGTGTCCAGCCCACCGTATGCCCATGGCTGGCTACTCTCTTGTAGGATTTTGCTGGTTTTGTAGTTTATTGCGCAAAAATCTCGCAACTGTCGTGGATGACGGTGCGAACCCTAGAAACTGACTATGTCTCGAGGAGCGTGCCGAGCGATGCGGGCCACCGCTTCTCGAAGTCGACGTCCCGTTGGAGTCCGCGCTTTAACAAAGCTTGGATTCGCTGCTGTGTTTCAGGCCAAGTCAGCGCGGTCTCAAAAGAAGTGATGGCGGCTAGGAACCGGTCGGCGGACGGCAACGAGACATGGTTGACTAGCTTCTTCGCGGCGGCGATGGCACGCCGGTCGAAGGAGGCGATTCGGCGCGCGAGCGCGTCGACGAAGCCATCCAGTTCGGCGTCTGGAAGTGCCCGGTTGACGTATCCGTATCGTTCCGCGGTGTCGCCGTCGAAATCGTTCGCGCCAAGAATGATTTCGAGCGCGCGGCCGCGGCCGACCAGATGTGGAAGGCGTTCCGTACCGCCGCCGCCGGGATGCAATCCCACCCCGACTTCGGGTTGGCCGAGTCGCGTGTTCTCGCGCGACGCAAAGCGCATGTCGCAGGCGAGAACGAACTCGCTGCTCACGCCCCGGACACAGCCTCGGATCTTCGCGATGCTGACCACCGGGGACCTTGTAAGACGGACGAACGTATCCATCAGGATCGGGAGGCCCGAAGCCCCGACAGCAGTCATGATGTTCCCTATCTTGCCGGTCAAATCAAAGTGGGCAAGGTAGAACTCAGGATTTGCGCTCTCGAACACTACGACGCGCAGGCTCGGGCTGGCGTCCATTCGAGCGAGCAGATCTTGGAGGCCTTGGAATATGGTGGCGTCTACGATGTTGAAAGGCGGATAATCGAATACAACCCTCCAGTATCCAGGCGTTTCCTCGATGACCCGCACGTGCGTACCTGATTCATTCATGATTCGCACTCCCTGTCTCGACCTCAATGGAGCGGGACGGCGAGGTGATGTGCTCCTCTTCATAGGCTCGCATGCGCGCGAGTGCGGGTTCGCTGATGCACAATTTCAAGAAGAGATTTCGTTCGAGTGCCAGTCCCTGTGCCAGCGGCGTCTCGGTGGCGTTGCGGACGAGACGCTTGATGTAAGCAACTGATTCCGGCGTATAGGACGACAGGCGCTGTGCAATCTGCATTGCGCGATCGAGAGCCTTGCCGCTGACGGTTTCGTGCACCAGTCCCTTCCTTTCGGCTTCACGTGGAGTGAGGGGATCGCCCATGAGGATGTGCATGAGCGCGGCTGGCGTTCCGATGGTGCGTGGCAGCCTTTGCGTGCCGCCAGCGCCGGGAACGAGTCCAAGGTGCGGCTCCAGGAATCCGATCAGGTAGTCTCCATCCTCGGCGATGCGAAGATCGCAGGAGAGCGCGAACTCGAATCCACCGGCCAGGGCTGTGCCGGAAATGGCGGCGATGACAGGTTTTGGCATGCTCTCGCACAGCGCGATCGCCTTGTCCAGGAACCCCCCATTGTAGGTCGCGTTCTCGGGCCACTCGCGACCGGACGCGCGCAGGGACTCTGCGAGGCGGATAAGCGCAGCGATGGAATAATGACGAATAAAATAACCAGGTGCGCCGCCAGTCACGACGACAACACGAACGTTGGCATCGCCCGCGAATCCGTCCAGCGCCTCGGTGAGTGCGTCGCCCATCTCGGCGTCGAAATAGATGCGCCTTACGTTGCCCAGTGTAATGACCGCAATTCCATCAACGACTCTTGTCGTGAGAACATCGGCGTTCATCGGTTCGTCCTGAGTTGCATTGGTTTCTTTTTCTAATGTCACTTCTACACGGACATTTTCTATAGAAATGGACCATAACAAACACGTGACCGGTAAACCTTAGGCTAGGCTCTTGCGCGCTTGCTCTCTTGCAGAATTTTGCTGGTTTTGTTGTTTGTTACCTGAAGATGAGTCGCACTTAGCGACCGGGAGTCGCGACGGCCTCGAAGGATTGGGAAATAGGGACTTACGCTCGGAAACGCCTTGTCGTGTAATGGCGCCGCCATCTTCCGGGGCTGACCCCGACCAGTTGGTGGAATGTGCGCGTGAACGCTGCCTGGTCATTAAATCCCGACTGAATCGCGATGTCGATCAGCGACATGCTGGTCTGGGCCATCAGTTGTTTGGCGTGCTCAATGCGATGTTGAATCAACCATTGGTGCGTGGAGATGCCGAAAGATGTTTTGAATGAGCGAGCAAAATGGCTGGCGGAAAGTCCGCATTCGCGTGCAACGTCAGAGAGCCGGATGCGGCCATGCATGTTCTCATGAAGAAGCTCGCAGGCTCGTCTTTTCTGCCATGGCGCCAGGCCTCCCTTTGAATGCCGCGCTGTTTTCTGAAGTACACCGTACTGCTGGATGAGATGCGCTCCGAGGATGAGACTGAGTTGATCGAGGGCAAGCACAGAGGGAGCGTCACTCCGCCCAAGGAACGGAAGAATGCTCTTCGTGATCTGGGCCACAACTAGATCGTCTTCGAGCACTGCCAGGCGATAGTCACTTACCCGGCCAAAACCGAGATCCTCGGCAATGTCATCTAGTCCCCTACGAGGGACAGAATAGTGAACGTAATCGAAGGCGCTACCTGCCCAGCACATTGGCCGTGAATCGAAATCGATGACATTGGAACGAAACGGGTGAACGATGGATGTAGGAATGAGCTTGTCTGATGTCCACACCTGGTAGCGCGATGATGGCAGAGACTTAAGGGAGATCGACACTAGCAGAGCGGGTACGGGCGATAGTTTTGTGATTCGGTCAGGAAGCCCAAATGGCGACTGGAGCCGAGTGATCGTAAAAGTTCCCGGAACACGAAACTGCGATGGAACAGTGGACCCTCCGTCCAATTGGAAGAAAGTTGTGAAGGGAGCTTCAGGTGACGTCTGCGGAGTCTTATCTGCCTTCGGCGAAGTGTTCTTGCCCATCGCGACCTCCGCTGCGGGACGACCGGTCGGCCGTGCCTAGGATGACAGATTTCCGTCGGGATTGCATTTGTACAGGCGGTCGCGGCCAAGGGCGTTTACAGTCTCTTAGGTGATTGGTCTCGACTAGCAGCGATAACTGCCCTATCGGCCCCAGATCCCGATCACTCCCGATTGTGTCCGAATAGTCGGCTACTCGGAAACTGGGCCTGCTAACAGGCTGCGGTTTGCTTCTATTTGTTGAGTCTGCTAGTTTTTTCTGTTTGCCGGCTGCTTGTTGTCTCAACTTAGGGGGCCGTTGCGCAAAATAACCGAGGCGGATTTGGCTCTTTTTGACGAAACCAGGGAGGAACCGAATTCAAAACGGCTCCGCTATGCGGTAAGCGGCGTCGCGCTGGTTATTCTGGTTAGCTTTGGCATCTGGTTCTTTTTTCTGCGTTTCATCAGCGAAAAGCACACCATCGAGCATTTCATGGATGCCGTGGTGGCACAGGATTACCAGCACGCCTTCCAGATATGGAACCCTCACGGTTCTTATACATTTCAGGATTTTATGGCCGATTGGGGACTCGACGGCTATTACGGGCCGGTCAAAAGCTACCGTATCGAATCGGCAGCGCAGCCTCCCAACGGGGGTAGTGGCGTGGTCGTGGTGGTGGAAGTGAGTCCCTTTCAGCCGTTCCCCGATGGCACTGATCCGCACAGCAGCCGGAATAGAGAAATCCGCTTATGGGTGGAACGAAGCGACCAATCGCTCAGCTTTCCGCTGTAAGGATTCCAGCGATCAGGATTCAGGTTTTGCTTCGTCGCGGATCATGACGGGAAATCCGTCACGAATGGGATAGACGATGCGGCAGGTGGCGCAGCGAAGGCCGCTTTCGTCTGCGGTCAGCTTCACGGGCATTTTGCACACCGGGCACACCAGCAAATCGAGCAATTCCTGGCTGATTGCCATTTCTCGCCACCTCGAGTTTTGAATTTAACAAACGGCGCTGTCCCGGGCAACGCGCTCACAGATTCTTCCTGCCTCGAAATTCCCGAGCCACCGCAGCCGGATCGCGTTGCTGCGCATCGACGGCGTAATTCATCTGCCGCATTTCGTCATCGGAAATTTTTCCGCCGAGCACGTCCAGAGCCCCGCGCAGCTCCGGATGGTCGCGAAGCGCGCCGCCCCTAAGAATTGTTACAGCCTGATACGGAGGGAAGAAGTGGCGGTCATCTTCCAGGATGACCATGCCGAGCGCGATGATGAGGCCGTCCGTGGCACTGCCCGCGACGACGTCCACCTGATGCTCCTTGAGCGCCCGATAAAGCAGACCGAGGTCCATGATGCTTGGCGCAGCAGCGAACTTGAGGCCATACGCGCGCGAGAGGCCGGGGTACCCGTCGGAGCGTTCCATGAATTCGTAGCCAAATCCGGCGCGCCATTGCGCCGCGTGCGGCACCAGGTCCGAAATCGTGCGCAGATTGAACTTTTTCGCGTCTTCGCTGCGAACCACAATGGCAAAGGTGTTGTTGAATCCCAGCGGCGGCCCCACATCGAAACCGAAACGGTCGCGATAGGCGTCTCGAACCTTCTGGTAAACCATCTCCGGATCGTTCGAAGAACGTTCCCCTAATACCGCGGCGAGAGCCGTGCCCGTGTATTCGGCGTAGAGGTCCATCTGACCGGCAAGCATGGCCTGATGGCAAATCAGCGTCCCACCCAGATTGAGCTTGCGATCGACTTTCAAGCTTGTGTGCGCCTCGATCTGCTGCGCCAGCAGTTCCGCAAGGATGATCTGTTCGGTAAAATTTTTTGAGCCGACAACGGCGGTGTTTTGGCGCGAACGATGGCAGCCCGCGAGCGTCGCCAAAGCGCCACCGAGCATGGTGAGGGCATCCCGTCTCGTAAGGCGCGCGGCCATTGTATGGATGACGGATGGCTCACGCAGTAGGCGTGAGTTTTTTCTCGACCAAACCAAGAATCAGATCCACGCCAATCGCCAGCAGCGCCGCAGGGATTGCCCCCGCCAGAATCACGGAATTGCTGACCATGGCCACGCCGCGAAAAATAAAGACGCCCAACCCGCCCGCGCCGATGGCGGCCGCAATCGTGGCAACGCCAATGCAGATGATCATGGCCACGCGCACTCCGGCGAGAATCACGGCAATGGAGAGGGGGAGCTGCACATCCCAAAGAATCTGCGTTTGAGTCATGCCCATACCGCGTGCGGACTCGAGAACGGCAGGGTCGACGCCCGCAATTCCGGTGTAGGTGTTGCGTAGGATGGGGAGCAGCGCGTAAAGGGCCAGGGCGACGATTGCGGTCCTTGCGCCTATGCCTCCCAGAAAGGGAACCGGAATCAGAAATCCGAAAAGCGCCAGGCTCGGAATCGTCTGGATCACGTTTGCCGTGCCCAATACCCAGCGGCGCAAGTTCTGACGGCGGACCAGGGCAATTCCCAACGGAATTCCCACCAGCACGGCGGCCAGCATCGCGGCGGCGACCAGGAGGAGGTGTTCCAAAGTGCGAGAGAAAATCTCCCCGCGATAGTTCACCAGAAAGGTCAAGAAGCTCACGCCTTCCTCCTTGTGCTCGTGATCTGCGGCGAACTTCTGTCCCAAATTTCGCCGGCGCCGAGCGAATCGACAAAAGCCCGGGCTTCCGCGTCTTTGGATCGCAAAAACTCTTCGGGCTCGTAAATGCCGGCCAGACGCCCTTCGGTGAAAAGACCAATATGGGTGCCGATCAGAAGGGCCTCCCGCAGATCATGCGTGACAAAAATGATTGCTTTTTCCAGGCGCTTTGCCAGTTCGCAAAACTCGCGTTGCAACTCGGCGCGAGTCACCGGGTCGAGCGCGCCAAACGGCTCGTCCATCAATAATATGGGAGGATCTGCTGCGAGCGCGCGGGCCACACCCACACGCTGGCGCTGTCCCCCGGAAAGCTCGCTGGGCTTGCGCGCGCTGAATTTGGCCACATCGAGGCCCACCAATTCCAGCATCTCCCGAACGCGTTCGCGGACGCGCGCCTCCGGCCAGGCTTCCAGCCGGGGCACCATGGCGATGTTTTGCTCGACGGTCCAATGCGGGAAAAGCCCGACGTCCTGAATGACATAGCCGATGCGCCTGCGCAGGCGAATGGGATCCCACTCGAGTTGCGGGCGGCTTTCGACAAAGATTTCGCCCGAAGAGGGCTCCAGCAGCCGGTTGACCAGCTTCAGGGTCGTGGTCTTGCCGGTGCCGCTGCGCCCCAGCAGAACCAAAGTCTCGCCGTGGGCCACCTTAAAGCTCACACCGCTGACGATTTGCCGCTTGCCGAGGCAGTAACCCACGTTTCGCAGCTCGACCGCGAGGCCATCGGTCGCAGCCGCGGGGTTCACGCCTGGGCCTCAGCTGCCGTTTGGTCCGGAACCATTCCGCCTATGTTAGGCTGGTAAGACATTCTGGGCAAATCATCCTCTCTCGGCTCGACGTAAGAGTTTGAGCGACCATATACTCCCGGAAGCATCGAATTGTGGGGGTACGAGATGGCGTCTTCAACGCGGGTAACCGGGTCCCATTCCCTCCTGCTGCAGCTCTCGCAAGCTCGGGAGCGCAGCGACGCGCTATTCGAGATCGTCCGGCCTGAGGCGTTATACGAACGTCCCATCGCCGAAAGACATCGCATTATTTTCTATTTGGGCCATCTCGAGGCCTTCGACTGGAATCTCTTTGGACGCGAACTCGGCGAGCTTAAATCGTCCACCCCGGGATTGGACAAGCTGTTTGCCTTTGGCATCGATCCGGTGAGTGGCAATCTTCCCGACGATCAGCCGGGCGACTGGCCCGAGCGTAAAGAAGTTCTTCAGTACAACCAGGGAGTGCGTGCGGCGCTCGACGAACAATTGTCGGCGGGACTGGAAGGCCCGCAAGAGCGCCGGCGAACGCTTTCGCAATTCCTTCACGTAGCCGCCGAGCATCGTCTCATGCACGTCGAGACGCTCGCGTACATGCTTCATCGTTTGCCTATCAATCTTAAGCGTGCTCGGCAGAGCCCCGCGCCGCCTCGCGCACCGCAGGTGCGGCCGCAAATGGCGGAAATTCCGGCTGGCATCGCAACACTGGGATTGAAACGCGACGATGGAGCTTTCGGCTGGGACAACGAGTTCGAGGAACATAGCGTCTTCGTGCCTGCGTTCCGTATCGATACATACAAGGTCACCAATCTTCAATATCTGCGCTTCATTGCCGAAGGCGGATATCGCGAAAAATCCTTCTGGAGCGATTTGGATTGGGAATGGCTGCAATCGAGCGCCACGCTTCATCCCGCATTCTGGATTCAGCGAGGCAATCAATTGTTCTTTCGGACCATGTTCGACGAGGTTCCGCTGCCGCTGGATTGGCCGGTGTACGTGAGTCATGCGGAAGCTTCCGCCTATGCGCGCTGGGCGCACAAGGAGCTACCCAGCGAAGCCGAATGGCACCGTGCGGCCTATGGCACTCACAACGGGGCCGAACGTGCCTATCCATGGGGCGACGACCTGCCGCACGCCGGCCTCGGCAATTTTGATTTTGACTATTGGGATCCGACTCCGGCCGCTGCCTTTCCGGCAGGCAGCAGCGCCTTTGGCGTTGCCGATCTCATTGGCAATGGCTGGGAATGGACGCGCAGCGTCTTTGCCCCATTCGATGGATTCGAGCCGTTTCCGTTCTACCAGGGCTACTCGGCTAATTTCTTTGATGAACGGCACTACGTCATGAAAGGCGGATCGGCGCGAACTGCCGCATCTCTGTTGCGGCGATCCTTCCGCAATTGGTTCCAGCCGCGCTATCCCTATATCTACACCGGTTTCCGCTGCGTCGAACACTGATTACAACTAATTCCGATCGGGGGCGGCATGGCTACTCCAACTCTGGCGAAATACTCCCTTAGCGAATTCGCAGAGGACGTTCGTTGGGGGCTGACAAAAGACGGCCAGAAGGAAATCCATTCGAAGTACCTCTACGACGAAGTGGGTTCTGCGCTGTTTGAAGTGATTACTGTTCTGCCCGAGTACGGCCTATTCCGCGCGGACGAACGTCTGCTGCGGCAAAATGCGGAGTCGATTGCTGCAAGCCTGGAATGCCAGGCCATTGTGGTTGCCGAACTTGGCAGCGGCACTGGAAGAAAGACCGCTTGGCTGCTCGAAGCTCTGGCAAAGAAGCAGCCGATCGTCTATAGCCCTATCGAAATTTCAGCAAAAGCCCTTGACCAATGCTCGAAGGAGTTAGGCCAATTACACAACGTGGACGTCAGGCCGCTGCAACAACCCTATTTGGACGGGCTATTGTCGGTGGCTGCGGCACGCAAACCCGGCGAGCAATTACTGGTGCTTTTTTTGGGCAGCACGATCGGCAATTTCGAATGGCGCGCCGCGGAGCTTTTTCTTACCGAAGTGCGTCAGGCTCTAATTCCGGGCGATGCATTGCTTCTGAGCGCGGATTTGGAAAAGCCGCTTTCGCAGCTTCTGCCGGCGTATGACGATCCCCTGGGCGTTACCGCTTCCTTCGATCTCAACGTGCTGGCTCGCATGAATCGTGAACTGGATGCCGATTTCGACCTTTCCGCCTTCCGCCATCTGGCCCGATATGATGCCGCGGAGCGGCGCATCGAAATGCACCTGCTTTCGACACGCTCGCAGAGGGTGACGATTCCGCGGGCACATTGCAGCGTCCCTTTTATTGAAGGCGAAACCATTTGGACCGAGAGTTCGCACAAGTTTCGGCCAGAGGAAACGAAAGAAATGGGCCGCCGCAGCGGATTTCGGCCGCTTAGGCAATGGTTAGACGCCGAATGGGCCTTCGCGCAAACCTTATTTGTCGCTGAGTGATCCTTAATTTTACCCCCAGAATGACGCCCGCCTAATCGCGACGCGAATGTGATTCAATGCGGCGCGCGGGCTCCACGTGCAGGCTTACCTCTCCCGTCCAAGGCGCGGCGATGGCTCAAGCCCTAACCGTGCAAGGGTGCCGAACGAGCTTTAGCCGCTGAACCTGCCTGCTGGCCAACCGACCCTGCCCCGAGGGCAACAAAGACGTCCCGCCTGAGAACATTCCTGCCCGCTTCCACTGTACTACTGGGAACAAAGTAGGGCAGTGGGTCCGTTGTACGGCGATTACCCTACTCACCGCTGTTTTCCCCTAAGGGAAACCGGTACCTTCTCATCCCCGCCAAATTTAACTAATAGGAGGTCGAGATTGGATGCACATATCCGCTTTAGCAATAAACTTAAACTACAGGCACCCGATCCCGCTCACCTCGAGCCTCAAAATTCGCTATCCTTCCTAGCTCTATTTTTCCTGATCGCTCTTGCGTTTTGTGGCTGGGGTTGTAGCAGCGGGACTGGCGCTCTGGCAGCCCGAGCGTTAGCGACACCGACGATCAGCGCCAGCACAGCCAGCCCTGCGACGGCCGGTTCAGGGGCGGCCAACCCTGGCGCAACGAGCGGCTCTGGAAGCCCATCGTCGACTGGGTCCCCGAGTTCAACGCCCCCGCCGCCCAATACCGCTCCGGCCAATGCCGTAAGTTTGTTGCATTTTGGAAACGCCGGCTTTGGTGGTGATGACACGCATGTTTTTCAGACGGCACTGGACTTCACGGCGGCGAATGGCCAAACCCTGGAGATACCGGCAGGTGGCTACAACATCAATCCAATTTCATTTCCCGGGAACTCCAAGGTGTTTGTGGATGCCGGGGTCACCGTGACGGCTAATTCGGGTTATGCCGATGGCACGACTATGCTCAACATCAGTTCGTCGAATGTCACGATCACTGGTGCAAGCGCCGCCGTTTCGGTGTTCCATATGCGCAAGTCGGAATACACGAGCGGTGAGCATCGGCATTGCCTGAATATCGCTAATGCCAGCAATGTCACCATCAGCGGGATCTCCTGCAACGACTCAGGCGGCGATGGCGTTTACCTTCGGTCGGCTACCAACGTCACGATTCAGGACTCGATCTTCAACAACAACCGCCGGCAAGGCTCGAGTATTATCGGCCAGGTGAACCATATCCTCTATCTACGCGACCATTTTACGAACACAAGCGGCACCGCTCCGCAGAGCGGCATCGACATCGAGCCGAACCAGCCAGCCGACTTCCTCCTCGACGTAAAGATCCAGGACTGTTACACCGATGGAAATTCCGGCGATGGCCTGATGGTCAGCACTTGGCTGATGAACTCCACCTCTCAGCCCATCAGCATCACCGTCTCGGGACACCACTCTACAGGTAACGCCCGCTACGGCTATATCGGTCAGAATAATGATCCCTCCAATGCGCCCGGCTCAATCCTTATCAAGGATTCGTTCAGCGATCAGAGTGGCAGCTACGGGGCAGCGGGCTACTTTTACGAAGCCGACGGAGCGGCGCTGATCTTCCAGAACTTAACCGTAACCAATCCTCACTCCCGTGGTCCTTCCGTCTACGGAGACAGCGCTGCAGTTGCTGTTGTGCGTGGCGGCGGTGGCGCGCGTCCTCTTGGCAACGTTCATTTTCTTAATGTGAATATTGACATTACGGATGGGAAGACCGACCGCTACTTTTATTTCCATGACGGTGGTGGTAACGGGGTTACGAATGTCCAGTTCATCCCCGGCACATTGAGCGGCGCAACTCAGGCGCCCCCAAATGGGCTCCTCAACGGTGTAGCAACCAACGAAATACCTTAGTTTCCGCCGGAACCTGACGGAACAGGCGTAGGCGAACCTGAAGGAGCCGCAGGCGGCCGAAGGGCGAAGTAATTGCGCCCGAAGGCCGCCTGCGCGCCTCCTGCCTCCACCACCACGGCTTGCACCGTGTAGCGTCCGATGGCCACCGTATTCAGCGGCAGGCTGATTCGAAAAGATGCGGTGCGTGTCTTGTCGTCTACTTGGGCAGGCGCAACGATGGGAGTTTGGCTCACACGCGCGCCGTTGCGAAAAAATGCCAGCCCTGCACGCAGCTGATTGGGATCCACTTTTTCCGGCACGTAAGCCTGAAAGAAAATATAGAGCATCTGCTGGTTGGTGAAGACGCGCGTCACGCTGGGAATGATGCGTTCCCCGGCCATGTCGAGCGGCAGGTCTTTGAGCTTGGCATCAGGCGCGAACCGCTTGGTCTGCACTTCCGAACTCTTCTGCACTTCCACGAGTTGGCTCGAGAGCACCACCGAACTCAGTTGCACGCGGTCCGGTTCCACGGCCGGCAGCTTCAAATCGTCCTCAAATGTACCGACGCGCCCGGATTCATTTTCCCGCGCTAGAAACTTCAGCTTGTAATTCCCCGGCGGCAGAATAATACCGCCCTGATACACCAGGGCGTTCTGCTGGATCTCTTCGTAGCGTTCCGAATCTAGCCGCACCGTAATCGTGTCGCGCAAAGCGCCCGCGATGCGCCCGGATTGGCTGTCGTGAACCTCGGCGGCAAAATCAAACTCCACCTCGCGCCGTCCGCTCTTTTGGGCCCACTGCAGCGCGCTGGAAGCGAGCTTCGCGGAGATCGGAACGTAGATTCGCTTATTGTCGAGACGAAAATAGGCGGTCTCGACTGCGATCGGCAATTCGACCACCGGCGTATCGGAGCGCATCGCGTCTTCCAATTGGCGCTCGCGATCTTCCGTTGTGTAAACGCCGAAATCTTTTGGCGCGTAGTAGCCTTGCCGATAGCGAATCCGCGCGCCCGGCACACCGGCCAGTTTCACGCGAATGGTCCGCCAGCGGCCATCGCGCGCCGCGTTCGCGCTGTAGTAGCCCAGCAGATAATATCCGGCCGTATCGGACTGCACGGAATGAAAGGCCTGCCCAAGGTCTCCCAGATCGAAAAAGCTGCGACCGCCTGTATCGGAGGCGAGCGTCGCCAGCGTTTCGCGCGAATCCTGCCGCGCTCCGCTTTGCTGGAAGACCGCCGCGCCGGTATACATCGCGTTGCCCGCAGCAGCTCCGGCGCTGGCGTCACCACCGGGGATTTCCGCCAGCAGACCGCGTGAATCTACGGTGTAAATCGACATATTCGCGCGATTGGCGGCATCGGTTGTGGCGCGAAGCTGCGAGCGATTGTCTTCGCCTGTCTGCGTTATGCCGCCGGTGAACTGCAGCACCGATTTCTTGCCGGGAATATCTCGCAGCAAATCCGCCAACGATTCCAGCGCGATCAGTTTGCGGTCCGTATTGAAAACATTGAACTCCGTATCGTCAGCGCTGAACGCGGCGTTGGTGTCTTCGGTAACCGCGGAGTCGATTCCGGTGGAAGTGGCTGCAGCCAGAGCCGCAAGCTGCGATTCTTTGCCGGGAAGAAGCGCATCAACCGCGCTGTAAAGCAGATCGCGGTCATTCGTAAAATCCGCGATGACGTGGAGCTGATTGCCAAACGCGACCACGCCGACCAGATCCGCCTGGGTCATCTGCTTGCTCAGAAATTGCTTCGCCGCCAGCGTGGAACGCGTCAGGTCGTTCGGCTGCAACGAAGTAAGGTCGAAGAAAAGCACGATCATGCGGCGATCGCGTATCTGCTGGCGAACTTCTTCCGCCGGAGCCACGGAGCCGATAGAAATAGTTATGGGCGCGCTTTCACCCGCCCCCGCCGTTTCGAGTTTCTCCACGTCGTAGTAATCGAATGTGGAGACCTTCTGGTCCTTGCCGTCTTCGGCGATGCTGAACTGATCCTGCCGCAATCCTTTCAGTGGCTTGCCATCGCGATCTGTGACCGCAATATCCACTTCCACTAAATTGACGGCGGTCCTGATGGCGCCTTTCTGATTAGCGGAAACTTGCGGCGGCGCGGCGGGCCGCACCGGCTGCTGCGGATTCTGAGCCGATCCCGTGGGCGCCAGCAACGCAGTGACTGCGAGAAATGCGATCGCCTGCCGAATGGTTGATCTCATCGTCGCAGCCTTAGAATGTAAATCTCGTCACGAAATTCATAGCCCGCATGGCCCCGGCACCCGCTACTTGCCCAAACGTCGTAGAATTCACGAGAGTCGATAACCCCGTCAGATTCGGGGTATTCGTCAGGTTCGTGATCTCCCAGCGAAAATCGACGCGATGCTGTTGGTCTTTGCCCAACAGAAAAGTTTTTGCGATTTGCGCGTTCCAGATAAACATTCCCGGGCCGATGATGGTATTGCGCGCGGCATTGCCCAATTGTCCTGCCGGAGGCACCACGAAGCAGGCGGTATTGAAGAAATCCAGCGGTGCGCCGAGTGCGCCTGTACTTGAATTGCAAATCTGGTCCGCTCGCGTCGCGAAGACGCCGCCGCTGCCGACGTTTGCAGCCGACGTGCCCACGACTTCCGCTGTATACGGCGTGCCGGTTTGCGCGCCGAAATTGCCGCTGAAGCGCCAGTTGCCAAAAAACGCGCCGGTCAGCCCCTTCTGCGCGAAGCGGTGCCCCTGTCCGAACGGCAACTCGTAGAGGTAATTGATTCGCGCCTGATGCCGGATATCGAAAGAAGAGAGGCCGTACTCGGCCGCCAGATTATTCGAATCCTGCACCACGATTGGCGTTCCGCCGCCAATCGAACTCGCATCGTCGATCGATTTCGCATACGTGTAGGTGGCGTTGATCATGATTCCGTGCGACAAGCGCTTCTGCAGTCGCACTTGCAGTGAGTTGTAGATGGAATTCGCGCCCGACGTGTCGTAAATAAAATTGCCCGCGTTCGCCACGGGAGCTGTCGCCGAAACGCTTCCCGGTACCGTGCGATTGGGTGCATACAGCAAATCAAGATTCGAGCCTTTTGTTCCCGTGTACGTCAGCACCAAAGCTGTGTTATTTGCGATTGCCGTCTCCACCGAAAGGTTCCAGATCTGCGCGTATCCCATTTTGTAGTTCGGATTCACGGCGTACGTATTTTGTATGGTGTTTTGTCCCGCGACGGTGGCGGGGAACCCATTCTCCAGTGTCAGCACGTCGTTCACGCCCGCGATGCGCAGCGCGGACGTGGACCAGGGCGGCTGGTTGGCGAGTTCCGAAAGCAGCTGCGTGTAAACCGATTCGTTGTAGAACATGCTGTACCCGGCTCGCACGACCATGCTATGCCGCGCCTGCAACGATTTGATCGGCGGCCGCCAGGCGATGCCGATGCGCGGTGTCAAATGGTTGTACTGCGGCCGGATGAGCGAGTTGGGGAGCGCGCCGCTGAAAGGTGCGCTCTGCGCAGTAAGGCAACTCAGTCCCGTCGTGAGAGATGCCGTTGGCGGGCATGCGGGCGCCACCACCGCTGCCTGCGAAGTATTCGGGTTGAAGTCCAGATTGGAAAGATGGCCGTAGAGTTCCGTAGGCGGCGTGAAAAATTCGTAGCGCACGCCGAATTGCAGCGTGAAATCGGGACGAGCGCGCCAATCGTCGCTCACGTAGCCGACGGTGCCCCAGCTCCGAAAATAGCTGCTTGGAGTCCCAAACCGCACGTTAGTGCTATCGGGAGACCCCAGAAGAAAGTCGGCGAAATCGAGTCCCGTCCCGCGCACCGCCTGCCCATTGGCTCCGAGCAGCGCGGTGGTCAATCCGCTGAACGTAAACAATCCTTCCGGAGTTTGGTCTGCCGTGGTGTTGTTTTCGATGCGGCGCACCTCCGCCCCGAACGTCAGCGTGTGCTTCGGAAGCATATAGGTCACGGCATCCACCAGGCGATAAGTCTGATTTCGCAGCAGCGAAGGCACGGCGGGCGCTGCTTTCGTGAAATTGTTGAAGCTGAGTTGCGGTGGCCCCCAATCGATGGGAGCCGTGGAAACTCCGGTGATTCCCAGCGCCGCGGCCACGTTGGTCGTAAATGCGAAGTTATCGAGCGTCTGCACGCGGTTGCGCGAAAAAATGAATTGGGTATCGTTGATCCAGCTCCGCGACAGGTTTTGCGTAAGGCCGATGGTGGCAGACTGCCCGCGCGTGGCGACATCGCTTTCAAAATCCGAAAACGACTGGAAAGCGTGATTGGCCGACTGGCTGAAGCTATAAATCACCCGGGCATTCAGCTTCGGCGAGATCGTGTGCAGCACACGCGCATTAAACCGATCCTGCTGCGTGGGAACGCTCGCCTGCAGATGGTAGTTAGCTACTAAGCCCGGAAGATTCGGTTGAGGAATGAATTGCAGCAGTCCAAGCGCGGCGGGGTTCAGCGGCACGTTCGAAGGAATCTGGCAGCCAACGGGTGTGCGCGGCCCGCTAAGATTAGAGAGATTCGGAATATAAAGTTGCGCGCCGCGATCGCAGAAATTGCCTAAATTTTGTCGTTCGAAAAGCGTCGGCACGGTGGAAAACTGGTCCACCGCATTGCGCGCCCAGCCGCCGTCAAAATTAACGAAGAAAAATGTCTTGTCATGCCCGTCATAAATGTGCGGAATCACCAGCGGCCCGCCCAGGTTTCCGCCGATTCGCTCGTTCCAGGCAGGAATCCTCGGCGCATTCGGCTGCGTGAGCGAATAGGGACGCGCGTTGAAAACGGAATTGCTGTATTCGTTGTAGAAGCTCGCGCGAATGCGGTTGATCCTTTGGCGCAGCACGCGTTGCATGCCATAGAGCGCCGTGACGCCTTGCGGCGGCGCGCCGCGCCCTCCTGGTCCGCCCCGGCCTCCGCCGGCACCTCGAAATGCAGTGGCCGGCCCGCCAGCCGGCAATCCCGGCGTGCCTGCGCCGCCAGGATTAGCCGCCGGAGCTCCGCCTCTAAAGCCACCGCCCGTACCTCCGAAGCCGCCTTGGCCGGCATCGCCCGGCCCTTGGAAAAACACGCCGCCGGGCGGGAACCCGCCGCCTCCGAAGCCGGCGTTTTGGTCCCCTTGGCCAACCGTGCCATTCATAAGAATTGCGTCCGACGCAGACGCTTGTCCCAATGGCCCCGGCTCGGCGGCTCCTGCACTTTGCGCTTCCTGTCCGGTTGCTCCCTCCTGACCTTCGCCGTTTTGATTGTTGAGAATCACTTGCTGGAAACCGCCGCGCCGTCCGCCCAAGCCTTGTCCGCCCGGCCCCGAACCTCCTGCGCCCGGCGCAGCGCCGCCCTGCTCTGCCGCGCCATTCTGACCATTTTGGCCGGTGCCAGGCGGGCCTCCAGGGCCCGGGAATTGCCTGCGCCGCAGCCCGCCGCCGCCGCGCCCCTGTCCTGGCGTTTCCGAGTTATCGCCGGCGCCAGCGTTTGCGGTGGCAGAATTGGGTGGTGTCCCTGCAGCCTCAGGCGTTTTGGTTGGGTTTGCGGCCGGACTCGCCGCAGCCTCGATCGCCGCAAGCGAAGCAACTTTCAGCGTCATTCGAATCGTGCCGGGAGTCTCGCCCAGATCGAATTCTTGCGTCGCGTTGTCGAAGCCGAGTTGGCTGACCTCAATTCGGTAATGCCCGAGAGGCAATCCCGGCAAATCGAAATGGCCGTTCTCATCGGTCCAACTGACCCACGCCCGAGCGGTGCTGGTTTCGACCAGGCGAAGATTTGCGCCGGGTACGGGCACGCCACCGGATGTGCGAACGTCACCCATGGCTCGCCCCATGGGCGCAGTTTGCGCCGCCTGCGATTCGTCTTGCGCGCCGAGTTGGAATGCGGGTAGCGAGAAAACAAGCACGAGTGCGAAGCCGAGTCGGCCGATGCGTGTTGTGAGTGCTTTGAGCAAAAGACCCTGAACTCTCTGACCCGGTGGCTAATCGTTCTTAGGTGCCTTCTTGTATAACAACGAAGCCGCGCTTTTCCGGACGGATAGCGGATAAAGGACGGCCGCTGCAAATCCAAACTAAGGCAGCCGAGGTCCCCAGTGTACGCCTCTTGACGAGAACACTCGGGTAGCGGAAAAGTCGCGTGTGCCGGAGTGAAAAGGTCCGTGACAAAAAGCACGCCTGAGGGCACACGTCACCGCCCGCGATGCCGCAATCTAAGACGCGAGTTTACAGCCAAACGTTATCCCGGCGTGACGCGCATTTTCGCGCCGCAGATGCTTTTGCGGGATCAACCTTCCGCGTGCGAGAATGCGCGCGTGAACGCGTGGCCTCTTTATGCTGCTTCGGCCGCGGGAGCTTGCGCAGGAATAGCAGCTTGGGGCGCCGTTTCCGCCACGTCGGAGCTTTTCGGTCCCACGCTGCACCATACTCTGGATGCCTCGCAAATCGCGCTCACCTTCGATGATGGGCCGAATCCGGCGTTCACATCGCAGCTCCTCAATCTTCTGGAACGGCACCAAATCCAGGCAACATTTTTCCTTGTCGGCCGCTTCGCCCATGCTTGTCCCGAATTGGTGCGCGAGATCGCCGATCGCGGCCATAACATTGGCAACCACACCGAAACGCACCTCAACCTTACGTTCCTGCCCGTCTGGCGAATTGCCGACGAGCTCCGCGCTTGTCAGGACAGCATTCTTCGCGCCCTGGGCTTCGAACGCGACGCGACGCCCGTACTGATGCGCCCGCCCTTCGGCTATCGTGGGCCGCAACTTTGGCCAGCTATCCGCAGCGTCGGTTTGCGCGGCGTGGCCATGTGGTCGCTGAAATGTTACGACTGGAAAGTACAGCCCGCCGAGCGCCTCATTAAGCGCCTGGAACGCGTTGGCGAAAGACGCCTGCTGCCTAAGCCGGCGGGCATCGAAGAAAAATCCCATCACGGTGGAGATATTGTGCTCTTGCACGATGGCGACGCCCGCGCTTTGGGAGCCGATCGCCGCCACGTGCTGGCTGCGCTCGAATACTGGTTGCCGCGCTGGCGGGATGCCGGCTTCGAGTTTGTTACAATGAACCAGCTTGCGGCGCCTGCGATTGTCGGGCGCTAAAAGCGCGGTTTTTCCGTGTCCGGGGTGACCGAATGGACGAGCGACAGTTCTATATTGAGCGCCAGGAGACCAAAAACCTCACCCTGGTCTGCCCGCATTGCAAGCAGGAAGGCTCCTATCCCATTCGCTGGATGGTGCGCACCAAGAAGAACGAGCTCCCGCGCGGCGCGGGTTCGGAAGACCGCAAACGCTTTGAAAACGCGCGCTCCTATATGGTTCGCGTCGACGAAATGGTCGCCTGCCGGAACATCCGCTGCCGCAAGCGCTTCGAACTCACCGGCCAAAGCGTGGTCCTGACCTCCGACGCGGGTTCCCAGCCCGGCCCCAACTTCGACCCCGAAAACTTCGGCAACCGTTAATCTCTGATTCTCCAATCGAAACGGAACGACACCTCCGCCACCCGATGTCGGACCTGTTCAGGGGCGGAATCCCTTAGGACTTCGCTTTCTTCGAAGGTTTCGACTTGCCAGAACTGTTGAGGGCGACCGCTTGGCGAACAAGCGCCTTTAACGCGGACTCGTCAACTTCTTCTCTTTCGTGGATGTCGATCGCGCGGCGTACATTTCCGTCGAGACTCGAGTTGAAGAGATGGGCCGGATCCTTCAGAGACGCGCCCTTGGCGAAGGTAAGCTTCACGACATTCTTATAGGATTCGCCAGTGCAGATGATGCCGTCGTGCGACCAAACCGGAGTGCCCATCCACTTCCACTCCTCGACGACGTCCGGGTCTGCTTCCTTGATGAGCTTGCGCATTCTGCTGAGGGTTTCCCCGCGCCAGTCCCCGAGTTCGGCGATTCTTTTCGAGATGAGCTCCGATGCCGACTGGCCTTGGCTCGCGCCCGCCTTTTTCATGTACTCATCCTGGAAGTTCCTAAATCACTGAACTTTCGCAAGCGCCTGCGACACCTCGCTCATGTCCGGCACCGTGGGGATGTCGTAATTCTTCAGCCAGGCGATCTTCCCCGTCTTGTCGACGATAGCGATCGCCCGCCCGGTGATCCCTTTGTCGGCCAGATAAACGCCGAACTTCTCCGCTACCGCACCACGCGGCTGGAAATCGGCCAGCAACGGATAGCGAATGCCCATCTTTTCGGCAAAGGCCTTGTGCGACCAGACGCTATCCACGCTCAGCCCCAGCACCTGCGCATTCAGCTTCTCGAATTGCTTCATATCGTTCACGAAGCAGGCGTGCTCGTTCGTACATATCGGACTCCAGTCCAGCGGATAAAAAACGATCACCACGTTCTTCCCGCGATAATCGGAAAGCTTGACGTCTTTCTGATTCTGGTCCTTCAAACTGAAATCCGGCGCCGCCTGTCCCACAGCAATGGCCATAATTCCTCCCGAGAAAGTTTTATATCCGCCCGCCTTGCAGGGCCGCTTTCAGTGCAAGAGCGCCGATCATCTTATCCGACCTGCCTCCCCGCCTCCAACCGCTGGCCTCCTGCATCCAGTTTGCTACTATGGCTGAAAGTATGCGTCTCGAGCAGGCCTATCCCGAAATCCGTTTTCGTTGGCGTTCCCGCAACTGGGTCGCGCGCTTGATGCGCATGCCTGCCGAATGCGAGCACCTCGAACACGACGCTGCCTGGATGGCCACGTTTATTCCCGACACACTCTATTTGCGTGGCAAGGCTTCCGTCCGCCGCCAGCCTGTGCGGCCGGAAGTTTCTCTCTGCCTGGCTTGCCTCGGAAACGAAATGCAAAAGGACCTTCAGCGCTTCTCAGGCCGTGTCGTTGCCTTTGAGCCGGATGGGGCAGAATTCACTCAATACTTCTTCGTTGGCAGCGATGAATTTGCCGCCGCTGGTCTGCAGCCGGAAGTAGCCGCCGCCATTAGCCGCCGCCTGGATCAACCGATGGGCCAATGCGCCTCCTGCGATCGCCCCGGCACTTGGCTCTGGTTTTCGCGCGACGAAGTGCCCAGCCTCGACGATGTCGCGCGCATCGCCATGGCGCGTGCCGAGACGCTCTGCTCCGTGCACGGATCCCAGAAGTTGCTCGAAAGCTTCGCTCGCACTCCTGGCGTGAATTTGTTTTACGTCAATGTGCCCTACGGCGAATCCGGGGCCTATGTGTGGATATAAACGTGTGGATATAAGCGTGTCGATAAAAATGTTTGGATATAAAAAACTGTGGCCGTGAGTAGCGGCAAATGAGCACGGCGGCACGTCAGCCTCTGAGCCTGCGCGATGTGGTCGAAAAATATCGCCAGCTCTCTGGAGGATTCGGAAAGCCGCTAGCCTTGGCCGCCTTCGGACTCTCCGCAGAAGAAACCGAACGCGTCTTTGGGATTTTCGACGAGGATTATCACATCAGCCGTTTTTTTCATTTCTCTACGCAGCCGGCCGCCGCGGAGCGCGCCGCCCAGACTTATCGCATCAATGGCTTTCCGCAATCGCACGTAGCTCTGGATGCCGAAATCGAATCGATCCTCTAATGCGTGGAAATGTCGGGCGTAGCACTAATTAGATAAAATGGAACTCGAAATGACGGGCGCCGGAAACTCCGCCAAAGATCCGGTAATCGAATCTCTGATCTTCGACCTTCTTCAGTGGCTGGCCAACGGCGAGAGGACCTACGAAGACGTAATGGAGGCTTGGCGAACTTCCTGTCCAAGACTTACGGTTTGGGAGGATGCTAACGATCGCGGCCTTGTCGCCAGAGAGCAAGTGAACGGGCGCAAGGTTATTAGGCCTTCGTCGTCCGGTCTTGCGCTTCTCGACCAGCGTTCCCGCCGTCAAAGCTGAACACGGCTGATAGCCTAATTAGTGCTCCGACGGCACGGCTTCTTCGTAATCCCACTCGATTTCCAGCGGGTTATGCTTGCCTGCGCGCAGAGTGCGCCAGAAATACGGCATGGCCGCGGTGAACGAGAAAGCGACATCAATCCCGCCACCCAGTCGCGCACCTACAAAAACAACGATGCACGGAAGCTCGCACTCGTTTTTCCGGTTGGTCACCAGCAGCCGCTGTCCCAGTTGCACGCCCGTCTCCATGCGCATCGATCCGCCATGTACGTTCACCGTGTTCGTAAAGGTCTCCTCATAAAAGGGTTGGCCTTCCGGTGTGTGCCCGTACACAAAGAGAGGGACGGGGATGTGCTTGCGAGGCGTACGCCTGCGCTCCGGCCGGATCGGAATGCACAGCTCGGCGGGCTTCGATTCAATTTGCGGAATGAAAATCCGCGCGACTTGCGTGTGTAAAATTTCGCTCACGGTGGCTGGACTGTCTCTCCAAAATTGAAGATTTCGTGAGGAGCATACTCGAAACGCGTTGGAATGCGTCAGGACTCGCAGTAAGCCTTTGTCTCTCGAGTTACCCCCCTGCTTGTTTTCTTAAGGTTCCATTCAGCATCTGAAACTTACGCTCTATCGCGAAATCCGGTGAGTAACAGGCCTTCCCCGTCCCGCCGGGGGGCGAATCTAGCCAGGTGATTGTCCAGTAGAAGAGTGTGAGGGTGACTTGTGCGGCGAAGCTGCCTGCTGGTTTTCTGCTTTATTGCGTCGTTCGGCGTCCTGGCTCAAAGCCAGAGTCGTACGCCGCCAATTGCGGGGACGGTTGTCGATCCCAGCGGTACCTCTGTCGCCGATGCAACCGTTACCCTCAAACGCGGCGCGAAAGCGCTTTCGTCCGTCAAGACCGATGCTTCTGGCAGATTTCGCTTCGAAGGACTTCCGCAAGGAAATTACGCCATTGAGATTCTGCAGGAGGGATTTCAGCCCTCGCTGACGCCGGTCCAGGTGCAGGAAAAGCCGCTCGAGCCCCTCACGATCACACTCTCGCTCGCTGAGCTGGTTTCTCAGGTCTCGGTGACTGCTGGAGTGGTGCAGGTATCCACTGACACTGCGGAGAATCGAGACTCGGTTAATGCGGATCAAGCCCTTCTGGAAAATGTGCCCGTCTTCGACCAGGATTATGTCGCCGCAATGTCCGCCTTCCTCGATGCAGGGGCGCTCGGCACCAATGGTCCTCAGCTCATCATCAATGGCGTCGAAGTCACCAGCGCAACCGTCACGGCGTCCGCCATCCAGCAGGTGCGCATCAATCAGAATCCTTACTCCGCCGAATTTGCGCGGCCCGGCCGGGGCAATATCGAAATTATCACCAAGGAAGCCACCTCCGACTATCACGGAACGCTGAACTTCATTTTTCGTGATGCCGTGATGAACGCGCGCGATCCCTTTGCCCTGGTGCGCCCTCCCGAACAAAGACGCATCCTTGAGGGCGCCATCAGCGGCCCTGTCGGTCACAGCAAGACCACATCGTTCCTGCTCTCCGGACACCGTCAGGAAGAGGATCTGCAGTCAATCGTATTCGCGGAAGGCCTCACCGGCCCCATCCGGGAAAATGTCCCGAGTCCCAAGCGGGACTCCATGATCTCTCTCCATATCGGCCATCAGTTCAGTTCCAACCACAGCGCCTATTGGCAATATAACGAGTGGGACTATCCCAGTTCTAATCAGGGCGTCGGCAATTTCGTCCTCCCGGAAGCCGGCACGAACTCCGATCAGTGGGAACGCGAGTGGATCTTCAACGACCGCCTGACGGTTTCGCCAAAATGGCTGATTCAATCTCAAATCCTGATCGGCTGGGAACACCATGGCACTTCCAGCGTCACCAATGCCCCCAAAATCGTGGTGCAGGATTCCTTCACTTCGGGCGGCGCGCAGATCAATCTCGTGGGTACGGAACGCCATGCCACGTTGAACGAGATGGTCAGC
>Ga0207135_1011_pt1 | contig 28369 bp, 24 predicted proteins | sample Alteio_BWMinHeat_10_FD_153530 | JGI IMG/M metagenome (GOLD analysis project Ga0207135, IMG submission 153530) | Enriched cells from forest soil in Barre Woods Harvard Forest LTER site, Petersham, Massachusetts, United States -... | ecosystem: Environmental > Terrestrial > Soil > Temperate forest >...
AGTATATCACTGTTTATACAAATACTTGTGGTAGTACTAATAGCAGCGTGGCTACACTTACAGTAAATACAGCACCTTCTATTACAACTAATTCTACATCTCAAACGGTATGTGCAGGCACAACCGTCAATTTTGTTACTGCTGCAAGCGGAACACCGGCGCCAACAGTTCAATGGCAGGTTAGTATAAATGGCGGTACTATTTGGAATAATATTCCCGGAGCTACTTCACCAACTTTAAGTTTTGTTACTAATGCATCTCAGAATGGTAATGAATATCGTGCTATCTATTCCAACACTTGTAATAACAATGTTGCTACATCGGCTGCAATTCTTACTGTAAATACAACACCCAATATTACATCTGCTACCAACCAAACTGTTTGTGCAGGTAGTTTGGTGACATTCGTATCGTCTGCAAATGCAGGGGCATTAACTAACACAGTTCAGTGGCAGGTAAGTACAGATGGCGGTGTAACTTTTAACCCCATACCGGGTGCTACAAGTCCTGTCCTTAGCTTTATAACTGCCTCTACTGATAATGGTAAGCAGTATATTGCTGTTTATACAAATACATGCGGTAGCACTAATAGCAGCGCGGCTACACTTACAGTAAATACAGCACCGTCCATTACTACTAATTCTACATCTCAGACTGTTTGTGCGGGCACAACCGTCAATTTTGTTACTGCTGCAAGTGGAACGCCGGCGCCAACAGTTCAATGGCAGGTTAGTATAAATGGCGGTACTATTTGGAATAATATTCCCGGAGCTACTTCACCAACTTTAAGTTTTGTTACAAATGCATCTCAGAATGGTAATGAATACCGTGCTATCTATTCCAACACTTGTAATAACAATGTTGCTACATCAGCATCAATTCTTACGGTAAATACAACACCTAATATTACATCATCTCTGGTCAGTCAAACTGTTTGTTCAGGCAATTCAGCGACATTTGTATCGTCTGCTGCAGCGGGAGGATTGACTAACACAGTTCAGTGGCAGGTAAGCACAGACGGTGGTGTTACCTTTAATCCCATACCGGGCGCAACAAACCCTGTCCTGATCTTTGCAACTGCAGCTACTGATAACGGTAAGCAATATCGTGCTGTTTATACAAATACTTGTGGTAGTACTAATAGTAGCGTGGCTACACTTACAGTAAATGTAGCAGCTGTTATTACCACAAATACTACAGCACAGACAATATGTGCAGGTTCAATTGTTACATTCACTACTGCAGGTACCGGTGTTCCTGCGCCAACCATTCAGTGGCAGTATAGCTCAAATAATGGCGGCTTATGGAATAATATAGCAGGTGCTACAAATGCAACTTATAGTTTCACGGCTACCTCTGCTCAAAATGGTAATTTATATAGAGCGATCTACAGCAACAGTTGTAATACAGCAACGTCATCTGCAGCCCCCGCTAATAGTAAATATATCACCGGTAATAGTTACAAACCCGGTAAGCCAGTCTATATGTGTTGGTACCAGTGTTACTTTTGGTGCAACAGGGTATAGTACGCCGAATCCTATTATACAATGGCAGCAAAGTACAGACGGTGGTGTTACATGGGCTCCTATCGCAGGTGCGACCAACTGGTATTACTCATTTGTCACTTCATTAGGACAGAATGGATTCCAATATCGCGCTATGTATATTAATACATGCGGGTCTACACTTACCACAGCAGCTACTTTAACTATAAATACCCCTCCTGTTATAACTACACAACCTGTTAATACGGTAGTTTGTGAAGGTAATGCTGCGTCATTGAGTTCACCTGCTGTAGGTACAGCTATTACTTATCAATGGCAACTAAGCAAAGACATAGGGGTCTCTTATAATAATATCCCCGGAGCTACAAATGCTACTTATACGGTCTCTCCAACTACTATTGCCATGAGTGCATATATGTATCGTTGCATCGTATCAGGTACTTGCTTACCTGCAGCATATTCTAATGCAGCAGTGTTAACTGTAGATACCATACCTGTTGTTACAGCCCAGCCGGTAAACGCAAGAACCTGCGAAACAAGTAATGCATCATTCAGCATTACAGCAGTTGGCACAGGTAGGATATATATATGGCAGGTAAATACAGGAAGTGGGTTTACAAATGTTCCTGCAGCACCTCCTTATTCAGGCATTAATACATCAAAGCTTACAATCACAGGTGCAACGATCAATATGAGCAGTTATACTTACCGTTGTATAGTTACAGGTGCTTGTCCGCCGGTTGCAACATCAGCATCTGCTTCACTTAGGGTAGATACAATACCTGTTGTAACCTTACAGCCAAATAATGATACTGTTTGCGAAGGTAACAGCGCTACATTTACAATTGCTAATGTTGGTACTGAATGTACATATCAATGGCAAGTAGATACAGGGGTCAATGTTTTCGTGAATATTAATTTTGAGAATTATACGGGAGAATTCACCCCAACACTTACTGTAAAGCATGCATACAGGTACATTACAGGTTATAGGTATCGTTGTGTAGTAACCGGCAGATGCGCACCCCCTGCTACATCAAATCCTGCAACACTTACAGTACATATACCTCCGCATATAACAAATCAAACATCATCCAATGTCACCATTTGCAACACGGCAACAGACAGCTTTATGGTGCAGGCAGTAGGTACATCGATTAGTTATCAATGGCAGCTCAGTATTGATAACGGTACTACATGGTTGAATATAAGCGGTGGAACTACTAACAAACTGATTCTTGCCAATGTTACACCAACACTCAATAACAATATATATCGTTGTATTGTAAGTGGTGCATGTCCGCCTCCTGATACTTCTGCTCCGATTACATTAACTATAACTAATAAGACAACCTGGATCGGTTCTGTTGATACTAAATGGTCTAATATAGCTAACTGGAGTTGTGGCGTACTGCCAATCGCAAGTACAGAGGTGTATATCAGCAGCACTGCTAAATATATGCCGCAGGTAGACATACCAACCGCTATTTGCGATAGCATATTCTTTGGTTACAACGCTTCACTTTCTTTTACAGGTACAAATAATATACTGGAAATGAAAGGAAGCCCTATATGTGGCTTGTGTAACTTTGACGCATCGTTAGGTACGGTTATATATTCAAAGAATGGTCCGCAAATAATTCTCGGTGGCACAACTTATAATAACCTCGAAATAACAGGCTCAGGGGTAAAAACTACTACAAGAGGCCATATTCTAATCAACAGCACTATATCTCTTATGAACGGATTTGTGGTCTTAAATGACAATAACTATACGCTCGGTCCTAATGCAAGTTTAGTGGGTGGTGGCAGCAATGCTTACTTTATCACAAGTGGTGCTGGTGTCGTGAATATAGATAACGTCGGTGTCGGTGGTAAGAGTGGTGAAATATTTGTTCCACTCTCCAATGGCACTTCATATACACCTATCAGGTTCACTAACACAGGTAGTTCGCATAATTATACAACAAGAGTGTATGACAATATCAATACTACTTACGATAACTGGTTTAGACCAATTGGAAGTATTATCGATAGTTTTGCCGTTGGTAGGGCATGGGTATTAAGTACGGATTCTGCTGGGTCTAATGTTTCAATCACACTGCAATGGAATGCTTCTGATGAATTACCTCAGTTTGAAAGGCAAGCTTGTTATATGTCTAATTACATATATCCTAATTGGGGCAATGCGCAAGCTATTACCCACCATAGTATCACTGACCCTGAAACAGGGCCATATACCCTTACTATGTCAGGATTTACTCAAATGTCTGTATTTACTGTTTCAAGTTCTATTCCGGGTAGTGCCTTTAGAACAAATCATGGTACGGTCACTGTTTATCCTAACCCGTCTAATAATATATTGAATATCAAATTCAATTCTACTCCGGGTAGGAATATAAATATATACGTCCTCAATGTATATGGCAGGGAAGTATTAAGAAAAACTGCAGTAAATCCATATGACTATGAGGATGGTATCTATCCATTGAAAATTCAGGGTATAGATCCGGGCGAGTATTTACTCAATGTAGAAGATGTAAATAATAATGGCGATTGGCGTAGTTCAAGGTTTATAAAACAATAATTATAAAAGCTTTTATAGAAAGGTGTTCACACTATGTGAACACCTTTTTTATGATGCCTATGCTATTAAATTTATTTAATGTATTATAAGTAAATATTAAGTTACTGCTTTTTCTCCTTCAACATTTAGGCTTACCTTTGTGGCTCGAAAAATTGCGCTTCACACGCAGCGCTTAAAATATAGATTATGGGTTACGTAAAAGAACGTTTTAAGGAAATAGCTGACATACATGCTAAAGAAATAAAAAGCTTAATAGAGCAGCATGGAAATAAAAAATTGGATGAGGTAACCATTGCACAGGCATATCAGGGTATGCGCGGTATTCCCGGGCTTATTACAGAAACTTCGCTTCTCGATTCAAATGAAGGTATACGCTTTCGCGGTTTCTCAATTCCTGAACTTAGGGAAAAGCTTCCTAAAATTGAAGGTGGTAATGAACCATTACCTGAAGGTTTATTTTACTTGATGTTAATTGGTGATGTGCCAAACCATGAAGATGTAGATCATATTTCTGCAACATGGGCACGTCGTTCGCACGTTCCCAATCACGTATTTGATGTTATAGAAGCGTTACCTGTATCTGCTCACCCGATGACACAGTTCTGCACAGCTATTCTCGCATTACAAACAGAATCAAAATTTGTTAAGGCATATTCAGATGGGATCAGCAAAAAGGAGTATTGGGATTATGTGTATGAAGATACAATGACGCTGATAGCACGCTTACCGCGTGTTGCTGCTTACATCTATCGTCGAAAATATAAAGCTGGAGAACATATTCAGCCTGATGGTATGCTCGACTGGGCTGCCAATTTTGCTCATATGCTGGGTTATGAAGATGAGAGCTTTAAAGAATTGATGCGCTTATATCTTACGATTCATGCTGACCATGAAGGAGGTAATGTTTCTGCCCATGCTACTCATTTGGTTGGGTCTGCATTAAGCGACCCTTATTTATCATTTGTTGCAGGTATGACAGGGCTTGCTGGACCATTGCATGGACTTGCTAACCAGGAAGTAGTTCGCTGGATAGATGAAATGTATAAGGAATTGAATACTGAAGATCCCTCAAAGGAGCAAATAGCTGAATACATCAAAAAAACCTTGTTGCAAGGTAAAGTAGTGCCCGGTTACGGTCATGCAGTACTGCGCAAGACAGACCCGCGTTTTACTGCTCAAATGGAATTTGCAAAGCGCCATTGCCCTGATGACAATATGATAAAAACAGTATGGCATGTGTATGAAGTTGCACCTGCTATATTAGAAGGCACTGGTAAGATTAAAAATCCATGGCCAAATGTTGATGCGCATTCCGGTGCTTTATTAAAGCATTACGGACTTGTTGAAGAAGATTTTTATACTGTATTATTTGGTGTATCACGCGCTTTGGGTGTATTGGCCAGCCTTTGCTGGGATAGGGCTTTAGGATTCCCGATAGAGCGTCCGAAATCTATGACCACAGATTGGATAAAGAAATTTATAGCTAAAGGCGAACCTGTAGCTTAATATTTTTTGATGAATAAATAGTTAAAAGCATGCAGTATCACTGCTGCTTTTTATTTTTACAAAATATAAAACCAAAAAAATGAACAAAGGCCCAATATCTCAGTTTATACAACATCACTATCGCCATTTCAATGCTGCTGCACTGGTAGATGCGGCAAAAGGATATGAAACTCATTTACTCGAAAATGGTAAAATGCTGGTATCGCTTGCTGGTGCTATGAGTACGGCTGAGTTAGGTATTTCGCTCGCAGAAATGATACGCCAGGATAAAATACAGATCATTAGCTGCACAGGTGCTAACCTGGAAGAAGACATCATGAACTTGGTAGCGCATACACATTATAAACGTGTACCGCATTATCGTGATTTAAGTCCAAAAGAAGAATGGGAACTATTGGAACAAGGTTATAACCGCGTTACTGATACTTGCATACCTGAAGAGGAAGCTTTCCGTAGGATACAGAAGCATATATTTAAAATATGGAAAGATGCCCAGGATAAGGGCGAACGCTACTTCCCCCACGAGTATATGTATAAGCTCTTATTGAGTGAGGTGATGAAGTCTGATTATGAAATTGATACTAGGCATAGCTGGATGATAGCTACTGCAGAAAAGAACCTGCCAATTATTGTTCCGGGTTGGGAAGACAGTACGATGGGTAACATCTTTGCTTCCTATTGCATAAAAGGTGAATTGAATCCATCTACCATGAAAAGTGGTATTGAGTATATGGTTTGGCTATCTGATTGGTATCGTAAGAACTCGGGTGGTAAAGGTGTTGGTTTCTTCCAGATAGGAGGGGGTATTGCAGGCGATTTCCCCATCTGTGTTGTGCCTATGATGTACCAGGACCTGGAATGGCATGATGTGCCTTTCTGGAGCTATTTCTGCCAGATAAGTGATAGCACTACTTCTTATGGTTCTTACAGTGGTGCAGTACCGAATGAAAAAATCACCTGGGGCAAATTGGATATTAATACCCCAAAATTTATTGTAGAAAGTGATGCTACCATTGTAGCTCCATTAATATTTGCTTATTTATTGGGTTGGTAAAACTTATAATACATAAATAATAAAAGGTGATAGATATTCTATCGCCTTTTACATGCAAATAATGTCATTTGTAAATAATAAGTCCCTTTAGGGGGGAGTTTATTCAGCTTTCGCCATCATCATCTCCTTTATATCACCAATTATCCGCTTGGCTATATTATTTGCCATTGTTTCACTGCTGCTTTCAGAATAGATGCGAATAATAGGTTCCGTATTAGATGTTCGCAAATGCACCCAATCGCCGTCAAATTCTATGCGTAACCCATCTTCGGTATTTATGGGTTGTTTTTTGTATTTCTTTTTTATTTGCTCAAATATGTTTTTCACATTCACACTTTCGTCCAGCTCTATTTTGTTCTTAGAAATAAAATAATTAGGATAAGTGGCACGCAATGCTTTTACAGTTTTTCCTGATTTGGCCAGCTGTGTAAGAAAAAGCCCTATTCCGATCAATGCGTCACGACCGTAATGTAATTCTGGTACTATCACACCACCATTACCTTCCCCACCAATTACAGCCTTTACCTCCTTCATTTTTTTAACAACATTTACTTCACCCACAGCACTGGGGTAATATTGCCCGCCGTGTTTTTCTGTAATGTCCTTAAGTGCTCGGGTAGATGATAGATTGGATACTGTATTTCCTTTTTTATTCGATAAAACATAATCAGCAATAGCAACGAGCGTATACTCTTCACCAAACAAGCTGCCATCTTCACATACAAAACACAATCGGTCTACATCAGGGTCAACTGCAATACCCAGATGTGCGTTTTTTTTTCTCAACGACAGTGCATAACTCCCTTAGATTTTCAGGTAATGGCTCTGGGTTATGAGCAAAATTTCCTGTTACTTCTTCATTTATCACAATTATATCGGCCACCCCAAGTGCCTTTAGCAAAGCAGGCACTGCAATAGCTCCCGTGGAGTTTACAGGATCAACTACTATTTTAAAATTCTTTTTCTTTATTGCTTTTACATCTACCAGCGAGTGTGCTAGTATCGCCTCTATATGGCTATGTAAAAAAGCATCTCCATTTGTTACCTTGCCAAACTTATGAATGTCCGCAAATATAGTTTCATTCTTTTCCGCATACTCAAGTATATATTTCCCGGCCTCTGCATCTAAAAATTCGCCATTACTGTCGAGCAACTTTAAAGCATTCCATTCTTTGGGGTTGTGGCTTGCAGTCAATATAATACCTCCGGCTGCCTTTTCAAATTTTACGGCCATTTCTACAGTTGGTGTAGTGCTTAGCCCAAGGTCAATAATATCAAAGCCGCAACTTTGTAGTGTCGCAACAACAATATTTCTTACCATTTCGCCGGATATACGGCCATCCCTACCAATAATTATTTTATTATTATCACCTTGTTTTTTTACCCATGCACCGTATGCCGATGTGAATTTTACTATATCTATTGGGGTGAGCCCTGTCCCGGGTTTACCGCCTATAGTTCCCCTGATTCCTGATATTGATTTGATAAGTGCCATGCCATCTATTCAGTTGCTAAGATAAGCTATTAATTCTCCTCTTTAAAAGATGTTAGTTTTATGTTTTATCCATGTTTTTGGGTAGGTTCTTCCGTTAAATACCCTCATCTGGGTTATTTTTCGAAAATATTTATTGCATAGTTTTAACACTTAATATTATGATTCTTTTTTTATTGAAATACTTTTACAAAAAATTACGCTACTATGCTCACCAGATCTTTATTACTAAAAACGCTATCGGTTTGTATTTTATTGGTACAAACCTGTATAGTGCAGGCGCAGTACCTCAACAAAAATTTGCCATTTGACCCTAATAGTGTCAAAGGTACTTTTGCAAACGGGCTCACTTATTATGTTCGTTCTAATCACAAGCCTGAAAAGAAAGTTGAATTAAGGCTTGTTGTAAAGGCTGGTTCCATTCTTGAAGACGATCAGCAATTGGGTCTTGCTCACTTTATGGAACACATGAATTTCAATGGTACCAAAAATTTTCCCAAAAATGAATTGGTAAGCTATCTGCAATCTATTGGTGTAAAGTTTGGTGCCGATCTGAATGCATATACTTCTTTTGATGAAACAGTATATATGCTGCCTATCCCCATTGATAAACCCGGTAATCTTGAAAAAGGATTTCAGGTGATAGAAGACTGGGCGCACAATGCACTGCTTACGGATAAGGATATAGATGAAGAGCGTGGAGTGGTCCTGGAAGAGAGCCGCCTTGGTAAAGGCGCTGGTGAGCGAATGCTTTTTAAATATTTTCCAAAATTTGCACAAGGAAGCTTATATGCTGATAGGCTGCCAATAGGTAAAGACAATATTTTGAAATCATTTAAGTATGAAACGATTCGCAAGTATTATAAAGACTGGTATAGGCCTGATTTGCAGGCTGTAATGGTGGTAGGTGATATTGATACAGGTACTGCAATGCAATTGCTTCGCAAACATTTTGCCGGCTTACAAAATCCCAATAACGAAAGGGAGCGATTCTATGTTGATGTAAAGCCTCGCACCGCTCCCGATGCTTTGGTGGTTACGGATAAAGAGGCTACCAATTCTGGCGTACAGATTCTATATCCGTTCACAAAACAACTTGTACAAAATACTTTGGCAGACTATCGTAAAAGTATTTGCCGCAATCTTGCACTTGCTATTATCAATCAAAGGCTAAATGATCTTGCACAGAGCAGTACTCCGCCTTTCCCATATGCACAGGCATATTTTAATAACCTCATTCATGGTTATGAATCCTTTGGCGTATTTGCAGGCTTCGGTAACGATGGCCCTGATAAAGCTGTAAATGCAATGGTTGCAGAATTACTGAAAGTCAAGGAATATGGGTTTACATCGGCTGAGCTAGACAGGGCTAAGAAGGAATCGTTATCAGTTTTGGAGAATGCTTATAAAGAACGTTCTACAACTGAAAGCAGAGACTATATTGATGAAATGGTAAGAGGCTTTACTAATAAAGAACCGATTCCCGGTATCGAAAATGAATATGGCTATCATAAAGACATGATGCCTGGCATACAACTGGCAGAGCTGAATACAATGGTAAAAGACTGGATGAAGAACACCAATACATTTACCCTTATAACTGCACCCGATAAGCCTGAAGTAAAACTCCCTTCACAAGCTGCATTGTTAGTGCTTACACAAAAAGCCTATCAGCAGCAGGTTGCAAAAACAGAAGAAAAACAGGTAGCAACTACGCTTATTGCAGTAAAGCCATCTCCCGGAAAAGTGATATCAAAGACTGATGAAGATGGCTTAGGTGCTACTACATATACATTGAGCAACGGTATAAAGTTTACCATAAAAACTACAGACTACAAATCAGATGAGATATTGTTCGAAGGTGTGAAAAAAGGTGGAACAAATTCTTATGGTCTTGTTGACAGGAGCAATGTGCAATTTGCTACAGATATGGTTGAGAGCATGGGGGTTGGCGACTTTACTCCCAGTGACCTGCAAAAAGTACTGGCAGGTAAGAATATTAATGTCACACCAAGAATAAATGATATTACAGCTGGTATTAGCGGCAGTAGTACCATTGTTGATTTTGAAAGCATGTTGCAATTGCTCAATTTGTATATGACTGCTCCGCGTAAAGATGAAGCGCTTTTTAAGTCGTATAAGGATAAACAAATAACGCAATTACAATTCTTATCTGCAAACCCTCAATTTGCTTTTATAGATACTACAGTAAAAACAATGTATGGCAATAATCCCCTGGCAAGGATGGTATTTCCTAAGCCTGCAGATTATGAAAAGCTCAGTCTTGATCGTGCAATTGAAATATATAAAAAGGAGATTGGTACACCTGATGGTTATCATTTCTTCCTGGTTGGAAATGTTGATCCTAAAATAGCCATACCATTGATTGAAACGTATTTAGGTAGTATTCCTGCTTCCAACATCATGCCTCAATATAAAGACAATGGTGTTCGTCCGGTAGCTGGTGATACTAAACTGAACATCAAAAAAGGCAAAGAGAATAAAAGCCTCATTCTCGCTATGTATTATGGAGAAACAGCTTATTCTGAAGATAAAGCATTGAAGGCGCAGGCGCTTGCCGAGATATTGAATATAAAGGTGATTGAAGACCTACGCGAGAAAATGGGTAATATTTATACCGGTGGTTTTAATGCGCAGGTTATGAAAGAGCCTTATGAAAGATATAGTATCCAGTTGCAGCTGCCTTGCGGTCCGGAGAATGTAGATAAGCTGCTAACTGCAGCTGATGAAGAGATACAAACGCTTAAGACAAATGGTCCCGAACTAAAAGACCTCGATAAGGTAAAGAGCCAGTGGCATGAAAAGCACCGTACAAACATGAAAGAAAATAAGTACTGGAAAGATAAGCTGGTTAGTATCGTATTCTGGGGACGTGACAAAAATAATATACTGGACTATGATGCCTGGATTGATAAACTTACAGTATCCGATATAAAAACTACTGCGAATACGCTCTTTAGCGGTCAGAATAAATTTGTATCCATTTTATATCCGGAAAGCAAGGTTTCAGAAACAGACCGTACTACACACTAATTCAAAATTATATTGGTTAGAAATAAACGCTCCGTATACGGAGCGTTTATTTTTTGTACTTACTATTTATCTTTTTACTGTTTACGCCTGTTGCAGCGCGGCTCTTATCTTGGCTTCTACTTCAGCTGCTACTTCAGGGTTGTCGTTCAGGAATTGTTTCACGGCATCGCGGCCCTGGCCTATTTTGCTATCGTTGTAGCTGAACCATGAACCGCTCTTTTGTATGATGTTTAGCTCCACGCCCATATCAATGATCTCACCTGTTTTGCTGATGCCTTCTCCAAAGATGATATCAAACTCTGCCTGGCGGAAGGGTGGTGCCACTTTGTTCTTCACTACCTTTACTCTTGCACGGTTACCGCTTGCTACATCGCCGTCTTTTATCTGGCTAATGCGACGAATATCTAAACGTACAGAAGCATAAAACTTCAATGCATTGCCGCCGGTTGTTGTTTCAGGATTGCCGAACATTATGCCAATCTTTTCACGAAGCTGGTTGATGAATATGCAGCAGCAGCCTGTGCGTGATATAGTTGCGGTAAGTTTACGCAGCGCCTGGCTCATCAGCCTTGCCTGCAGTCCCATTTTGCTTTCACCCATTTCTCCTTCCAGTTCACTTTTAGGTACCAATGCAGCTACAGAATCTATAACTACCACATCTACTGCGCCTGAAGATATAAGCCTGTCAGCTATTTCCAGTGCCTGCTCACCATAATCGGGTTGAGAAATTATAAGGCTGTCTACATCTACACCCAGCTTTCTTGCATAAGATGCATCGAAAGCATGCTCCGCATCTATGATAGCGCATATGCCGCCTTTTTTCTGCGCCTGTGCAATGGTATGAATGGCTATAGTTGTTTTACCACTGCTTTCCGGGCCATATATCTCTACCACACGCCCGCAGGGTAAACCACCTACACCCAATGCTACATCAAGCCCCAGCGAACCAGTGCTGATAACCTCTATCTTATCCTTTTGTTTGTCGCCCAGCATCATTACCGAACCCTTGCCGTAGTCCTTTTCTATCTTGTCCAGTGCCAGTTTAAGAACTTTTAATTTGTCGTCTGTAGCCATTGTGTCCGTTTATTTATATGATTAAAGTATTTGTCAAAAATAATGGAAAAACTACTACGTAATATGTCTTTTTCCAAGAAGATATTCACATTTTGATTATTATCAGAAGAGGCTACAGATATGAGTTTGAGCCTGTATTAGGGTGGAAAATGTGGTTAAGTTTAAAGTATCTCCCGCAGATACCCAGGGAAAGCCGCTGAAAAAAACGCAGAAGACTGCGGGCTACATAATTTTAAAAGTCCCCTCGTTACCAAGGGGACTTTGTATATAGAGTTACAAGTATACTATATTTTAAAGTGGCTGAATGCTTTATTAGCCTCTGCCATGCGGTGTGTATCTTCTTTCTTTTTATAAGCGGCACCTTCACCTTTTGCTGCTGCAACTATTTCATTAGCTAATTTATCAGAAATAGATTTACCGTTGCGTTCGCGGCTGTAGCGTATGAGCCATTTCATGCTTAAAGATATTTTACGGTCAGGACGAACTTCTGTTGGTATCTGAAAGGTTGCACCACCAATACGGCGACTGCGAACTTCTACACTTGGTGTAACGTTCTGCAATGCTTTTTTCCATATTTCGTATCCATCCTCGCCGCTTATTTTAGTTACCTTATCCAGGCTGTCATAAAATGCGCTGAGTACAGTTGTTTTATTACCACCTTCCATCAGGCAGTTTACGAAACGTGTTACGTTCTTGTCTTTAAACTTTGGATCCGGTGCTAACGGAATTTTTTTTGCTTGTGCTTTTCTCATTGTTTATGAATAGCGAATATTATTAAATTATTTTTTAGCAGCTGCGCCACCTTTAGCTTTTTCACGTTTAGTACCATATTTACTGCGGCTTTGTTTGCGGTCTTTTACACCTGCTGTATCCAACGCGCCGCGCACGATGTGGTAACGTACGCCCGGTAAATCTTTAACACGACCACCGCGGATAAGCACGATACTGTGCTCCTGCAGGTTGTGACCTTCGCCCGGAATGTATGCTATGACCTCTATCTTATTGGTAAGGCGCACTTTTGCTACTTTACGTAGCGCTGAGTTTGGCTTTTTAGGGGTGGTAGTGTACACACGGGTACAAACGCCACGGCGTTGAGGGCAAGCATCCAAAGCACGAGACTTTGACTTGGCACGTATCTGCTGGCGACCTTTTCTTACTAATTGCTGTATTGTAGGCATTTCTAGACCTTAGAATTAATTTTTAATGGAGTGCAAAGGTAGGGTAAAAAGTAGAAAGTAAAAAGTCAAAAGTTAAAAATAATTTGACATTTGTTAATGGCCGAATTTGATCTTCAGGGTCTATGGTTCGAGTTCCTACGAAACCCCAATAGAAAATATTCCATTTGCTTCTGCTCACTTCCGCCCCGAATAGTCGGGATGTCCGCTTCGCTTCCACTTTCTTCCGCATAGGAAATATGTAATATGGTTGACTGGTAAGGGTTTGAGTTGTTTTGCTTCCTCTTTAGAGAAAAAAGCGGAAGGGACCTCACCCTCGGTCCCTCTCCAAAAGAGAGGGAGGACGCGAGTTGCCAAGTACCAACCTGGGAGATAGTGGCCATAATTGAAATGTCCCGGGGATGAAATAATTGCTTTTGGGATGTTTGAATTCATAAGTGATTGAATATTAAGTAGTTGATAGGTTTTGAAAACTCCCCAAATGTCGCATATGTCACATTTGGTAATTAGCTAATTTGTTTCTCCCGGTACAGAAAAGAAGGCGGGAGCTTTGCCGGATCATGATATTTTTTTATATGTATGCCAGCAGTCTCAAAGATACGAAATAGGGGTACCCCATAACAAATATTTGTTTTTTTAACCTCAGCCCTGACCGCTCTCCATATCCCGTCCCGAAATTTCGGGAGTTATTGGTAGGAGAGCGGGAAGTGCGAGTAGGTCTGTGTTTTTCTATAAACATTTTACCCCGATGGGTAATGATATGTTATTAAGCTTATTATATCCTTAGAAAGTATTACACCCAAAAGCATATATAACTGTTGCCACCGTTGGCATTGTTGCATTAGACCTATTACTGACAAAGCCACCCCGGGAGACATCTATATTTTATTTAACAAGACGAATTCAGATTTATTTTGTTAATGGAAATTAGAAAGAATAAAAATTGTTTAAATTGTTATGTAAACGATGACATTACGCTACATCCTATTTTATATCCTGCTGCTTTATGCTGTTTCCGGAAATGCTCAATGTATTTGCGATTCGTTAGGTCCTGAACTTATCGTAAACGGCAATTTTGAAGACGCTGCAACTATAATAAGTTCTACGAGTTTTACGGGATTTGAATCTGATTATAGCGGCTCTACAACTTCCTTTTCAGGCAGCACATTTGGAATAGTATACTGGACTACTAACCCAGCTCTAGTTTATAGCAGCTGGCCATGTAGCTTTACCGGTACGGGGCATTTTCTATTAGCTGACGGAGCTGCTTCTGATAGAACTAATCTCGCAGTGCCACCTTATGATATACTTAGGTATAAAGGCATACCAGTAACGAAAGGCAAAAAATATATATTTCAGTTTGACTGGGCAAATGCGGGCACATATCCGGTTGATACAGGAGCTTTATTATTTAATGATGACACTACTGCGAAGTATATATTTGATGGAGGAAGTTGCGGGAAATGGACGACGAGTAAAGTTTGCTGGAATGCAGATACAGATCACATTACTATAAGACTAAATGGGAGATATGGATCTTATATGGGAAGAGATGTGTGTCTCGATAATATCTCATTTAGAAACTGTGCATCCATTATATCCGATAGTTTATCAATAACAGATTCTATTTGGTGTGATACCGTTAAATTAAGTGCATATACAAACAATTCATCTGTGGCGTCATTTTTTTGGGATTTTGGAGACACATTTTCCGGCTCGGGCAATCTTGTCTTACATTCATATGGATCGCGTGGTTCACATTCAGTGACTTTGATCGTAACATATACAAGCGGTAAAAAAGATACACTACAATACATGGTTACAACTAACGTCGCTCCTGTAAAAGCAAGCGGAGATACTGTAATTTGTGTTGGTAGTTCTGCACAATTGTATGCTACCGGAGTAAAAAATTATAATTGGATTCCCGCAACAACCCTGAATAATGATAATATTTCTGACCCTGTTGCGACGCCTATGTTAACCACTGTTTATGTGGTTACAGGTACTGATGATAATGGTTGTATAAGCATTGATTCTGTAATAGTAAAAGTTGAATCGTTACCTGTAGTTACCGCTAACATTGATAGCAACAGTACCCGATGTCAGTCAAATAGGGTACGATTAAAAACAACAGGAGCAGACAAATATATTTGGCATCCCGGAGTATATTGTAACGACAGCACTATATATAACCCCATAGTTACCGTAATAGATAGTGCTATTACGTTTTATGTAAAAGGTACATCTGCCCAGGGTTGCATTGATAGTGCTTCAGTGACCATATACCAAAATAAGCAGGCAGAAATATTTATACCTTCAGGTTTCAGTCCAAATAAAGATGGCTCAAACGATGTACTGTATGTACGTGCAACTAATATCAGCAATATCACTTTTACAGTATATAATCGATGGGGCCAAAAAGTATTTGAAACAAATGATTTGTCTACTGGCTGGGACGGCAATTTTAATGGTTCTCCACAACCTATCGAAAGCTATGCTTATGTAGCAAAAATAACTACGATAGACAAATGTGAAATAACGAGAACAGGAAGTATTACATTGCTACGATAGCAGCTCCTCCAAAGACGGTGGAGAGTAGAGGAGATGCAGTACAAGAGTGCCGACTTTTATTAAATATATAGTTGAGGGAAGTCTACGCAACGGAAGTGAAATAGTAGTAAGATAGTTGGAGACCTCTGCTCCCGGCATGATATATATCATAGCCTTATGGAAACATTATTTGTATTTTTAATTACAATTTTACCACCATGCTAAAAAAAATACTATTGGTATTATTAATAATTGTGATATTTATTCAATTTATTCGCCCGGCAAAAAATGCAGCTGAGTTGCCAAGCACCACAGCTATTGATAAGATGTATACAGTGCCTGCAGAAGTAGCACATATTTTAGAAAAGGCCTGTTACGATTGCCATAGCAATACTACCCGGTACCCCTGGTATAGCCATATACAACCGGTAGACTGGTGGCTGACACGTCATATAAACGGGGGTAAGGGACAGCTTGATTTTTCTGAATTTGGCAGTTACAGCTTTGGTAAGCAGGCAAAAAAACTAAGAAAGGCTGCTAGCGAGGTAAAGGATGGCGGTATGCCGCTGAATAGCTATACATGGATACATAAAGACGCCATACTGACTGCGGATGAGAAGAATACCTTAATAAGCTGGGCAAGCATGCTGAGCCAGAAAATAGCCACTGAGCATAATGTGGATATGAATGCGAAGGAAAAGAGATAATAAAAGAAAAGAGGGACGGTTGTAAAACCTCCCCCCGGATGGTAATACAAGTCCCTCTTATCCTCTATACCTCAACTTACCGGCAGCACCATACATTCAAATATCTTAAACATCTCTATATTCTCTTCATGAAGACTTATCTCATCTGTAGTTTCGTCACCCAATACCATTTTTTGCGCCAGGTTGCCTATCCAATAAGGCGCCGTATTTGCTGCGTCTTTTTCTTCAATACAGTTATGCCCGAATTGGTAGGTAGGGAACTCAGCATTGACCGCATGCACGCATGCATGCAACATAGTATTGCAGAGGCTTGCAACAGGGCGCTCCATGGTCCATACATTTAGCTGTATGTTCCTGGGATTTATAATATCGTCAAAGCTATTTGCTTTACCTGGGGGCTGCGAATAATAAAATTTGATATTCATTTTAATGCTGGTTGTTTTTAAAAGGTTAGAGATAATATATGGTTGAATATTGGCCCTATCAAAAAAAGGATGCAGGCTGATCCTTTCATAAAATTCCCTGCTCCTTAACAATCGGTTTGCCTGCAATACAGCTTTTTGTATAGTTGAGCTTTTGCCGGAATATTTGATCGTTATCATACCATTAATTTTTTATTTGGAACAGGCCTGATAAAAGTTTTCATAATGATAGGATAGCTTTCACAAATGTCTTTCTAATGCAGATCACCTGCAACGTGAATAAGTGTAACGGAAGGGGGGTATTTTTCACGGTCCCAAATAGCCGGGAGATAATTTGCGGGTTTGCACTTTGTTTGTAAATTGTTGAAAATCATAACTATATTATTTCATGCCAGTACGATTACAACAACAAACAGACACAAGCGACGATCCGCAGGTAATAGACCTGACCAGCTATGAGACAGGTCGCCAGAATTTTAGAAATCACTATTTTTTAGAGGGATGCAACAGTGTGTTTGGCGGCCAGGATATATCTGTACCATGGAACGAGCTGAACAATGCAGTAAGTGCTTTTTGTGGTGAGTATAGCCTTGACCCAAGTACGATAGCGCTGCGCTTTGTGTATTGTTATAGCCCTGATTCTACTGAACTTTTTTTGCGTGTGCAGCTATTAACCATGATACAGCAATCGCCACCTAATGAGAATACATATACGCTGGTAGATAACCCTTGTGCATGGTACCAGGTAAGTGATGCGGGTATGGTGCCTACACAAGATACCGGCCTGAATGATGTGATGTACCTGACCAATTTTTACTATTGTGACAATGGCGCCCTGTGCGATGTGGCACAACTACAACAATTAGCAGGAGATAACGGAACTGAATTTGCGCGGACAGATACTTTTCCCTGGCAAGCCGAGATATTGCAGATGTATATAGACAATGGCTCGCCGGTAAATGCCAGCATATGCTTCGGAGCTTGCTCTTATGTGTATATAAATGAAGGGCAGGGGGATATATGGCCGCATGGGTTGGTTATTTATCTTAAAAACGCAGAAGGCCAGGATATGCTGGATGATAATACTTATATAGTGCTATTTGAAAACAAAGGCTGTGATATGGGTACACTATGCCCACCTTATTGTAATGAGTATATAGCGCCAACAGCATAACAACTGTACTTGTTCAAAAAAATGGTAAGCGCATATTATATTGCACCGGTATGCTGTATATGCTTTCTTTGATATTGGGTAAGTCACTGGCGCTGGGTATTGGGGCATATTGTTATAAATACCTATCCCAAGCATACAAACTGATCATGTTGCAGGTGGCTATTGCATTGCTGGCAGAATGTTATGGCAGGTATTTGGGACTTAAAGGACAACATAATGCCTGGGTGTTCAATTTGCAAAACCTGGCTGACCTACTGCTTACAGGGTGGGCTGCTAAGTTGCTAACAGGCAAACCAATAAATAAAGTGATCCCATTTTTATTGCTGCTTTTTACAGGCTTGTGGGCTGTAAATATTTATGTTGACGGTTTTTACCAGTTAGCAGCATGGTTTTTTGTATCATCTTGTATACTATTGGTGTTATTGTATATAGCAGTGTTGTTCAACAAATCGTTGTTCAGTAATAAAAGAATATTGGAAGAACCTGCTACATGGCTTGCTATATCGGTGATATTGTACTTTGGTTGTTCCGTACCGTATTTTGGTTTGTACCATTACCTGATAAGTAATTTTTCTGTAACAGCAAGAAATTTATGGGCCATTAATATGTGGCTGGATGTATTGCGATGTCCGCTAATTGCAGTATGTTTCCTGACAGCAGCCAAACAACAAAAACAATTGAGAACTGCTTAGCAAATGAATGATATTCAAAACGCAGTAATTCTTAGCACACTATTAATACTACTACTTATTGCAGGTGTGGTAATAACCATATTTATTGCGAACAGACGACATGTGCAGCAGCAAATATCTATTGCCCAAATGCAGGTGGATTATGAGAAGGAATTAAGAACAGTGGAACAGGAAGTGCAGGAGCAAGTGCTACTGAATGTATCGAGAGAGCTGCATGACAATATTGGGCAGTTGCTTACAGTAATGCATATGCAGATGGAGCAGGAAAAACTGCAAACCCCGCGTGTAGTGAACCCAATGTCGGGTACACTGCAGGATACCATTCAGCAGGTGCGTATGTTAGGGAGGAGTTTGAATAATGAATGGCTGGAGCAAAACGGGCTTAATGGTATGATACAAAACGAAGTTAACAGGTTAGAGCATTTGGGTATGTTAACTATACATTGGCAATTTGATGGTGTGGAGCCTGTGCTTGAAAAAGATCAGCGTGTAATGGCCTTTAGAATATTCCAGGAGATCATTAATAATGCATTAAAACATGCGGGCGCTGCAAATATTTATATTGATATGAAAGGGAAAGACAAATTTGCTCTCTCAATAAAGGATGATGGTAAAGGCTTTGACCCGGACATAACTTTTGCCATGGGTAAGGGATCGGGTTTAAGAAATATGATGAAACGTGCGGCGCTGGCTCATATAGCATATAAAATGACCGCAGCACCCGGCAAAGGCTGTACATTTACCTTAGAATTGCACTAAAAACAGATACATGCAACTTCCTGTATCCATCATATTGGTTGACGACCATACAATAGTCCGCAAAGGGTTACGAACACTTATTGAAAGTATGGGCGGCTATATGATCCAAGGCGAATTTGATAATGGCAGGCATTTAACAGATAATATCCCCTTGCCGATAGCTCCGCAACTTATCATCATGGATATTGCAATGCCGCTAATGGATGGCAAGAAAACTATGGAGTGGTTCGCAGAAAATAATATCTCATATCCTGTTTTGATCTTAACACTTGACACTTCTGAGAAAACGATCGTAGAATTGTTCAGGCTGGGGGTGCGTGGTTATATTTCTAAAACCTGTACCGCACAAGAACTAAAACAGGCTATAGATGATATTGTACAAACCGGTTATTATCATAATGAGTTTATGATAAACGCACTGCATAGGGGGATACGAGAAACTGAAGATGACAGAAAAAAGAAAATAATAACTCACATCACCGAGCGGGAAAAGCTTTTTTTACAATTAGTATGCGATGAAAAAGAATACACGTACGACCAGATAGCCGATATTATGGATGTGCACCGCCGTACAGTTGACGGCTATAGAGAAGCATTATTTGAAAAATTCAATGTTAAATCAAAAACAGGCCTTGTATTATTTGCTATTAAGTACGGGCTGGTAGCTCATTTAACCTGACCCAAAGGAGGAATATATTTTATTTCTAATAACAATCCAAAAGATGAATTAGTCGGCAGAACTATTATTTTTGTTTTGCTAAAAAGCCAATTATGCAACCATTTGATTTTAAGAAAATACGTATAGACCTGCTCATTGTTCTTGGGTTCGCTGTTGTTGCCCTTCTTTTCTGTTATCCGCAATTACAGGGTAAAAAACTCATCCAGGGTGATAATATCAGCTGGCAGGGTATGGCAAGAGAAGGAATGGCCTACCACGACTCTACAGGCAAAGATGTATTGTGGACCAATTGTGTTTTCGGTGGTATGCCGAGCTACACTATTTATACAGCAGCATCCAACCATAATTATATATCTTATATCCAAAGCATTATACAGGCTATAGGTAAGCCAGCTTATTTTTTCTTTTTGGCGATGCTGGCATTTTTTATACTGCTGCGTGTATTGAATATAGATAAGTGGTTGAGTGGAATTGGGGCGGTCGCTTACGCCTTCTCATCTTTTAATGCGGTGATAGTGATGGCAGGCCATGAAACTCAAATGATGTCATTAGGCTATTTACCTGCTGTACTTGCCGGCTTCCTGCTGCTGTATAGGGGCAAGTGGCTATACGGTACTTGTTTGTATGCGGTTACTATTGCATTAATGGTAGCTAATAACCATTTCCAGGTATTGTATTATACTATCATCCTGCTTTTTATTGCAGGAATAGGTTTATTGGCAGTTGCAGTAAAGGAAAAGCAAATAAAGACATTTATCATAGCTGCTATTATAAGTATTGTTGCGGGTTTAGCGGGTGCGTTCACAAATATGGCATCTATTCTTACCACGCAGGAATATGCAAAAGAAACTATGCGCGGCGGCAAAAGTTAATATTCAGGACACGATGCCGGAAAAGCATCAGGAGGATTAGATAAGGAATATGCATTCAGGTGGAGTAATAGTGTTAGTGAGTCCTTTTCATTAATGATACCTTATTTATATGGGGGCTCGGACAATGAGACTGCAGACAAAGCGCCGAAAACTGCAGAAGCTACAAATATGCAGGAAAACCTGCCACTATATTGGGGGCCTCAACCATTTTTGCAAGGGCCTGTATATTTTGGGGCCATTATTTGTTTTTTGTTTATTCTTGGTTTGATGGTAGTGAGAAGCCCGCACAAATGGTGGATGTTGGCGGTATGTGTTCTGTCTATTTTAATGTCGTTCGGTAAAAACTTTGCTGCATTCAATTATTTCCTGTTCGACCACTTGCCTATGTATAATAAATTCAGGGCACCGTCTATGGTACTTATATTGCCGCAATTATTGTTCCCGGTAATAGGTATAATGACTGTACAAGAGATAATAGAGAGAAAGAGCAAAGATGCTAATGACATATGGAAGAAAATAAAAATAGCGGGTGCTATAACTATCGGCATCTGTATTTTATTAGGTCCGCTGGGAAGCATGTTTTTTGACTACACAGGCGGATCGGATGCGCAGATGCAACCTGAATTGGTAAAAGTTCTGAAAGAGGATCGTGCAAGCCTTGCTGCAAAAAGTGGTTTGTTGAGTGCATTTTATATTTTAATAGCCGCTGCTTTGATCTGGGCTTATATCAAAGACAAAATAAAACTAAATATCCTGGTGGCGGGTTTAGGATTGATGATAGCGGTTGACCTGATACCTGTTTGTGCTCATTATTTAGGAGGGGATAAATATGAAGAACTACCTGATTATGCTACCTATTTTGAAAATGAAGTGAACAGGCGTGGTTGCAGGCAGGCCTATAATACTGTGTTGCAGGATAAGGACCCTTATTTCAGAGTACTTGACCTCTCTCAAAAGAACCCTTATAATGATGCATTACCGGCCTATTATTTTAAATGTATTGGCGGGTATCATCCTGCTAAAATTGAGGCCTACCAGGATCTTATTGATGCACACTTAAGTAGCGGCTTTAACGGGCAAGTACTGAACATGCTCAATACTAAGTATATTTTTGTTAGTGGTAATCAGCGTGGAGAAGCAGGTGTTATCCCCAATCCCAATGCTTGTGGTAATGCATGGTTTGTAAATGAAGTGAAATGGGCAGCCAGTGCTGATGAAGAACTGGCACTGATGAAAGCAGCGCCTATTGGCGATACCTCACATAACCCCGGTGATTTTGACCCAAAGAAGACGGCTATTGTAAGGGCTAGTTTTAAAGACCAGCTCAATGGCTATAATATGGGTAAGGATAGTTTGGCATTTGTAAGGCTTACACAATATGGATTGGATGACCTGTCATTTGCATCTAACAATAGTAAAGATGGATTGGCCGTTTTCTCTGATATTTATTATGATCACGGTTGGGAAGCATATGTAGATGGCAAGCAAACACCAATAATAAAGGCAAATTATGTGCTGCGCGCTATTAAAATACCTGCGGGGCAACATAAAATTGAATTCCATTTCAGGCCAAGGTCCTATGAAAAAGGAAACCAGGTAGCACTTGTTAGCAGTATCCTTATATTGGGGCTCCTTATAGGAGCTATTGTAGGGCTTTTCAAAAAACAAGCATCGGCAAGCAAATAAAATGGATAATGATGGTCAACATATATTACGTTCTGCTTTTCGAATGAGAAAAGAAAATAGTGTCGGGTTCTATATAACTGATTTTATTTTCAGAAAAATATTCAGGCAAAATGCCGCAGTAAAATGGCCTGTTCACCATACAAGCACTATTCATTGCCCTGAAAAAATACAATTAGGCAAAGAAACATTCCCGGGAGATTCTCCGGGTATATATATCAATGCATCCAATGGTGTAAGCATAGGGGATTTTACAAACCTCGGCCCTCATGTTGGAATCATATCTGTTAATCATGATCCTGTGAATAATGATGCACAGGTAGCTGCGCCACCTATACGCATTGGAAGGTACTGTTGGCTTGGTTTTGGAGCTATCGTATTGCCGGGAGTGGTTTTAGGAGATTTTACAATAGTAGGGGCGGGTGCTGTTGTTACAAAAAGCTTTACAGACGGGTATTGCATTATCGCAGGTAATCCGGCAGCTATTATTAAGCAGTTAAACAAAACCGAATGTGATTCATTCGCAGCAACCAAAACATAATTCTTTATTCAGTAACGCACTGTTTATTTTTCTTGCAAGGTTTTTCCCTTCCCTGGCAGGTACGCTAATAGTAATTTTTTTTTCAAGAGATCTACACAAAGAAGTATATGGAGCTTATCAGAATTTCTGGATACAATTAAACATCTTATGCCCCATTGCTTGTTTTGGAATACATACGGTTATACTTACCTATTCCCCGGCTGTATTAGTGAAGCTAAAAGATGCGCTTAGTTTCAGGGCTTTTATATTTTATGGCATATGGGTAATGGTGCTTAGTGGTTTTTTTGCTATTCTTCAGTACCACTCACTTCATTTGCATTTTTCGCTACCGTATTTTTATATGTTTGTCTTTTCCTTATCATTTATTGTCGAATCTGTGCTGATCGTGTTTAAGAATTTTAAAACACTGGTCATTGTGAATATTATCTATTCAATCATTTTTCTTCTTTTTCATCTCTTATATGTATATAAAGGATTACAGCTTGAACAATTATTTAAGTACTTGCTGCTGTTGTGTTGCTGCAGGTTTATTGTTTATTTCATTTCAGTATTTTTTAGTTTCAAAAAACAACATGCAGATACGAATGAAATTGCATTAGCAGATGTTCGCAAATTGTGGTTGCATTTAGGTGTTTATGATGTGGTGCAAAATCTATCAAATTGGATAGACAAATTCATTGTAACCTTATTACTTGGCTTTACTGTTTCTGCTGTTTATTTTAACGGTACTCAGAATATCCCTTTTTTACCCATATTGCTGGCGGCAGTTGGTAGTGCTGCATTAATACAGTTAGGTGCTGCGAAAGAAAATGATAATACTTTACATGCAGTATCACTAGCCAATCAATCGGGAAAGTTGCTTTCCTGTGTAGTATTCCCGGTGTTTTATTACCTGCTGTTTTTCAGGTATGAGCTATTTGATGTTTTGTTTAAGACAAAATATTCAGCGTCCATACCCATATTTACGATATCATTATTTATTATTCCTGTGCGTGCCTACAGTTTTACTTCTATTTTGCAAAACAGGCATAAAGGAGCTATCATAAATACAGGAGCTATCGGCGAGTTAATACTGGCTTGCCTACTCATGTACCCATTATATAAATTATTAGGTTTACCGGGGTTAGCTTTGAGTTTTATTATTTCCACCTATATTCAGGCTATTTTCTATTTGGTATATACAGCCCGCATATTGAAAATAAATGTTTTATCGTTGATCCCTTATTATAATTGGTTCATAAAACTTATAGTTTTTGCCATTATCTTCATAAGTATTCATTATCTGACGGGGCATTATATCTCACAAATTATTGGCTTAATTTTGGGTGCTGTACTTTGTATACTTTGTATTATTACATCGCTATACTTTCAGCAGAAAAACATTCGTAACAATGGGTAGGCACAGAGAAAAATTTATTGATATTCTTAATACAGGTTTTGGCCCGCAAAGCGGAACAGAGGGTAACAGGCTTATTAATAAAAAAGGTGAAGCCAATCTTCAAAAAACAGGTTTGCCGTTCTGGGAGCGTATAAGTGTATATCATACCTTCCTGAGAATGAGCAGGGCTAAATTTCTTCTGTTTGTTTTATTATTCTACACTGTAATTAATTTAATATTTGCATCAGTTTATTATTTTGTCGGAGTTGAGCATCTTACAGGTACAGATGGCGCAGAATCTTCTACGCACCAGTTTATGGATGCATTTTTCTTCAGTTCCCAAACACTAACAACAGTAGGTTACGGGCATGTGTCACCTTCAGGCATGCTGGCAAATGGTGTTGCAGCCGTTGAATCTTTAGTAGGTATTTTGATTTTTGCATTAGTTACAGGTATGATGTATGCCCGTTTTTCGAGGCCACGTGCTTTTTTGTTATTTAGCGACAATGCAATTATTGCACCATATAAAGGTGGCCGTGGACTTATGTTTAGAATTGCTACTTATAAAAATAACCACCTTACAGATGTTGAAGCAAATGTTACCATTGCACTCCATGAAGAAGTTGATGGGAAAATGGTAACTAAATTTTATCAATTGCCCCTGGAAATGAGCAAGATCAATTCGCTAGCCCTTAGTTGGACCATAGTGCATAATCTTGATGAATCAAGCCCGCTGTATACCTACAATTATGATGACCTTGCCTTGCATAAAATGGAGATGATCGTTAATATCAAGGCTTTTGATGATCATTTTTCAAATATTGTGCAACAACGTACTTCTTATACTTATAGTGAAGTTGTGGAGGGAGCAAGGTTTTTACCTATGTTCCATAAATCAGAAACAGGAAAACATACTATACTTGAACTACATAGAGTAAATGCCTATGAAAGAACAGAATTGCCTGGAATAATACCTGAAATACCGGGCATCGAAACTGTTTCAGCAAAAACGTAGCTTTGCAGTATGATCATGGAGCATATTTCGTCAGCAAAGTCCTTATACTATCTCGAAAAAGAAAACATTAGCGGGGCACATAACTATCATCCGTTACCGGTTGTGCTTACCAAAGGTGCAGGTGTGTATGTATGGGATGTAGATGGTAAAAAATACTACGACTTTCTTTCAGGCTATTCTGCTCTCAACCAGGGACACTGTCATCCTAAAATCATTGCAGCTTTTATAGAGCAGGCACAAAAGCTTACACTTACATCAAGGGCTTTTCACAGCGATCTGTTAGGTGAATATGCTGAGTTCATCACGCAGTATTTCGGTTATGATAAAGTATTGCCGATGAATAGCGGGGCAGAAGCTGTTGAAACAGCTTTAAAACTGGCTCGCAGATGGGGTTATGAAGTAAAAGGTGTTGGAGAAAATAAAGCGAAGATAATTGTATGTGAAAATAATTTTCACGGACGCACTATCAATATAATTTCATTTAGCACAGACCCCGATGCCAAACATGGGTTCGGGCCATTTACACCCGGCTACGAAATAATTCCTTATAATGATATACATGCTTTGCAGACTGTATTAGAAGACAAAAATGTTGTTGCGTTTTTTAGTGGAACCTATACAAGGCGAAGCCGGAGTAGTTGTACCGGACAAAGGTTACCTTAGCAAAGCAGCAGCTCTTTGTAAGGAGGCTCATGTGCTTTTTATTGCTGATGAGATACAAACAGGCTTATGCAGAACCGGCAAAATGTTGGCCTGCGATCATGAAGATGTCAAACCTGATATATTGATATTAGGTAAGGCGTTGTCCGGCGGTACAATGCCTGTATCTGCCGTATTGGCCAATAATGAGGTTATGATGACAATACAGCCCGGAGAGCATGGCTCAACTTATGGTGGTAATCCGCTTGCATGTAAAGTTGCTATTGCTGCTTTAACGGTTCTGAAAGAAGAAAAAATGGCTGAGAATGCTGATGTGCAAGGTGCTTATCTCAGGGAACAGATAAAGGCGATAGATCATGCTAATATTTCTGTTGTAAGGGGAATGGGTTTGCTAAATGCAATAGTGATAGATCATGCAAATAAAGACACTGCATGGGAATTATGTCTTAAAATGATGGATAATGGTTTATTGGCAAAACCAACACATGGAGACAAGATACGCCTGGCACCACCACTTATTATTTCCAGGAAGCAGGTAGACGAATGTATTGACATAATAAAAGACAGCCTGCAAACCATTTCTTAAAGTATTTATGACACATATAGAGAAGCACTTAAAAAGCTCTGATATTGTTACAGATATAGTAATAGGTATGTCTGATGGTTTAACTGTGCCTTTTGCTTTGGCTGCGGGATTAAGCGGTGCGGTAAGTACCACTGCAATTGTTATAACAGCAGGGTTAGCAGAAATTGCTGCAGGCTCTATCGCTATGGGTTTAGGTGGTTACCTGGCAGGCAAAACAGAGCAAGATCATTACAATTCAGAATTAGAAAGAGAATATACTGAGGTGGAAAATGTACCTGATCTTGAAAAACAAGAAGTACGCGATGTTTTCAAAGAAATGGGATTGAGTGAACAAGCCCGCTCCATAATAGCTGATGAAATGGCTAAGGATAAAGATAAATGGGTGGACTTTATGATGAAATATGAATTGGGCCTTGAAAAACCTAATCCCAAACGAGCGAGGAACAGCGCTTTGAATATCGGGCTATCCTATGTAGTAGGTGGGTTGGTACCTTTATCTCCTTATTTCTTTGTTAAGAAGCCTATTGATGGCCTGGTTTACTCTTGTGTTATTACTATTGTTGCCTTGTTCATTTTCGGTTTTTTTAAAGCAAAAGCAACCGGCCAAAAGCCATGGGGTGGTGCTATGCGGGTTACATTGATTGGCTCAGTAGCTGCAGCTGCGGCATTTTTTATTGCAAGACTATTTAGCTAAAGCTGATTGAAATAAACTGAGTGCGCCCTCCGGGTATTTTATCTCTTCAAGATACAGACCATGCCCGGGTACACTGAAATCGGCTTCAGTATTATCCTTTCCTTCCATTACCTGCCTGAATTGCTCTATGGTCATTTTACCTCTTGCAACCTGTAATTGCGTTCCTACCAACCCACGCACCATTCCTCTCAGGAACCTGTTTGCTTCAACAATGTAATGCAGTTCTTTACCTTCTTCTTCCCAATATGATTGGTGGATAGTGCAATTGAATGTTTTGGTTTGTGTATTGCGTTTTGAAAAACTTTCGAAGACTGTATATTCTTTGATAATTGCTGCAGTTTCGTTTAATATGTCCCTGTCTATTTTAAATGGGAAATAGTATGCCCGGTTATATAAAAAAGGATCTTTCTTAGTATAGATATGGTACCTGTATTTCCGGGATGTAGCATCAAAACGGGCATTTGTATTTGGGTCATTAGCGAGGTATATGTTTTTTATTGCAAGTGCGTG
>Ga0207135_1012_pt1 | contig 28362 bp, 28 predicted proteins | sample Alteio_BWMinHeat_10_FD_153530 | JGI IMG/M metagenome (GOLD analysis project Ga0207135, IMG submission 153530) | Enriched cells from forest soil in Barre Woods Harvard Forest LTER site, Petersham, Massachusetts, United States -... | ecosystem: Environmental > Terrestrial > Soil > Temperate forest >...
GTTGGTGTGCGCAAGATCAGTCTCTAACTGACGGAGCCTTTCGCGCTCTTCCTCGGCACGCTTGCGTTCCGTAATATCCATAGTGATTCCGACATACTCGCCTGGTTCTCCGGATGCATTGCGATGTCCGATCGCGCGCAGGAATCTGATGCTGCCGTCGGTATGATGAATCCGATATTCGTCAAGGTAGAAATCCGTTCCCTCGCGGACTGCTCTTTCAAGAGCTGCATTAACATGCGGTGCGTCTTCCGCGTGTTGAGTGTCGAAAAAGCGTTCGGCTGATATCGGGCCTTGGCTGGGATCAAAGCCATACAGGCGAGCATTTTCGTCCGATGAATGCAGTAGCTTGTGTGTGATGAGATTGAAAACCCAACTTCCGATGTGGGCCATGCTTTGTGCATCGGTGAGATATGCCTGTTCCCTTCGCAATGCCTGTGTCAGTAACTCCTGCTCTGTGACGTCGATTGTGGTACCGATATAGCCTTTAAAAGCTCCTTGTTCAACAACGGGATTAGAGACGACGCGAATATACCGCATCTCCCCGTCCGGTCGGACAATTCGGTGCGTTACATCGCACATGCAATGCTCTTCATGCATCGCCTTGACTTTTTCGGCAATGAAGGCTCGATCCTGTGGGTGGACGTAAGCCAGACACTGCTCAAGGCCTGGGGCGCCGTTCTTCGGATCAAGGCCGAAAATCCTATATAGTTCGTCGGACCAATAGAGACCTAGGTCGTCCCCCCAGCTGATCCCTAAGTTGGTGGACGCCCAGCTCCCAACATGGGCGAGGCGCTCACCTTCGCTTAGGTAGAACTGGCTTCGCCGCAAGGCCTGTTCTGCTCGCTTTCCTTCAGTGACATCCTGGACGGTGCCGAACATTTCATACGGCCGTCCCGAAGCGTCCCTCCTCGCATCGGCCCGGCTATGCACCGTGCGCACTTCTCCATTCGGACGAACGATCCGATGTTCTGCGTCTGCAGGCACTCCGGAGAGAAGGGACTTCTCTGCCTTCCGGAACATAGATTCTCGATCTTCAGGGTGGATCATTTCTCGAAGCATCGCTATGTCGATGGGACGTTCCTGCGGCACCATCCCATAAATACGATAGGTCTCGTCAGACCAGGCCAGGCTACCCGTCTCGAGGTTCCAGTCCCAGTGTCCGACGTGGGCGATTCGTTGAGCTTCTTCAAGCCTGGCGTTACTTTCCTGGAAGCTGCCTGACATTCGCTGCAGAGCTTCCTCTGCGCGTTTCCGATCAGTGATGTCCTGGGTCGTACCGAACATTTGGTAGGGACGTCCCGCTGAGTTTGTTTTCAAATCACCCAAGCTATGGACGACGCGTATTTCCCCATCGGGACGAATGAGCCGATGTTCACAGTCAGCACGCGTCCCAGAACGGATAGCCTCTTCTGCTGTCCGAAATACAACCTCTCGATCATCCGGATGGAACATTTCCCCCACGATCGCTATGTCCATGGAGCCCACCTGGGGCGTCAACCCAAAGATGCGGTAGGTTTCTTCCGACCAGATCACCTGATTTGTTTCAAGATCCCATACCCAGTAGCCAAGGTGGGCAACCCGTTGGGCTTCTTCGAGCCAAGCTTTGCTTTCTTGCAAATCCCGTGACAGGGCATGGTGGGCTTCCTCTGCGCGCTTTATTTCCGTGACGTCTTGTAGGGTGCCGAACAGCCTGCGAGCCCTTCCGGATGCCCCATTGTCCGGATCGCCCGGCCTCGCACTCAAAAGCTTTGAGGTGATGGCATGTACCGTGCGCACTTCTCCGCTTGGAGTGACAATCCGAAACTCAGCAACGGGTTGCACGCCGGCATCAAGCTCCAAGTCCACTTCGCCGTAGAGAGCTTCTCGGTCCTCAGGGTGGACCATTCCACGGACAGTGGCTAAGTCCATTGGACGTTCTTGCGGTTTGAGCCCAAAGATTCGATAGGTCTCGTCAGACCAGATGACCTCACCTGTCTCAAGATCCCACTCCCAGTAGCCCATATGTGCGACCCGTTGTGCTTCTTCAAGTCTGGCGTTGCTCTCTTTCAAGTCGCGAGATAGCGCCTGCCGCTCCTGTTCTGCAAGTTTGCGTTCAGTGATATCGCTGACTATGCCTATGTACTCGCGATCGCCCGAGCGATCCTCTCCGGCGTGGGCGACCACGTGGAGATATCTGATATCACCGTTGGGCATCAGCAGCCGGTGCTCGACATCGAGGTCGATCCCATCCCGAGCTGCGAGATCCCTGACCTTCAGCAGCCGCTCTCGATCTTCGGGGTGAACTCTGTCGAAAACCAGATCAAGCGTGGGATTTGTTTCTCGACTAAACCCCAGAATTCTGTAGGTCTCGTCTGACCACTCGAGCATTCCACTGCTGACCTTCCACGTGAAGATTCCGGAATGACTGAGTTTCTGGGCCTCGGCCAGGTACTGCCAACGTCTCTGCAACTCTTGTCGCCCGGTATTCATTTCACTACAGACCTTTCCAACTCGCCTGATCGCCCAACACCGGAGTACTGAGGCCGTTTTGTTGCTTCTGAGACGTGTCCTCGGTTTCGGCGCCAGTAATTAAAGAGAGCGGTAATCGAGCTGAACATCTATGTGCGGCCTTTCGCTTGGACGGACGCGGGATAGAGTGACTCGATCATGCCTTCGCCCAATAGCTGCGACAGAGGTGATGGTGGGGTCTTCGAGACCATATCAAAGGGCGTATCCACCAACCATCCGGGTTGCGCCGACAATTGCCAGGCGCTTGCTTTTCCGCATCGGAGTATCCATCCCCTCCTGGCCCTGGAAGGTGGTCACAGAGCCCATTCGGCTAGCCGCTGATATAATAAGGTGGGTTCCTCCAGCCAGTCTACGTAGAGCCAGTGCTTTGCAAAGAGCCAACCCCGGCGATCTTCACAAACGTATCGAGGTAGCGAAGCGACGCGAGCATCAGACGTCCTGTATGAACGCAAGATGTTGCAGGCGGTAACTTTCGCCCGGGCGCGGTCGGCCTCCGGACTCTGTTATCGATTTCGTATAAAGTCCGGGCTCGCAAAGCTGGGATTAGGGTAGGTATAAAATCCTTGTCCCGTTCCCCTGCCGAGCTTGCCCTTATCCAGGTATTGCGTTTTGAGGAGATATGCCAACTTCTCAAACTGCGGGCTACCCAGTGCATTTGCTTTTGCAAGAGTGATGTTATACGCGGTGGTAATGCCGACTGTATCGAGAATGGCAAAAGGTCCTTCGGGCGCACCAGTCGCAATCATCCATGTCTTGTCAATTGTCTCTATGTCTGCCACTCCGTTTAGCAACAGCATTTGTGCAGCTTCTAGGAATGGGATCAACAAGGAGTTCAGTATATAACCGGGCTGTTCCTTATATAGCGGTAACGCGACCATGCCAATTCTCTTGGCGAACTCTATCACATCCTCGAATACTGCCTGATCCGTCGCGAGATGTTTCATAATTTCGGCAGTATTATTTTTCCAGATGCTGTTGGCAAAATGAAGTGCCAGAAACCTATTGGGGCGGCCCGTTGCTTCGGCAAATTGACTGGGCAACAGGGTGGATGAGTTTGTCGCGAAGATGGTCTTCTCCGGTGCCACTCTCCCGAGTTCTTTATAGAAAGCAGTTTTAATTTGGGGTACTTCAGGAATAGCTTCAACGACCAAATCTGCATCTGCGACAGCTTGCGCAAGGTCAGTGAAAAACGATATACGGTTAAGAGCTTCATCCACTGCTTGCTGCGTTGCGCCCAAATCTTCTTTGTAGTTTTCTTTTAACTTGGTCAGCCGCTCTCTGGCATGCCCCAGAACCTCCTCCGAAACGTCGTATACATTGACATAAAAACCTTTGTACGCCGTCTGAAACGCAATCTGACTTCCTAGCACGCCGGTGCCAGCGACCATGATGTTCTTGTAATTCATATATATTCCTCCAAATCTCTCGTCCATTGAGCCGGGGTGTTCGAATCACACGCCGGTTCACTGTTCGCTCCCAAGTTTCAGCAAGTCCGAACCGGAACCGGTCTGCCGGTCAGGAGGTAGCAACCCGACAGATCGTCCGCAGCCAAAGTCGATTGCGTCGCTTCGCGCTGATGGATGTAAGCACGGCAAGATCGGTCACTCAAGGATGGCCTTTGGCTCAAGAAACGCTTCAATTCCATACCGGCCATATTCGCGGCCGACGCCTGAGTATTTAAATCCGCCCCAAGGTGCCCGCGGATCGTCGCTTATGTTATTGATCACGACGCGGCCAGCGCGCAGATGAGAAGCTACGCGGCGTGCGCGCTCGAGGTCAGTGCCCATGACTGCCGAGTGAAGGCCGTATTTGGAGTCGTTGGCAATGCGGATCGCTTCGTCCTCGGAATCGTAGGTGATCACACTGAGCACCGGGCCAAAAATCTCTTCCTGCGCGATCGTCATATTGTTCTTCACATCGACAAACACCGTGGGCTTCACAAAGAAGCCGGCTTCGAGACCTTTCGGGCGCCCCTCTCCGCCGACCAGTACCTCCGCGCCTTCTTCGACGCCTTTACGAATGTAAGATTCCACGCGCTCATACTGTTTTTGCGACACCATCGGCCCAACCATGATGTTGGGATCCGCGGGATCGCCGACGGTGTAGTTACGCATCTCATCCCGTATGGCCCGCTTCACTTCGGCGAGTCGGTTCTTGGGCACGAGAAGCCGCGTTCCTGCAGCGCAAGCTTGACCACTGTTCAAGAAGGCCAAGATAAGAGCCGCCGGAATGGCCTTGTCGAGCACGGCGTCATCCAGCACGATTGTGGGGGACTTTCCGCCCAGTTCGAGTGTGACCCGCTTCATCGTCGCCGCGCCGTCGCGCATGATCTGTTCTCCAACAGCAACTGAACCGGTGAACGATATCTTCGCCACATCGGGATTGCGCACCATCTCAGCGCCGACGACAGTACCCAGACCTGTCACCACATTGAAGACACCCTTTGGTAGCCCCGCCTCATGCAGAGCTTCAACCATTGCGCGGGTCTGCAGCGAGCTCATTTCGCTCGGTTTGAGCACGACCGTACAACCAGCGGCGATCGCCGACGCAAGTTTGAGGCAAATGAACAGGGCGTTCGCGTTCCATGCTGTTATAAGTCCGGCGACTCCAACCGGCTCGAGCGTGACCGTTGTCTTACCCCAGTTTTCTCTCAACGGCAGCTCTTGAAGGGCCTTCTCGGCCGCGGCGAAGGCGCTGACACCTGACTCGACAATCAGCCGGGCGAACCGAGCTACCCCGCCGTACTCCTCAATCATCACGGCCGTCAAATCGTCGATGTGTTCTGAGACAGCTTTGTGTAACTGGCGCAAGTAACGCAGGCGCTCGTCCTTCGTCGTCCGGCCGAAACTGGAGAACGCGCGCTTGGCCGCGGCAATAGCACGCCGCGTATCTTCCTCGTCTCCCAAAGTAACGCGGGCGATCACTTGACCGTTGGTCGGCTTGATAATGTCCATGAGCTCGCGGCCGTGGGACTCAACAAATTCTCCATTGATGTAGTGCGTCGTGATTGTCGTCATCGCGTCTCTCCTTGATGAGGTCAGAGCCTTTGGCCGATGTTATGGACTCAGAGAACTCGCGTCTATTACATGTTTCTGCTATCTCATAACGCATGCGAGTCGAGGTTGAGACGTCAATGCGATATCGTCTTCTGACGCTCTGAGCTATCGGCGACGAAACGATGTACGAGTTGAACCGCCATCGCACATAACGAGGTTACTTCGCGCGGGATGCATAAGAAATTTACATGTTCGTTGCTTTGCTTGTTATTCGAAGCTTATTGCAAGTAGAGCCTCACGCAGTTGCTTTTGCTTTTCAGCGGTTGCGATCAGGCTTCCTTTGAGAGGCAGAAAAATCCGAAACAAAAGGCGAATTGAGGAGAAGCAGAGGATCTGGAATACAGACCAGCGAAGCTTTTCTTACCGAGGCGCCGCAGCGCTCAATTGCCACCAGTAGCGGTGCCACACGTACAACCACGATATGCAGAACCACATTCAGAAACCACAAATTGCTACTAGGAATATGTAATTTATTCAACTCTTAGCGTTCGTTACGATCTGCCTGTTCGTATGTACCTCGTGTCGGTACTCAACCGAAGTCTGATAGACCGACTCTCGACCGGGAAGCAGTTTGGGAAATGAGGCGCACACCACCAATGGCGAGATTCTCTGCGATCAGTAGGACCATGGTGGCGTTATTCACGGTTCCGGTTCGTTTTTGATCGAACGCTGGTAGGAGGAAGACATGATGGAATTCCCCAAATTGGCGGTGATTGGAAACCGCAATTCGCGCGTGACGCTGCTGTCTGCATGGAGTCTAGCTCTCATGACCGTACCTACTCTGCTGCTTACGGCGTGCGGTAATAGAGAGTCGAAAGCGGCGGCTATTTCTTCGGAACCTACTCCCGTGGATGTCGTTAGAGTCCGTCAGGGGGATGCATCGCTTAGTGGCACGTGGGTCGGTACGCTCGATGGTTTTGTGAATGCGCAAATCCAGCCGCACGTGAGTGGATACTTGGTTAACCAGAATTACCGTGAAGGCTCTCCGGTGGCTAGGAATCAGGTTCTCTTTGAGATTGACCAACGCCCGTTTCAGGCGGCCGTAGACCAGGCAGAGGCGCAGATGAAAGAGGCGAAGGGCCAGCTTGCGCAGGCAGAGGCGCAACAGGGCCTCGCCCAAATCAATCTGAAGCGTGATACCCCGCTCGCGCAGGCGAGAGCGATAGCGCAGAGCCAGCTCGACAAGGAGAAACAACAAGCGGAGCAGGCGGACGCGGCGGTAGTTGCAGCGGATGCGGCGGTAGGTGCTGCCGAAGCCGCGCTTACTACGGCCAAACTGAACCTGGACTTTACACAGGTCCGCTCTCTCGTGAGCGGCGTTGCTGGCCAAGCTATGACCCAGGTTGGGAACCTTGTCGGCCCGGAATCGCTCCTCACATCTGTTTCCCAGTTGGATCCCATCAAAGTTTACTTCTCGATCAGCGACGCCGAATACCTGGATCTGATCGATCGCGCCCACATGGCGGGCGGCAATCTGTTGAGCGGACATTCCGCTCTACCCTTAACGTTGACGCTTGCAAACGGCACGGTCTGGCCCCATAAGGGCCACATTGCATTCGTCGACCGCCAGATGAATCAGCAGACTGGAGCTATTCGCATCGCAGCTTCATTTCCGAATCCGGGCAATGTGCTGCGACCGGGTCAGTTTGGCCGGGTAACGGCAGAGACGGAGATCCGCCAGAACGCTATCCTCGTGCCGCAAATGGCGGTCCAGGAACTGCAGGGGACCAAGCAGGTCTACATCGCCGGGCCTGACAACCGAGCACACATCGTAAATGTCACGCTTGGTCCACAAGCGGGCAACGATTGGATCATCACAAGTGGTTTACGCCCTGATCAACGCGTAATTGCCAGCAACGTACAAAAGCTGCGAGATGGCACGCCAGTCCGTACGCGCGAAATTTCCGAGCAGGCAGCTATCGAAACCTCCAGCCCAACGGGAGCGAGGTGAGACATGTCAGGATTTTTTATTCGCCGCCCGATTGTGGCAATCGTAATCGCGATTCTGACCGTGATCGTCGGCGTTGTCGCAATGCTGACGCTACCCACGTCGCAATATCCCGACATTGTCCCACCCGAGATCATGGTTCAAGCGACTTACCCGGGAGCCGACGCCAAGACCCTTGCCCTGGCAGTGGCGACGCCGGTCGAGCAACAAATGAATGGCGTTGACAACATGCTTTACATGTCGTCTGTAAGCGCAAACAACGGCCAAGCCACTCTTTACGTTGACTTCGACGTGAAGACCAATGCCGACCACTGACCAGGTGTTGTCGCAGCTTCGCGTCGCCCAGGCTCAGGCGCAATTGCCCGCCCAAGTCAATGCGGCCGGGGTCGTAGTACAAAAATCACTGACGTCGCCTCTGATGGTTTTGAGTCTCTCGTCGCCCAATAAACGATACGACGTCAATTTCCTTACGAACTACGCGATCATCAATCTCCAGGACGAGTTGACCCGCATACCAGGAGTGGCGCGCATTCAGGTTTTCGGTGGGCAATATGCTCTTCGCGTCTGGCTTCGTCCAGATCTACTGGCAAAACTCGGCATCACCGCGACTGACGTGATCAACGCGATCCAGGTGCAGAACAATGTCAATCCGGCTGGCAAGATCGGCGGCGAGCCCGTTCCGATCGGTCAGCAGTTCACTTACACCGTTCGAACCCAGGGCCGATTAGTTACCCCAGACGAATTTGGCAGTATCGTCATCCGCTCCAACCCCGACGGCTCTGTCCTACACCTGCGTGATGTCGCACGGATCGAACTTGGCACTCAGACGTATGATTTGACAGCACGGTACAACAATGCACCGGCTGCGGCCATGGCCGTTTACCAACTCCCCGGCTCAAACGCGGTGGCAACTGCCGCAGCCGTGACCAAGCGCCTGCAACAACTGTCTGGAGGCTTCCCGATAGGCATGCAGTACGACATTCCGCTCGATACAACCAAGGCGGTTACAGCGGGTATTCACGAGATCGTCATCACCCTGGGCTTGGCTCTATTATTGGTCATTTGTGTTGTGTTTCTGTTTCTCCAGGGCTGGCGGGCAACGCTGATCCCCCTGCTCGCGGTCCCGGTCTCATTGATTGGAACTTTCACTGCTTTCCCACTTCTGGGCTTCTCGATTAACACGCTATCACTCTTCGGACTCGTCCTCGCGATCGGCTTAGTCGTCGACGACGCCATTATTGTCGTAGAAGCGGTGGAGCATCACATCGATCAAGGCCTGTCCCCGCGTGATGCAACGTTCCAGGCGATGGAGGAAGTGGGGAGTCCGGTGGTTGCGATTGCACTCATTCTTGCTGCGGTATTTATCCCAACAGCCGCAATACCCGGCATAACTGGACGTTTGTATCAGCAATTCGCCATTACAATAGCGATCTCAGTCCTCATCTCAGCCTTCAACGCGCTGACGCTTAGTCCCGCGCTAGCCTCCCTGCTGCTGAAACCGAAGTCTCATCAGCATCGCCTTAGCCCAGTGGGGCGCTTCTTCGCATGGTTCAATCGCTTCTTCGGCCGGACGACGGAAAAGTACGTCTCGGCCTCAGGGGTTCTGATTCACAAGTCAGGATTCGCCATGATTGGACTGATTTCCATGGCTCTGCTCGCTGTTTTCATCGGCGGTCGACTGCCAACGGGCTTCCTACCCCAGGAAGACCAAGGGTATCTTTACGCAGCCGTACAGTTACCGGACGCTTCGTCGTTACAACGAACCGACGCAGCAGCTCAGCGTGTGACCGATGCGCTCATGCAGACACCGGGTATTCAAAGTGTGGTCGGCGTTGACGGCTTCAACCTTCTGACGCAAACCGAAAGCACAAATACTGGGTTCTTCTTCGTCACACTCAAGCCATGGGATGAGCGCAAATCGCGATCGGAACAAATTCAGGCTATCCAAGCGAGCATGCAGCGAAAGCTAGCTGGCATTAGTCAGGGGCTAGCCTTCGCGTTCCCACCGCCTACAATTCCTGGCATAGGCACCGCGGGCGGCGTCACTATGATTCTCCAGGACCGTTCTGGCAATGACGATCCCACATTCCTGACCAATAGTGTCTACGCATTTCTTGGAGCGGTGTCGAAACGTCCAGAAATTGCGGCAGCGATCCCCTCATACTTGCCTTCTGTTCCACAGCTCTACGCCGAGGTCGATCGCGATCGGGCCGCACAGCAGCAAGTGGAACTCGGCTCCATCTACACGACCATGCAGACCTTCATGGGAGGGTATCTTGTCAACTATTTCAATCGCTTCGGCCGGCAGTGGCAAACGTATGTGGAAGCCGAAGGAGATACCAGAGCAAACATCGCGAACATCAGTGAATTCTATGTTCGGAGCGCAAATGGTGGTCAAGTACCCCTTGGGTCACTCACGCATGTCAAACAGATTACCGGGCCGGAATTCATCCAGCGATTCAATGGGTACAACGGTGCGCAAATCAACATTACCGGAGCCCCAGGATACAGTTCTGGGCAGCTGCGCGCCGCTCTGGAAGAAGTCTTCCGGGATTCGATGCCCCCGGGAATGGGTTTCTCCTATCAGGGAATGAGCTTTCAGGAACAGCGCGCGGAAGAAGGCGTCCCCGCCTGGATGGTTTTTGGACTTTCCCTTCTGATTGTGTTTCTAATTCTCGCGGCGCTTTACGAGAGCTGGACATTACCCTTCAGCGTTCTATTGAGCACACCCGTCGCGATTCTCGGGGCGTATTTGGCGCTTGCCTTCCGGTCATTTGAAAACGACATCTTTGCTACGATCGGACTGATCATGCTGATCGGTCTTTCTGCGAAGAATGCGATCCTTATCGTCCAATTTGCTGTTGCCAACTACGAGAAAGGACTCAGCATTGCTGAATCTGCGGTGCAGGCCGCCGGCCTGCGGTTCAGGCCGATTATCATGACGGCTCTGGCCTTCATATTTGGCTGCTTGCCGTTGTGGACCGCGAGCGGTTCTGGAGCGGTCTCACGACGCATTCTTGGCACCGTCGTAATCGGAGGGATGACGCTCGCATCCGTCGTGGGAATCCTCATGGTTCCGGTCACGTTTGCCGTGGTCGAGTATCTTTCCCATCGGTTCACCGCTGGTGGGAAAAATCTCACGATGGATTCGACGCAGGTAGTGCGTGGTGATCCTGAAGTGACGCCAGAAGTGCAAGGAGGTCGTGCGTGAACACCACCTCGTTCAATCGAATACCACGAGTCACACTGGCATGCGCGGGATCGTTGCTCATCCTGATGACCGGTTGCACCGTAGGACCAAATTATGTGCGTCCGCAACTCACGGCACCGGTGATTTACCGCGGCGCAGACGAGACGCCTATATCCAGCGCAGACCAGAATTCGCTGGGCGATCAGCAATGGGCGCAAGTGTTTAGGGAGCCGGAGTTGCAGGATTTGATTCGCGTGGCGCTCGGTAACAACTACGACATGCGGATCGCGGCTCAGCGGGTGCTTGAAGAGCAAGCGCAATTGAGAATCACTCGTTCGCAGCAATTCCCAAGTGTAAACGTCGGTGCGACCGGCATTGGCGCGGATCTGGGTGGTTCCGTTGGAAATGGATTCCCAAGCGGCGCGGTCGCTGTAGGAACTTTCAACTTGTCCGCGGCCTGGACCCCCGATTTCTGGGGTTTGTATCGCCGCCAAACCGAGGCGGAGAGAGCGCAACTTCTCGGCCAGCTCTGGGTGCAGCGGGCAGTACGGATGACCGTGGTTCAGCAGGTAGCCACCGCGTACCTTCACTTGCGATCGCTCGACGAGCAACTTTCCATTGCGAAACAGACATTAAGAGCCAGACAGGAATCCGTGGAGCTTACGCGTACGCTCGAATCGGGTGGCTCGGTCCCTCTAGCTGATCTGCGTCAGGCCGAGGAGCTCGAGTACACAGCGTCAGTGCAAATCCCTCAGCTCGAACAGGAGACCCAGCAGCAGGAGAATGCGCTGCGCTTGCTGCTGGGACAAAATCCAGGGCCGGTTGGCCACACGGATCCGAACGCGCTCGCACCGGTACCCCGGGATTTGCCCGTAGGTCTGCCCTCCCGGTTGCTGGAGCGGCGCCCAGACATTCTGCAAGCTGAGCAGCAACTCATTGCGGCCAACGCTCGCATTGGAGTGGCTCGCGCGCAGTTCTTCCCCCAGATTTCCATCACTGCATCAGGAGGCGTAGCCGGAAACGATTTCTCGAACATCTTCGCACCCGGCAGCCGGCTGATTTACGGCATCGGCTCACTTACGCAGCCCATCTTCCAGGGAGGCAGGCTGCGCGGACAACTCCAGCTTTCGGAAGAGACCAAGAAAGAGATGGTCCTGAATTATCAGAAGACCATCGCCGGGGCGTTTCGCGACGCGTCGAACGCATTGATTGCAGTAGATAAGCAGCGCGTTGCCCGCGAACAACAAGAGAAACTCGTCGCCGCCGCAGAAGACGCGGCGCGGCTCGCCCAAATGCGATACCAGGGCGGAGCAACCAGCTATCTCGAAGTCCTCACCACGGATTCAAACCTCCTTTCCGCGCAACTGAATCTAGCAAACTCACGGGAAGGAGAAGCGCAGTCGCTCGTACAGCTATACGAAGCGTTAGGGGGAGGATGGGAGTAATGATTGGAGCGCCTACAGCGGGGGTCGGAGGCCCTATGGAATCGAGAGATCGAAAGCATATTCTGGCGACTCCAAAAAGAGACGAGGTGGGTTCTCTTCGGCCCGAGTGGCGCAGCGATGCGTTTGGGCTTGAACCGTGCAACTCTCTATTTCCGCATAAAGAAGCTCGGATCGTCCGTCCTTGGGCGTGATCCCAGATGCACCGGATCTCTGGAACGGGTGACTCGGCTAATCGGAACTTTGCGGGAGAAAGACCATGAAAAACACTTCGACACAACTCGATCCCACTCTTCGAAGTGCGGAGTTGCACGAATTCGACGTCGCACTAAGAAGTAGAGTTGTTGGCCCGGAGGAAGCACATCAAACCGACTCATCTCTAGCAGTGGCCTCGAATGGAAAGGCGTCTGCTCACACAGGTTGACGGATCGCGCGGAATCTATGAGCACCACTCTATATCGTCCGAATGAACCAATCCTCCGTGAGCCAGAACGCACGCGGCCATCGTTCCTCCAGACGATCGTTGGCTGCCACGGCGGCCTGCGCCCAGTGCTCGCTGAAGTGGAGGCGGTAGCGCCCACGAACGCCACTGTTTTGATCACCGGCGAAACCGGCACTGGCAAGGAAGTCATCGCGCGCGCGATTCACGAGCTCAGTCCCCGTCGAAACCGAAATCTGGTCAAGGTGAACTGCGCGGCGATGCCAGCCGGGCTTCTCGAAAGCGAGCTCTTCGGACACGAACGCGGAGCCTTTACGGGCGCCGTCAATTCTCATGTCGGCCGCTTCGCGTTGGCGGATCGTGGAACGTTGTTTCTTGACGAGATCGGAGACATGCCGTTGGAACTTCAGCCTAAGCTGCTCCGCGTGCTCCAGGAGCGTGAGTTCGAACCAGTAGGCAGCACGCGCACCACGCGAGTCGATGTGCGTGTCGTTGCCTCGACCAATCGGGATCTGCCGCTGTTGGTCAGAGACCGGGAATTCCGCGAAGACCTCTACTATCGGTTGAATACTTTCCCGATCTCTCTGCCGGCGCTCCGCGACAGACCGGCCGATATTCCCGAGTTCGTGAGGTACTTCGTGCAGCAGTTCGCTCATTCCATGGACAAGACGATGGAGACAATTCCCGAGCAGACTATACGATCTCTCGTTGCTCATCCTTGGCCCGGCAATATCCGAGAATTGCAGAACGTGATCGAACGTGCTGTGATTCTCTCTTCCGGACCTGAGTTGAGGCTTGAGTTCTCAGATCTGAAAACGAGCGGCGCTACCAAATACGACAGTTCGGGCAAACCCCCGCAGGGAAACCTCCAACGCGCCCTCCAAGAAACGGAACGCAGGTGGATCCTAAATGCCTTGGAGCAAAGTCGCTGGGTGATCGCAGGCCCTCATGGGGCCGCCGCTCATTTGGGAGTGAAACGGTCTACCCTTCAAGCCAGGATGCAAAAGCTGGGAATTACACGGGCTCACGGTCCAGCAGTGCTGGCTGACTCGGAATCTTCGAACGAAGCTTTCGCCTAATGAAGCTATCAGCCATCGAATGGCTCAAGCGCCTCGTCGACGACAAAGGCAAAAGGCGCACTTCCGTGATCCCCAGCTGAACTCGCTCGATGAGCAGGGTAAACGAACGCGATTCCTTTCCGCACTTGAGCGACCAGGAGTTGTATAGACTCTTGGACACTATCCGCCAATCGCTCGCGGAGGAGTCGATCCGTCCGACGTGCCCAGGTTGTGCGAAAGAAATTCTCTGGATTGACGAACAGCATCCCGATTGCCAGTGTGGAGCGCTGCTTTTCTGGCCAGTCCCGGAGCGCCTCTGATGGTTTCGATTACGTGTAACGGCCTTATTGTCGGAAATAGCCACACCACAACGAAGGCCGCCCTTCCTAAGAACGAGTTTGTGCTGGAGTGCGCGTCGCCGAATGGCCTGCCAATGCAATCCACGGTTTGTTCTTTTGGAAGGATGGCTGAGGAAACCGCTGGGTTCCAAATTGGCGAGCATGTGCTCGTGTGATCGCGCTCCTGCGGGTGTTACAAGAGAAGGGTTTTGAGCGGGTGGGGAGTAATCATCCCATCTCAATCGATGTCCGCCTGATAGCGGCAACGAATCGTAACTTGGCGGCCGCCGTGGCGGCAGGAACCTTTCGCCAGGATCTTTTCTACAGGTTGAACGTTTTTCCGATCGAGGTTCCACCATTGCGCGAGCGAGCAGAAGATATTCCATTGCTTGTGCAGTACTTCGTCGGGCGGTTCGCCAAAGGGGCCGGCAAGAACATCCGTCATATCGGCAGGGACACGCTGGAACAGTTAAAGAGCTACAGTTGGCCCGGGAATATTCGCGAATTGCAGAACGGTCGCCGTGAATGGGCTCAATCTAAGAGCCGAGATAAAGAATGTCGGTTCCGGAACGTTGCAGATGCCCGGAACCACCAACGGCACTTTGTGGACGAACTGTGGACCAACTGAGGCAGGATTTTTGGGCTGCCGGTGCTTGCGACACCCGCAAGGCTTTAGATTTTCCGACACTCCGGTTCGGGACCAGGAAGTCGATGCTCAAATCCTTTCTTTCCCTCAACGCTTACACTCTTTTCGAGTTTCCGACAATAATATACCCAACGTCGTCGGTTTTTGAAATCAGTCAGCAGAATCAGCAATTGGATTCGGTGGGTGGCCGCAACGCCATCAATCCACGGGACTTTGTAGTTTGCGAGTCGTGTTCGACCCCCCACCGTCTGCCCATGAATACGTTGTACTATTTGCGCCGATTGAACTTTGACGCGTGGGTGCAACGCCACTGAAAAACGGGACTTGTGGAATCACTTCTCAATTCGACTCCCACGCGCTTCCGCCAGAAGTTATTGAATTCACTCCATATGCCTGACTCACTTGATTGGGGTGTCCAATTTCGAGGACCGGCTGATTCGGCTTTGGTTTCTCAACTGTCTGTGCATACATCACCGTTCCTGTAATCAAGATCAAGAATAAAACCTTCAGTGATTTGGGCATTTGTCCTCTCGTTAGGCCGCCCGTTTCCCGCCTCCGACTGGAAGACCTAGCTTTGCCTCCATCTTTTCTTTAACCTCGCGCGGTATCCAGAACGTTGTATACCGGCGTTTGCTGCGCTTGGTCGTGTCTATAGCCGGTCTGAGCAAGCGCACTAGATTGGCCTCGAGCTGGAAAAGTTTGTAGATCAGCGAACGCGACATCGGAGCCCACAACACCGTGAGGTCTTTGACCGAGAATCGTGCTTGATCATTTGAAGGGTGATGTTCTTTCTTGCGGCGTCGATACCTTAGCCCCGGCTGGCGGCCTATGCGAGCCTGTTGGAGTTGTCCGTACTCCTGCTCATTCATCCACGTGTCGTAATCAATTTCATCCTCGACATCGTCTCCGGGCTCGAAAGGCCTATCGTGAATGAGCATTGCGTCCTCCGGCCAGCATCTTCTCTCTCATCGCGTCTAATTTCTCGACTTGCGCCGCGTTAGCCTCCTTCGTAACCTCGTTCTGCGCAGTCTCCATTTCTTTAATCCACGGCATGTAGTGGTCCTGAACCATCTTTATTGTGTCGCCCAAGGCCGCGGCCACTTTGTCGATGGGAACGTTTTGGCGAATTAAGCCGATTGCGAACGTATCGCGCAGCACGTGCGCCTTCGGCGCTTTCCATGCGCCTACTTCTGTTTTGATTTTCGTAATCCCCGCTGCTTTATACAATTGAGTCAGCCGTCTCCGCCATTTATCGGTGCTCGCTTTCCGCTTGAACTTCGGCTTAAGAAAAGGCTGTTCCGGCGTACCCTCTCCCACGGGTACTGTATGAAGGTATTCCAACACGTGAGCAGGCAGGATACCGGGTCGGGCGGTCTTCTTGCTCTTCTGTCGCTGATATGTCAGTGCTCCGTTCTTATCGATCAAGTCGTGTCGAAATTGGATGGCATCACTAATTGCCATGCCCGACCAACGCAGAAGTTCAACGAACGCGCGGAGCCGACCCGCCTCTTGATACTCGGCATCTGATTTGCGTTCGGAGCCGTCGAAGTTGTGAGTTGACGTGCAATTGTTCTCCGCCATCATCTGAATCAAGATCCATTGCTCGTCGCTGAATGCGCCGGTGCGGTTGCCTTTTTTGACCTTGGGGTACGTGTGATCGTGCAGCGGATTCTCAGGTGTCCATTTTTTGGATGTGCAAGATCTGAAGAACTGCTTTATCCGCCCGAATATAACCTTCGCACTGGTTTGATTGAGAGATTCACCTGTCGGCGTTGTCCATGAGTTACGGAACGACTCCATCATCACGCTCGTAAGATCGGAGACGAATGCGGGTCGAGGTGACTGTGCGTTAATCCAGTTAAGTAGACGACCGGGGCGCTGCAAGACGAACGTCTCCGGGTCCACATAGCCGAGCACGGTCTGGAAGTTTGCAATAGTTGCTTTTACCCTTTTCCGGGTCGTCTTTGTCGCGGAGGTCCAATTGCTTCATGGCAAGGAAGCGGCCTATCGCCTCTTCAATTCGAACCGTCGTTCCTTGCTTCGCCTCTACGTCGGCCTCAAGGCGTTTGATACGGACCTTGTCCGGGTCGAATTGATCGTTGAATGCCGTGGCGCGGTCCTGCGCCTCAGACCATGACCGGGTTTTGGCTGACTTCTTTTCGGTCTTGCCGGTAGCAGGGAAGTAGGTGAAGATGGAGTTGCGGCATCGGCACTTCTGCCATCCTGGACCTTTGTCTCTGTCCTTGCAGGTCGCAGAATGTCGAACTCGGACCTAGGCTTGCGGGTTAGATTGCACCTCTGGTGCTATAACGTTGTTCTCGGCAACGTTCGTTTCCATGTGGGCTCCTTCCACAGTGGGGAATTATTCTCAAAAAATTCTCATTACGGAATAGACCTTTCGTACTGTTTTGCAACTGACTGATTCTGAGTGCGTTACAAGTACAGCTTCGAATCTACCACTGCTCATGCTAAAAGATCTCGTGCTCTTGCGCGGGTGTTTCCGGCTGCTCTTTCTCTACGATGTTGCCGAGGCCATCGATCTTCGAAGGCTGCGCGAATTGCTTGGGCCTCGCGGCGGACCAGTAAAGGGCGTGTTCCCGCGGCGAACTCCCGAATACGTGCGGTTCGAAGAAGCGCCCATCATCGAGCACATTGAACCCTTGAATCTGGGCGGGGGACAACGAGTCGCCTGCTCGCTCAAGTATTACTCGTTCGCTGTCCTCGTGGTGCAATTCGAAGTTCCCTTTGAAGGCGAGTGGAGCACCGCCCTTGCGCAAGCCTCAAGGTGGATAAACGCGACAGAGATCGATTCTCATGCCCGTGAGATCGCGCGGCGGCACCTGGAGCAAGTGGCCCCGGCGGTCATCCGTCCGACGCAGGACTGGCTTTCCGAGTCCTACTTCATTACAAATCTCGCGCAAGCAATCAAGGTTGGCGGGGAAGCAGCCAAAGCCGACGAAGTCTTAGCCGATCATGCATCGGAGATCGTGCAGTTGGTTCGCGGCGAATTCACGCCGCTGGCTCCCAAGACCGCTGCGGAGATATTGGAAGCCAGCGTCTCCTATTATCCTACGGACCTGGTTGTCATAGGCTCGACGGCGGCGGTCATCTACGACCGCGCCGAAGATGCCGCGGCGAGTTTTCAGGTGCTCGAATATGCCAAGATGCAGCTCCTGGAATTTCGCTACTACGACGGCCTGATGACGCGACTGCTCTCGGATGTCTATGACAGTCTCGAAACCAAGCGAAATCTTCTTCTGCAGCGCTGGAGCCTGCCCCGCGAGGCGGAGAGATTCAATACCATTCGGCTAGATGTGATGGAGTTAACGGAACGGATCGACAACGCCATCAAATTTGTCAGCGACGTCTACTACGCGAGACTCTATCGCATAGCAGCAACACGGCTGGGCGTGAACGAATATCGTAACCTGGTAGACGAGAAGCTGCGGACCATGGGCGAACTCTACGATTTCATGGTGGCCGAGTTCAATGAAGCGCGATCCTTCGTTTTGGAATTGGCGATAACGGTAATGGCTTTGCTCGATGTGATTCTCTTTGCGATCTTGCTGGCCAAGGGAGGCTAGGCTCCTGTCTGGCGCTTTGAATTGGCTCCTGATGACGCCAGGTTCCATCCTATTCGCGTGATAACACTCGTTTTTCTTCCGTTGGTTCTCGCAGGATCGATTGTGGCCGGCCTGCTCGGCGCGCTGACGGGCCTGGGCGGCGGCGTCGTGATCGTGCCGCTGCTTGTGGTGGTATTTCACGTGAATGTCCACTACGCCATCGGCGCTTCCCTGATTTCGGTTATCGCAACCTCTTCGGGCGCGGCGGCCGCCTACGTGCGCGAAGGATTTTCCAACATTCGCATCGGGATGTTTCTGGAGATTGCTACCACGCTCGGAGCTTTGTTCGGCGCTTATCTCACGACAAGGCTCTCCACAGGCATCATCGCCATCGTTTTTGGAAGCGTCCTGATCATTTCCGCTGTGCTTTCTCCGCTGGCGAGGCATTCGCGAAAGTCGAATCGTCGCGCGGACCCTTTGGCAGTTCGACTTAAACTGAATTCGTCGTATCCCACCCCTGACGGACCTGAGGAATATCAGGTACATCGTGTCCCGGCTGGCTTTGGCATGATGTTCGGAGCCGGCACGCTTTCGGGCCTGTTAGGTATTGGGTCCGGCGCTTTCAAAGTTCTGGCGATGGATCAAGTGATGGGCATACCGTTCAAGGTATCCACGACCACCAGCAACTTCATGATTGGCGTGACGGCAGCCGCCAGCACTGGAATTTATTTGCGGCGCGGGTTCATTGCGCCCGGTCTGGCTATGCCGGTGGTGCTGGGAGTACTGGCGGGTTCGACGATCGGCACTCGTATATTGGTTCGCGCCAAGACGAGCTGGTTGAGAGCAATTTTTGTTCTGGTGATCGCGGCTCTGGGCGTGGAGATGATTTACGGCGGCATAGTGGGGAGCTTTTAAATGGCGGAGTCGAACATATCCCGAACGAGCGGATTTCTATCCAGGTGGAATGACGAGCGAGTGGAGAGAATACTGGGAACTCTTCTGCAAACCGGGGTGATTATTTCGGGCATTGTGGTTTTGATTGGCGGAATTTTGTACGCCGTGCGGTATGGACGCACGCCGGTGAACTATCAAAACTTTGACCCTCAACGAGCGAGCCTGCGGAGGCTAAAAGAAATCGGCATGGGTGCTTTACACGCCGATGGCCGCGCCATCATTCAATGCGGCTTGTTGCTGCTGATTGCAACTCCGGTGTCGCGGGTGCTTTTTTCCATGATCGCCTTTGCACTCGAAGGAGACCGCCTTTACGTTGCTCTGACGATGATCGTCTTTGTCATTCTGCTGTACAGCCTGTTCGGAGGAGTAGGCTGATTGGCTCGCGCGCAAAAATCGCCGGGCGACTTGGGGTCGGGCAGCGCCGGAACGCTGCCGATTCTGACGATCGGCCATTCCACGCATCCGATTGAAAAATTCATTGAATTGCTGCGGCAGCATGGAATCGAACAGCTCGTCGATATTCGAACTATTCCTCGTTCGCGGCATAATCCGCAGTTCAATAGCGCAGCCCTAGCTAAATCACTTGAAGATAATGGTATCGGTTATGTGCATCTCAAAGAGCTTGGCGGCCTGCGCCATCCGCGCAGGGATTCCATAAATACCGGTTGGCGGAACGCCAGTTTTCGGGGATACGCGGATTACATGCAGACCGCGGAATTTGAGGAAGCCCTGCGGCGGCTTCTGCAGTTATGCGAGGGTAAACGCTGCGCAGCCATGTGCGCGGAGGCGGTGCCCTGGAGGTGTCATCGCTCTCTTCTAGCGGACGCGCTCGTCGCGCGCGGGATTCCAGTGGAGCATATTCTCAGCGGCAGCCGGCGCGACGTTCACAGCCTGACGCCGTTTGCGCGAATCGAAAATAGCCGAGTGACTTATCCCCAGGCCAAAGCGGGAGCAGCGCTAAGCAAAGCCGCGGTGACGCAGACAGAGTTGGAATTCAACTCTTCTGCAGGTGCTAAGTCTTTGGCCAGACGAAAGAGAGATTCTTCGACTTCGCGTCCCGAACGGAAATCGTAAATGCGTGATTTCCGGGAAAGAAAATTTCGGGCCGCTTCGCTCAGAATGACAGATGTGGAGAGACTGTAATGCCCAGCAAGAAGCGCAAGACGAAGTTTACCGCCGCAAAAGAAGCGCGCCGCCGCGCCCGGTTGGCCGCAGGGAGTCCGCCGACGGAACGCGTTATCCCCGACAAACGTCGCAAGCCCGCGAAGCACAAGAAACCGATTCAGGAACTGCGAGAGAACCCCGAATAAGGAGACACCAGAAAAGGCCTCAGGTCTCCGTCTCCCGCCGAAGACAGCGCCGGCGGTACGACCTGAGCTACAAGTGTGGGCCCGACCGGGCCTAGTTTTTGGAGTGTCAGCCCGGCTTCGAATCGGGGATGATCTCGCCTGGTGTGAACACAGGCGCAACGGGCCGGCCGAGGAAACGCGCCAACTCTTCCGAAATTCTCTCCAGGGCCCTTTTTCCAAAACCAACGCTATCGACCTGCACCGAGCCATCGGGAGCAATCAAATAAAACGTAGGTACATTGGTCAGACCGTAATCGTTGGAGACGGGGAATCCGTCGTCATCGATGAGGGCAGGGAAGGTGACGCCATATTCGGCACAGAAGTCCCGCGTGTCGCGAGCGTCGTCTTGAGAGATGGCCCAGAAAGTGGTTCGATCGGATCCGTAGGTTTTGAATAGGCGCTCGAGAAAAGGAAAGGTGAACTGGCAGACCGGGCAACTGACCTTGAAAAACGCGGCGACCACAGGGCCGAGCTTCAAAGCTTCACGGAGAGAGACGCGCTTGCCGTCGAGGTTTGTTAGTTCGAAATTGGGCGCTTTATTTCCAGCGTGAACTTTAGCCATTCGTTTGAGGGTGAGTGCAGATCAGTGGATGTGGCGAGTCTTCTTGGACATGTAATCCATAAGCAGATACTGGCCCAGTGTATACGGCGTGGTGAAGTACGCCTTGCCGCGACAAATCTCGGCCACCTTCTGTACAAAGTGCACCAAGCTGTAATCGCTGGCGAGCATGAAAGTATTGATGATGATGCCGGACTTGCGGCACTTGGCAACCTCTTCGAGGGTTTGCGTCACCACGAGCGGGTCAAGACCGAAAGCGTTCTTATAGATGCGGCCGTCTTCCAGCGTCAATGCAGACGGCTTGCCATCGGTGATCATGACGATCTGGCGCATGTCTTTCTTTTGCTGTGAGAGGATTCGCTGCGCTAGCCGAAGGCCTTCGCGCGTATTTGTGTAATAGGGGCCTACTTGCACGCGTGCCAATTCGCCCAGCGGGACTTCCTCAGCGCTATCGTGAAAGAGCACAAGGTGAAGAGAATCCCCGGGATACTGCGTGCGGATCAGATGGGAGAGCGCCAGGGCGACGCGTTTCGCCGGCGTGAAGCGGTCCTCGCCGTAAAGGATCATGCTGTGGCTGCAATCCAGCATCAGGACCGTGGCGCAGGAGCTCTGATATTCGCACTGATGGACCATCAGGTCCGGGTAATCGAGGACGATGGGCACCTTGGCGCCTTCGCGGCGCACGGCGTTAAATAACGTCGAGCTGATATCCAGATTCAAGGTATCGCCGAATTCGTATTTTCGCGAAATGCCGCCGGATTCGACGCCAGTGGCGAGTTCGCGAGTGTCGTGGCGTCCAAAGCTGCTTTTGCCGAGGGAGCCCAACAAATCTTTCAACGTGCGGAAGCCGAGAAAATCGATGGTCTTATCGGTGATTTCAAAGCGGGCCTGGTTCTGAGCGTCGTGGCCCGCACCCACATGCCCGCGCTGCGTTTTGTCTGGCGGCGGCGTTATCTGCGGCGGCGGCCCGTTGATGTAACCCTCTTCCATCATTCTCTCGATGAGGCGGTCTATCAGTTCCTTCAGCTCCTGATCTGATTTAGCTGAGGCTCCTTTGGTCAATTGGTCGAGCAAGTCTTCAGGCAGCAGGTCGCCTTCGGAAAGCGCGCGCAGAATGGCCTGCCGCAACGCCTCCATAGTTTTTTCCGGATCAAATTCGGAGACGCCGTAATATTGCGATTCGAATCCGCTCTGCAGGAAGAAGTCGCCAAGCCGCTTGATCAACTCTTCCATATCAACGGCGTCTGCGGGCTCACCGGTGTAACGTGAATAGCGGATGTATTTCACGGCAATTCCTCAGTTGTACTGGCGCCGGGGCGGCCGGTTGAACTGCTCGCGCGGCTCGGCGGGTTTGGGGCGCTCGGCGAAAAAGCCGCGTTCTTCGTTGCGGCTGATACGCTTGTGCGACCAAAGTCCCTCGAGGATGAATTCTGCAGCCGCGGCGGCAATTGCCGGATCAGCTTTGCCGTTGGTGCCGAGGCGCTCGAGATGATCGAAGAGGCCGTGCACGCGGCGCAGCGCGGCGACTTGCTCAGAGGCAGGCGCATTTTCAGGCACTTTCAGTTCGCCGCCATTTTCGAACCATTGCACGATCGGCTGCATATTGGCATCGGCGATATACTTTGTGTAGACCTTTCCGATGGCCGAGCGGATAAGTTCTCGGGCAATCGCCTCCGCTCCCTTTAACTCGCCTTCATATTCCAATTCCATTTTTCCGGTGATTGTCGGAATGGCGGCGTAAATATCGGCCACGCGCGCCGAAACATGGGATTCGCCGTTTCGCGCCGCGCGTTGCTCTGCATTGCTGGCGACGGCCTCCACGCAGGCAATCGGCAAGCGCTGGCTGACGCCGGAGCGGCGATCGATGCGCTTATCTTCACGCGCAAGGAAAGCGATTTGCTCCACGACTTCGCGGATGTAGTCCGGGGTGACGAGCTTGTGACCCGAGCTCCGCTGCGTCCAGGCTTCCTGCTCGGTGATGGCCATGCCTTCTTCCACGGTGGCGGGGTAATGAGTCCGGATTTCGCTGCCGACTCGATCTTTAAGCGGAGTGATGATTTTTCCACGCGCGGTGTAGTCTTCGGGATTTGCGGTGAAAACGAGAAGGACGTCGAGCGGCAAGCGAATCGGGTAGCCCTTAATCTGAACGTCGCCTTCCTGCATGATGTTGAAAAGCCCGACTTGAATCTTGCCGGCCAAGTCCGGCAATTCGTTAATGGCAAAAATTCCGCGGTTGGCGCGGGGTAGCAATCCATAGTGCACGGTGAGTTCGTCGGAAAGATCGCGGCCTCCCCGAGCGGCTTTGATGGGGTCCACGTCGCCGATGATGTCGGCGATGGTGACGTCGGGCGTGGCCAATTTCTCGACGAAACGGTCTTCGCGACTAAGCCATGCAATCGGGGTGTTATCGCCTTGCTCGGCGACAAGGTCGCGGCAGGAGCGGCAGATGGGATGGAGCGGATGGTCATGAATTTCGCATCCCGCGATGTAAGGAATCTCCGGCTGTAGGAAGTTAATCAATCCGCGAAGAATACGGCTCTTCGCCTGTCCGCGGAGGCCGAGAAGGATGAAATTGTGCCGGGCCAGGATCGCATTCGCGATCTGCGGCAGCACCGTCTCCTCGTATCCTTGAATGCCGGGGAACAGCGTTTCGTGCGTTTCGAGTTTTCGCAGCAGGTTGCAACGCATCTCGTCCTTGACGCCACGGTCCATGGCCCCGCCGGGCCCTGCCGTGCGGCGCAATTCGCCGATCGTGGATGCTTTTGTTGCTGCGGATTCACTCGCCATATGGTCCCCTTCTTATCGGAATGCGTTTGGCGCACGATCGCGCCCGTGTGACTCTCACATTATAGCCGAATGGCAAAATCGCGCTTGGAGGCGTATCCCACGGCCATTCGCCTGCAGTTAGACAGTTTCAGTTCGGTCCGTGGCTCATCGCGGATTTTGACCGGATCTGCTGAATTTGGATCAATTGCGGCAAGAGCTGATTCAGACGGTGTATCAGCTTCAAGCGCCGCTCCGCTTCCACGCGCATTTCCAGCAGCTCCTGCAAAGTTTCGAGTTCCAAGGGGAGCTCGCTGGCAATTCGATAAGCGAGCAGACCGTCAGCCTGGTCATCGATATTAACTTCGCCCGGAGGACTGCCATGGAGCAACAGATGGCAATCCGTGAATAAGGTGATGAGTTCCTCCGCTGTGGCGGAGGGGCCGGGCTGAAGATCTTCCGGCATCATGTCCACTGTTGCTTCCAGATATTCTTTGTCTTTATGGACGGCGCGGACTCGATATGCCGATTCACCCAGCGTAATGAGGTCCATGCGCCCGTCGGGATAAGTGCGAGCGAGGCGGCGGACGAGCGCCGTGCAGCCGACGGTGGCTATTCCGTTTTCGCGAGCAAGTACCACGCCGAACGGGATCTCTTCGTCGATCACCGTCTTCATCATGCGCTTATACCGTTGCTCAAAAATGTGCAGTGGCAAAGTCATCCCGGGTAGGAGGACAACGGTGAGAGGGAAAAGCGGAATGCGCTCGGTGGTCATTACGGCTACAGAAATTGTAGCACCATGCGACCCATGGCGTGCGCCGCATGTGGGAAATTTTCGAGAGAGCTTATGAGGCCGGCAACTGCGCCAGCGCAGCTTCCATTTCCGAGCCGGCGTGCTGATCACCGGTCCTGCGGGCAGCTTCAATGCCGTGGCCGAGGGTGCGCCGGGCATCCGCTGTTCGTGAAAGCTTCGCCAGAAACTGGCCGTATTGGAAATAACCGGCAACGTAATTGGGATTTTCGGCGAGCAACTTCTCGAAATTATCTATGGCCGCTGCAGCATCGTCCTGGCTGGCACATTCCATAGCCAATCCATAACGCGCAAAAACGTCCTTTGGATGTGCTACGAGGAATTCCTCGAGCACGACACGGCGCGATTTTTTCGCAGGTTGCGTCATAGGTTGAGTTGGGCAGGCGCTCGCAAGCGCGTATTATAGCCGGTCATTGTGTAGCGGCAAAATCGTGGTGTAGCGGCAAAATGGGGCTGGCAGAAACAAGTGGCGTTGAAAGCAGGAAGTTTTGCCCGAAGAAATAGCGGCAGGCATGGAGGAAAGGTGGCGAAGAGAGCCGGCAAAGAGATTTCGAAGGATTTGACAGGCAAGCCCGTAAGCGCTTCACGCACGGAAATGACGGAGGTGGTGCTCCCGCAAGACGCCAATGTCTTCGGCAATATCCTGGGCGGCCGGGTCATGCACCTTGTAGATATCGCTGCCGCCATCACAGCGCACCGGCACTGCCGTTCCATGGCCGTGACCGCCTCGGTCGATCACATCGATTTTCGGAATCCGATCCGCGTCGGCGAGGTAATCATGTTGAAGGCAAGTCTGAACCGCGCCTTTCATACTTCGATGGAGATCGGCGTAAAGGTATTTTCGGAGGATATTTTGACCGGCGAAAGGAAGCACACCACGAGCGCGTACGTAACCTTCGTAGCTCTTGACGAGAATTATCGGCCTAAACCGGTGCCTCCGGTAATCTGCAAAACGCTGGAAGAACACCGCCGCTATCGGGAAGCGCTGGTTCGGCGGAAGTATCGTTTGGCCCACCGCGGGGCTGAGCCTTAGCGCGTAGCAGTGGACCCGCTAAGCGGCGGAGGAGAAGCGTGCGACGTTATGGGCAACTTCATTGGCATTTTCGATGCATGCCCCGATGGACGGGCCTGCGAAATAGTTACCGGCGAGAAAGATCCCGGGCGTGCGAGCAGTCAGATCTCGGACGGCGGAGACTATGCTCTGATGGCCGATGTTGTATTGCGGCAGGGCGCGTCGCCAGCACGAGACGTGCTGGCCGGCAGGTTCCCCGGTTATGCCCAGAATCGAGGCGAGTTCCGAATTTGCAATGGCCGCGATTTGGTCGGGCGTTTTCGAAAGAATCTCAGGATCCGTCATTCCGCCCAAAAAGCTTGTGAAAGTAGCCATTCCCGTGGGGGCGCGCTCCGCGAATAGCGACGAGTTCCAAACCGTTCCGAGGAGGCGCGATCCTTCGGCGCGGGGGACAAGAAAGCCAAACCCAACCAGACCTTTTTCGGCATTCCAGTAGTTAATTTGCTCCAGGCCGTAGCCGGCGGAAACCTGCGCGACACCTGCATATTCAATTCGTCCGAGTGATTCGCCGAACCCGGGAGCGATGCCATTCAGCAGGCGCGCGGTTTCATCGGCGGGAGTGGCAAGAACCAGGGCAGTGCTAGTCAGCGATTGCATTGCGCCGCCCAGCTGATACGTCAGTTCGAATGTCCGCTGTTTCGGACTGGATGAGCCGCGAATCGCGACGATCTCCGCGCCTGTGAGTGCCGACTCCCCTAGTTTCGCGGCAAGGGTGTCGACCAGGCGTTTTATCCCACCCGGAAGATTACAGAGCGAAGGTCGCCCGCTTCCACTTTTGCGACGCTGTTTCATTTGCCCGCGGATGACGCTGCCATAGCGCTCCTCGAGTTGGCGCACGCTGGGGAAAGAGCTCGCGAGGCTCAGCTTTTCCGGATCGCCGGCCCAGACCCCGGAAACAAAGGGAGCCACCAAATTCGCGAGCAGGTCCGGGCCAAATTTGCGCCTGACAAATGCTGCGATGGATTCGTCCGTATCGGGAGGACGAGTGTGCCGAAATGGCTCCGACAAAATGCGCAGCTTGGTTCCAACGCTCAGCAGGGGCGTCAACAAGAGCTGCGGTGGGCTCAAGGGGGCCGGCACCAGTCGACCATGTTTCAGGATGTATCGCGGAGCGCGAGGGTCGGCCTGCAGAAGTCCGCCGCCTAAGCCGAGTTCGCTGATCAACTCGTAGATGGCTTCGGTATTCATAAAACTCTGGGGGCCAATATCGAAGCGAAAGCTATCTTGATCGACGGTATCGATGACGCCGCCGAAGCGCGAACTTCGTTCCAGCAGGAGCACCGGCAGACCGAGTTGTTTCAACCGCCATGCGCACGCGAGCCCGGAAATTCCGCCGCCGATGACTGGAATCTGGGAGAGGGCAGACACTAGGCGCGAGGGAACTAAAGCGTCTTCGAGAAGAGAGGTTGTTCGGCCAGGTGCTGCTTTTCGAGGTAAGGGTCGAAAATCATGGCGAGATTGCGGATGAATATGCGGCCCAGGAAGGTTACGCGGATTTCGTCCCGGGTCGACTCGATGAGCTGGTCTTCGACGAACGAATGGAGCCGCGCGAGTTCCGGGGCGAAGTAGTTATCGAAGTCGATGCCGAACTCGCTGCCGATCTCGTCCTTGCGAATGACGGCGTGGCAAAGCAGGCGCGTGATCAGGGCGCGCCGCAGGCGGTCATCTTCACTGAGTCGATAGCCGCGCATCGTGGCCGTGCCGTGCCGGCCGACTGCTTCCGTATAGCGCGGCAGTTCGCGATAATTTTGGCCGTAAGTGGAACCGATGGCGCTGATCGCGCTGACACCCATTCCATACAGATCGGCCCCAGCTTTTGTCGTATAACCCTGGAAGTTGCGGTGCAGTGTGCGCCAAGCGGGAGCGTTCCAGCAGCGCCAGATAATGGCACGCCAGCCCTGAGATCAGCAGCAGCGTGCCTAAGCGGCCAAATACGCGGCGCGCCGTGGCGAGGAATACGATGTAGCCGCCAAGACTCGCGGCGTACAGAACGGTAGTCAGAAGAACCAGGTGATTCCTCATAGGGAAGGATAACCGGCTCATTATACTGCGGATTGCCGTGTTGTGAAAAAGCCCGCTCGCACGCGGGGCGCGAGTGGCTAAGAGTGGAAAGCTCCTGCTATTGGGGCCAAGTGGCCGCAGGATCAAGGTTCACAATGGGTTGGGCACCGCCTGTCGGAACCTGCGGGCGCAGATACGGCCGCCCAGCCGTTTTGTGGCACGAGTAGCAATCCTCGAGCAGCATCTTGTACTGCGCGCCAAACTGCTTGCTGTCCTTCATGTCGATGATAGTCTTCAGCTTGGTCAAGCTGCCCTTATCAATGCCGTCAAAGATATTGGCCATGTCCACCGGGTTGCCATCGGCTCCTTTCGGAGAAGGATTCACCCGCACTTCCCATCGCATGCGGTTGCGCATTTCGCCCAGATAGTAGTTAGCCAAAGGCCAATTCTTCTTATCGCCAGCGAACCAAAGGTTACCGGCAAACATGGCGACATCAACCATGGGGTGAGAATTCGGCGGCGTTATATCTCTCAGGTGCGTCACGTCCGCCACCAATGTTGCCTGTGTAACTGGCGGAACATTCTGTTGCGCTCTAGCGGTGGAGTGCTCCCAAGCCGAAACGAATAGACCACCCAGGATTGCGCCCAGCACCAACAAGCCTGCG
>Ga0207135_1013_pt1 | contig 27273 bp, 23 predicted proteins | sample Alteio_BWMinHeat_10_FD_153530 | JGI IMG/M metagenome (GOLD analysis project Ga0207135, IMG submission 153530) | Enriched cells from forest soil in Barre Woods Harvard Forest LTER site, Petersham, Massachusetts, United States -... | ecosystem: Environmental > Terrestrial > Soil > Temperate forest >...
TGGAGAGCAGATCGTCCGACGTGCGCAGCTTCGAGGTAGCGTGCCGTTCGAACGCCAGCAGCGCATCGTCGTGGCTCATGCCGCTGCCATCGTCCACAACGCGGATCATGCGCTTTCCGCCAGATTCTACTTCGATCCGTACGGAACGCGCGCCCGCGTCCAGCGCGTTCTCGAGCAGCTCCTTCACTACCGAGGCCGGCCGCTCCACCACCTCGCCCGCCGCAATGCGGTTGGCAATCGCCTCCGGCAATATCCGTATCCGGCTCATCCTTTTTCCGATTTATTGCTCAGTCGTCCTTTTGTGCCGCGCGAACGCACAATCATCAACGCCACAAATCCTGCGATATTCTTACTTCTTTGTGGGTCGGAGCTTTAGCTCCGACATTTTCACCTGCATTATTTGGGGGCTTTAGCCCCTGAAGCCGCCCCGCCCGACGCAGCCTCGCGTTCGGTGGGCCGAACCGCGATTCCCAACTCTTCGAGCTGCTCCGGCTCGACTTCGGACGGCGCCTCTGCCATCAAATCCTGCGCCGCCGTGGTCTTCGGAAACGCAATCACTTCGCGAATCGACTTCTCGCCCGCCAGCAGCGCCACCACGCGGTCGAGCCCCAGCGCGATTCCGCCATGAGGCGGCGTGCCATACGTCAGCGCGTCCAGAAAAAATCCGAAGCGCTGCCGCCGCTGCTCCTCGTTCAGTCCCAAAAGGGCGAACACGCGAGCCTGCAACTCCTGGCTGTGAATCCGGATGCTCCCGGACCCAAGCTCCGAACCATTCAGCACCAGATCGTAGCCCTTCGACCGCACTTCCTGCGGCGCGGATTCGAGCTTATCCACGTCTTCTTCTCGGATTCCGGTAAACGGATGCTGTGCTGCCGCCCACCGCTTTTCGCTGATGCTCCATTCAAATAGTGGGAAGCCCGTCAGCCACAAGAACTCCCAGCGATTTTTCGGCACCAGGTTCAGCCGATCGGCCACTGTCAGCCGTAATTGCCCCGCAATTAGGGCCGCCGCATCGGTTCCGGGAATCTGTTGCGCCGCCGAAACCGCGACAATTAAGTCTCCGGCCTTCGCGCCCGTGGTCGCAACTATGTTTTGCACTGCAGCCGCGCCCAGCGTCTTCTCGAGCGGCGAACTTGCGCCTTCCGCGGCCACTTTGATCGTATAAAGCCCCCGCGCGCCTAAACCCTTGGCCTGCTCGCCCAATTCATCGAGCTGCTTGCGGGAAAAAGACGCTGCGCCCGGCGCGACGAGTGCATGCACGCCGCCTCCCAAATGCAATTTCTCCCGTGCCACCTCGAAATGCTCCGTCACGTCCTGCAGCTCCATCCCAAACCGCAGGTCCGGCTTATCGATTCCGTATCGCCTGATCGCGTCGCGGTATTCCATGTGCCGAAACGGAGCTTTCACTTCGATTCCCGCAGCGGCGCACGCCCGCACCATCACCTGCTCGATCACGCCAAAAATCGTCTCCGGCGTCGGGAAAGACATCTCCAGATCGAGTTGTGTGAATTCCGGCTGCCGGTCGGCGCGCAAGTCTTCGTCGCGAAAACAGCGCACCAGCTGAAAATAGCGATCGAGCCCTCCAATCATCAGCAATTGCTTGAACATCTGCGGCGATTGCGGGAGCGCGTAAAACTGTCCGTGATGGACCCGGCTGGGCACCAGATAATCTCGCGCGCCTTCCGGCGTCGACCGCGTCAGCATGGGCGTCTCGATCTCGTAAAACCCGAGTTCATTGAGTGTGCGGCGAATCTCCAGAAAGATTTTGTGCCGCAGCGCGATATTTTTCTGCAGATGCGAGCGCCGCAGATCGAGATAGCGGTAACGCAGGCGCGTCTCTTCGCTCGCGCTCACTTCGTCTTCCACCACAAACGGCGGAGTCTTCGCCGTATTCAGAATGCGCAGCTCCGAGGCAAATACCTCCACTTCGCCGCTGGCCAGATCCGGATTCGGCTTCTGCCGCCGAGCCACTCGCCCGCGCACCGCCATCACGTATTCCCCGCGCAGTTCCTCCGCGCGAGCATGCGCCGCCGGCGCCAGCTCTTTGTTGAACACAATCTGCGCGAGGCCGCCGCGGTCGCGCAGATCGATAAAAATAATGTTGCCCAGGTCGCGCCGCCGGTGCACCCATCCCATCAGCGTCACTTCCTTATCGGCATCGGCCGCGCGCAAATCGCCCGCGTACTGCGTGCGCTTCCAGTCGCCCAGCAGGTCGAGCGTCGCCATTAGGCCGTCCTCGATTTCGTCAGGTACTCGAGCAATTCCGCCTCCGAGAGTTTCCTCTGATCGCCATCGGCCAACCGCTTCACAGTGAATTGAGCCGCGGCCAGTTCGTCTTCACCCAAAATCACCGCGAATCGCGCTCCCAGCCGGTCCGCCAGGTTCAGCGATTTTCCGAACTTCATCTCCTGCGCCGGCAATTCCACCGAAAGATTATGCTCGCGCAACTTTCGCGCCAGCGCCACAGCTGCAGGATAGGCCTGAGCGCCCATCCATGCGACGTACACCTCCAGGCCGCAACTGGCCGCCGCGCCCGCTTCTTGCAACGACAGCATCAGGCGATCGGTGCCAATCGCGAAGCCGATCCCTTTTGTGGTCGCCGGTCCGCCCAGCAACTCCACCAGCCCGTCGTAACGCCCGCCGCCGCACACCGCGTTCTGCGATCCCAATCCCGGCGCGGTAATCTCAAATGTCGTTCGCATGTAGTAGTCGAGCCCCCGCACAAGCCGCCAATTTTCTTCGTACGGGATATTTCTAAGCGCGAGCTGCCGCTTCAGCTCCGCATAATGATCCCGGCAGGCATCGCAAAGGTGATCCGCGATATGCGGCAGCGTATCGATGATCGCCTGCTCTTCCGGCAGCTTCGAATCCAGCACCCGCAACGGATTCGTCTCGATGCGCCGTTGGCTATCCGCGCCGAGTTTATCGCGCACTTTTTGTAATTCGCCGCGCAGCCGCTCCACGTATGCTGGCCGGCAATTCTTATCGCCGATGGAATTGATGTAGAGCTTCGCGCCCTGTAGATTCACGCGAGCGAAAAATGCCAGCAGCATCTCGATCACTTCTGCATCGAGCGCCGGATGATCGGAAGGCCCGAGCAGTTCCGCGCCAATCTGATAAAACTGCCGGTAGCGCCCCTTCTGCGGCCGTTCCCGGCGGAACATCGGCCCGATGTAGTAAAGCTTTACGTTCCCCGGCCGCGTGTGCATCCCGTGCTCGATATAGGCGCGTACCACCGACGCCGTCGCCTCCGGCCGCAAGCTGATGGAAGAATCGTCCCGATCCTCGAACGAGTACATCTCCTTCGACACAATGTCCGTATCGAGTCCTACTGATCGCGCGAAGATCTCCGTGGGTTCGAAAATGGGCAGCCGGATTTCGCCGTAGCCGTAAGTGTGAAAGACGCTGCGCGCGGCCTGCTCCACGCGATTCCACAGCGCAGACTCCGGCGGCAGGATGTCCCGGACACCCTTGATCGCTTGAAATTTCACGATTTCGCGGCTCGATCTCGAGAGGACTGAGCAGTGCCCTTCTCCGAAGTGGAACCTTCTTCGCGGTACGTCTGGGCGTACTCCACATATCGCGCTGCGTAGGCGTCGATGCCCTCGAGTTCTTCCGGGGTCAGCGTCCGCCGCAATTTCCCCGGATGCCCCATCAAGAGGCTGCCCGGCGCCACCTTGGTTCCCTCAGCAAGGAGCGTTCCCGCGGCGATGATCGATCCCGTCCCCACACGCACATTGTTCAGCAGAATCGAGCCCATGCCGACCAGCACCCGCGATTCGATGGTGCAGCCGTGCAGAATCACGCCGTGTCCGACTGTCACGTTCTCCTCGAGAATGAGCGGATATTGGTCCTTCATCACGTGCAAGACAGACCCATCCTGAATATTGCTGCGCGCCCCGATGCGAATCCAATGTACGTCGCCGCGAACCACCGCCCCCGGCCAGACGCTGGCGTGCTCGCCGATCGTCACGTCGCCAATAATCACGGCTGCCGGGTCGATGTACGCCGACGCGGCGATTTGCGGCCATCGGCCGCGATAACTGCGGATCACTCCCTCACCTCAGTGCTCCTGGCGATACAAACCCGAGCAATCGTGCTACTCATGCCCGAGCGGCGCTCCAAACATAAACACGCCAACCTAGCACACGGCGAATTCACTGACAAGAAACTGCCGACCCGATGAGGAGTTGTCATTCTGAGGGAGCCACAGCGACCGAAGAATCTCTCTTAGGCACTGGAGGGCTATTAAAAACGTGGTCGAAGCGCTTACATGATCTCCACGCGCGGGCCCGTGCCCGTCGCACTCGCTTCAGCGACCCGCGCCGCCACGGATCGCGCCATAGCGTACAAGCTGCGCGCCAGCGGCGCGTCTTCGCCTAGCGAGGCCACGGGCTTGCCCGTATCGCCGCCGATACGAATGCCGGGGTCGATCTCGATTTCTCCCAGCAGCGGCACGCCATAAGCTTCTGCAATCCGCCGCCCCTCGCCCTGTCCAAAAACGTCCACGCGCTTCTGGCAATGCGGACAGGCTAGGTAGCTCATGTTCTCGACGATCCCCAGCACTTCCACGTTCACCTGGCGGAACATCTCGATCGCCTTGCGCACATCCGCCAAAGCCACCGCTGAAGGAGTCGTTACGACGACGGCGCCGGTAAGCGGCACATTCTGGATCAAGCTTAACTGCACGTCGCCCGTACCCGGCGGAAGGTCCACGATCAAATGGTCCAGCTCGCCCCACTGCACGCTGCGCAAAAACTGCTGCACCACGCTGTGCAACATGGGCCCGCGCCAGATCATGGGCTTATCCGCGGGCGCCAGCAGGCCCATCGAAATCATCTTCAGGCCATACGCTTCCACAGGCAGGATTTGCCTTTCGCTGATGGCGCGAGGCTGTTCCTCCGTGCCCAGCATCAGCGGCACGTTCGGTCCATAGACGTCGGCATCCATCAACCCGACCGCCGCTCCCATTCGCGACAGCGCTATCGCCAGGTTCACGGCGACTGTGGTTTTCCCGACGCCGCCCTTGCCGCTGGCTACGGCGACCAGCGTCTTCACGCCCGGAATCGGCATTTTGTCGGACTGTCCCATCGGTCTCGCTACTGCTGGTGGTGTTGGAGGCATTGTCTTCTCATAATAGGTCGTCGCCCACATCAGGGCAAGCAACGTCCTGGACTTCGGAAATGGCAATACATTGTCCTCACTAGCCACCAAGGCCCATCTGCCTGCGTCTGAACGTAGGTCTCTCTGGAGCGAAAAGGTCGCGCATTGTGGCGGGGAGGCGAGGGATCTGCAGTCTTCCGTCACAGGAAACGCCGGGGTTACGTTTCTTTGCACCCTGTGAAACCGGCGGCTATAATCAATTCTTCGTGGTACCTATGCGCAATTAAGCTGGCGCGCGCTGAGGCGCCGCTCCCTATCGGAGCATCCAAACAAGCACAAGATGCGAATCGAAGACATGGTGGACCGGGTCGTTTCCCGGTTTATTGGCACCAAACATGAACGCGATATCAAGCGGCTGACCCCTAAAATCGCCGCGATTAATGAATTAGCGGGCGAATACGAAAAGCTCACCGATTCCGAAATCAAGGAAAAGTCCGCCAGCCTCAAATTCCAGGTAACCGAGCGCCTCGGCAACGCCGATCCCGCCGAACCCGACTATAAGCAGCGCCTGGCCGACGCACTCGAACCGGCCATCCCTTCGGCATTCGCTCTGGCCCGCGAAGCTGGCCGCCGCACTCTCTCAATGCGTCATTTCGACGTGCAGTTGATCGGCGGCGTGGTGCTGCACGAAGGAAAAATCGCCGAGATGAAGACGGGCGAAGGCAAAACGCTTGTCGCCACGCTCCCCGCTTATCTCAATTCGCTCACTGGCCGCGGCGTTCACATCATCACCGTCAATGACTACCTCGCCCGCCGCGATGCCGAATGGATGGGCCCGCTTTACCGTACCCTGGGCCTTAGCGTCGGCGTGATCGTCCACGATCTTGATGATGCCCAGCGACGCGCCGCCTATGGCGCCGATATCACCTACGGCACCAATAACGAATTCGGCTTCGATTATCTCCGCGACAACATGAAATACGATCTGGCCGATTGCGTGCAGCGCGGCCATCATTTCGCCATTGTCGATGAAGTCGACTCCATCCTCATCGACGAAGCCCGCACGCCGCTGATTATTTCAGGCCCGGCGGAAGAATCCACAGACAAGTACTACCGTATCGACAAGATCATTCCCAGGCTCATTCAGGAAATCGATTACACCGTAGACGAAAAACACCGCACCGCGACGCTCACCGAAGACGGTGTCTCCAAAGTGGAGCGGCTCCTCGGCCTCGGCAACTTGTACGACCCCAGCCACATGGAGATGATTCATCACGTCTACCAGGGCTTGCGGGCCCACACTCTCTACAAGCGAGATGTCGATTACGTCGTCAAAAATGGTGAAGTCATCATCGTGGATGAGTTCACCGGCCGCGAGATGCCAGGGCGGCGCTGGTCCGATGGACTCCACCAAGCGGTGGAAGCCAAAGAGACCGTAAAGATCGAGCGCGAAAACCAAACTCTTGCCACCGTCACCTTCCAGAATTACTTCCGCATGTACCAGAAGCTCTCCGGCATGACCGGCACCGCCGAAACCGAAGCCGTCGAGTTCAATAAAATTTATAACCTCGAGGTTGTTGCCATACCCACCAACCGCGAGCTCCGGCGCCACGAATTTTCCGACGTAGTCTACCGCACCGTCGACGAAAAGTATGAAGCCGTAGTCAACGGCATGATTTTGGAAGACGGAACGAAGGCTAACGGAATCCGCCAGCTCCACGAAAGCGGCCAGCCCGTTCTGGTCGGCACGATCTCCATCGAGAAATCCGAGCACCTTTCCGAACTCCTCAAGAAAGCCGGCATTCCTCATCAAGTGCTGAACGCCAAGCAGCACGAGCGCGAAGCGCACATCATCGCGCAGGCCGGCCGCAAGGGAACCGTCACGGTCTCCACCAACATGGCCGGTCGCGGGACCGACATTCTCCTTGGCGGCAATCCCGAAGCTATGACTCGGGACTATTGCCTGAAAAACCGTTTGGCTATGCCTTACGCTGCGGCCTCGGCTGTAATCGGCGGCAATGGAACCGGCACTGGCGAGACTGCCGCGAACATGGTCCTCTTCCAAATCGAGGGCAAAATCTTTCAGGTCCCTCACGAGCAGTGGCAGCCGATCTTTAACCAGTTCGTTGAACAATGCAGCTCCGAGCGAGAGGAAGTCATCGCTCTCGGCGGCTTGCACATTCTTGGCACTGAGCGCCACGAGGCCCGCCGCATCGATAATCAGCTTCGCGGCCGCGCCGGCCGCCAGGGCGATCCCGGCTCTTCGCGCTTTTTCCTCTCGCTCGAAGACGATCTCCTCCGCGTCTTCGGTGGCGAGCGTGTGAAGGCCCTGATGTATCGCCTGGGCATGACCGAAGGCGTGCCCATCGAATCGAAGCTCATCTCTCGCCGTATTGAGAATGCCCAGAAGGCCGTCGAAGCGCAGAACTTCGAAGCCCGCAAGCACTTGCTCGAATACGACGATGTAATGAATAAGCAGCGCGAGACGATCTATTCCATCCGTCGCTCCGCGTTGGAAGGCAAAGACCAAAAAGATTACGCACTGGGAATCGCCGAAGATCTCGCGCGAGGGCTGGTGGAAACCTTCTGCCCGCGAGAAGAGCATCCCCAGAAATGGAACCTCACCCAATTCTCCGGTGAAGTTCTGGGCCAGTTCGGCATCGATCTGAAAGCCGTCGGCCTGGATCCCTCTACTTCTACTCTCACTCACGATCAACTAAGCGACGCCCTGGTGGAAAAAGTCCGTCAGCGCTATGAAGAAAAAGAAGCGCTCTTCGGCCCGCCCATGATGCGCTGGCTCGAGCGCCGCATCATTCTGGATATCGTCGACACGCAATGGAAGGATCACCTCCTCAGCCTCGACCACCTCAAAGAGGGAATCGGACTGCGCGGTTACGGCCAGAAGGATCCCCTCGTCGAATTCAAGAAAGAAGCATTCACGCTCTTCGAAGAGATGATGGGCCGGATCGATAGCGAAACCGTTCGCTATCTGTTCCTCATTCAGCCGGCGCGCCCCGAAGAGGAAGCTCGCGAAATCGAGCGGCGTCAGCGCCGCCAGCAACAGCAACTGCAATATCAAACCGGGCCTGCCCAGGCCGAAGCTCCAAAGCCGGTACGTACCGGCGCCAAAGTCGGTCGCAACGATTCTTGCCCTTGCGGCAGCGGCAAGAAATACAAAAAGTGCTGCGGTAAAACGGCATAACGCCCACCTCGCTCAGCAACGGCACCACCTCTACCGGTAAGGGATAGTTTCTACCCGCGGCGTGGGTCAGCAGTCCCGTCTTGCCTTCCAAGTGCTCCACTATTTCCAATAGTTTCATAGATATCCGGACCATCCAGGCTGGTTACGAGCTTGCTTATCCACAGCTATGCTGCTCCCGCTGCTAAGGGAGGACGTGTGGTCGTAGCCACTCAGGTTCGTGCTTGCCGTGTGGGCGCCTGTTCCACTCCCATACCTCAGACGCTCAGTCGCCAAGGGGTATGCCTAACGCACTATCTGGACGAAGTTTTCACCCGTCTGTCCGCCGTGGAGGAACGCTGCCGCCAGAATGAATTCCCGGATGCCCGCACGCTCACCTGGCTTAGACAGCAGGGTGATTTCGCCGTCACGCTGCTTTCCGGCGATGTGCCGGACTACTCCGAGGATCGCACACGCTTGCTCGAATTGTTGCTCTGCCTGGCCAATCTCCACGAATCTTTGCGGAGGTCTAAATCGTCGTGACCCCACGAACCCTGCACCAGCCGCCATCAACCCCGGCGCAGCGTAAAATGATCCCCCAGATGCCGCGAATTCCGGGAGTGGTCCAAACGCCCCCGCGTGCGCCTCTCCAACTCAAGCCGCTCATCACCGTAATTCTCGCGGCTCTCCTTTGCGCATCTGGATTCGCGCTTTGGTTGTCGCATCGTCGTCACGCGAACCTCAATGCATCCGCATCCTCCGATGCCCCGCTGTCCTATGTCTCGTCTGAGGCATCCTCAATCACAAAGTCCGATACCGAACCGAACACGGTCGGCACACTCTATGAGCTTGCCCAGCCTTGGTCTTCGAAGGCATTCCTCTTTATCGATCCCAAAACCCAAACAGGCGTCCCAGCCATGGTCATTCATCTGCCGGGGCCGTCTGCTGAGCCATCGTTTTGGGGCTTCGCCCTCACCAATCCACTTTCCCGCTGTCAGCTGCAATACGTAACCGATCTCAGCGCATTGTCTTTGCGTTTTGCTATTCCGGCGGCCCATCCCATGGTTGTCAGCGATTGCGACGGCATCGTTTACGATCCGCTCAAAATGACTACGTTACCCAACGGCTCCTGGGTCCGCGGCGAGATCGTCCGGGGCGTCGGAATTCGGCCTCCCATTGCCATTCAGGTCGAAGTACGCGGCCGCGACGTCATCGCCAAACAAATGGAATAACTCAGCTCCTTCATCCAGCCTGACGCTCACACTCCGACTAAAAAGCCATAGCGCTGGCCACCTCCCATTTGAACGTTCGTCCAGCGAGCATATAATCGCCCTGACCAGCGGCGGACAAGCGGGCATGTGGTCGCCATGACTGCTCTCTGCTGAGCCGTTCCATCAGTGCGGGAGGAAAACGTGGCCAAGCACCGGCAACCGAAAAATGGCTGGTCGAGGAGAGATTTTGTCAAAACCGCACTCACCGGCGTCGGCGCAACTGCCGTAGTCGGCGGCGCAAACTCTGTTGAGGCTGCGAATGCTCCCCGCCATTGGGACAGCGTGGCGGACGTCGTCATCGTCGGCGCCGGAGCCACAGGACTGCCCGCTGCGATCGAAGCCGCCGAAAACGGAGCCTCCGTCATCATCGTCGAGCAGAATTACGACATCGGCGGACACGCCATCGAGAGCGGCGGCAATATCGCGCTGGGGGGCGGCACCAGCCTGCAAAAAAAATACGGCATTGACGACTCACCGGATCGCATGTTCTCAGACCTGGTCCATTGGCACGATTACAGGTTTAGCGACCGTGAAATCCTGCGCGCCTTTTGCGACGGTAGCGCGCCCACGTTCGAATGGCTCAAGGTACACGGAGTGGAATTCCCCGACCGGTCTCCGGTTGGTGCGGATGGCGGTCCGCAAGACACCAAGCGATCTCAAACCGTTGTCTGGACCGAAGGGCCGAGCGCTGTCGCTCCGAACGGAGGAAATGGCACTGCCCTCATGCGGCCACTCGAAGCGAGCGCCAGAAAATTAGGAGTGCAAATCCTTCTGCGGCACAGCATGACTGGACTCATTAGAGAAGGCCAGCTTTCGGGACGAGTTCTCGGCATTACGGCCACAAACCAGGGCAAAACCCTGAACATTCAAGCACGGAAAGGCGTGATCATCGGAACCGGCGGTCATACGAGTAACGTCAACTTCCGCCGGATTTTTGATCCCAGGCTAACCGAAGAATATCAGGTGGTTGGTGAGCCGTATTCCCGCCAGACCGGCGACGGCGAGATCGCAGCCATGGAAATCGGCGCTTCGCTTTGGGGCGCCGCGAACCAAACCGTGGAGACCATGGCGCGATCCCATATTTTCGAAAAGCCTTACGTAATCGGCAATCAATACGGCTATCCGCAGGGCGGTGGCACACGCAACGAGAACCTCAAAAATAGCCCGATTCCTGGCCTCGCTCGCGCCATCGGTTTGCTCATGAAGGACTATCAGGACGTGATCCACGTCAATCAGGTCGGTCTGAGGTTCGTAAACGAAGCCGCCACCGGATTCGATTGGTGGAATCCCTGCCTGGAGTTAAATGGCGGAACAGGCGAGGGAGGCGGCCCGATTTGGGCCATCTTCGATGCAGACGCCGTTAAACGCGAAGGCTGGATTTGCGCGCCTCCATACGTCGACCCGGACGGCTGGTTTTTTAATGCAAACACTCTTGCCGGGCTCGCGCGCAAAATTGTGAGCAAATATCAAAAGCGGCCCGTGCCGCCCACTGCCTTCGAACAAACCGTGGCCAGATACAACTCATTTGTCGACGCAGGCAAGGACGCGGATTTTGGCAAACCAGATCCCAAATACAAAATCCAAACGCCGCCGTTTTACGCTGCCTGGTCTACGCCGGGTATCCACGATTGCGTGTCAGGGCTGCACATTAATGCCAAGGCTCAAGTGATTGATTTGCGCGGCCAGGTAATTCCGGGGCTCTACTGCGGTGGCGAATCGGCGGGTGGCTTCAACCAGCACGGCTTGGCTAAATGTCTGGTCTTCGGCCGCATCGCGGGTCGTGAAGCGGCCCGTTCCTCCGCCAGTTCCACGAAATCTTGACTTCGCAACCGGCAACTTCATGCGTTCCAAATCTTACGTTGTCGGTCCCGTTCAGCGCGCGATAGCTTGAACCAGGACTCCGCGGTTTCACGAGCACGCTGCAGCGCAAGTTGTAAGTCAGCTTGCTTGCGTTCAACGGCATCGCGGCCAATTTCGTCCGGGACTTCAATCGGCGGGCCAATCACCAGCACCACCCGGGAAAAAGGTCGCGGAAGCTGGAAAAGGTCCCAGGCTTTCTCGAAGACGTGAGCGCGTTCCGCAAAAAGGTGGAACGCTACGATAGGGCACCTGCTCCGGCGTGCCAGGATCACCGGTCCTGGTTTTGCAATGTAACGCGGTCCCCGCGGGCCGTCTGCGGCAAAGGCCACGTCATGGCCTTGCTCCAGCCGTCCAGCCAGCACAGAAATGCCTCGCAGGCCGCCATGGGACGAACTACCGAACGTGACATCAAAGCCTAGTTTTTTGAGTGCGCTCCCGAGGATCTGTCCGTCAAAATTAGCGCTCGTCATGGCCACCACGCCGCGATAGCGCCACCACCACATGGCCAAAAAGATCGTTTGATGCCAGAAAGAATAAACGCAGCGGCGGTTCTGGTTGTGCACGCGCTCAATGTGTTGCCAGCCCAGCACTTCGTATCGCAAAGTTGGTCCCGTAATCCGAGCGAATGCATAGGCCGCGCCGGAAATGACGGGAACTTGGGCACGCCGAAAAGGGGAGAGCGGCCGTGGCCGCACATCGGACGAATCGGCGATCGGCTCGTCGCGCTGTGCCGGAGACTTGGCCAGTTCCGTCATGCGCTATAGTATAGGCGAGCGGAAACGCGGATATGAGCATCTTGAAATTCGTTTGCGGAACTTTGCACATCAACTTGAGGAAGCGCGCAATCTTCTGGGCTTCACTCCCCGTATTAGCCATGCTGATTTGTCAGCCGGAAACGGGCGCAGCACAAGCCGCGCCGCCGAACCCGCCCGCACGCCAGGAAGCAATCGGGCGTCTCTCTGGAGACGATGTTTCCGTTACCGGGGCGATTGGCTACGACACCGAAAACGGGCGCACCACCGCCCTCTTGGCCAGCGGCAGCGATCTTACGCTCCGATCCGGACAGGCAAAGATCGATCTGCCGGATGGCGGCGACATCATTCTGTGCGGGCCCGCTCATCTTTCTGTCGTCAAGTCAGGCCCGGCGATCACCATCGCACTCGAATACGGCCAGGTTCACTTACAAGTCGGCAGCACCGTTCAGATCACGGTTTATACGGCGCTCCTGGTCGTCACTCCGGAGGCCATCGGGGACCGCGGGCGTGATTTAACCGTCGGGATTGATCAGAATGGGCAGCTTTGCGTCACCTCTCTTTACGGAGCTGTACGCATCGAGGAGCAATTCTCGGCAGAACGGGTAGTTGTTCCGCAGGGTGGCGACGTCGAGATTGACGGTGGCGAACTCAAGGCGCTACGCGGTGGTTCACGCAAGTGTTCCTGCGAGCTTCTGGTCTCTCAGAATAACGTCAGCAAACAAATAGAAGCGATTACGCCCGCGCAACCACCCAGATCACCGATTCCTCCACGTCGCCCGGAATCGACCATTACCACCACTTCTCGCATCGATATGCCGCCCCTGACCTTCGAAGCCCGATCCGCCGCTCCTGCGCCGGCTTTGAGCTCGGAAGCCATAACATTGATCAGCGAATCGGTGGCGAATCCGCAACCATCATTTCGGGGTGCAGTCAGGCCTGCTTTGCCTCCCCCGCCCGCGGTAACTTCTGTCTCAGCCCCGCGATCCCGTCCTTCAAGGCTGAACTTTTTCGCAAGGTTCTTCGGACTTTTTCATCGGCACAAGAGCGCATGTGAAGGCCCGGACTGCGCGACGGCGCGGTTATAACTCCGGCAGCCTCGTACTTCGGCAATCTCACGATAAATAGCAACACGCGGCGAATCGAGAACCCGTCACCCTCGTCAGGTGCTCGCTCACAAACCTAGGCGCGCCCTCGTAGATTTCCACAACTTGCGGGTGCTAGTTTCCGCCCACCTCTCAGAGGTAATTGGCTAGTTACGACCCTTATCGTAACTACCTTCCAATGCCTGCGCGTTCCAGCTCCGCCCGGGCTCCGGCCATCCGGCTTTCGTGTCCGCTCGTTCGCGGACGGTTCCCGCGCTCCAGAATCCGCTCGATGGCCCTATGGCTGGTGCTGATCGCCATCACCCAGCAACTCTCCTGTGCCGGCGGCGGAGGGGGATCTCCCGCTAATAACTCCATCGACCCCACTCCGAGCGTGAGCATAACCCTGTCGCCGCCGTCTACGCAGATAGCAGCTGGCGCAAGCCTCCAATTTTTGTTGACAGTGCTGAATGCTCCGAATCCCGCGGTTAATTGGCAGGTGAACGGAATTTCCGGAGGCAACTCCTCTGTCGGCACGATCACGCCTTCCGGGGCCGCAACAGCTTCCTATGTCGCGCCGGCGAGCGTTTCCAGCCCCCTGACGGTCACCGTCGCCGCAGTTTTGCAGTCGGATTCAACGAAAAACGGCCTGGCCATGGTTACGATCAATCCGGTGCCCGCTCCCAAAATAACGATTTCTCCAGCCAATCCCACAGTTGTAACAGGAGCGTCGCAGCAATTCAGCGCCAGTGTTCAGAACGGACCTCAGATCGTCATTTGGCAAGTCAATGGCACGCCGGCTGGAAATTCCACTGTGGGATTCATGAATTCGTCGGGCCTTTATACCGCCCCCGCATCAATCCCCAATTCCAAGGTGGTGACCATCACAGCCACCCTCCAAACCGACCTGTCGGTATTTGGAAGCACAACCGTCACAATCGCTGACCCGCCTATAACTCTGAGCATTTCTCCTGTCACGTCCAACGTGCCGGGCGGTCAGACTTTGCAATTCTCCGCCAAGGTGCAAAACTCGAATGCCCCCGTGATCTGGCAGGTCAACGGGGTGGATGGTGGAAATGCAGCAACTGGAATGATCACCCCCTCCGGGACGTACACAGCCACTTATTCGGCGCCAACAATCTCGAGCTCCCTCGCGGTAAACGTAACGGCAGTGCTGCAGACGGTTCCTCCGCTATCCGCATCCGCGAGTGTCACGATCGTCCCGCTAAACACTTTCACCGGGGTCTTTTCTTGGAGAAATGACAACGGCTTGACGGGGCAAAACACCCAGGAAACGAGCCTGACACCCTCCAACGTCACTGCCGGCACATTCGGCAAATTGTTCGGGTGCTCCGTGGATGGCGAGATTCATGCTCAGCCGCTCTACGTCTCAAACATCGCTATACCGAATCAGGGAATTCACGATACCGTCTACGTTGCTACGGAACACGATAGTGTTTACGCCTTCGACGCGCACGCGAGCAGCTGCCAGATTCTGTGGCAGGTGAGTTTCATAGATCCAGCCGCGGCAATAACTACCGTCCCAACCACAGACATTCCGGGGCAGACGGACATCGTCCCGGAAATCGGCATCACCGGAACGCCTGTCATAGACGCCAGTACAGCTACGCTTTATGTCGTGTCGAAGACTAGGAGTATCGTGAGTGGTTCGCCGGTCTACACCCAGAAGTTGCACGCCCTCGATCTGACAACAGGCGCCGAGAAGTTCAACGGGCCAGCTACGATTCGAGCGAACGTGAATGGCAGCGGATACGGCTCAGCCGCGGGCATGCTGACGTTCGATTCGATGAGTCTAACGGAAAATCAACGCTCCGCGCTGCTCTTGACCGGCGGGAACGTTTACATCGCTTTTGATTCTTATAGTGACACAGATCCCTTTCACGGCTGGCTATTCGCGTACAATGCCGCCGATCTTCAAACTGCTCCAGTCGTTTTTATCAGTACGCCTAATGGTTCCCATGGTGGCATCGGACAAAGTGGTGCAGCGCCATCATCGGACTCGGCAGCAAACGTCTTTGTCGTCACCTCTGACGGCAAAGCGGCCATCCCAAGCGCAGGGACCGACTATCCGGATACGGTTCTGAAGCTCCAGATCACGACGGCTCCGAGCGCACTCACTATCGTCGATAGCTTCGCGCGCGCGAATGAAACGAGCCTGGAGTTTCAGCAGAAGTATTTCGGTTCCACGGGTGTCTTGCTTTTGCCGGATTCCGCTGGAAGCACAGCGCATCCGCATCTTGCCATTGCGGGAGATGAAGCCGCGAACCTTTACTTGCTGGACCGCGACAATCTGGCGGTCGGCGGGGCGCTGCAAACGCTCTCTCTCATCAGTCCGATTTTTGGAACGCCTGCGTACTGGGCGGGTAACGACACGGTCTATGTCGCCTCGGCAGACGACAATCTCAGAGCGCTTCCGCTATCAAGTGGAATACTAAGCTCGCCGCTTTGCCCTCAGCCGAGCTTTTGCTCGACAGATACATTTCCTTTCTTTGGCGCCTCCCCGGCGATCTCCTCGAATGGTTCAACAGCCGGAATCGTCTGGGCGCTGGACACGAGCGGATACGTTACGTCCTCGCCGGCGGTCTTGCACGCTTACGACGCGACGAATCTTGCTAACGAACTCTACGTGAGTCCTTCGAGCACAGGCGGTCCTGCGCCGCCGGCGGGGCCTGCGGTCAAATTTGCCGTTCCCACCGTTGCAAATGGCAACGTCTACATCGGCACGCAGAACGAGCTTTCCGTATTCGGATTGCAGTGAACTTCGGCCGAGACGTGTCCGGCCTACATGCCTTCGTAGTTCGGCCCGCCGCCACCCTCGGGTGGCACCCAATCGATAATTTGATAAGGATCGGCGATGTCGCAGGTCTTGCAGTGCACGCAGTTTGAAAAATTGATTTTCAGCCTCCGCCCACCCTTTTCCTCAACCATCTCGTAAACAGCGGCGGGACAGAAATATTGGCATGGATTCCCGTACTCGATAATGCAGCGATTGACGCAAATGTTCGTGTCCAGAACGTGCAAGTGGCAGGGCTGATCTTCTTCGTGCCGCGTGCCGGAGTGATAGACGTCCGTCAGCCGGTCGAATGTGAGCACGCCATCGCCTTGAAAACGGGGCGGAGCCGGACCCGCACCGTCGAGCATGTGATATTGCTCGTGGCCGGCCTTCATGCGCATCGGATCGACTAGGCCACGCCCGCCCGTCACAAATTGCACGGCCGTGTGCGCCAGGCCGAGCCAAAGGCCGTGCTGGAATGACTGATGAAAATTGCGCACGCTCCGCAACTCGCTTCCGATCCAGCTTTCATCCACTTTGTGCCGAAATGCCGAAAGTTTTGTGCCAGACGTATCGCCCGCGCGCAACGCGTCCACGATCGTTTCCGCCGCGAGCATGCCACTTTTGATGGCCATGTGGATGCCCTTAAGCCGCTGTGAATTGAGCAAGCTCGCGGAATCCCCGATGATCAGGCAGCCGCCAAGATATGTGCGCGGGATGGAATACCAGCCGCCCACGGGAATCGTCTTCGCGCCGTACCGCACCAGCTTGCCGCCTTCGAGAATTCGGCGAACAAACGGATGCGTCTTGAATAGTTGAAAAGCTTCGTGCGGATCGAATCGCGGATTATGGTATTCGAGCCCCGTTACCAGCCCGAGCGAAACGCGGTTCTCCCGCATCCCGTAGACCCAGCCGCCGCCGTACATGCTTGAATTCAGCGGCCAGCCAAGCGTGTGCGCCACCCACCCGGGCGTGATGCGTCCAGGCGGAACTTCCCAGAGTTCCTTTACGCCGATGCTATAAACCTGTGGGTTAAGACCATCAAGATGTCTGTCCGCAACGAGATGTTTCGTCAGCGAGCCGCGTGGCCCTTCGGCAAGCACCGTGATCTTGGCCCGCAGCTCATAGCCCGGCGTGAAGTTGTCCTTGGGCTTTCCATCCTTATCGCGGCCTTTGTCTTCCGTAATTACGCCCGCGACGGCTTCGCCTTCGTGAATCAACTGCGCGCCCGCAAATTGCGTGAAGACGTTCACGCCAGCCTGCTCCACGAGCCCGCCGAGCCACTTCGCCAGCTTGCTCACTGAAACGATGTAATTCCCGTGGTTTCGCAGGGGCGGCGGCGTGATCGGAAGTTTCCAGGCGCGGCTCGCAGTCAGAAAATACGCCGCATCATCGTTAACAGGCGTGTCGAGTGGCGCCGTCTTTGCAAAATCCGGCACGAGTTCGGCCAGAGCGCGGGGATCGAGCACGGCGCCGGAGAGTTGGTGCGCTCCAATATCGCGTCCCTTCTCGAGAACGTAGATGCCTTCAGTTGAAAGTTCGGGTTTGCCGCCGGATTCGTTATGCTGGCGGATTAATCGAGCCAGGTGCAGAGCGCACGCCAAGCCTGCTGGGCCGGCGCCGACGATCAGGACGTCTGCATCCAGCCGCTCGCGTTCAATGCTCACTCTACAATTCTAACAATAAGATTGGGGATATTAGGCGGGGCTAGGTGCGGCTATTTCTTTTCGAGCACTTCGGTAAGCGCGGGGATCAGCTCGAAAATATCTCCGACGATGCCGTAGTCGGCCACTTCAAATATCGGCGCGTTCTGGTCCTTGTTGATGGCCACGATCGTACGCGATCCCTTCATGCCCACGACGTGCTGAATGGCGCCGCTGATGCCTAGCGCAAGATAGAGCTTCGGCGCAACGGTTTGGCCAGAGCTGCCGATTTGGCGGTCCATCGGTAGCCATCCTTCGTCGCAAATCGGGCGCGACGCCGCCAGTTCGCCACCCATCAGCTTTGCCAATTTCTCCGCCAGCGGAATGTTTTCGGGAGCCTTGATCCCGCGGCCTATCGCAACCAGGATGGGAGCTTGCGTTAAATCGACGGCTTGCTTTGCCTCACGGAAAAGATCGAGCGGCTTCGTTCGAATCTGCTCCGCCTGCAGATTGACGCTAATAGCGGTCACCGGAGCGGCGGATGCGCCGCGTGCGACCTGATCACCGCGAAAAGCCCCCGCCTGAAAAGAAACAAACCACGGTGGGGCGCCCGTAAACGATACATCCGCCGCTGTTTTCCCCTGGAACATTTGGCGGACAAAGATGACGCGCTCTTTTTCCGCACGGTATCCAACGCAATCGGCGATCATTCCTTTGCCGAGCGATGCGGCTAATTTGGGAGCGTAGTCGCGCACCTGATACGTATGTGGTAGCAGGACCAAATCCGGCTGCGTTTGCGTAACTACTTGTTTTAGGGCGATCGCATATCCGTCCGGGGTATATTTGTCGAGTAAGTCGTGCTCGACGAGCAGGATTTCCGCCAGCTGATTTGCCGCCACCTCTTCGGCAAGCCCATGTACGCCCTTGCCGATCACCACGGCAGCCACACGGCTCCCCGGTTGCGCCGCAGCGATTTGCTGCGCTGCCAACAGCGTCTCAGAACTTACCGGGTTCCACTTGCCGTCGCGCTGCTCGGTGATGACAAGAATTTTCATTTTGTGACCGAACTACAGAACGCGGGCCTCATGGCGCAGTTTCTCGATCAGCTTTGCCGCGGCCTCTTTCGGGCTGCCGTCGATAAATTCCGTGTGCTTCGCCTTCTGCGGCACGTAAATTCGTTCCACGCGCTGCGTGGGCTCGTGAGCGATGCCCAACGATTCCCGCGCGATCACGGCGATCTCCTTCTTCTTTGCGGCCATGATTCCCTTGAGAGAGGAGTAGCGAACTTTATTGATACCCGACTGAATCGTGAGCACGGCCGGCAGCGGCAATTCGACCCACTGAAACCAGCCTGCCTCCAACTCTTTCTTAAGCTTCAGCCTTTGCCCCTGAACTTCAATCTGCATAATGATCGTCGCATGCGGCATTCCGAGCAGCTCCGCCAGCAACACTCCGGTTTGCCCGAAGCCTTGGTCGTCGCTCTGCAACCCGGTCAGAATTAGGTCGAAATTGTCCTTTTTCAGCGCCGCGGCGATGGACTTGGCCGAGCCGAGCGGATCGAGCTGGGAAAATTTATCGTCCGAGATATGAATCCCGCGGTCCGCGCCCTTTGCCAGGGCTTCCTTGATTACTTGCTTGGTCCGTTCCGGCCCCATGGAAAGCGCCACCACCTCGCCTCCATGTTTTTCTTTGAGCCGCAGCGCTTCCTCCAGAGCGAAGCTATCCGGCTCGTTCATTTCAAACCCGATGTCCGTTTCGCGGATCCACGCGCCGGTATCCGTGATGTGCAAAGGCGCATCTTTGGCGGGCACTTGCTTGATGCAAACGGCTACCTTCATCTCTACTCCGGTTCTGGATTGTTACGCTGCGTCGGTCGAGTCTCGATTATTGCCAGCGCTTGAATAATAGCGCTGCGTTGGTGCCGCCAAATCCGAAGGAGTTGGATAAGGCGTATTCAAAATTAACCGCTCGCGCACGATTGGGCACGTAATCGAGATCGCATGCCGGGTCGGGATGCGCGTAGTTAATAGTTGGTGGAACCTTCTGGTCGCGCAGGGCGAGCACACTGATTCCGGCTTCGAGCCCTCCGGCACCGCCAAGTAAGTGTCCCGTCATCGATTTCGTCGAGCTCACGGGCAGCTTGTTGGCGTGCTCTCCAAAGACGCGCTTAAGAGCAAGCGTCTCGATGGCGTCGCCGAGCGGCGTGGAGGTGCCATGCGCGTTGACGTATCCCACCTGTTCAGCTTCGATTCCCGCATCGCGAATCGCTGCGCGCATCACCCGGTACGCGCCATTGCCATCTTCTGCCGGCTGCGTGATGTGATTGGCGTCGCCGGCCATACCGTACCCGACAATCTCTGCAACAATCGGAGCATTGCGTTTCTGCGCAAGGTCCAGCGATTCAAGGATCAGGATGCCCGCGCCTTCCCCAACGACAAAGCCATCGCGCTCGGCGTCAAACGGGCGGCTGGCACATTGAGGTTGCTCGTTGCGCGTCGAAAGCGCTTTCATGGCTGCGAATCCACCAATACCCATCGGCGTGATCGCCGCTTCCGAGCCGCCGCAGATCATGACTTCGGCATCGCCCCGCTCGATAATCCGAAACGAATCACCCACCGCGTGCGCCGATGCCGAACATGCCGTCGCCGTCGCCGAATTCGGCCCCCGAGCGCCGTAACGAATCGAGATCACTCCAGATGCAAGATTAATGATGGCGGCAGGAATGAAAAATGGCGAGATGCGTCCGGGGCCGCCCTCAAGCAGCTTGGAGTGTTCGCGTTCAATGATGTCGAACCCGCCTATGCCGGAAGCGACGTAGACACCCACCGATTCAGCAATAGCCGGAGTGATCTCCAGGCCCGCCTGGCGTAAGGCAAAATCGGCGGACGCCACGGCCACCTGGATAAAGCGGCCCATCTTCTTCAGCTCTTTTTTGGCGATCCAGTTCAGCGGGTCAAAATCGGGGATTTCAGCGGCAATGCGGCAATCGAAGCCACTCGCATCAAATTGCGTGATGTGGCGGACGCCGTTTACACCGGCGATGAGTTTTTTCCATACCTCATCGGTGCCGATACCCAGCGCGCAAACTAAGCCTACACCTGTTACCACTACCCGCCGCTTCAAGTACGATTCTCCTTGAATTGATTCGGGCGAGGAAGATTACTTCTTTGCCTGGGCGTGTTTGTCGATGTAAGAGACGGCATCTTTCACTGTGGCGATTTTCTCGGCATCCTCGTCGGGAATTTCGATGCCAAAAGCTTCCTCAAAGGCCATCACCAGTTCCACCGTATCGAGCGAATCGGCGCCCAGATCGTCCACAAAGGAGGCCGTTGGCGTAACCTCCGCTTCATCAACGCCTAACTGCTCTACGATGATCTGCTTGACCCGTTCTTCTACACTGGCCATTCTTTTTTGCCTCCGCTGTCCGCTACGCCGGTTCGCGCCATTCTTTCTTTATCTTACTTTATCTTAGCGTTTGAGCGTCCGCCCATTCTATGCGGCGCTCCGAATCAGGTCAACCGCTCCCGTGTTTAGCTCATGCGCATTCCGCCATTTACGTCCAGCACGTGCCCGGTTATGTACCCCGCTTCATCGCTTGCCAGGAAGACCACTGCCGCCGCGACTTCCGCATCTTGGCCCATACGCCCCAGGGGAATCCGCCCGATCAGGTCCTGTTTCACCTTGTCCGGCAGCGGGTCAGTCATCGGAGAAACAATGAATCCAGGAGCGACAGCATTGACCGTGATATTTCGCGACGCCACTTCCGTGGCGATCGCGCGCGTTAATCCGATCAGCCCGGCCTTCGCCGCAATGTAATTCACTTGTCCCGCATTGCCGGACTGCGCCACGACAGAGGTCACATTGATAATGCGCCCTGAACGCTGCCGAAGCATCACTGCAAGGGCCTGTTGAATACAGAAATGCGCGCCCGTCAGATTGGTCCGCAGAACCGCTTCCCAATCTTCGGCCTTCATGCGCACCGCCAGACCGTCTCGCGTAATCGCGGCGTTGTTCACGAGGATGTCCAGCCGTCCAAACCGCTCGATCGCTTGGTGAAAACCAGCTTTCACTTCCTGCTGATTGCCCACATCAATCTGCACCGGGAATGCTGTACCTTTGGCAGCGTCGATCTCTTCCGCCAGGTTTTGAAGCTTTTCTTTATTACGCGCCGCAATAATGACCCGCGCTCCGGCGCACGAGAGCGCCAGCGCGATTGCCCGGCCGATCCCTTGCGACGCGCCGGTCACCAGCGCGACGCGATCCTTTAAGCTGAACATGTGGAGACTTGGCTGTGCATTCAGGAGGCCTCAACTTCCGTCTCTTCGCCTCGTATCTGTGCCAGACGATCGAGCGCGGCTTGAAGCGACTTTGCGTCTTCAACGTTCAGAGAATGCACCGAGCGGTCGATCTGCCGCAGCAACCCACTGAGCACCCGTCCTGGCCCGACTTCGACGAACGTTGTTGTACCTTGCTCTATCAATTCGCGGATCGACTCCTCCCAGCGCACCGGCAAAGTCACCTGCCGAATCAGTGCCTCTCTCGCTTCCGCTCCGCTCGTGATGACGCCTGCGTCCACGTTGGTAACCAGGGGGATCTTTAACGATGAAAACTCGATCGCGCGCAAATCTTCCTGCAGCCGTTCTTGCGCTGGCCTCATGAGTTCGCTGTGAAACGGCGCCGAAACCGGCAACACCACCGCGCGTTTAGCTCCCGCTGCCGACGCCTGCTCGACAGCGCTTTTCACCGCTGCCGAATGACCCGATATCACGGTTTGCTCAGGAGAGTTCAGGTTGGCAGGCATTACCTTTCCATCGGCAGCTTTGCGGCAAATCTCGGCCACTTGTCCCGGCCGCATGCCGAGAATCGCGGCCATAGCTCCCTCGCCGGGAGGAACGGCTTCTTGCATATACTGTCCGCGCTTTCTTACCAGGCGAAGCGCGTCCGCAAATTTCAGCGCACCCGCGGCTACCAGCGCCGAATATTCTCCCAGGCTATGCCCCGCCACATAGTCGGGACGCACGCCTTTTTGTTCCAGCACGTGATATGCAGCCACCGAAGCTGTGAGAAGCGCAGGTTGGGTATTTTCGGTAAGCTTCAGCGCCTCCTCGGGACCGGAGAAGCAAAGCTGCGAAATCGAGAACCCGAGAACACGATCCGCTTCTTCAAAGATTTCCCGCGCCGCCGGAAATGATTCGGCTAGTTCCTTACCCATGCCCGCATATTGCGAGCCCTGACCGGGAAACACAAATGCAACTCCGCTCATTTGTATTCCGAAGCTCCTTCAGACTGGCGGATTAAGCTCCAACCGCGATGGGCAAAGAGGAGAGCTCTCGCTCGATCCGTTCATTCACGCGCGCGTTTGCCAGCTCGGCTGCCACGCGCACTGCATTTTTTATGGCATTGGCGTTCGACCGGCCATGCCCGATTATGGCAATGCCGCGCACACCAAGCAATGGTGCCCCGCCATATTCGGAATAGTCGATCTTGCGCCGGAAGTCTTGGTAAGCGCTCCGCGAAAGCACGTAACCCACTTGTGAAGCAATCGTGCTCTTCAGCGACTTTTTAAGCACGGCGGCAATGTGCTGGGCCACACCCTCGCTGATCTTCAGCGCCACATTCCCGATAAAGCCGTCGCAAACGATCACATCCACACTGCCCGAAAACACTTCACGCCCTTCGATATTGCCCACGAAATTGAGAGGCAAATCCTTGAGCCTGTTGTACGCCTCTTTGGTGAGCTCATTGCCCTTCGACTCTTCCTCGCCAATGGAGAGCAGTGCCACCTTTGGACGCCGAGTACCGAATATCGCGCGGTAGTAAATCTCTCCCATCACGGCAAACTGCAACAGGTGGGCGACTTTCGAATCGACGTTTGCTCCGGCGTCAATCAAAACCGCCACGCTTCCGCGGCTAGTCGGAAACGGTGCCGCCAGCGCCGGCCTTTGCACCGAAGGGAGCGTTCCGAGCACAAAACGCGCCACGGTCATCAGCGCCCCCGTATTCCCTGCGCTGACGAGCGCATCCGCACCGCCCTGTCGCACCAACCGCGCCGCCACGTGCGCCGAGCTGTCCTTTTTCCGGCGAAAAGCCTGCGCGGGAGAATCGCTCATGGCGATCACCTCGCTTGCCGGTACAACTTCAATCGAAGCGCCTCGCAGGCTGTGCCGGCCGAGTTCGCGCTTCACCTCCGCCGGTATGCCCACCAGCAGAACTCGCACTCCAAATTCCCGCGCCGCAAGAACTGATCCCTCCACCTCAGGGCGGGGAGCTAGGTCTCCCCCCATAGCGTCCACGGCGATGGTAATCATCTGGGAGCCGCCTCTGGCGGCCGAAAACTACCGAAGATTCGTCTGGAAAGACAAAGCGCGCCCGTCCCTGCGCCCATTCAGGCGGAAGTATCCATCACTTCCCGGTCCTTGTAATAGCCGCAATGCGGGCAAGCTCGATGGGGCTGCTTCATTTCATGGCAATGGGGACATTCGGTGAAGGCCGGCGGCGTTAAATGGTCATGTGCCCGCCGGGTGCTCGTACGTCTTTTCGAATGTCGCCGCTTTGGATTAGGCATGCAAACTCCTCGCTCGGATCGCGCTATATTGCGCGGGATTCTATGGCGTTTTGATCGCCATGGCTATTGCTTTTTGAACCAGTCCTGCTTCAGGCGAGCCAACGGCGCCAATCGAGGATCACTAGCGTGACTCTCGCACCGGCACTCGTCGCTATTGAGGTTACCACCACAATGCGGGCACAGGCCCTTGCAGTCGCTGCGGCAAATGGCCTTCATGGGTATGGCCAGCAACACCTGTTCGGCAAGCACATCAGTAAGGAAGAGTCCTTCGCCTTCGAAGAATCCCACCTCAGTGTCATCCAGCTTCAGCCGTTCCTCTTCCTCTCTGGAAATCGATTGCATCGGCCGGTAATACAGATCAAAGTCGCGTACCACGTCTTCGACCACGGGTTCAAGGCAGCGCGCGCAAGCCAGCTCCACGCGAGTGTGCAGTTCCCCGGAAATTCGGATTTGGTCGTCAACCATCTCCGCCGTTCCCCGAACCTCTAAAGGCTCGATCTGCCGAAAGTCACGGGTGTGGTAGTCGACCGCGCCTGGTGCATAACTCTGGTTCAGACGCAGCTTATGTGCAGCCAGTTCTTTTGCATCGAGGAACATACGTGAAGCCTTTGAGAGCGAAAAGTCATTATACGGTGCACCCCAACGATGTCAAGAAAACAGCCCGTCCTGTTGTCAACCTGGTGCTCAAATCGTCGCCGTCACCCCGATTAGCTCCCGATGCTGCCGCAGCAGGAAATGATCCGTCATGCCCGCGATATAGTCGCAAACCACACGGTGCCGCGGCTCCCGTGCAGCCAATTCGAAGTAATACTCCGGCATGGACTCTGGGTGCGCCAGGTAATAGCGAAAGAGTTGCTCGAGCGCGTTCACCGAACGGTCCCGCTCTTCCACTATCGTTGGATGATCGTAGAGCCGCCGGTATAAAAATCTCTTGAGCTCGTTGTTGCTTTTCGCCACCTCCGGGCTGAACCCCGCAAGGCGCTTCGGTAGTCGGCGAATGTCTTCAGTATCCTTTGCGCCGCTTGCTGAAACCTGTCCCTGCGTCCGCTCGATCAGGTCCGTCGCCAGATAATCGAGCAGTCTTTTTATGGTCTCGTCGATCTTGAGCTTCACCCGCCCATCCGGATGGTGCCGGTCCACTTCATCATAAATATCGGCAAAGAAGGGCAATTCGTTTCTTACCATCTCGATGTCTAGCAGGCGCGCCTCAAACCCATCGTCCAGATCGGCGCAGTTGTAGGCAATCTCGTCTACGGCATTCATCAGTTGGGATTCGACAGGGGGCCGTAGTTCTGGTTCGTATTCGGCGAGTTTGGGGAATTCTGTCGCTGAATAATCGCGCGAGTGCTTAACGATCCCTTCGCGAACCTCAAACGTCAGGTTTAAGCCCGGAAAATCGAGATAACGCTGTTCGAATTGCTCCACGATTCTCAGCGCGTGTAAGTTGTGCTCGAAACGGTCGCCGTAATTGCGCATCAATTCGTTCAGGCGTGCTTCCCCCGCGTGCCCAAATGGAGGATGCCCTAGGTCGTGCACCAGCGCCAACGCTTCCGCGAGTTCGGTATTCAACCCCAGCGCCTGCGCGACTGTCCGCGCAATCTGAGCCACTTCGATGGTGTGCGTCAGCCGATTCCGGAAATGATCGGAATAGCGGGTCGTAAAGACCTGCGTTTTCGCCTCCAGGCGCCGAAATGCGCGCGCGTGGATCACCCGATCGCGATCCCGCGCATATTCGTCGCGGTAGGGATGTTTCGGTTCTGGCCAGCGCCGTCCACGAGAACGGTTCACGTCCATCGCTATCGAGGCCAGATTCATGCGGTCATTCTATGTCACAGAGCTTTGGGGAGAAAACACAGGCACGTCGCAAGTGGCAGAACAATTGTAGCCCAGGGCGCCCGCTGCCTCAGGCGCAAATGCGGCGCATAAAAAAGATGCTGAGCCGTGGGGACTTTGGGAAATGTGGCTTTTTAGTTTGGAGTCTCTACCAAGAGCTTAGCAGCCGATTTGAAGCCCAAATCAGCCCTTTGCCTGAAGCACTTGCAGTCGCTCATCGGCCTGCTGAGCGGCCTGAGTATCGGGGAATTCGTCTTTGACTTGCTTGTAAAGCTTCGCTGCCTGCGCCGGATCCGAACCGCTGTAGTGATCCGCTAGCGCCAGCAGGACGATTGGCTTGGGAACAAAGAGGGTCGGCTTATTGGAAAGCTGCTGATACAGCTGCACAGCCTGCGAACCTTTGCCATCTTCATCGTAAACTTGCGCCAGTTTGAAGCGCGCCAGAGCCGCGAGGCTTTCGTCGCTGCTGGATTCCAAAGCTTTCAAATCGTTTTCCGCTTCGCTATAACGATTCAGTTTTTCCAGGCTCAACGCCGCATAGTAACGCGCCAATTGTCCCGGACGAGTCCTGGAATAGCGGTTCGCAACCTCAGTGAACTTCTTTTCGGCGTCTCCGTACTTATTCTTCTCATCCAGATAGGTAGTCTCATCCGGCTGAGCCGGTTCGGCAGCGGTTCGAATCCGCGCCTGATAAACCTTCATGGCATCCGCTAAAGCGGCCGATCCTTTGGCAGTTTGCTTCTGGGTATAGAAGCGCCATCCTAAAACCGCGATAGCAACCAATAGGGCCATGCCACCATAGACCCAAATTTGGTGTTGATGCGCAAAGACGGCCTGCGCGCCGTGGCTCAGGGTTTCGCGGACTTCGTCCTTCCTCAATTCCTTACGCGAGAGAGAATGCTGCGGCAAAATAGTTCTCCTGACAGGTTTTCTTCAAAAATCCTACCATAATCCTGCGGACAGATCGAATTGCAACAACCGCACACGAGGATAAAAGCGGGAGAAATAGAAAGGGCCCCATCCGCATCGCGCACAGGGCCTCCATCAATCTGCGAAACGTGGATCTATGCTGCTAGGCTACGGTGACGTTCTCGGCCTGGTAGCCTTTCGGCCCCTGTTTGACCTCGAACTCCACCATTTGTCCCTCCGTCAGCGATTTGTAACCATCCATCTGGATCGCGGAGAAATG
>Ga0207135_1014_pt1 | contig 25194 bp, 18 predicted proteins | sample Alteio_BWMinHeat_10_FD_153530 | JGI IMG/M metagenome (GOLD analysis project Ga0207135, IMG submission 153530) | Enriched cells from forest soil in Barre Woods Harvard Forest LTER site, Petersham, Massachusetts, United States -... | ecosystem: Environmental > Terrestrial > Soil > Temperate forest >...
CCCACACACAGAAGGAGCAAGGCAATGACTCGGGGAACTGATTTCACTGCCCGCCTCCTGGTCGAAGTGGCAATAGAAAGCGGTACGTAATACCGGCCTGCCAAATATTGGCATCGCCTAATGGGCTAAACTGCCGCGAATAACTTCCATTCAACCTGATTTCATATGGAAAGTAGTAGTTCAGACCGAAATCGGGGCGTTGCTGACTAGTGTTGGGAACAAAATCTTCGGCGTTACTACGCGAACGATGAAACTGCTGCATTCGGAAAGCTGGCTCGAGCCGCCCAACCACGCTGTCTTCTCCGCCAAATTGCGAAAGGCGGTAGGTTGCCTGAATCCAATAGCCCTGCCCGCTCGTCGAGTGCGCGAACTCTCCCTTGATGTTAAGCGGGACGCGGGAGGGCCCCCAAGACAGATAAGCGCCCTCGGAATTCATGTGCACATTCTGCAGATACCTTTGGTAGGACGCACCAATTTCGAGTCGCGCGGCCGGAAAGAATACTCCACCACGCCCACCGGCTGCTCTTGTGGACTCGAGCTTGTTGATACTGCTGAAAGTTGAAAAATAAGCGGTATAGTTGATTTCGTAGTTCTTCCCTGAGATCAAATTACCCCTCACCATGAAACCGTCGCTGTCTCCAGTGCCGATACCGATGGGTGCAATCAGAGGCGCATCTTGGAACTTGTTAATCCAAATGGCGCTCAGCCGTTCATTAAACATGTCGAATGGCGTCAGAAACCGTCCAGCAGTGACAGTAAGATGCGAATTAGCGATGTAATCTACTTGGAAGTACTCCAAAGTGATGAAGCCAGTGCCCACGTACGGTCCTGTCGTTCCATTCTCCCGCTGGATGAACTCTCGAAAGTCGGCTCTGGATTCGATCAGCCAACGCTGCCCTAGGGGAACTACCAGGACAGGCGCCGCAACGGGCTGGAGCGTATTGACTCCGGCATTCGTACTGCTAAAAAAGCCGAGGCCTCCGGAAAGGATCGGCGTCGTAGATTGAGCCTGGGCGATGGCACAACTCCACGAGATCAACAAAAGTGCCAACAAGATCCCGCGCTTCGGACTAGGAACAATCACTTTTGTCAGCATGCCCCTTTGCAAATTCAATCTTGTACACGTCGATGAACTCCAATCCGTTCACGATTACTCAATCATTCTAAAGTGAACTCGTAATATGCGTTGTCACGAGAATGTCAAAGTGCTGTCATTGCTTTTTCTGCTCTCTTCCAACTTTTCCAAATCAGTGAAATCCTACCGAGCGGCTCCGAAAAGGACACGACAGAATTGAGGAGGTAGGCTTGTGGTCGCGCTCTATTACTCAGCGATCGCGCGAGCGATGCTGGCCGTGAGAAGCCGGCGCAAGCTGGCGCCCGTCAACAAAAACATACAGAGACGTTCGCCGACTAGACGCGCGATCGGCGCAGCTGTCCGAAACATACTGATTCGAAGAAACGGGCGCGTTTGGGTCAAAGTGCAAACCGGGCTCGCTAAGGGTCTGTGGCTCCGATTAAAGCTGCAGAGTGAGCAAAAATATTGGCTTGGTTATCACGAAACGGAAGTTCAAGAGGCACTCCGGACGCTTCTCGTGCCGGGGACCGTCGCGTTCGATATCGGAGCACATCTCGGCTTCTTTTCAATGGCAATGGCAAAACTCCTTGGAAGTAGGGGAAAAATATTTGCTTTTGAACCCGACCCGGAGAGTGCCGAACGTATTCAGGAACACGCGCTTCGTAATAACTTGACTCCTAGAATCACTCTGCAGCGGGAGGCCGTTTGGGCTTATTCCTGTCCGACCGGGATACCTTTCAAGCGGGGGAGCATCAAGCGAGATCACGGTGGGGTTTGTGCCGACGGGAATATGCCGCCTCTTGGTGACGGTGAATGTATTTCCGTAACCAGTGTTACGTTAGATGGCTTAGTGCAAAAGGGCTATCCCGCTCCTGATGTCATCAAGGTCGATGTTGAGGGAGGAGAATGCGAAGTGCTGAAGGGAGGCCGGGAACTTCTTTCCACGGCGAAAATCACACTGATTTGCGAGATTCATTCGAACGAGGCGGTAAGCTGGATCATCGGTTGGCTTAGAGAAAGAGGATATGCGCTCCAATGGCTGACGCCAAATGGAATACTCCCGAGCCTTGTCGTCGCGCGTCGCGCCTGAACCTGTGCCTGTAACATCCCCGATCGTCTGATCAAGTTAAGCTCGATCCTTGATCTCATGTCGAAAGGTGAAGTGAACACACACACCTCTGGCAAATTTCATTTCTAGGAATATCGAGCTGTTGCCTGAAACTTATAGCCTCCGGGCCATTAATGATATCCACAAGGCGCTTTTCCCTGATATTTCCAAGCGATCGATGGAAGAAACACGGCTTCACAGCACCATCGGCCTCGATGACTGCGGAAACCCAGGGAGCATTGCATCTGGGCGCGATCGGTGCTGTCTCTCCGAGGTGTGCGCGGAAATGGAGGACGATGCGCCGCAATTTTTCGGCGCTCTCCGCGACAAAACCGGCTACCATATCATTTGAACAGTCCCGGACCAAGGCTTCGACTTCCACCTCCAACTTCCGAACTTCGTTGGCGTCGAGCGCAACCCTGGTCTGACGATCCGGAGTCCAGCCCTGAGGGCGATTAAACGCGGCAGAAGTTAAGTCAGCTGCAAGGAAAGAGATGGAATCCAATCCGATCTCCTTTGCAGCTTGAACGGTTGCGCGAAGGTAAACGCAATTATCCTTCTGCACTGTGGACCGGCCGCGGACAACAATACCAGCACTGGCTCTGCGCAGCGCTCTGACGCCACGCTCCAGCCGGGCGAAACTTGCCGGCACCCCACGAATGCGATCGTGGATTTCGGGCGGCCCATCGAGCGAAACGATCACGTCATCGACGACCTCAGCCACAGAACGAGCCTGCGACTCAAGTAACAAACCGGCAGTGAGCAACGTAACGCGAATGCCGTTTGCCCGAATCAGCTGGCTGAAGGCACTGAACTCACTATGCAATTGCGGCTCTCCTCCGGACAAGACGACCCAGCCAACGCCCAGCGCGAGAAAGGATTCCAAATGCGGCCGAAGGTCCTCAACGCTGATCTCGCGAACCTGCCTAATTTTCCAGATATCGCACATGACGCAGCGGCAATTGCAGCGGTTATGAGGGAAAAGGACGAGTACGGGCAGTTTACGAATTACGTCGCGCGCAGCCGTGTCGATAGCCGAGCTTAATGACGAAGCGCTCATACAAATGGCCGACGCCGATAAGATCGAGTGAAATGACAGATCAGAACTGCCGGCAATTGACGGAACTCTTCGAAGAGATGCGCTTTCTTCCCCTTAACGAAGACGGGGCGATCCGGCTCCTCGAAATGTGGTTCGAGGCAGTCAACAAGTTCGAATCCTCCAACCGCAAAGGCGCGCAGAATCTGGTCGACGGATCTCGGATACGTTGGGACTTCGACCACGCCGTTGCTCGAACGAAAGGAACTGCGCCAGCCAGCTTTGAGTCCTTCGGGATGAACGTCTGTGAGGTAGAGATCGGCTCCACATTTTGCTAGACGCGATAGTTCGCCCGCAAAGGCGGGAAGATCCGGCAGATGAGCGACGGCGAAGGAACACACAATCAGATCGGCTACGTTCGACCGGAACGGAAGTGAGACACAGTTTGCCCTGACAAGCCGTCCTCGCAGCTCGGCCTTCGTCGCCGCGACCGCCAACATGGCTGCGGAGAAGTCGACACCTACGCCCTCGCGGGCTCCCTGCTCCAAAAGCCTATATAGCCATCGACCTGTGCCACACGCGACGTCAAGTACGTATGTTCCGGCAACTCGGTCAAAAAGAGGCGCCAGCGTGCGAGCTTCAAGGCCGAGCAGTGGATTTGGGGTCGCGTCGTAGATCGGAGCCCAGAGGTCGTAGGCTTCCTCTATAGTGACTTGCCGAGGGTCGATACCATCCGAAGTTGGTGGCTTCTGATCTCGATACACTCCGGGATCATTTGAGGACCCCGCCGCGACCTCAGAATCTCGGATCACAAGCTATCCACCTTCGGCTTGCGGAGCTTCGCAGCGCGCTGTGCCCACCTTAGTTCGAAAGGCTGCGTGTAAACGCCGAACTGATAGCGCCAGCCGCTGAGCGCCTTAAGGGCCAAGCGCCCCCACGACGGCAGACCGATATCCTGAATCGTCGGCCAGCGCGAGGACACGACGAGCTCGAAGTTATCGATCAGGCGCTTTGTACGGGCTCCCAGCCAAGGTGTCGAAGGGTCCTTCTGTGTCGCGAATCGTTGCCATCGATCCGTTGCCCATTCGTCGGGCGTGGTTGGGAACTTAATCTGGTCTTCGACACCTCCATACATTCGCTCCCGCTGCGGAACCGGTGTGTAGTGCTGAACTACAATCTCAGCATCTGGATTCAATCGCTTCAATTGCTTGACAAATTGAAACGATTGGCGTGCATCGCGCTCGGGATTCTGCGGGTTCCCAAAGATTATGGAGAATTCCGGAATGATGCCGAACCGCCGGATTCGTGAAGCTAGAGCCAAGGTATCCTCGGCTCTCAGATCCTTATTCATTTCACGAAGGACTTCATTCGATCCTGATTCCGCGCCGAAGAAAATCATGGCGCAGCCAGCGCGGCGAATAGCTTCGAAGGTCGCGTCCGAATAGCGCATCATAATGTCGGTGCGAGCCTCGCACCACCAGCGCATCCCAAGGGGCACGAGACGGTCAGCGAGTTCGCGCGCGTGATCCTCACGCATAAAGAAGTTGTTGTCGTAAAACTGGACGGCGTCTACACCGTAATTCCGGGCGAGGTGCTGAAGGATCGCCTCCGTACGTGCGGGTGACTCCATTTTCTCGCGGCTTCCGGAGAAATTGACGACGCCGCAGAAGTTGCATCGAAAAGGACATCCAATGCTCGCCTGGTGAACCGCGGTCCGGCGACCAAGAAAAGTGGGCAGCAGATACTTTTCGGTCGGGATGCGATGATATGGATACCAGGGAAAGTCCTCCAGTCCTCGCATCGGTCGACCCACATTATGGTGATGCCCGCCGTCAGAGTCCTTGAAGGAGAGTCCTTGAACGCTTTCGAGGGAACGGTTTCCGCGAACCGCTTCGATCAACTCCAGGAAGGTCTCCTCTCCCTGCCCACGCACAGCGAAATCGACATAGTCCGCATTGAGTGCTGCGTCCGTGTAGTTCGTAGCGAAATACCCGCCCCACACGACAGGGATTTGCGGAAATTGGACACGAAACTCACGGCAACTCTCGACCGCGCTGCGGGTTTGGGGACCGGGCATCACTGAGACCGCCAGCATCTCAACTGATTCTTCGCGCAAGATGCTGAGAATCGTCTCCGTTGGATGCGGGTCCAGGTTGCCGTCCACTATTGTGTAGTCCTCACGACCTTCCAGGACAGCCGCCAAGGAGAGAACGGATAGCGGGAATCTTCGATTGCGATATCGAGTCGCCTTAGGATTGTAGAGGACGATCATAAGTTACACGGGAGCTGAGCCGCGATCATCCATTCGTTCGAACGTTAGCGAAATGTGATCGGCTAGACCACGTATTATGGGAAGCGAGCACAGCCGGCAATCCAACGAAACGAGTCCATCGAGAACGCCCCTAAATTTCTGTGCCAATGGCTCAATGTAAGACGGTGGGACCGCTATGCCGACACCTTTCCATCGCTTTAGCTGAAATTCTGGACTGAAAATGCTGACGAGCCTACGAATCGAATAGTAGCGGACGTGTACTGGGGCGGAGCTTCCGGTAGGGTGCGCCGTGCAGCCGTTCATACGGAGCCGCCGAAAGGCTTTCCCGGGTCGTCCGTGAGCCATATACCAGAGGACCTCCCACGCACAGAATCGGCCAAATAAACAGAGCACCATTTGGGCACGGGGTTTCAGGAGCTGAGCCACATCGCGCGCGACCCTGGACAAATCCTCTATACAATTCAAGCCGGCGAAATTGGAAAAAGCGCCATCGAACCGTGTGAAATGCGCGGACTCACGAATTTCCAGAATTTTCTCGGTCGCTAGCGTGCGAAACTCCACGGATGTCTCGCGATTCGATAACCGCCGGCGGGCAACGTCAATCATCCGTGGTGCGACATCACAAGCGAGGACGTGGACACCGCGATCTCCAAGACGGACCGCATCAACGCCGGTCCCGCAGTTAAGTTCCAAGACGTGATCTCCAGAATGGAAAACGTGGTCGAGCTCGTCCCAGACGACTTGGCGCTGGGCACGACCGATAAAAGAATCGGTGAACGTATCGTCATAGGTCTCAGCCGCGGCGTCGAAGGGAATCTGCGCGAGGCAACTCGCGTGCTTTTCTGAAGAACTCACGCCTCCACCTCGTTTGCCGAGGTCCTCAATCCCTCATGCGCTTGAGCGATCTTCTCGCGCAGTTCGGCGATCGCAAGATCCGTCGGCACAGTCGCGGACTCTGGCGCCGGAGATCGCCCGGCAGAAGCCTCAACAGGCATACTCTGAAGAAGTCGGTGCAGCTCGACCTCCGACCGCAGAAGCTGGTCGGCAAATTGGTAGAATCGCCGCGAGTGCCGGCCCCGAATGCGGTAATCGCGATCAGACCCTTCTCCCCAGGGTTTCAAACTGACCAAACGGGAGGAGACCTCCTGGAAGTAAGGTGTGCCCCTAATTGGATAGGAAACGGTGGTCAGAAAGGTGTCAGGATTCGAGCATTTAACGTGTTTGACAGTAGCCTCGATATCTTCAATTTCCTCACCCTCATAGCCCCACATCAAAAACATACCTGCCTTGATACCCCTCGATTTAGCGAGACTAACGGCAGTTTGTACCTCTTGCACTGTGACTCCTCGCTCCATCGAGTCGAGGACGCGCTGGGAGCCGCTCTCCGAGCCGATCCACAACCGAAAGCAACCAAGTTCGGCAAGCGTATCCATAACGCGGGCGTTCAACCGGTCGGCACGGGAGATGCACTCAAATGGAAGCTTCAGGTGACGACGCTTCATTTCCGCAGCGTATTGCTCGAGCCATCCGTGGTGAATGGTGAAGACGTCGTCTGCGATCCAGGCTATGTCAGGTTGGTATCGGACGAGCAGCCATTCCAATTCATCGACTACTGAAGCGGCTTTCCTGCGACGGTGTGTTTTCCCAAAAACTTCGTGGCTGCACCAACGACAAGAATAGGGGCAACCGCGAGCAGTGAGCAGCGAAACGGAACCGTTTCCATGTTGTTCGCGCCAAGTTCGTACATAGCGGTCCAGGTCAACCGCTTCGCGGGCAGGCCAGGGCTGTGAATCAATGTCAGGAATTTGCGCGCGGTTCGGCGTTCTATAGAGAGACCCGTCCGCTTTTCGGAAGGCGATTCCGTTGACACGTTCCAGATCCGGCGCCGAAGCCGCTGGTCCCCGCCATCCGGCTCGACGCAGCTGGAGCAATTCTTCGAGAGTGATTTCCCCCTCACCGATGACCACGATATCAGCTCCCGCATCGAGGTATTCTTCTATGTACGCTCCGGGCTCGGGGCCGCCGACGAGCGTCCGCCATCCCGCCCGCTTTGCCGCACGGAGGATCTCTAAGACTATCGGCCGAGTCATAAGATTCGAATAAATACCCAATAGGGCGGGTGGCGTAGTCTCGAGAAGAGTCAAGAGTTCCTGGCGCGACGAAAAAGTGGTGTCGAATACGTCTACGTCGTAACCGCGAGAGCGCAGGTGTGAACAGATGTAAAGTATCCCGAGCGGGACATAAGGCTTCATGATCTGAAGCTCTTTCGGGTCTTCGTAAAGGAAGTAGCCGTGAGTTAAAAGGAGTTCCATCTTCCTAGGTCAAGGACCTATGAACACCGATATCCGACTTCTTCCCGGAGCACGTGAGACCGTTTCGGAGGAGCAAAGGTAGGTTGCGGATTGCGACAGGTCTTTTCCATCCTCACGATTGCAGACCAAAGCTCGGCGATTGAGCTAGCGCTCGGATGGCTTTCAACTGAAGCATCATTGTCGCTCCCGGGCAAGCGTGGCTGAGTGCTCCACGCGTTCACCTCGGCATGCAACGCGTCTCGGAGGGCCCTGTAGAACTCGTCAGTGTAAGCTGCGCGAAACATGATCGCGAGATCGTCACTGTCTACCCAGTTTTGTTTCTCTCCCAGTTCGTCCTTGACCCGCTCGTGAAACTTTGTACCAGGCAGCGGGTAAGAAACCGAAACGCCTATATCGTCCGGCTTGGTTTGCCGAACCAAGTCGACGGTTTGCTGAATGTCTTCCCAGGTTTCGCCGGGATATCCAAATTGGAGGAAGAAACAGGCCCGGATGCCCTGATTCCACAAGTGCTCCCGAGCTGAGACGGCTTGCGCAACACTGGCTCCCTTGTCCATAGCATCGAGGACCTTCTGTGATCCCGATTCAACGCCCATCCAAACCTCAGTACATCCAGCGCGCCGTAGGGCAGCCGCGGTTTCGCGTGTAATGAGGTTCACGCGCGTCTGGACCTTGAACGGAATCTTCGCGGCGTGTCGCTCTACAGCATCGGCGAGTGCGCTGATCCAACCGTGTTGAAGACCGAAAACGTCATCCGTGAACCAGAGGTGGTCGGCGCCATAGGTTTCCTTTAACTCCCTCATTTCTTTGGCCACACCCTCCGCTGAACGAAGGTGGAACGAATCCCCATAGATCGGACGCGCACACCAGTTACAACGATAGGGACAACCACGGCTCGCTACCAGGTTCAGGGAAAAGAATCCGTGCCTTGCCTTCCAAGCGTCGCGATAGGCATGGTGGTTAATGAGATCGCGTCCTGGTAGCGACAGTGCATCAAGATCGCGCAGAAGAGGCCGAGAGGGCGTCCGAAGAAGCCTTCCCAATTCAGGCTGGAAAAACGTGACTCCAGGTATTTGCGCGAGCCGCTGCGGAGATTGGCCGAAAAGCCCTCGAATCAGTTCGAGCAATGTCCATTCTGCTTCGCCCAACAAAACGTAATGCGAGCCGCGCCGGAGATATTCCTCGATATGGTCTGAAGCGTCTGGGCCATTCACTACCACTGTCGCTCCGCTTAGTCGCGCTGCATCGATCATTCCAAAAGCGACCTCCCGCATACGCGAAAGGCACATTTTGGTAAGAAAGTTAAAGTTATCCTCGTAGATAGCGACGATTCGAGGCTGATGAGAAGCCAGAGCAGCGCGGAATCCGTCTTCAGGATTCTGGAGCATGCTATCGAACACGGCGACGCTGAAACCATGCTGTCGCAGCAAAGCAGCAGCATAGAGCGTCCCAAGAGGCGGATAGGGCTGCATCTTCCGGACCTGCTTTCGGTCGTAGAAGAGGTGGTAAGAATGAGTCAGCAGAATGTCAGCCACGGAACAGGGCTCCTAGCCGTGTGAAATTCAATCAACAAACCTCGCGCATGTTATGGCTCAGGACTTGCCCGGTGAGGAGAGATCGCCGAGTGATCAATCTTTCCGAGGCGCGAGCTACCCACAACTCCCACGGGAAACTGAAACAGCGATTCCGCAACCGCCAGCGCAAGGGGGCGCCAAGGACTCGACGAAGGCCGCGTCGCAACCAAGGAATTCCCGCGGTCGCCTTGCGGATCTGGTTATTGAGCAAGAAAAATTCCAGCATGCGTCCAAGGCGGCGCATCTCGTCGCCCCGCAACCAGGGAAGGACGTTTTTCCCGAGCGGCAGATCGTTCCATTCTTCGAGAGATTCGGGTTCGTGCACACCCATTTGCTTTAATTGCGGCCAGATGGGGATGCCGGGATATGGGGTAAAGATATTGGGCGAAAAGCTAACGTTCGGATATAAGCGGGCAATGTCGCTCATAACACGAAATGTTTGCACACGATCCGTTTCCGTCTCGCCGGGATAGCCCAGGATTACATTGAAGGTGACGCGCAGGCCCACTCTCTCCGTTTTTCGCGCCGTCTCGTACATGTCTTCAATTCGTTGGTGTTTCTTGTTCATCAGGGACAAAACTTCCCGAGATGCGGACTCGGTGCCAAAACCCATGTGGGAAAGGCCGCTTTGTACCAAGAGGGCGACTTCATCATCGCTCATCCGACAAACGAGATCCGTGGAGGCCTGCACGGTCCACCGGAAATTCGTTTTGTTTGCAATAAAGCCGCGAGCAATTTCGATTGCGCGCTTCACGTCAACTGGGAAATTAGAATCGAGAAAAGCAACCTCGTCGAGTTGATAGCGCTCGGCCAACTCCGTCACTTCACTTACTACGCGCTCAGCCCGGTAGGCGTTGAAGCGTCGATTGTAGAAAACTTGGTCGGTACAGTAATTACAGGCGTAAGGACATCCCACGCTGGTCGCGTAGCCCATCTCACGTTTACCGCGGATCTGAGCGTAGGCGTCGAAATCAGCAAGGTGGTATGCAGGCGATGGCAGATTATTGATGTTCTCGACCGGTCGCTCGGGCTCGTGCGCAACGCGACCCGCGCGTTTGATCGATGTGCCCTTGATCCCTTCGAGTCCGCGCCCTTCAGAGAGTCGCTGCGCAATCTCGAGCAGCGTCAATTCGCCCTGACCGCGAACGATCGCGTCGACGAACTCAGGTTGCAACGTTTGGGTTGGCGACAAGCTGGGATGCCAGCCGCCAAAAATAATCGGAAGGTCAGGACGGGCTCGACGCACTTGGCGCGAGACCTTAATCGCAGCGCCAATCATTGGACCCGTGAGCACTGAGACTCCAAAGCAGAGAGCGTCAGCGGTCTCCCGCGCTATAACCGCTTCGTAATTCGGCACGATGGCGCCGTCTATGATCGAGACAGAGAAACCTGCGCTCAGCAAAGGCGAAGCTAATGAAAGCAAGCAGAGAGGCGCACCTAAAGGCGGCCCTCCGTAGGGTGGGTAAAATAGAACGACTTTCTTCATGTGCAGCTTGGCGCGGTGGCCGGCTCCAGCGGTTTCGCGTCGACGCTCGGCTTGGGGAGCGTCAGGATATTGTTGACTTTGCGATTGAGCCACAACTCCAAAGGAAGTGCGTAGAAATCGTGATCAAGCCTCCAACGTGCAGGCCGGCTAGTGAGGTGTCGGGTGGCCTTTGCTAGCCAGCCATGGTCGTTCGCGGCAATCGGGGCACGGTCGAACGCTATGCGCAGATAATCACGCATCCTCTGAACTCGTGCATGTTCGCCGCCCTTAAGCCATGGGAGGACGGTATACCGCGGGAAGTAATCAACCCATCCCTCGAGCGAGTCGGGGACTTGAATTCCCAAGTCTTTGGCACGATGAAAGATCGGTGAGCCGGGGTAAGGTGTAAAAATGTTGGTCCAAAATTCAGCGCCCGGGAAACGACGACAAACGTCCATCATGAAATTGATGGTTTCGCGCCGCTCGCCGCGACCTTCGCCCGGGTAACCAAAGATTATGTTGAAGGATGGAATTACGCCTGCCTGCAGTAAGCGCTCTGTGGATTGGTAGATGTCACCCAGATTTTGAAAGCCCTTGTTCATGAGCCTCATTACCTGCGGCGACGCCGTCTCAATGCCTTGGCAAATCTGATGGAGCCCCGACCGACGCAACAGCTTTAGCTCCTCCACAGTCAAGCGAGCCGTCAAGTTCGTAGTGGCTTGAATGCTCCATTTGAAGGTGCCGCCGGCGCGTATCAAGCCCTCAGCAATTCGGAGTGCTCGATCAATATCAACGAGAAAGTTATCGTCGGCCATCCAGAGCAGCTCGAGATTGTAGCGGCGCGTAAGGTCGAGTGTTTCTTCAACGACCTGTTCCACTGGAAGAGCATTCCATTGCCGACCGTAGACTCCTGCGTTCGTGCAATAGGAACAGTTGAAGGGGCAAGCGAGACTTGAAACGTACATCGCCCAACGGCGTCCGCAGACACGCTCGTATGCGTCGAAATCGGCCAGCTGATAGGCCTTGGGAGGCATGACACCCAGCGGCTTCAGCGGCCTCTCAGGAGTAAACTGAAGCTTGCCGTCGCGCTTGAAGCCAATGCCCGGGACATCGTCAAGGAGTGCACCGTCTTCGAGCCTTTGCGCGAGCTCAAGCATGCTGTCCTCACCTTGTCCTCGCACAATCAGGTCCACGTACTCAGCTTGAAGCGTCTGGCTTGGAAGCAGCGAAGGATGCCAGCCTCCCAGAATTATGGGGAAATCACTGTTCCATTGCTTAACGGCTCGCGACACCTCCACGGTGTCTTGAATCATCGGTCCGGTCACCACCGAAATTCCAAGGCACAATGCGTTTTGAACTTCTTCCAAGATTCGGCGCTTGTAGTCTCGATGTATGGTTGAATCGATGATCTTTACGGTATAACCAGCCTTTAGAAGCGGCGTTGCGATGGCCAGAAGACCCAAAGGCGCGGTGGCCTCGATGCTCGAGAATGAAGGCACAAAGAATACGATCGTCTTTTTCTTATTGCGCGTGTTCATCTAATCATCCGCCCGTCACATCGCCACATTCCGCCAACCTAACATAGACACACACGGCGCTTTTCTCCTGATTTTGTCAAAAGATTGTCACGCTAATGTAGTTACGCGGATGGAGAACGTTCACTCACTCAAAAAACCAACGAAGATGAGGCTGATGGAGAAAATCTCTAAGACAAAATAAAAAATCAGCGCACTACCTTCAATTCAGCGAGAGCGGTTAAACCTAGGCCGCGTCCGCAATCAGTCGCATAGATAAGCTTTTTGGAATCGTCTCGCCAGGTCGGCATCACCGAATTGCAGTCGCTGTTGGTCAACCGTCGCTTTTCGCCTGTGGAGAGTTTAAGGGTCGAGATCTGCCAACTGCCTCGTTCCTCCTCGCTGTAGGCCAGCCATACGCCGTCTGGAGAAACCGCAGGATAACGCGCATCAAGGATAAAAGGTTGAGGCGCGGTGCCGCGATTAGCTGTGTCCGCGGTGAACAGCATGGGTCGACCGCCAGGTTCAGCCGAGAAGATGACGCGGTCATCGGAAAGAAAGGTGGCTTCGAGGACATCATAGTGGCTATCGGCCACCTCACTTGCCGATGAAATCGCCGCGGCGGGTTCGGTCGGCTTTAGATTCTTAATCAAAAGGCTTCCCTTGCCTTTTTCCTCCCGAATGAAGACAAGCCATTTTCCATCGCGAGAAAGTGAGGGTTCCTCCGCGTTTTGCTCTTCCGTGCTCATTATCAGCGGGCGGCTTTGGGGGTCAAATCTCACAATATCCGACTGTGCAGAGGCCAATTCCGCCCACACTTCACCAGCGCTGCTACCGACGGCTGGATGAAACGCATCCATGCCAAGGTTAAAATTGGTATTCACATGCTGCACTAAGCGGCCGATTTCATAGCCTTGACGCGCCATCCTGGTGAAGAAGATCGCATCCCCTGAGACTAAAGGCTCATTGGACAGCAGAAAGTCTGATTTGACCGTCAACCGCTGCTCGTAATTTGTGAATTGGCCGTGAAGGTGGCGTAAGTTGGAGAGAGCCCCCACAACCGTGATGCACACAAAGAGGAGTCCAAAACTTACCGCGCGGCCGGACCGTAAGCCGAATGGCTGTGCAACGGAACCTGCTAGCTTCCAAAGCAACAACCCGGCAAGTGCAATCATGGCGTAGAGCCGCGGAAAGGCCAGGAAGATTTTCCAACTCGAATCGAACCCTTCTAACCAACGATAGAGTGGAATACAGGCTATCGCATAAACCAAAAGGATCAGCGCCGTGTATTCCCTTTGCCCCTGTTTCAAAAGGGCGTCAGCCCCGAGCGCAATGCCCAGTATTAACATGCAGTGGTGATAGGGGCCAACGACTGGAGAAAGGACCAGAAGCAGCACGATCAGAGCTGCCCATTCCAGCTTCGCAGATCCAGATGGGGAGCTATTGGACGCCCACAAAAACCATACCAACAAAAACACCGTGCAAAGGGGTTGTAGGAACGCATAGGCAAAAGGAGAAAAGATCAAGGGGTGCGGGTTCAGATCGGGTTCGGCGATAAAGAGTCTGCGCAGCAACGCAGTTAGAGAATTCCACTCGACGCTGTACGGATCGATGACTTCACCTCGCAAAGCGCGTGGCAGGACTTCTAAGGCATACGCTCGATTGGCCTCATAACCGAACAACAACAGCGACAGAGTTCCGAGCGCAAGCAGACCTAAGATCATCCCTAAGATGGCCCGCCACTGACGTTTGCTCGCAAAGTAAAAAAGGAACAGAACAGGATAAATTTTGATCACCGAACCCAAGGCCAACGTTAACCCGCAAGCAAACTGACGTTTATCGAAAGTCAACCAAGCGGCCAACGCCAGCAAGAAGAGCATAAGGACATATGACTGGCCATAGAGAAAGTTCAGCCGCAAAGGATCGACGGCAAGGAATGTAATAAGTGCGACGCGACGCGTACCGAGACTAGTCATCCGAGTGATCAAGTAAGCTGCACACAAAAGAAGTATCAGAGTAACGACCAGCCAAGCGCGCTTGGCGTCAAGCGGCGTCAACCACGAAAAAGGCACGACAGGAAGTATCGAAAGAAGCGTCGGGGTCGAAAACTCGACCACCGGCCTGTCAATCGAGGCATGATCTTTCTGTCTCGCTATCCAGATCCAGTCGTTGAGCTTACGGACGGGATACCCTTGGCGATAGAGCCGCGCGGCGAGATAGTAAGTTGGAAAGTCTGTGTTTAACGAACTCCACGCGGGCATGAGACCTTTCCAAATGAATAATATGACGAGCGCGACCAGAAGGACTTGCTCCGCACGGCGAGTGCATAGATGCTCGTCACTCGTATTCAACTCTGTTGGAGGTGACAATTCGCTTTTTTCTGACATTGCTAACTTCGTTTAGTGTTGTTCGTGCCCGCGGGCAGTTCATTCCGTGAGGGCGAGGAAGTTGTTAAGAGAGGAGTCAGAACTGCAAAACTGATTAGGATCAAACCGAGCGAATGTCCGTAGGTGTAATCGAACAGGCCGGCAGTCAAAAACCCAACCAGCCCAAGGATGGAGGTTTTACAAAGAAACTGGGTCTCGCGGTCGTCCGCGGCCTTCCATCGTTTATACAGCTCATTCCACAGGGCCACGACGAACGTCAGGGCGGCCGTGACAACAGGCAATCCGAATTCGGCAGCCAACTCGACCACGTTGTTGTGTAAGTGACCATAGTAGGCCGGCACAGGTTCGCTTGGCGAAAGATAGCTTCGGTAGAGACCCTCGACACGACCAGGACCAACTCCAGTTAGCGGGCTATCCTTCACCATTTTCCATCCCACCCGCAGCATCTGAATCCTTTCGGCGTTGGAATAGTAGTCTGGACGAAGAGATTCGCTTATGCGGGTGCGAAGCACACCAGGCGCAATTAAAAAAAATGCCAACGGCAAGACCGGAACAATCCAAACCCATTTCGAACGCCGCCAAGCCAGATCTATTCCCAGAAGGAGAACACAGCACACCCAGAGCATGCGCGTCATAGACAACGCGATCGCCAAGCCATTCAGCGCGTACGCAGGCAGCCAAGTCTTTCTCTTCTCCGGAAATAAGTCCCAAAACCCGAGCAGGGCTGCAAATACCACGATTTCAATCGTTCCATAAATCATCCAGTGATCGATTAGCCCGCCTGTTCGAAGATAGGCACTAGGATCTGGCGCGGCAGAGATCTCGCGAGAGTAGTGCACTAAACGAAACAGAAATTTGCCTACCAAAACTGTTGAAGATAGGGTCGCAGCGACAAACATTCCACGCCACACAGCTGTCTGATATCGAATTTCATCGAGTGCGGGCAGCGTAAGGAAAACAACAGTCAGCAAGAAGAGGTGCCGCATCTCGCCTCGCCCAGCTCGGAGATCGGGCGAGAAGCACCAGGATAGGATTTCCAGCCCCGCCCACATAAGCCAGAACCAAAAAGTCTGTGGAAAGCTAACTGCGGCGCGGCGCTGTACTATGCGCGCAAGGCGCGCAGCAAATGCAAGGAAGAGAAACGATTCGGTTATCGCTATGCCAAATGGCACGCTGCAAAGTGCGAGTGCGAGTGCGACTCGATCGATCCGTAGATTCCACAGAAGCGTACGCAGGCGGCCGCGGATACCTGAGCACACATTCTCTAAAGGCACGCTCGCGATGATTCTAGTTCGTCTGCGGGAGGATCTGTCTGAAAGATCGTAGAGGCTGAGCCGAAATCGAGTTAGCTCAAAAGCCGCACTGTGAAGCTTAGCGAAAACACGCAGTTGAAATTCTCCATAAAACGTTTCGAGATCGCGCGTCGCGCGCCAAAAATTATTTCTTAGGGCCGTTTTGATACCAGTCCAACCAGTTGCTTGCGTTCAATGAAATTCAGCATACGCTCACGTGCCTTGAATCGGCCGCCAAGATTGTCAGTCGATAGCAAAATTTAGGTGACCAAATCTTTACAAAACCCTGACTGCTCCCGAGACCTGCTCGCATATAGCATAGGAGATTCATGTTTCGCACAGAGGCGCGATCCGAGCGAAGTCTTAGGTCTGGGGAAATGGGTTCGCACTTATGTCAGATTTCTTAAGAAAGGGGGCGGAGACGCCGTTTAGCGCCCGCTATCTCATCGCCGGCGCTTTATGCGAGATCTCGACAAACTGGCGTTCCATCCTTGAGGCTGCAGACGAAAGCTTTCTCCCAATCGATACTTGCCAGGATACGCCGGCCCTGCGCTTCCGTTTTTGGGTGGATTCGCAAGCTCTCAGTTCTCCTCCCTGGCCAAACCCTTATTGTCGCGGACTCGATCACTTGGTTTTTGTTGGGTTCGACACCCAAAGCGCGCTGCTTGTGGACCTAAGTGAGCGTCGAGCGATCGGCCGGTTTTCTCCAGCGCTTGCGGAGGATCGCGCACATTGGAAATCGATAATCTTTCCTGTGCTCTTGAGCATTATCGCGGCCTCATTCGATGTAGTGGAGGTCCACTCTGCCTGTGTAACTCGACGGGAGGGAGGACTTCTGCTGGCAGGAGACTCCGGTTCTGGAAAATCTACTCTCGCTTTTGCCCTCACACAGAGGGGCTTCGGTTTTTTATCCGATGATCGGACTTATCTCTCGCAACAAGATCGCCGCCTTCACGCCTGGGGACTCCCAACGCCTCTAAAGTTGCGGCCGGACGCGGCTGAGCTGTTCCCTCAGCTCAAAAGCTGCCAGCTTGGCGCTACTTTGGACGGAGAGAGAGCTTTTCACATCGATCCCGAGCGGCACTTTGGCTTGCGACGTTCGCTGCATTGCGAACCTCGTTGGTTGGTCTTCTTGCAGCGGAAGTCCAGGTCTGAAATTAACTTCGAAGAAATTCCGAAGGCTGACGCTACGGCTCGCCTAAAAAAGGACTTGATGCTCGAAGCGCCGGAGGCAATCGAGTCTCAACTCCGAATGCTCGACGCAGTGACCGAAGCTAAGTGCTGGCTGCTTCGATACGGCGGAGAGCCTTTGGGCGTGGCGGAGGCTCTGGCGCACTTCTGTCTGAGTACTCTCGAAGCTGGCTCCTCTCACAATGACGTCCACGTGAGTTCTTGATGAACATCAATTCCATGAGCTTTACGGCAAATCGCGACCCTCTTCGCCGCTTTACGCCAACACCTCTCGTCTCGCGTTTGCCCGTGATGGGGCGCACGATTCGCCTGGAGACAAACAACCGCGCCGTCCTGAATCGAACCCAGCAACTCTTCGAACCTTATGGTCGCTCGCCCGCAGAAGGTACTGATTTTGTTTGGAGAATTGTGACGGAAGGCCGCACTGAGCCGACGCCTTCGTGGCCCGCAATCGCCGGTTTCTCCGAAGAGGGTTTGCGTTTCGTTAGCTTCGGACAGCGCAGCTTCTTCGCCATCGATTTGAATGCGAGCGAAGCCGTGGGTTTCTTGCCTGAAGATTTAGCAAATGAGGCGGCGGGTTTTGCCAGTGCTTTCCTTTCGACGCTCTTTGATATGACGGCAGCAGCCCTGCGGTTGACTCCTATCGCAGCTGCCTGCGTGTCTCTCGAAAAGAATGGTCTATTAGTTTTCGGGCCTGCGACGAGCGGCAAAACAGTATCCACGTATCTGGCAGGAGAGAAGGGACTGACGTTTCATTCCGACCAGGCCACTTTCCTTGAGTTGAAGGCGGACGTTCTCTGCGCTTGGGGCCAGTTCTGGCCGTCTGCCTTCCGACCAGACGCCGAGACTTTCTTGCCCGAATTACGTTCTTCATTCCGGCCATTTAAATATGCTGACCTGACCTTCCTGTCTCTGGAGAATCCCTTCCGTGCGCCCGAAGCCTACAAAGTGTTTCCGGTATGCTGCGTCTTTCTCAGGCGGCAAGCCGGCGGATTGCCTCGCTTGAAGCGCCTCAAACCCTTGGATTTCGCTGACCTGCTCAAGGCGAGTTTGCCTTTCGAGGAAGATAAACGCTTTGAAGCTGAGCGCGATGTGGTGTTGAGAGCCATTGCTCTTTTGCCTGCATACGAGCTCGTGTTTGGCGATTTGCATGCGGCTGCGAGTTGTTATCGCGAACTTCTGACGACGCACCAATCCGTGGAGGCCTAAGTTTGAACCGAGAATTGGCCAGGCAAATCGTAAGCTTTTTGCAGATCTCAGATACGCGCGGCCCACGAGGCATATCTTTGGCGAGACTCGATCAACAGGCCTGGGAAGACACACTCAAATGGTTAGACGTGAGTGGGCTCACGCTCGTGTTCTGGAATCGGCTGAAGATGTCCCAAGGCGATGGTCATGTCCTTCCCGAAATCCGGGCGCAGCTCGACCGCAATCTTGCAAGCCATCGCATGCGCGTTGCAGCGATGCAGCACGAATTCGATCTGATCAACCGCTGCCTCGACGCCGCCGGAATTGAGTATGCCGCCTTGAAGGGCTTCACGCTCATTCCCGAATATTGCCCCGATCCGGCTCTAAGAAACGGTTACGACTACGACTATCTCGTGCGGCCAGACGCGCTACCGAGCGTGCAAGAGGCGCTCCTGAATGTAGGTTTTGCCTTGAAGAAAAAATACGAGCATCGGGTCGTTTATTCCAAACCCGCTCTGCTTGCTCACATGCCCGCGAGGCGCGACGAGCTATATTCTGCTGCCTTCGATCGTCCCATCGAACTGCACACGCGGCTTTGGGACTTCGATGCCCTGAGAATTCGTTTAAATGTACCGGAAAACGCTCTAAGCAGAAGATCTCCACGCTATTGGGAATCCTCTGTCTTCTATGCTCTGGCTGGCGAAGATCACTTGCTGTTTCAGGTTTTACACACTTTCCGTCATATTCTAAGCAATTGGTGCCAATTGGGCTGGCTCCTCGAGCTCGCCCATTTTTTGGAGTGTCGTCATACGAATTCCGCATTTTGGGATAAATTCCGCGACCACATCCAGAACGATCAGCGCTTGTCCGAAATTGCCGAAGTCGTTTTTGCTTTGTCGACAGGCTTATTCGGTGGGAGCGTTCCATTGTTAGCGGATGTAATCGACCCGGAGCGGTCCGCATCCTTGGCCATGTGGGTAACCCAGTATGGGATAGATTCGGCACTGGATAACTTCTCCGTAAACAAGTTCAGCCTTTTCTTGCATCGCGAGTTCGTCCAAGACCATGCCACCTGGAGGGAAGTGCGGCGCCTGCGGCTCTTTCCGATCCACAAGCCTAACCGTGCAGTAAAGGCATCCAGCTCCGACGTTCTCGCTCGTCTCATCGCCCTTTGGAAGCAAGGGCTTCACGTCGCTGGCCGCCTGCTTCATCATCTCACTGCGGCGATCGGATATGCATGGGAAGCTCCGAGGTGGGAGAGGCTACGAGCTGGCGCGCGGTCGGCGATTGGCGATTGAGGCAGCTTTTCAGAAGCAACTGTGCCGACTTTCAGGGGCGAGGAGGAGATGCACGGAGCTCTGCTTTATGTTTAAGGTCCGAGCCTATTTGACAAATTTTTATCTCGTCTCTCTCGATCTCACGATCACGGCTGCGTGTTTCCTGGCAGTCTCCTGGCTCGAGTTGAGGTCTGCAGGAATGTCGCCTATTCGGCGCGGACTGCTGAGCGCTGATCGCGTGCTCGCACTCGGATGTGTTCTTGGCATTTCACTCGCGTCACTTTTCTACTTCAGGATGTACCACTCGCGACGAATGCATTCGGTCTTTGCGGACTTGGCCATTTTGACGAAAGCCAGCCTGATGAGCCTCATTTTTCTGGAAGCGCTAGTGCACTTTGTTAGCGACTTCCACCCAAGCCGCTTCTTCTTGGTTCGATTTATGGTCGCGAACCTTATCGTCTTGAGCATAGCCAGATTAGCAATCCGAATTTGCCTCCGGCAGATCCGCCGGAGAGGTCTGAATACAAAAGGCTTGCTGGTGGTCGCCAGCCCGGAACTGAGCACTCGCTTGTGCAGTAAGCTGGCTCAAGGCTCTCACTACGGCTATCGCATGCTTGCACCGATTAAGGTCTCAGGATATACGCCTGCTTCGAGACGTTCTCTTTTTGAAAAGTTTAGCGAAACGCTTCGCACGTCGCGCGTCGACGAGGTAATCCTCGGTTTGCCCGCGGAGGCGCGAGAATTGAGCGCGGCAATCGTTGGCGAATGTGAAAGTCGAGGCATTAATGCGCGTGTGGTTCCCGACCTTTTTCCACTTATTCAAAGTGATACCCAAGTCTATGACCTTGGCGGGCTCCCCTTAATTAATGTGCGACTCTATCCCACCGAGTACTTCGGCTACGTAGTGCTGAAGCGCGGTCTCGACTTGGCGATCGCTGTTCTAGTCTTGGCGTTCTTCTCACCCGTTTTCCTCATGATCGCGGTGCTCATCGCACTAACGTCTCAGGGGCCTGTTCTCCTCGCGCAAGAGCGGATGGGGCTGAATGGCAAAAAGTTCAAGATGCTGAAATTTCGTACCATGCAATACCCGGAAACGTGGGATCCCAAAACTCACTGGACAAAACCCAATGACCGCCACGTTACGCCTTTAGGCCGCTGGCTCCGACGCAGCAACCTGGATGAACTGCCCCAATTTGTGAATGTGATAAAGGGCGAGATGAGCCTGGTTGGCCCGCGCCCGGAACGCCCGTTCTTTATCGAGCAGTTCCGTCAGCAAGTTCCGGATTATATGGTTCGGCACTACGTTAAATGTGGGATTACAGGTTGGGCGCAGGTCAACGGCTGGCGCGGCGATACTTCGATTCGCGAGCGTTTCGCGCACGATCTTTACTACGTGCAGAACTGGGCCCTCTCATTCGACTTCAAGATTCTTACTTTGACGCTGCTCCGGTCTTTCTTTCATCCCAACGCGTACTGATCGAGGGAAGCGGGCATTCGAGACTGTGGGCCTTCACGACAGGAGCAATAATGGACGAGAGATTGAGTCGGCGACTGCAGAGCGTCATCCGGCACGGCCGTTGGATTACCGCCGGGACCCTGCTCTGCATGCTCGTTACATTCATCATTAGTCACTCGCTGCCGAAGATCTACGCGGCGACGACTTATATCCTTGTCGTAGAACCGAGAGTCAACGCCACATACCCCATAGCCTGGGACTACACCTTGATACCGACCTTCGTGCCTCTTGTCGACAACGACGCGATCATTGCGCAAATTCTTCAACATTTCTACCTCGACCGGGCGCCTTTCCATTTGACACTGCATCGCTTCCGTCAGAAGGGATATCTCGACGTTCGGCTTCCTAAGTCCTCCCGCCTGATTGAGATCGATATCCAATTTCCGGATGCGCGGCTCGCCGCCGATATTGCCAATTACCTTGCGCAGTGCGTGGCGGAGGCCAACGATCAGTCTAACGTCCTCGAGACCGCCGCTACGCAGAAAATATTCAAGGAACGGCTCGATAGAGCGGCTGCTCGCCTTTCGGAAACGGAAACGAGCCGCATTGCGCTTCAAAAAAGGGCGCAGATCGAGAGTAGAGAAGCACAATTGGAGATCCTGCTTGACGAGAAGGCGCAAGTTTCCAAGCAGATTGGATCGCTGCAGTTGTCCTTGTTGCAAGACGATAGTGCTCTCAAGTTTCCTGGGCAATCACTCGGCACTGAGCCGAGAACTTTGCAACTCAAGAACGGTGTCACCTCAGATCGCCTTCGAGACCGTTCGACGAAGAAGCTGGACGTGAATGACCCGGAAGTGCTTTCTGAAACTGACCAGGTAGTTGACGCGACAAACGAAGGGTCGCGCCGCAAGTTAGCAGATTCAGCAGTCCGGGTGGCGGGAGAGCGCCGAACTATCGAAGCGGCGAGATCGAGACTTCCGCAGATCGATCGGCAAATAAATGATCTGCTCGGTGGAACCTCTGAGCTTCGCAGCGAGATCGAGCGCTCGGATCAGGATTTTCAATTGGCAAGCGAAGCCTATGAGAGCGCAAGTCACGATTATCGAGACGCCTCAGTGACCGTCGCAGCGCGTTCGGTTGTTCTGCGGCAAGTTTCGCCCGCTCTCGTCCCCGAACAGCCTGTGGGACTCGGAGCATGGATTAGCGCGGTTCTAGCTGGGGTGCTTGGGTTAGCCCTTCTTAGTGGCGCAGTGGCGGCTCTTGAGAGCCTGCGCGAAATCCGTTCTGAACCCCTCGATCCGACGATCAAAAAGGCGTGCGCATCCGAGGGCACGCGGAATCTCTAAGGCGAACATGGCTACTAGGCTTCACCCTCTTGGTCAGAGGGCGCTGGTGAATGCTCTGGCGCTGTTCGGCGGCGAAGGCATTTCCCGCTCAGCCACCTTCCTGGTTGCCATGATTGTCGCGCACCGATTCGGCCCCGTAGCGCTCGGTCAGTACGGCTTTGCTTTAGCCGTAGCAAGCATTTTTGCCATCGTGCCTGACTTCGGACTTCACCTCCTGACGACTCGGGAACTTGTGATTCAGCCCGCGCGCCTCCGAAATATTTTTTGGAACCTTCATTGGCTCAAGATTCTCTTAGTTTGCTGGGTTGCGGCGTCTGTGGTTCTCTTCGGTCATGGAGTAGTTCAGGACGGAGTGAGGCGGATCCTGCTTTACCTGCTCGTTACCCGAGCTCTTTTACAGAGTTTCTCTCAAATCTACATGGCGATTCTCAAGGCTTTTGAGCGCATGCACTATATCGCTTTACAGCAATTCGCGGGTGCTGCGATAGCGGTGGCATGCGCGACCGTCTCCCTCATCCTTAGAGCAAATCTGTTTATGGTGGTGAGTTGCCTTTTAGCAGGACAGGCGATTGAAGCTTGGATTGGGTGGCGAGTCGTTGTTCGGAGATTCGAACCAGGAGAACTCTACGCGTGGAATGTCGGTCTTCAGTGGAACATGCTAACTGCGGCAGCGCCGATCGGACTCACCATAGGGCTACAGGCTTTGAACATTCGCTTCGATGTCGTCGCCGCGGGCATTTTTTCCGACGACTTGGACTTGGGCCGATTTCAGGCTGCCGCCTGGTTCCTGGTCGGTACGTTCTTATGCGTTTCTCTGTTAATGAACGTTGTTTTTCCTAAACTCTCCCGCCTTTTGCAGAAGCCTTCAGAGCGCAGCCGTGCCTATGTCGAGAGCCTGTTAAAGAACGGAAGCCTTCTGGCAATAGCGGGTTCCCTCATGGTGTGGCTCGGAGCACCGTGGATACTGCGGTGGTTTTTTGGAGCTTCACTCGGAACGGCGGTCGATCTCCTACGTATTATTGCCCTCGCTCTGCCTTTCATGTTTCTCAATACCATGCTGTCCTACGTGTTTATCGCCGCTCGGCTCCGCGCTGTCTATTTAGGAACATTCGCTTGGGGTGTCGGGATTGGATGTTTGCTCAGCGTCGTTCTCGCTAAGCGTTACGGCGTCACCGGGGTTGCTGTCGCCGACGTAATTCGAGAATTCCTGATGACATTCATGTTTCTCGTTCATTTAAAACGCAAGCACGTGGCGCTGGAAGTAGGGCGAGGTCTTCTGAATGCATATGCGATTGTGGCGGCCCTTGCCGGTGCACTCGGCATATTAAGCCGGGCTGTCCGACTGACGGAATGGCTCGTCCTGCTCGAGTTGCTCATGTTGGGGGGAACGTTGATCGCCGTGGGGTTGCCCCGCCGTCGGGAATTCTCGTTGCTAGTGGATGAGACGTCATGAACGAAGAAAGATTCCCGCAGAACGCGCACATTGAATGGAGTCGGCCCTTCTGGCTGCTTTTCTTTTTTGCGATCGCCTGCACGACGACCATGCTGGCGATTCGTCCCATCCTGTTCTTGCCTTGTGCTGGCTGCTGTTTGTACGCCGTTTTCTTGGCAAATTCGTTACGCCGGCCTCTGATCTTCGTCGCAGTCTTTCTCGTCTTTGTGATCACGCTTCCGCCGCTCTATTTCTCACCGCTCGGAGAGACTCCGCTTTATCTCTCGTCTCTCTTGCTGCCAATCGGCCTTGCGGTTCTCGTGACAAGGCTTCCCGATTTGTCTCTGCCTTCGGATAAGGTGGCAAATGGATTAGCAATCTTTCTCTTAGCAACAGGACTCTCTCTTCCCTTCGCCTTTTGGTTGTCGGGCGATGCAATCGGAATACAAAGCCTTTTGCGCTGGCTGTTGCTGGCCCAAACGGCTTTGATTTTCACTGTCATCCGTGGAGTAGCGCGATGGCGGGATGATTTGGTGGAGCGATGGTTAATACCTGTTCTGATCATCGCTGCCGTTGCTTCCGCCGCATACGGAATTCTCGACTTTTTCTGGCCGGTACCAATGCCCCATCCCGCAGCCGATCAATTCATTTGGCTTCAGGCAGCCGTAGTGCGTCGTGCTCAAGGCATCGTTTACGAAGCTTCTGGCTTTGGGAGTCTCTGTGGAATCTTCTTGGTTGTCACTGCGGCGGCGCTATTAGCCGGGCAAGAGCGCGCTGTGAGAATGAGTCGACTCTGGCTGCTGCCGTTTATTGCGGTTTTAAGCTTCGCTGTATTTCTCTGTTTCTCGCGGAGCGTCTGGGCAAGCGTCCTTGTTTCATTGGCTGTCTTCGTCCGAATTTCGCGCGTAATCAAACTCAGGCGAGTATGGGGCTTTTTCGTCGCGCTTCTGATGCCCTTGACCGTCCTCTGGTTCTACTTTCCCGAGCTTTGGGGTTATTTCACGGGGAATCGCGTGGGCTATTTCGGACAGATATTCGCTGATCCCAACCTCGTCACGAGCGGCCGACTGGAAACGTGGGCGAAGGTGTTTTCGATTCTGCGCCAACACCCCGGGTACCTTCTGTTTGGCGTCGGGTACAAGACGCTTCCCTTCACCCGTCTCTTCCATCAGGAAATCATCACAGACAACGGATTCTTGAACCTTCTCCTCGAAACGGGCCTCCTGGGCCTTGGGGGCTTTCTGATGTTGAGCGCGTCAGTTTTCAAATCGT
>Ga0207135_1015_pt1 | contig 24215 bp, 15 predicted proteins | sample Alteio_BWMinHeat_10_FD_153530 | JGI IMG/M metagenome (GOLD analysis project Ga0207135, IMG submission 153530) | Enriched cells from forest soil in Barre Woods Harvard Forest LTER site, Petersham, Massachusetts, United States -... | ecosystem: Environmental > Terrestrial > Soil > Temperate forest >...
GAACGTTTCAAACGACTTCCTCAACGCTCGCGCCGCACAAGAATATGGACCCGATCGCGGCCCGCCAAATCGCCACCCTCGGGAGAAATTTCGAAAGCGATCGTTATATCTAACGGTCCAGAAACGGCTGGCCGGATCTCTAGCTCGCGGCTCTCATTCAATGCACCGCTGAGAGGACCGGCGGGCAGTGATACATCAACGAGGTTACGCTCAGGATCTAACAGAACGGCTCGCAATGGCGCCGTGACTAGACCTCTGTTGATTATATTTACGGGCACGCGAATTGCGGCGCGGTTGTTTGTCAGGCGAAGTGATGGACCTACGCGGACGGCACTCACGCGCGCTTCCGGGTTAATAGTCACGACGATTCCACCCTCTTGATCAAACCAGCCCGATTTTTCAAGCTCCCGTTCAGTGGGGCCGTGGCATGAGCCATGCGTGGCCTTGCAGGATTGTTCGGCACTCATGGTATGTCGCTCTCCTTGATAATTGCGTCGTACGATAGCCTAGCGTGATCATAAGCCTCCGAAGCCGCGCTACGCTCATTTTCCCGGATAAAGCGGTGTTTCTCGTTCCAAAGCCGGTCTACGCAGGTTCGCAGCCATTCAGCGCTGCGACGTGATGCGCGCACCGGCTTTTCGCCGACATGCACGAATACAGGATGACTATGGGAAGAGGGCATGATTCTAACGCTCACCCAGCTGCTTCGTTCCAGATAGGTATGGATAGAAATTTCGCGTGGCTCACCGTCGGCGAGTACGTTCACAGTTCTTACCGACTCCCCGTTTACAACAAGTTCAAGCGCTACTTCTAGGGAGTAGCCGATGCGCGCTCTTTCAATATGCCACGCCGGTCTTGAATATCGCTTCGAGCGTCTAATTGTCTCGGTTTCCTCCGTGATTTGCGGTTCGAGTCTCGCCGCAACCAGCAATCGAATTGAAATCGTCGTAGGCTTGTCGAGCATTAGGTCGGCATCACCAGGCTGGTGGCCATTGACCGAGAATTTTAGGAAGTGACTTCGTCCGTCACCCGAATAAAGGCAGCCTTTTTGAAACGACGTTACCCAATTTTGATATCCGACATCATCCATCGGTCGGGTTTTCAGGCGAACATAGCTTCGCCCAACACCCGGGCGCTCGTCGTAAATGCACGGATAGTCAGTTTCACCGGCAAACACCAACTTGTAGCCGCAGTTGAGCATGTGATACCAGGCATTCAGCTCATACGCCGGATTCAATTCGCAACCGCCGATGAAGTGGAGCGCGCCGTGCGTGATATCTACTATGCCCTCATTGATTCCCACGCTGTCGAACGGGGGAATGTGATAGTTCGGCAAAGTATCCTCTGACACTCCCATTCCTATTCCACAATGTGCATACCCAACGACGGCGCCTTGCTGGATTGCCCATCGCAGTATCGGCAAATTCCATGACGGCCAATCTTCAGGCACATGTATTCCCGAGTATTCCTGCTGCTGTAATCGCAAAAGAATTAGATGTCCGGAAATACTTGATGGAAAGCCTGAGACCTCTACATCATAACGAAGGAGGCTCTCTTCGTCTTTTCGCGTGCGTTGAGGTTTCCAACGCACGTTATTCGACGCTTGCAACTCTGGATGCTCCAAGCTGGCCGCGGGACTAAATGCGCGACCCGAGAAGAATTGTTTTTGGTAACTCCAAGCGGGACCCCAGGTCAGGACCTGACCAATGGCCAGTGCCTCACCGCGAATGTGTCGAATCATTGTTTCAGGATGTACGCCGCGAGTCGGTTGCATGAAGTGTGAGCATCCTGCGGCATGTATGTGAATGTCGCCCGGGTACCATCCCCATTCCGCAGGGTCTATCCATCGCTCCAAATTCACGCGGACTTCCTCTAATGGCTCACCAACGTGAAAGTCACGGACTATTCGTACGTACTCAGGTCCGCGCCAGCATTCAACTGAGTATTTTCCTTCAGGAAGCGTGACCGCCTCGCCGTCGCCGCGATAAATATGCGGCTGGAAGGCCATGTCAGGCGCAAGCCTCAGGATCTGAGAAGGATATATATGCCCATGGAGATCTCTAATCGTAAGAGCGGCTACACAGCTCTGAGTATCGACATCAGCAATGCGCACCGTGACGTCATGGCTGGGCACGCAGCTGAATTTGAGATCCAATCCTTGAGAATTCAGAAAATTCCATTCGGAATGCCTGTGCGGATAGGACCCGCGTCCCACCGCGAACGAGAATCTTGCCTGTTTTTCACCCCGATCACGGCTGCAAAGCTGAATCACACGATATTCGGTTTCAAAACCGCTTAAGTGAGGCTTGTCCTCTAGTTTAACTTCCAGCCATAGACTTTCAACGATCGGAGCAGGATTAATGGTGTCCAATAACCCGGGATGCTGTTCCTTGTTGAACTGCCGTGTTCCCCAACTGCGCATGCCGACCAGGACCTCAAAATCATCTTCTAGCGCGTGTGGATTCTCGATGCGGATTAGAAATGCCTTCCAACCGTGCTCTATCAGGTTTCGCGGCGCAAACCCTGCCGTAGCTACAACCTGGCCATCGGCTTCTACAGTCAGATGCGCGAGAGTGTAGGAGGCAAGGAGGGATTCTGCATTGATTAGTATATTGTTATCGCTAGACGCGGCCAGTGCTGTGAGGCTTTCACGGTCCGCGGAGTGCATTGGCTGTCCCAATCGTTGTAGCTTATCTACCGCTCGGAACACCGAAGCGAAGTACGGTTGAATGGCCACGCCCTTCAGATGAATTGACATCTGCACCTCACAAGACTTGCTCGCATCTACTTCTATCGGACCCCATTACCCGCAGATATTGTTGACAGCACCGCGTGAAGAAATGCCACCGCACTGCAAGTCCGGGCCCTGTTGCGCCAGAACGCGCAGGACATCCTATGAAAAACTTGATCACGTTCAACTTCATAGAACTAATTGAATACAGCACACTGGCCGCGGAGGCTTATATCGCACCCGTTAACTCGCCGTCTAACATGTCGTCATCCGGGAAATCACTGTTGCACCTAGACTAATCTACCTGGCTAGCCGATTGTATTTGCGTAGGAGTTCCCTCAAGCGCTCGTGTGGAAGCGCATACACGGTATGGCCGTCAATTCCAGTCATCGTTTTTGCCGCGACTAGCGCATTGACAATGGACTCTTCTGTCGCTTGAATAGTTGCGAGAAAAAATGGATCCAAATCCCCATTCGGAAGCATGGAAATATCAACAGGTCCACCGGCGGCTTTCGCTGCGCCCGGGTTTGCCGTAGAGAATGCTATAAAAATGTCCCCCGAGCCGTTGGCCGCGGTAGAACCGACTCGCGCGAGACCCATTGGAACGCGTCGCGCCAGACGCTCGAGTTGATGTGGGAGAAGCGGTGCGTCGGTCGCAACAACGACAATGATTGAACCTTCCCGTCCCCCATCATGACGACTTGGTGGAGGCGGCGCGTCATTTGGCTCATTCGCTGGAAGTTCCTTGCCCACCGGTGCGCCGGCGATTGTCAGAAGTTCTCTTGTTCCGGTGTTGGCCTGAACTAGCACTCCCAATGTGTATCCACCGGGAAGTGTGCGCGAAGCCGACCCAATGCCTCCCTTAAAACCAAAGGCGACCATGCCTGTACCGCCACCCACATCTCCCTCGGCAACGGGCCCTTTGCTTGCGCCATTCAGCGCTTCCCAGACGTGCTCCTGCCTGACGTGCAGTCCCGCTATGTCATTCATATAAGCGTCAGACGTTTCTCCGACAACCGGCAGATGCCACGGAGTCCCGACGCGGAGCGATTTGTCGAACCAAGTCAGTACGGCGTCGCGTACGGTGCCAACGCTCCACGTATTCGTAATTGCGATCGCGCCGCCAAGCACACCGCCCTCTTTCACCCACGACGTACCGGTGAGTTCTCCAAATCCATTTCCCGCAAAATAACTCGCGAAAACGACGTCCCACTTTTTCCCTTGCGGGAGTATGACCGTTACTCCGGTTCGCACTGCTGCGGCACCATCGCCGGAAATCAATGTCGTTTGACCAACCTCGAGACCAGGTACATCTGTAATCGCATTCAATGGGCCGGGTGTTCCATCAAATGGGACACCAAGGTCGCGCGCTCGCTGTGCTCCACCCAAAGATTCCCCGGTACTCGCCAGCACCAACGTTATCGCAATGCAAGCGGAACCAATGGACGTCGCGCGGGGCATTTTCACTCTGTCGGTCCGAGGCTGCATTAACATACGATGACACCTTCGCTCGTCGATGGCGGGCGCTGGGTAATGAGAATCGCCGTCGTCAGCATGCGAACCTCCGATAGTTGGATAGGCGATGGACGCGGGTTTCTCGATAGACATGATGAGCATGACAGGATATCCTACCGGCGCTCAATACAAAAGATGGGGTCACCTGCGTCCGGGCGCGAGGATCAGATTTGGGCCGTTGCGCTAAGAGAGTGGTATGTCCCCATCACCGGCGCTGCCGATTGAGGCCTGAATCTATCTACCAGTAAGGGGGTCACTACAATCGCATACGCCAGCATAATTCGGGTTGGCCGATCTACGTATCGGTACTACCAAATGCGGGAGGCAGAAGAAGGTGAAGCCGGGACGAAACGATCCGTGCTTTTGCGGGAGCGGAAAGAAATACAAGAAATGTTGCGGCCAGGATCAGTCTGCAACAAATGCGGCGCACTACCCGTGTTCAATTGCGGACTCTAATTTACGGAGGGACCGCCAGCGGTTGGTATCGCTGGAATGTACCGAGTTCAATCGCCTACTCACCTTGGCGAACGCCGGGCGCCATGCGGAAGTAGAGGCGAAGGCGCATACATTAGTTAGTACAAACCCCACTTTTGGGCTTATCTGGAAGGCTCTCGGTGCATCTCAATTAATGCAGGGCAAGGATGCACTGCAAGCGCTGCAAAGAGCAGCGGAGTTCTCGCAGGACGATCCAGAAACACACGCAATATTGGGTTTGGCTTATCAAAATCGCGGAAGGTTTGATGATGCCGTAGCAAGCTATCGGAAGGCACTCTTGATCGAGCCCGATCACGTTATGACACTCGTGAACATGGGTAACGCTATGCGAAACCTTGGTCATTTGGATAATGCCTTAGAAAGCTATCGCCGGGCGCTCGACATCGATCCCGGAATGACCGACGCACACAACAACTTGGGCAATGTATTACGGGAGCTCGGGCGGTTGGATGAAGCCGTGAGGAGCTTCCGTCACGTGATTGAGATTCGGCCGAATTTTGCCGCGGCGCACGGGAACTTAGGTAACGCATTACTTGAGCTTGGTCAACTAAATACCGCCGTCGAAAGCTACCGACAGGCGCTCGACATCGACCCTGACTTAACCGAAGTGCACAACAACTTGGGCAATGCGCTGCGAGAACTCGGAAGGATAAGTGACGCGGTGGCAAGCTATTGCCGTGCGCTGGATATTGAGCCAAATATGCCTGAGGCGCACAATAACCTGGGCAATGCGTTGCGAGACAGCGGTGACCTCGATGAGGCAGTGGCGAGCTACCGTCGTGCGATTAAACTCAAGCCGAGTTATGCCGAAGCCTATGGCAATGTCGGTGATGTTTTGCTGCAGCTTGGTCGAACCGATGAAGCAGTAGCAAGCTACCAACGGGCGTTAGAGATCAAACCGCGTTACGCCGCAGCGCGCAGCAACTTGGGCAACGCGCTACATTTGCTCGGTCGACTCGATGACGCAGTTATCAGTTACCGGTGCGCGCTCGAGATAAACCCAGAGTTGATTGAAGCGCACTTTAACTTGGGCAACGCATTACGAGACCGCGGTGACCTCAATGAGGCCGTCGAGAGCTACTGTTGGGCGATTAAGCTCAACCCGAGTTATGCCAAAGCCCATAACAAATTGGCTGCTGTGTTGCTAGACCTCGGACAACACGAGGAGGCGGTGGCGAGTTACCGCCGGGCGCTGGAGATCGAGCCCGGAATGAGCGAGGCCCACAACAACCTGGGTAATGCACTCCAAGACCTCGATCGACTCGATGAAGCCGTCGAGTGCTACCGTCGCGCGATTGAGGTCAGACCGAGCTACGCCGATGCGCACTTCAACTTGGGCAACGCGCTGCTCGCCAAGGTGCGCCTAGATGATGCGGGGGAAAGCTATCGGCGAGCATTGGCACTAAATCCTACCTTCGCTACGGCGCACACGAATCTAGGAATTGTCCTCCGGCTACAAAGTCGCACTTCTGAAGCAGAAGCCAGTTGCCATAGAGCAATTGAAATTGCGCCGGAATCGGCTTCGGCAATTGCATTCCTAGGAGAGCTTCACGCTGATAAAGGGGAATTCGCGGAGGCGGAGCAATTATTCAAGCGCGCGATCTCGATCGAGCCCAATTTCCCCGAAGCGTGGGCCGGCATTGTTCGCTGTCGAAAAATGGGCGACAGCGACGCGAATTGGTTAGGGGCGGCACAGCGAATCGTAGATCAGCGACTACGGCCTCGACAAGAGATAAATCTGCGATTTGCTATCGGGAAGTACTTCGATGACATGAAGGATTTCGAGCGCGCATTTAGCAGCTACCAGCGCGCCAACGCGCTGACCAAGATGCATGCATCGAAGTACGACCGGCAGGGAGTCACGGGTGTCGTCGATTGGATAACGCAAACATTTGACCGGAAGTGGCTACGCGAGTCACGCGGAGACGCGATTCCATCAGAACGCCCGGTGTTGGTCGTCGGGATGCCGCGTTCGGGCACAACCCTTGTCGAGCAAATCCTCGCGTCGCACCCGGCTGTTTATGGAGCCGGAGAACTGACGTTCTGGGGTACCGCGATGGGAGCGAACGAATCACCTTTGGCCGAAGGTGAGACGCGAGCGAGCAAATCCCGTAAATTGGGTAGAGAGTACTTGCAATTACTACAAAATTTGTCGGCCGACGCGCTAAGGGTGGTCGACAAGATGCCCGCAAATTTTCTGCATCTGGGATTGATCTATGCAGCGCTGCCGAACGCCCATATCATCCACATGCAGCGCAATCCGATCGATACATGTCTTTCCATCCATTTTCAGTATTTTGCGATCGCTTATTCCTACGCCTGCGATCTAGAGGATCTAGCGCATTACTACAGCGAATATGTCCGCGTTATGGACCATTGGCGGTCAGTTTTGCCCAACGGTACAGTTTTGGATGTGCCGTATGAAGGGCTGATCGAAGATCAAGGGTATTGGAGCCGCCAAATGGTCGATTTCCTCGGTCTACCTTGGGACCAGCGCTGCATTGAGTTCCATCAGACGAGGCGAACCGTCGTTACAACTAGCAGATGGCAGGTACGGCAAAAAATCAACAATGCCTCCGTCGGGCGCTGGCATAACTACGACAAATTCGTTGGACCGCTGCGCAGACTTTTGAACTTGGTTCCTAATAGAGGATTATGACCCAGGCACATTTTGGCACGACGGCGTAATGCCTATCGTCCCCAATCGATTACGACCCGAATTCCCGATTTGGTTCTTGGCGACATTCAATTCATGCACGGTGGTTCAACGCAGTCACGTCATCAGGTGGTGGAATTCCCAAGACAACGCATATTAAACGGTCCCCAAGCTGCCGATCTATATCGCCCGCATATGGTGAATTTCCTTATAGGCGGCGTGGCAAAGCATACCAGCTACGCTTGGATCGTAATCCATTGTCACAATCGAGCTTTGAGCGCTGAAATAGTGGCGATCTGCGTAGTTGCAAAGCCAAAGACTTATGACGCCGCATTTTTGGATATGCTGATCATGATAAGCGACCGCTCGAAACCGGCATTCGGCCGTTGCGCCGAGCGAGGCTACCGTTTGTGCATGTCGAGTAACTCCGCCTTGACGTTGCGTGCGAGCGGTCGGAGAATGTGAATCGGGGATGGTGAAATAGTGAGGAGAGCAATACGTGGCACGCGGGAGAGTGAAGGGAGACCACGATGGCAAACGTGTTCAAATTGCTGAAGCCGCATGTAAGGTATTTCTTCGGTTGGGTCTAGCGAGCGCTAGCCTGGTGGACATTGCACGAGAAATGGGAAATACCACGGGCATTCTTCGGCATTATTTTGCAGACAAGGAAGAGTTACTTCTTTATGTCAAGAATCTGCTGTTCGATCGGTTACACGAGAGAGCAACTTCTGTTGCGGCTCGCTATGACGGGCTTGCAAAGCTTCGTGCAATGGCGGTAGAGCTTTTGCCCGCTGACCCGGAGTCAATAGACGTCTTTCGTCTGCTTGCTATGTTCAACGGAAGAGCAATCGGCGATCCAAATCTGATGAAACTTCAGCATAGGCGAAACGAAAGGCACATCGCGAACCTCTCAATGGTGATCGCCGCGCTACAGCGCGACGGAATATTGCGGAAGGAACTTAATGCTAAGCTTGAAGCGTCGGGCATACATGCGCTTATCGATGGCATTGGCGAACAGCAGATTATGCGTCCCGAACCCTTGTCACGCGCGACACTGAAAGGGTTAATTAATCGCTACATCGATGGCTTGGCTCAAACGAAGCAAATCCGCAGTTAAAAGCGAAGCCCAATAATTCTCGAGTCGGTTTAATGATGTATCCGGCCGTCCTTTGAAAGGTAGCCACTCGCTTCCAAGTCACAACCCGATGGTGGTACCCTCGAGATAAGTAAGGGCGATTGTCCGAGAAAACTCGGAACGCGGTTGCTCGAGTCGCGACCCTCTTCTTCGTTCACGTAGAGTTGTTCGCAACCCGCAGTTAGAATTGGTGTAGCGGTTTCTCCTAATCGCCGGGAAACCAACGTCGAGCTGCGCAGCACTACCGGATGAAAATCCGGAATCGTGCCCCGGGGCTCCATTACGCTTCGCAAGGCTCCGAACTCGGTAATGTTGAGGACGCCAAACAATGACCCCGAGAGTATTCAGAATGTTTAAAGAGGTGCCGTTCGGCAGGTACAGAATACTGCGGTCATCCCGTCCGGGTACAACCTATGGCATGCGGAATTCGAAGACAGGATATTCACGGGCCATCACCGCGTCCGCGCTCGCCCTGTAATGGAAGTCCGAGGATTTCCCGAGCTTCATCCGGAGTCGCCACCGTCGCACCAAGATCCTCAATGATTCGAACTGCTCGCGCGACGAGCTCACCATTTGTAGCAAACACACCACGCTGCAAATAGAGATTGTCCTCAAGGCCTACACGGGCGTGACCTCCCAACACCACCGACTGCGCGACAAGCGGCATTTGCATTGCCCCTATTCCAAAGGCCGCCCAGAGAGCACCTGGGGGCAATAGTCGTTTGAGATAGATAACTGTTTCTGCGTCGCTGGGGAGGCCCCATCGAGTTCCAAGAACCATCTGGAAAAAATATGGCGGCCGAAATAGACCCTCCGCAATCATCTGATTTGCAAACAGAACGTCACCTGGCGCGAACACTTCGATCTCAGGCTTCACTCCAAGGTTAAGGAAGGTTTTGGCCATCTCCCGCAAAGTACGTTGGCTGTGTATGTACACTAGTTCTACGTCTCCCTCCATTTGGTTCTGAGTGGTGACATCCAAAGAGCACACTTCCGGCTTATTCTCAGCGATGTGTCGCGTGCGATTTTCAACGCTGCCAACATCCGTCCCGGCTCCCGCAATGCTGTCATTCTCGGCCGTTGGTATGAACACAGCGCCGCCGCCACAGGTGAGGTTAAGAATCGCTTTAAGTCCACGCACGCGAACTCGATCAGTTAGTTCTCGAAAGAGCGCTGGATCACGGGAACCGTCGCCTGTGATAGGCTCCCGCACGTGCAAATGGACGGCACTAGCGCCAGCGTCCTGTGCCTCGAATGCAGCGTCGGCGATCTGTATCGGAGTGACGGGAAATTTGGGATGCTTCCGATTATAAACGCTGCCGCCTGTTACGGCACACGTCAGAATCACCTTCCGCTTTGTTGCCATAGAATTACCTCATGCAATAAGACAAGCGCAGACGCATGCTCGGCGCGCCATCGCCGTTGAAATGATGGGTCTTCTGCAAGAGAGATCTCTATCCGGCTCAAGTCACATCCTGCTATTTTGGTGACCTCGGCCGTTTATGATAGCCCATTAGTCTCCTTATTCTATCATGACCGTCATGATTTGCAATAGTCAACAACAACACACAATGCGGCCGCCGACGTGCGCTGGGGTGGCGTCGTACGCATACGAACGCTGGAAGCGCTTAGAATTTGATGCCGGATAGTGGAAGACTAGCGGGATCATGACAACGTTTTACTATTTAAATGTAACGCACCCGGAAATCGTGTGAAGCGTCTGAGGAATAGTTGTATTGAATAATAGGATAAGTCATCATGATGGTAATGTGTGTAGGAAGAGTAAAAAACTATCAGACCAGATAGAGGCTTGTAGATAGGAGAGGGAAATAAAAGGAACATCATGAGTCGGTTAATGCGAGTGGGCCTCGTTGGCTTCGGTGCGGTTGCGCGCGTCCATTGTGCGGCATACAAGAGTCTTTCGGCTGTGGAGGTCGTTGGAGTAACGGACAAAGATCCGAAACAAATCGACGAAGCCAAGAATAAGTTCGGATTGCCAGTTTTCCCGACACTGGAGGAGATGTTGAGGGTTGCATCCCTGGACATCGCCTGCGTTCTTACCCCCGCGGCTACTCATGAGAAAGTGGTTGGCATTTGCGCGGCCGCTCGCGTAAATGTGTTGTGCGAAAAGCCACTGGCTGTATCGGTCGAAGCATGTGAACGAATGATCGCAGCGTGCCGTGTAGCGGGAGTCCGGCTTTGTTACGGTGCCTCATACAGGTATCTACCTGCACTTGTGGTGGCGCGGGAAATGATACGGAATGGTGAGCTGGGCCGGGTTCTAATTATTAGGGAGTATGCGGTAGGAGGTTGTGGCGTGGATCGACGCGCCACGCTGAGTGACGCGCACTATCCAAAAGGGGGTCCCGGCGGATCGGGGATGGGGCTCGTTGATCACGGCATACATTTGATTGACGCATTTGGCTGGCTTTTGGATTCGCCAGTTATTGGGGCCCAGGGTCGCGGTAATATCACGGGACAACCGCAAGGCCCAGAGTTTGCGCATCTCGAATATGCGAATGGTGCCGTGGGACAACTATTATACGAAGACGGCACCTATCCCACGGATTTGCCGCAAGAGGGCACGTTTGGATGGGCTGGCGGCTGGAGCGTTGGTGAAAATACGGTGGATATCCGTCCAGGTGCATGGCAGTCGCATCCAGGTTGCATTCACGTACACGGCACTCACGGATCGCTGCGAATTTTCCACTATGCGAACATCATGCTATTGCGCGATAAACACGGAATTTGTCAGGTGCGCCTTCCGGACCAGGCGTTTCCCAGTAACTTTGGGTTGCAACTCATGGCCTTTGCAAATGCTATTCAAAGTGGCGGCGATACGCCAGTACCTGGAGAGGTCGGGTTGGACGCCTGTCGCACCCTGTTGCAAATATACGCGAGCCGAAATCCGCCTAAAATCGAGCAGAAAGACGGAGCTTCGCGATATATACGGGATTTAATAAAATGACCGCAGAATTCATCGACGAGAAACCGAAAAGAATATCCCCGGATCGGCGGATTCACCTATTCTATAACCGTGATTCCAGTGCCGTGCTGAGCGGCTTTTACGGGAGCCTTAAAGGAATGGGAATCCGACTATTAAACACTCACGTGAAACTGATAGTTCTGACAATGACTTTGTTGACATTGTACTGTTCGGCAGCCACTGCTCTAGGCACAGACCCGACGCTACCACCGCAGGGGCCGTTTGCGTTCGACGTTCAAGCTAACGTGTTCATCGAAATGCGCGATGGGACGCGCCTAGCCACGGACTTGTATATTCCCAAGGGCCGTGCCGGCTCTCGACACCCAATCATCCTCATACGCACCCCGTACGGCGACTTTCCTGGAAATTCTTTAGAAATTCCGGCCGCTTTCTTTGCGAGCCATGGCTATGTAGTGGCAATTCAAGACAAACGGGGGAAATTCCGGTCGGAAGGCACGTACCTCGTATCGGGTGGCGATGACAAAGATGGCTACGACACGATCGACTGGCTAAGCAGGCAGAGTTGGTCTAACGGCAAAGTGGGTATGTACGGATGCTCATACTCGGGCGATATACAGATCTTCGCTGCCCAAACGAAGCCACCGGCGCTAAAGGCGATGATCCCACAGGCGTCCGGCAGTGCTGCTGGATCAATTCGGGGTCTTTATCGATATTTTGGAACCCGCGTTGGTGGCGCTAACGAGTGGGCGGACGAGGTAGGCTGGTTTTCGAAGAATGGCGGGAAAATTCCGTCAAGATTGCCGACGTCGCTGGAGAATCACCAATACACGGAACTGTACACGCACTATTATAATCAAGCGCCCAAAATTCCGGCTGTCGATTTTCAACGAGCATGGCGCCATTTGCCGATGGTAGATGCGCTGCGCGATCAGGGCTTTCCTGACTCGGATTTTGCGGACAACTTAGAAAAGTCGCTGACAGATTCGTATTGGGATCAACTTCCCTACATGACTGATGCCTATACTTCAGATGTACCAACGTTGTTTGTGAACTCGTGGTACGACTTCGGCGTAGATGTAACATTGATGGAATACAACTGGTTTCGCGAGCACTCCGTCAGCCAGAAGGCGCGGGACAACCAGTACGCAATTATTAGTCCTGGAACGCATTGTTCATCCGAAACAGATGGGCGCGTTGACGCAGTCGTTGGATCACGTGAAATCGGCGATACGCGCTTTGACTACTGGCAAACCTACCTGACGTGGTTTGATTACTGGCTTAAAGACGAAGATACAGCGCATAAGGCTGTCGATGCGTGGCCGAAGCTTCGATACTACACGATGGGTGCAAATCGGTGGGAAAGCGCCGATAGTTGGCCTCCCCGGAATACTCACAAGTTACGTCTGTTTCTTGCAAGCCACGGCCGTGCAAATAGTCTCTTTGGTGATGGTATCCTGACGGCGTCGTCATCAACTGTCGGCGCCCCTTCGGACTCGTTTACATACAATCCAGACAACCCCGTACCATCGCTGGGTGGCGCAATGTGTTGCACGCACACCGTCGATGCATTGCCTGGTGCCCAAGATCAGCGTCCTATAGAGTCGCGCGATGACGTGCTCGTCTACACCACAGAACCGCTCACGGCGGCAATAGTCGTCACGGGAGATGTTGATGTGACACTATTTGCCTCGTCTTCCGCAGTGGATACCGATTTTACTGCGAAACTGATTGATATTTACCCTGACGGCCGAGCGTTTAATATACTTGAGAGCATCCTGCGTGCGCGATACCGCGAGGGATTCACTCGGGAAGTCTGGATGGAGAAGGGCAAGATATATAGGGTCCACATCCCCGTTGGGACGACCAGCAACTCCTTTGGTATCGGACATCAGATTCGGCTTGAAATATCCAGTAGCAACTTTCCCCGTTTCGACCGAAATTTGAATGTGGGCGGTAATAATGCGAGGGCAATCCACTGGATCACAGCCACCAATCAAATCTACCATTCGTCCAAATATCAATCGCAACTTGAATTAACCCAAATTTCGCAATAGGGTCGCTGGCGCCTTGTCTCTTTGAGCTACTAATCAACGTGGGAATCGGAGAACTTTGATCGCAAAAAATGTCCAATAATGTTGTGGCCACATTTGACGACTGGAAGTGCAACTCAAAGGGTATTAAGATCGGATGACACTGTTTTGAAAATTGCAACGCACCACTCGCGTCAGCGGCCGGCTACGAAGCGCTCGGGGCAAGTTTCCAATATCTTGACGCCAGATATCATGAGGATCATGATGCCGAAGTGTTCTCCTTCCTTTCCTCCGTTTTACTGCAGATTGATTGACCCAAGGTGATGCGGTGAATTCTCTCAGTCGATAGCATCGGACGCCAAAAGAGATAAACGTGGGTAAGGTTTATCACTAATGCGAATTTCCCGCAGACACTTTCATCGTTCCGTGCTAGGAAGCATGGCTTGTATTTTTATTCAGCAGTTCTCCGCGGTTGCTGCCGGGAATCGTCCGTTGGTTGAATGGCAGCCATTCCTTGCGCAAGTTAAAAGACTGCTGGCCGCCATGGCTGCCATTGGCGAACCCTTGAGTGAAGGAGAGGATGCCGAACTAAATGTGGCCTTTGCAATAAGCGAGAGAGCCCAGGCTGTCGAAAAGATTCAATCAGTTCTTGATCGCCACGTACTTATCAACGTGGATATCAACCCAGAGGCGGGGTCAAGCGTAAGCCGCGGCCGCGCCAGCGCGGAGCTACTTGAGCAGGGATGGCGGAGTTTCTTGATAAAAGTATCGAATCGGGCAGCGAGTACATTCGTGCTGCGGATTGACTCTCGTCAGGCTAGACCGATGGGGATTGTGTCGAGTGGCGGGACCGTTTCCTCCCATGACTATACGATCGGGTCGGTAGACCCGATGGAGGCCCTCGACCGTTGGGTCGCCATTAACGCGTGGGACAAACCCCCCCTTCAGCCGGCACTTTCTGGCTTGGAAGTTGAATATCGAATCGTTCAGATTTACAGCCGAGATCGTGGTCAACGAGCAGCGACACTGAAGGCCATTGCGGAAAATGGCAAACAGGACCTTGGATTTCGCAATAAATTGTCTATTTTATTTGATTGTCTACCATCTAATGACGTCATTTTTAGGGTTCTTGACGTAGATGGAACAGCTACGACCGCTTCAATTTTGATAAAGGACACGTTGAATCGTATTTACCCCGCGCAAGGTAAACGGGCCCTTCCGGATTTATGGTTTCAGCCACAAATTTATCGTAGACATGGAGAGGCTCTCCGATTACCAGGTGGTCAGTATTCCATTGAATACGGCCGCGGACCTGAATACCTCAGAAAGAAGCTATTAATAAACGTTCAATCGCATGGTCCCAATGTAATATTGCTGCCGCTTGAACGTTGGGTCCAGCCAAGTCAATTCGGTTACTATTCTGGCGACGTGCATATTCACGCCGCAGGCTGTTCCCACTATGAAAGCCCATATGAAGGCGTAACTCCGGAGGTGATGTTCCGTCAAGTGCAAGGAGAGGCGCTTGATGTCGGTGATGTATTGAACTGGGGACCAGGCTTCTACTATCAGAAGGAATTTTTCCGCGGTCATGTTCTCGACAATTCTGCGTCGAGTGTGGAGGAGCAAGCGAAGGGAGCGCGGTCGTCACCAGACGCCGCGGTGAAATCTCCGATACTCCGGTATGACATCGAAGTATCCGGCTTTCCTTCGAGTCACTGTGGTCATTTGGTCCTTCTGCGATTGGTCGATCAAAATTACCCCGGAGCCAAAACGATCGCTGAATGGCCGAGTTGGAATATGCCGATTCTCAAATGGGCTAAAGCTCAAGGCGGCGTTGTAGGGTATCCGCACCCAGGGGAAGGGTTATCGGTCGATAGTACGGATATTCCAAACTATCTTATTCCACCGTTCGATAACGATGGAGCGTGCGAATATCTCGTGGATATTACTTATGACAATCTCGTCGATTTTATCGCCGGGTGCGATACGTGGCCATTTGTCGAGTTGAATATCTGGTACCACACATTGAATTGTGGATTTCGTACTTCGATTGCAGGCGAGACAGACTTCCCTTGCATCACAGACGAGTGTGTCGGCGGGGGTAGATCTTACGTCAAACTGGATTCCCGCCCTTCGGGAGATTCTGGCTATGACGCATGGGTTATGGGGCTCAAAGCGGGCCGGAGTTATGTGGGTGATGGTAGGAGCCACATCTTTAATTTGGCTGTGGAAATTGCAGGAAAGCATGCGACGGCAAATGAGCTGCTGCTCGCCAAACCGGGAATCGTGCGCGTTACCGCGGAAGTTTCTGCGTGGCTAAATCCTGAAATCACGGAATGGACGGAGAAGATTCGCAAGGCGTCACCCTATGACGACCCGTGTTGGCATTTGGAACGAGCACGACTGGAGGGATCGAGAAGAGTTCCGGTTGAACTGGTCATCAATGGGATGCCTGTCGATAGAGCGGAAATCGAGGCCGATGGAAATATTCATCCGATTGAATTTAACGCAACCGTTAATCGGAGCAGCTGGATCGCTCTCCGAATTTTGCCGTCATCCCATACGAATCCGATGTTTGTCCTTGTTGCTTCTGCTCCTGTGCGTGCTTCCAGGGCTAGTGCGGAGTGGTGTCGCAAATCCGTCGACGTCGTTTGGCAGCAGAAGTCTCGACGAATACGAGCCGCGGAGTTGGGGGAAGCGGGCGCAGCTTTCGATCATGCGCGTTCAACTTACGATCGCATCATGAGAGAGAGTCCCGTTTAAGTTTAGAAGCAGAGCTAGTTAGGATACGGCGTGCTTTGCAAACGTGTGCGTCTGGTGCTTATGGTGAGCCTGGGTAGTAATTGTTTCCACAGACGGAGACATTCGCTGGGCCTTAAAAAGGCAAAAATATAAGAAAGGGCGACGTCACGTTGGTTCCCGCATAACCGGGCTCATGTCTATTTGGCCACGCTTTCCAACGCATCCGAGTAATCTCTTGAATACAGATGGCACACTTATGGATAATTTTTTATCATCGAGTGAGCCTATCTAACTTGGATTGAACTGACGGGGCATGCGAGAAAAGAGATGAATGACCATGTTCGGCGTTGCAACCGTTCATAAGGCGGTGAAAATGCATTTATTTCAAAGGTTTACGGAAAAGAAATGCGAAATTCTGCTGCAAGGTTTTCCGTGGTGCGCGCAAGAATAGCTGCATCTACTCCTATGGCTGTAAAGGTTGACCCGAGGGAAACCATACGTTTGGCGAACTCGATATCAGGAGTTAGGATTCCCACGGGCTTACCAAAGGCGCGAATTCGCTCAGCAGCCTCCTCAATCGCTTTCCTTACGAATGGATGGCCTGGGTTACCAACATATCCAAGACTTGCTGCAAGATCGGCCGGGCCAATAAATATTCCGTCTACACCTTCTACGGCCGCAATTTGCTCCAACTTATCCAAGGCAGATTGTGTCTCGATTTGAACGAGAAGGCACATTTCCTCTCCAGCACCTCGTGGGTAATCGCGGACTCGGCCAAAGCGCGTAGCACGGGTGACTGCGGAGACACCCCGAATGCCGTCCGGCGGATAGCGCATGGCCAACACCGCCTGTTCAGCTTCCTCCGGGGACTGCACAAAAGGGATTAGCAGCGTTTGAGCGCCGATATCAAGGTAGCGCTTTATAAGACTCACATCGTTGCTGACAAGGCGAACAATCGAAGACAAATCATAAGCAGCGACTGCTTGCAGCTGAGAGAGTACCGTTCGTATATCCGCAGGGGAATGTTCTGTGTCGAACATCAGCCAATCGAAACCGGACCCAGCCACGATCTCGGCTGCGTACGCGTCACATAACGTGCACCATAGCCCGAGTTGATGGCGACGTTCCAGCAGTGCGGCTTTGAATTTGTTTTTTGGCAACGGCATATATCTCTCACTAAAAGGTGGAACCCGATGTAGCCACCAAGCCGCAATCACCTAACAAGTACGTCACCATACTAACCACCGCCCGGGAACATTGCCGCCACCGAATTTTGGGGAATCCTATAAAACCGTTTGCGAGATGTAACGTATTGCCATGGCGCTGGCAATAGTGAAAAGAGCGGTTTGTCCGGGTTTGTCGAAGACGTGAAACTCGATCATTTCAAGATTGGTTTGCGATCTGATCAATCCCGGACGTGCACTGCCCATTTTTTGAAACGCTTTCCATTGTAAAGAACTAAACCGCCCCACGGGACATTAACAGGGCGTACATCATCGTTGAAGATCCAATTCCATCCCTGGAGTGCAGTCCACCACGGTGCGTTCGCACGTGGCATGCATCACGCCGAGGAACATTGGATACGGCAACGTCTTCGGTCGCAGTGCGGTTGACACTGGTTCTTCACTACGGCAACATGACGGAGATGATAAGAAATAGGGAGCCCATGGTGGCCGCGATCGGATGGCCGACTGGATATGTGGATCGCATGAGAGCGACTACCGACGAAAGCGAATAGTCCTATTGCGACACGCCTTCGGGAGTCTGCGATTGACGTTCTGCTAGTCGGCTAATCGGACATGACACGGAGCACTTCGGATGAATCGCGGCCGCCGAGCCGATTGCCTTAAGGGGTGGTGAATGAAAAATAATCACGGTGTGGCTCGTGCCGTCCGGTTTGCTCTGTCGACGGCCAGTGGGCTTATGGCCGGGTTAGCTGCCCCATACGTACTTGCACAGCAGGCTCCGCCCCCGACAGCGGTGGTTGAAGAGCAGACGCTCAAGGAGGTTCTGGTCACCGGCACTCGCATCGCAGAGCCAAGCATTGAGGCGATCAGCCCGATTACTACGGTTGATGCGGTTCAACTTAGCACAGCGGGTGTCGTCCGCGTAGAGGATTTCCTGAATACCCTACCTCAAGTAATGTATAGCCAGGCCCAGGGTCAGTCGCAGAGTTCGAGCGGTACGGCCAACGTAAACTTAAGGGGCTTAGGAACGCAGCGCACGCTTATTCTCATTGATGGTCGCAGGCTAATGCCGGGCGATCCGACGGTCAACGGAGTCGGAGCAGCGGATCTGAACAATATACCGATCGCGCTTGTTGACCGCGTGGATGTCCTGACCGGCGGCGCGTCATCTACCTATGGTGCGGATGCGGTTGCCGGCGTCGTTAACTTCGTTATGAATGATCATTTCGAAGGCTTTCGGATCGACGGCGGAGCCGCCATTAACAATCATGTTGACCATGAGAGCCAATTCACCTCACTCGTCGCTGAGGCGGGTTTTCCGGCGGTGCCGAGCGGTACCCACTGGGATGGGGAGAACAAGGACGTAACGGCTATCTGGGGCAGTAATTTGGCAGACGGCAAGGGCAATGTAACGGCTTATATTGGCTATCGCCAGACAGCGTCGCTGAGCGGCTTCAGCCGAGATTTCGCACACTGCGGGATAACTAATGCTGGACCTGGACTCGGCTACATCTGCAGCGGCTCCGGCACGTCCTACCCAACAAATATCTTCGGAGCGGGCACGAATGCCGGTGCGGTTCAGGTCAGTCCGACCGGAACGCTGGTTCCAAGTTACGCCAGTTACAACTACCACCCCTGGAAGGAAATGCAGCGCGAAGACCAACGCTACACCGCAGGCATATTCAGCCACTACAAAATCACGGACAAGGCTGAAGCCTATTCAGAGTTTTCCTTTATGAACGACAATACGCCGGGGGGCTATGCGCCAGCCGGCGCCTACGCAGGCGTCGGCCCGGCAGTCGACCCGTTGACTGGACACGGGGATGGCAATTGGACAATCAACTGCGGCACGGGCGGATACGGTAACCCGGGTATGAATCCGTTTCTCTCCAGGAGCGAATATGCGGGCCTGTGTAATTACGCGCCATACACGAGCGCCAACATTCCGGCCAATGCAATTCCGTACTCCGTCAGTGCAAATGGTCTGGCGCAACTCACGCTCGGTCGACGCAGTGTAGAAACCGGTGGGCGATACGATGACTACCAGCACACCTCCTATCGGGGTCTTGTTGGAGTGAGAGGGGAGTTCGCGTCGGACTGGAAATACGATGTATATGGCCAGTATGGCACAACGAACTACAGAGACAACCAACAGGGCATGATTTCCTATTCGAAGGCCCAAAACGCGCTCTCGGTTGTTACCAACCCCGTTACCGGGCAGCCCGAGTGCCTAGCAAACGCGAACGGGGCGGGTGGAGCGCCAGGTTGTGTCCCATGGAATATATGGCAACCAGGCGGCGTCACGCCCGCTGCACTAGCCTACATATCTGTGCCTGGCATTATGACCGGTTCGACGACGGAGGAAGTTGTAAGCGGCTACATCTCCGGGGACCTCACGCGCGTCGGGATCAAGACTCCCTGGGCAGCGAAAGGACTCTCGGTCGTGATTGGCGCCGAATATCGCCAAGAGGGATTGGTTCTTAGTCCCGATGAGGAACTCGAATCGGGGGACGACGGCGGCAGTGCCATAAATGGTCCCGTGCAACCAGTTAATGCGGCGTTTCATGTGTATGAAGGCTTCACCGAGGCACGCGTACCCATCTTGCAGGACGTGGTAGGGGCGGAATCTCTGAATTTCGAGACGGGCTACCGCTACTCGTCTTATAGCGAGGGATTCAATACGAACACCTATAAATTTGGCCTCGAGTGGGCGCCCGTCGGCGATGTGCGGATGCGCGTTAGTTGGGACCGTGCCGTCCGCGCGCCTAATATTCAGGAGCTTTACCAGGCCATATACGTGGGCACCGACGGTAGTGACGACATTTGCGCCGGATCCACGCCCCAGTATTCCCTAGCGCAATGCGAGCGCACCGGTGTCACGCCGGCACAGTACGGCCACATATTCCCCAACCCGGCAACCAACTATAACGGACAGCAGGGTGGCAACCCAAGTCTGAAACCCGAGGCTTCGACGACGAAGTCCGTTGGCCTTGTTGTGACTCCTGCAGGTCTAGCCGGGTTTGAGGCTACCATCGACTACTTCGACATTCGCGTCAGTAATCTTATCGGCACCTACGGCTTCAATTATATCCTCGATGAGTGTGCGCTAACCGGTGCGTCCACCTGGTGCGGGTTAGTCCACCGAGAGCCGTCCACCGGCTCGTTGTGGTTAAGCCCCGCCGCTTACATCACTGACACGAGTCAGAACTTAGGATCGGAAGAGGTGAAAGGCGTCGATCTAGGTGCGTCATACCGCGTCGACTTTGGCCGCTACGGCAGCATTAGTCTGAAGGTAACAGGAAGTTACGAGTCCTCCTTCATCGTGACGCCGGTTCCAGGCGCCCCGTCCTATAACTGTGCCGGGTATTATGGAGCAACATGCGGTTATGGTCGACCAGACTGGCGGCACCGGTTTACAGCAGATTGGATCAGTCCGATTACCGGGCTCACGACTGGCTTTACGTGGAGGTACTTCGGCGGGCTGAAGTTGGATGCGACGAACCCGGACAACCCGTCGTACAATACTGAAGCTATTATGCAGTCAGACGCGCGCGTGCCATCGGTAAGCTACCTCGATCTGCATGCGAGCTACGCGCTTAGTAATAAAACAGTGATTCGTGTTGGCGTGAACAACGTTTTCGACAAGGATCCACCAGATATGCCCGACAGTCAGGTCGAAAACAATGCACAGTATGACATTTTGGGACGCTTTATCTTCGTACGTGTGACTCACGACTTTTGATAATAACATCGTGCTTCGCACAACATCACTCGGTCGCCCCGGGGCTCGATGGCTTATGATTTTCCCGATTTCTTTTGTCTTCGCAAGAGAATGAAGCGATTAACGACATGAGACCCTATCAATTACTGGCCGCCATAATGTTCATGCTGTCCGGCACCGCTGCAGGTGAGGCACTTGGTAAATTGAAGGTCTACATATCAGCGGACATGGAGGGTGTCGGCGGCGTGAGCACGTGGATCAAGCAAGCGAACGAAGACGGTCTGGATTACGGACAATATCGACGCCTTATGACGCTCGAGGTTAATGCGGCGATCGCCGGAGCATACGATGCTGGTGCCACCGAGGTTTTGGTTAGTGACTCACATGGGGACGGTGAGAACATAGATTTGGAGCTCCTGGACAGCCGAGTTCCGATAGTACGTTCGTGGCCACGGCCGCTTGGCATGATGCAAGGGATCGACGACTCGTTTGATGCGGTCGTGTTTGTTGGCTATCACGCAGGAGAGGGACAGGGAGAGGCGATGATGTCCCATACCAAGAATGGTAGTAGGTTTTTCGAGATCCGTCTCAACGGAACGCCGGTACCGGAGGCAGGTATAAGTGCCGCTATCGCAGGTGAGTTTGGTGTCCCAGTCGTTTTTCTGTCGGGTGATCAAACTGCTGCCGCCGAAGCCAAGCGTTTGCTCGGGCCGATCGAAACTGCGGTGGTTAAGACGGCGAGTGGATACCTATCCGGAACGATGTTGTCTCCGGCCAAGTGCCGACAGCTCATCCGCGATGGCGTCAAGCGAGGTGTTGCAAACCGCCGGCTGTTCAGGCCCTACAGATTAGCGCATCCTGTTAGCCTAGATATTACGTTTAAACGCACTGTCAACGCTGAGGTTGCATCCTACTTCCGAGGCGTTGAACGCCCACGAGGGGATGCAATCATTTACAAGGCGGAGGACATGCTGGATGCGTCACGCTTCATCGAGGCAATGGATCATATAGAAGTAAAGTAGCCTCCGGAAAAATGTTGCCGCTGCGATTTGGCCGTCAATGGATTTCAGAGCCCGGCATTTCAGACATATACCAATGCCTCCTTCACGGCGAAATACAATCCGCATAATTCCGCCTGCAAATTGTGCGCGCAGTGGAATGCAAAGGGCCATTGGGGCGATGCCATCGCATCCGGGGCTTGAGCTATGACGCTCGATAGGCACATAGTCCACAGTGAGAATGTCAGAATTACCCGTTCGGAACGCATGTTTAAAATCCGACCTCGCATTCCATTAGGCTCCTGTTAAGCGGTTCATCACCGCATTGAAATCAAGTTTCGAAAATATTAGGCTTCGCTATGCTACCTTGCGTTCTGCTATTCAATTCTTCCCTTTCAGCAGAGCGTGTTTTCGCAATATTTCTATTGTCTCCGGAAGCGGTAACGCTTCGACGGTAAGGCCATTGCCAGTCGTGGTTATGGCGGCAAACATGGAGTTGTAAATCGCCTCCTCGGTGGCTTCGATTGCCGCGAGAAACAAAGGCGACATGGCGTCATTTGGTAATATGGCAGCCTTTGTTGGCAATTGGAGATTCGAGGACTGCCGCAACGGATGCAGCCTGTCCATGGACTGAATTCTCAATTCCGGGGCGACGGAAAATGCGACAACGTAGTCACCACTGCCGTTGGAACCGCTCGAGCCCGTGCGAGCCATTCCCATTAGTGCACGAGATGCGAGCCTGCAAAGGTTTCGGTGATCTAACGGCGCGTCGGTCGCGACAACCATCATGATTGAACCGTCGGCGTGATCCTCCGTCCGGGTGGCCGCTCTATTGTTCAAAGTCGTGTCACTCATCATGCCCTTGACCATGGGCACCATCGAGGAATAAAGCGACTGGCTCGAAGGTTTCGCGTGAGCGGACTCGCTGAGAATATCTTTCAAATAGTAGCGGCCAAGCTCCACCCCAACCGGCGCGCCGTCGATACTCAGAATTCCACCAAAGTTGCTTTGCACCAATACTCCAACGGTATAGCCGCCAAGCCTCGTCGGTAATTGTCGAGATGAGGTGCCAATTCCTCCCTTGAAGCCAAATGCGGTAGTCCCTGTTCCGGCACCGACTGCACCTTCTTCTACTGCTCCGCCTCTGGCGTTCCGGATCGCCGTGAAGACCTCCTCGCGCGTTATGTGGCGACCACGCACGTCATTGAGCGGACCATCATTCGTCTCGCCCACGAGCGGGTTAATTGAAAGCACATCTTGATTTTCTGGTAGCGCAAGCATGTAGTCAATGATTGCGTCTGCCACGCGGGGAACGCTGAGTGTTGAAGTCAAAGCAATTGGCGTTTCGATCTCACCTAGTTCATTCACTTGAGTTGAGCCAACAATCTTTCCAAATCCATTACCGACCACCACGGCCCCTGGAACCTTTTCTTTGAAGAGATTGCCGGAATGCGGGAGGATCACCGTGACCCCAGTGCGGACGTTGTCCCCTTCGATCACTGTGGTTTGTCCAACAGCGACGCCTGTGACATCGGTTATAGCGTTTAGTGGCCCCGTGGGCAGAATCCCGACCAGGAGGCCGATCTCTCTAGGGCGAGGCCGATGTATTTTGTCCATAGAGTGGCCGCGGCTGGCTAATATGCATGCGAAAGCCGAGAAAATGACAATTTGTAGTATTGATCGCATAGTGTGACCTATGGCCATATCACGAAAACTTGAGCCAATGTAAAGCTGGTTGGTCACTGCCGATGGACAGGCGCACCACCTCATTTGCAATTTCGAGCGCGTGCGATGAGTTCGAGAACATGACAACGCCTGCTTTTTGATTTTGATACGCAACAACATATGCTTTGAACTCGCCATTGTCTCCCCAGTGCCAAAGCGCCTCACCCTGCACCGTACGTTCTAATCCCCAGCCTAGTCCCCAAAAGATGGTGTCAGAAAGCGTGGCTGGTGCTCGATCCAAGCAGATATAGCAGGACGGATCGACCGCCACTTGCGCTGTTTCAAGCTCTTTGATTGTCGATGCCTTAAGGCCAACGCCGTTGAGAACCGCCA
>Ga0207135_1016_pt1 | contig 23573 bp, 27 predicted proteins | sample Alteio_BWMinHeat_10_FD_153530 | JGI IMG/M metagenome (GOLD analysis project Ga0207135, IMG submission 153530) | Enriched cells from forest soil in Barre Woods Harvard Forest LTER site, Petersham, Massachusetts, United States -... | ecosystem: Environmental > Terrestrial > Soil > Temperate forest >...
CGCGCCGGCGGTTTTCAGGATGCTTTCTTGCAGCGAGCGCACCATCGCCTCCAGGTGCACGAGCGCGGCTTGGTCGGTAAGCACCCTTGTCGTCGCCAGGAGAGCGCGATCGAGGGTTTCGAGGGACATGCGTTGCCTCCGTGCGTTTACGTGCACTGAGAGCTACGCACCAGGCGGACGATCAAACAATGCGGACATTTCCCGAATGCGTCCGGGATCACTTGTCCGGGTTCTTGTTTTCCCACTCCGTAACGGTCATGCGGATCATTTTTTCAATTGAGTTCTGTTTGTGGGGCAACTCGGGAAGTGTTTTCTGGACCATCCGCGCAAGCGCAGCCATTCGCCCGTAGCCTCTGCGTGGCCGTTCACTCTCATTGTCCAAGATGGCGAGCACTGCTTTTGAGGCTCGGTCCTTCGGCGACGCTTGCCCGGGCTTACGCCCTGGCGCTTCATTTTGGACGGCCGGAAGGCCTAGCTTGACTCGCACGCCCACAATGCGTGTATCGCCTACATACATTTCACTGAGATTAAAGCGAAACGCCTTCGCCTTAATTAAGTCGGATGGTATCGAGACCGGCTGAAGGGCTGCATTAAAGCCGGCCAACGAGCATCGGCCCGCGCGAATGGCTGAAATAAAGCAATCGAGGAGTTTTTCCTGAATCGTTTGAGCTTCACAGAGCTCCTGGCCGCCACTCACCCATGCCAATGAGCTGTCGTAGCGACCAATGCGACCGAGGCGGGTGCGCGCATCTTCTTCCGGCGAGCGCCCAGATTTCCCCTCAAGTATGGGGGCCAGCTGGCAGTATCGCGCCCACTCATGCGGGTAGTCCGATTTGGCTATTTCGACGAGGGCGTCGACGAGGGTAAGACCTTGCTCGTTGTCGTTCATGATCAGCACCGCCTGTCTCGGTGCTTCTGCGATGGTCGACGCGGCAGCCCGGGCAGATCCGGGTTTTCGGTGATCAGCCTAGCCGCGCCAGTGACAGTCTACTTACGCCCGCTGAGTTCAACAACGTTGTTGTCGGGCTTGAACCCGAACCTCGGCGCGCCCGCGCGGATCGCATCGGCGACGTAGCTCGGGGCGAGGTGCCCATAGTGCTTCTCGACCATGCGCGTATCAGCATGGCCCAGGTTCTTGGCCACCACGAGCAACGGCACGCCGTTCATTATCGCGTGCGAGGCGTAAGTATGGCGCAAGGCGTGAAAGTTGGCGGCCGGCTCGATGCGGCCGTTGCGGCAGGCTTCGGCCATGGGCCGGCCCTGATGTGAGGAGAGCCAGCGCATGCCGTCGCTCTTCGTCAGCATAGGCGCGTGAGACGGACGGACGGCCGCCAATTCGACAAACAACTCGACCCCCTCGTCGGCGAGCACAATGTGCCTTCCCTTTCCGCTCTTTGAAGTGCGAACGTGTAACGTGTCGCTGTCGCAGTTGAAGTCCTCGACGTTCAGCGCCGCCAACTCGCCGTAGCGGGCGCCAGTGGCCAACGCGGCGCGCACCAGACGGCGGAAGGCGGGTTCGGCGGCGTTGATCAGGCGCCGAGCCTCCTCGATCTGCAGGTAGCGAAGGCGCGCCGCGTCGACATCCTCAAAGGGCTTCACCTTGCGCCATGCGGCGTCCGACAGGGTGTTTGTCTTGTCTTCGGCGAAGGCATGGTTGAGCGCGGCCTTGAGGATCGTCAGCACGCGGTTGGCGCTTGAGCGACGACGGCGCACGGCCTCGTCGTCGGCGGCTACCTCGCGATGCTGCTGCTTCGCACCCGGCTTGGTGCGCAGCCGCGCCGGCGTCTTGGCCAATGCGACATGCCATTTACGTAAAATGTCGGTGGTCAGCGTCGCGACTTCGACATCGCCGAGCGCCGGATAGATGAAGGCGGCAGCCCGCAGGCGAGAATCGTGGGCGCTCTTGCGGTTGCTTTCGAGAAATTCGAGATAGGCCTCGACCGCCGCCTTGACCGTCAGCGGGCCGGTGGTGACACCATTGGCGGCATGCACGCGCCGCACCATGCGCTCGCGCGCCTTCGCTTGCGCCTGCCGGTAGTCGAGAACGGCAAAGCCGTCTGCGTCGGAGAAGTCGTCCGCCACGCCGATCATCTCAACCGTGTAGGCCTGTCCTCCGACATAGTGACGTGCCACCCACTTGCCGGCGCCTGCGGGCTTGCCGCGGCGGCCCCTGGGCTTGCGGTAGCCGAGATGGAGCCCCTCCTCGATGACGCGATAATGCGGCTTGCCACGGGCTTTAAGACGGCTCCGGGCGGCTCGGGTTTCGAGGTTCGCATCGCGGACGGTGCGTGCCATTGGGTGTCCCTTCCGATATTGGACATTGGGCGCTTGGGTTGCGGCCTCGGACAGGCGGCAAGAACTCGGTGTCCAACAGACGTCCAATATACATGGGGAAACACCCACGGACAAGCAAGCACTGATTTGCACGGTTTGTCAGTTGTTTCGGCGGGATCTAGAAGCGCCCGTGGATGCGCAAAGACGCTTTAGTGTCTCTCTCACGGCGAAAACAGGGGTTCGAGTCCCCTTGGGAGCGCCATGTCGGCAAATCGTCCTTGATATTGCATCGTTTTTTCTCCTTTTTGTCCCACCGCTCAAGAAAGTGGGACACTCTGTGTGAGTTTCGGCATGCAAAAAGGACCCCTTATGGGGTGATCGGCATCCAATCGGGACCCCAGGTCTGAGGGTTCACACTGGCTTCCATGATTATGGGAGCCGAGATTGGAATGCTGATCGTGGAGACGATTGCGAAGATTCGCCGTGCGTTTTTTGTCCAGGGTAAACCGATCAAGGCGATCTGCCGTGAGCTGAGATTGTCACGGAAGGTCGTGCGGAAGGTTCTCAGATCGAAGGCGACCGAGTTCCGCTACGAGCGAGAGGCGCAGCCGCTTCCGAAGATCGGCCCCTGGAGCGATAAGCTCGATCAATTGCTGCTGGCGAACGACGGGAAGGCGACGCGTGAACGCCTGACGCTGATCCGACTGTTCGAGGAGTTGCGCGGGCTTGGCTATGACGGCGGCTACGATGCCGTGCGTCGCTACGCCAGACGATGGAGCAAGGAGCGCGGACAATCGACAGCTGCGGCCTACGTGCCGTTGAGCTTTGCGCCGGGTGAAGCCTACCAGTTCGACTGGAGTCACGAGATCGTCCTGCTGAGCGGCGTGACGGTGACCGTGAAGGTCGCCCATGTCCGGCTCTGTCACAGCCGCATGCTGTTCGTGCGGGCCTATCCGCGCGAGACGCAGGAGATGGTGTTCGACGCCCATGATCGGGCCTTCGCTTTGTTCAAAGGCACCTGCCAGCGCGGCATCTACGACAACATGAAGACGGCAGTGGAGACGATCCTCGTCGGCAAGGATCGGCTCTACAATCGCCGTTTCCTGCAGATGTGCAGCCATTACCTGGTCGACCCGGTCGCCTGCACGCCGGCTTCGGGCTGGGAGAAGGGCCAAGTCGAGAACCAGGTCGGGCTCGTGCGCGAGCGGTTCTTCACGCCGCGGCTGCGGTTCAAGAATCTTGGCGAACTGAACGCTTGGCTGCTCGACAAATGTATTGCCTACGCCAAGGCGCATCGTCATCCGGAGCTGACCGACCAGACGATCTGGGAGGTGTTCGAAGCGGAGCGGCCGAAGCTCGTTCCCTATGCTGGCCGGTTCGACGGCTTCCATGCGGCGCCGGCATCAGTCTCGAAGACCTGCCTGGTCCGCTTCGACAACAACAAGTACTCGGTGATGGCCAGTGCCGTCGGGCGACCCGTTGAGGTCCATGCTTATGCCGATCGCATCGTCATCCGCCAGGATGGGCGGGTCGTCGCTGAGCATCCCCGAGGGTTCGGTCGCAACCAGACGATCTACGACCCCTGGCATTACGTGCCGGTGCTCGCCCGCAAGCCCGGTGCGTTGCGCAATGGCGCCCCATTCAAGGACTGGGTGCTGCCGGCCGCGATGGAGCAGGTGCGGCGCAAGCTCGCCAGTGCCGATGACGGCAATCGGCAGATGGTCGACATCCTCACCACGGTTCTTACCGACGGGCTACCCGCGGTCGAAGCCGCTTGCGCCGAAGCGGTCGCCCATAACGTTCACTCCGCCGATGTCGTCCTCAACATCCTCGCCCGCCAGCGCGATCCCGGCCCACCCGTCACCATCCTCACGCCGGCCGCGCTGACGCTGCGCCATGCGCCTGTCGCCGATTGTGCCCGCTACGACAACCTCAGGAGAACCATCTGATGGAACGCACCCAACTCTTCGACCTTATGGGCGAGCTCAAGCTCTTCGGCATGAAGGCCGCCTTCGACGAGATCATGGCCACCGCCGTCAAACGTCAGCACGAGCCCCAGCGGATCGTCGGCGACCTGCTCACGGCCGAGATCAGCGAGAAGCAGGCACGCTCGATCAGGTACCAACTTACGATCGCCAAGCTGCCACTGGCCAAGGATCTCGACGACTTCCAGTTCGAGGGCACGCCGATCAACGAGACGCTCGTGCGCGATCTCGCCGGCGGCGGCTTCATCACCCAGCAGCGCAACGCCATACTGGTTGGCGGAACCGGCACCGGCAAGACTCATCTTGCCATCGCTATCGCCAGAAGCTGCATCCGCGCTGGCACCCGCGGCCGGTTCTACAACGTCGTCGATCTCGTCAACCGGCTCGAGACCGAGACCCGCAATGGACGGCAGGGTCGGCTCGCCGATCAGCTGACCCGCATGGACTTCATCGTCCTCGATGAACTCGGCTATCTGCCCTTCGCCCAGTCCGGCGGCCAGCTCCTGTTCCACCTCATCAGCCGCCTCTACGAACGCACCTCAATCACCGTCACCACCAATCTCGCCTTCGGTGAATGGCCGAGCGTGTTCGGCGACGCCAAGATGACGACCGCGCTGCTCGATCGGCTGACCCACCACTGCGATATCGTCGAAACTGGAAACGACAGCTGGCGCTTCAAGAGCCGAACGGACGATCACCCAAACCGCGCTCGCCCCGTCTCCGCAACCCCGACCAGCTCCGACGGGGCGAGCGCTACCGCTAAAGCCCGTCGATCAAAGGGGTCCCTTTTGGGCGCCGATCCGGGGGCCCGATTGGGTGCCGATTGACACTAGAACCCCTCATCGAGTTTTCCTCTTGCAGCCAACCGCTCCCTGACGCGCCTCAAGATGGCTCCATAACCGACCACTGCCAAAGACGCCGGCGGCTCCGTGTCATCGGGAGTTGGCACCGGAAATTTCTCGAGCGCTTCGGCAATTGACGTGCCTTTGGTTCCGAATGCGAAGGTATCGGTATTGGGAGACGCGAAGAGCACAGTGCCTTCGTCGAGCCAATCCACGTCCGTAGGACCTACTTTCACGTCGGTTAGAGTGTATGCCCAAAGACCGGCCCTCCCCGGCGTGATCCCCAAACGAACCAATTCAGCGGCTATCGCGACACTGATTACCCTTCGTAGAGTGAATTCGCGGGAGCTTCCCTTGCCGCGGCCAGGCTTGTCATGGGGGCCGAGCGGAATGACTTTGGGCTCTCGCGACAGCCAAGCCTTAAGGACATTTTCAGTCATGCCGGTAGCGGCGGCAAGGTCGCCAAGTAGGTATCGTGGCACGTCCAGCTTGGCATTTTTGGCTGGGCGCTTTAGCTTGAGAGCAGAAGTAGCGTCCATAGCTATAAGATACGCGGGTATCTTTTCGATTGCAAGGGGCAAAGGGCCGCTCCACAGCTGATCGCCATCCACCATCTCACGGGAACGGGCAACACTGGACAATTGCGACACAAATTTCTTCGTTACCGCCAACAATAGCGAGCGACCCCAACTTTGGTGAGAAGTCGATACGGTTGGATGCAAAATGATGGTGGCGGCAGTCATCGATTGCACCCAGGATCGGCTAATTGACAGCAACCGCCCACAAGCCGCGCGGCTGTAAGCGCTCACTTTCAATGCCCCGCACTGCTTGCGTTATCATTCATGCTTTCACCGACGTGGTCGCAGCTGCCTCCGGTCCTAGTGGCGGCAGTTGAGTAGGAGAGCTAGAGCTGGGCTGAAACGGAAACGTTTTCATATTGGCCAACATGCGTGAGCGGGTTTGCTATAACGAAATTGGTATAATGGGTCAAGACCCTTTTCTTGCCCATAGAACAATTTTGTGATATGCATGGCCTTCACGATCCACCAATGGCCGGCTAACATTCAACGAAAGGAGATAGAGGGCCTTCCGTCGCAGGCTGCGACTGCGGTGCTGGTCATGTTGAGGGCGATGAGTACAGCGGGTCCTCAGCCAGAGGAATACGCGACTAAGCAGCTAGGAAAGAGGCTGCGCGGCCTCATTCAGGCGAACATGAGAATCAACAAGGAGCAGATTCGAGTGCTGTATGCCGTCTTTGGAAATAAAATATTTGTCCTTCATGTCTTCAAGAAAACATCGCAACAGATCGAGGACCGTGGATATGAACGGGCCATTGGCCGAAAAAAGACCGTTGAAATTATGCTAGCTGGAGGTGACGATGAATTCCCCGCTGTCAATTGATTTAGACATTTCCGAGAGACTTGAAGACAAGGAGTTTCGCCAGAGCTTTTTCCTGGCGGAATCGTCGGCAAAGATTGCTCAGCAGCTTATCCGGCTTAGAAAGCGACGAGTCCTTACGCAAGCTCAAGTCGCTGCGCTTGCCGGCACAAAGCAGCCGGCAGTTTCGCGCGCCGAGCGCGCCGATTATCAAAATTGGAGCTTCAGCGCCCTCAGAAGCCTTGCCGACGCTTTAGATGCGCGGTTGAGAGTAACGATTGAGGCATCAGAAGACGTTTTATGGGAATATAGGGCAGAAGAAGAGGCCAAGAAAACCTCAAAGGGCCGCCCGCGGTTGTCCGACCAATCATCGGCCATTTCTGCTTTGGCGATCCAGTCGGGTCGTGCGTCAATCGCATCATGGGGGGCACAAAAACAAGGCGATCTATTACCAAATACACAAAACTTACATGGCTCGTTGAGGGGAAAAGAACATGGAATTGAAGGCGATCGACTCTAGTAGAGTCGTGTTTCTGACGAGCGTTCATCGACCCGAAGGTCAATTGTTCCTTCCTTTTGCGGCAGGGGCTCTAGTTTCTCGATACCAGTTTCAAAAGGTGCCAAAAGGTGACGAGATTTCTTCTGACATTCTGAAATTTGAAATCGGTGTATTTAACGGCGTTGGAATAAATGAAATGTCCATTTATCCAGACGGTGTCGTCGTTGCCTCCAGAGCAGATACTCGTTTGATAGACGAGTTTATTGATGACGTGATGAATTGGTCTAAAAGCGAATTGGGGCTCAAAGAGACTGGGATTCCACCCCGAGAAAAGCACTATGAGAGTGCGCTTGTCATCCAAATGAACATTAGCGAGAGGTGGGCGATTCCATCCCTGGATAAGGCGAGCGCATTTCTGACAAATGCACAGGTAGATTACGGCCTAAAAGGATTTTCATTTGGCTTTGGTGGCTATTCTCTGCTTGTTGACGCCATGGCTTACCCCGGAAGAAAGCCCGTCCCATTCACGTTATCTCGAAGGATCAATGTGCCATTTGAGGCCGATATTTTCTATTCGACTGCGCCGCTAAAGACGGAGCATCATTTGACGCTGCTCGAAAGCATCGAAGCTGACCTGCATTAGCTATCTTTGCTCCACCGCTTTTGCGCCGCATGGCGAGCTTGTTGGACCAATTGGTCGGAGGAAGCTTTTCAGCCCTGGCCCTGCCCCCATGCGCGCCAGGTTGACGGGCGTGGCGAGCGTGATCACTGGCTCATCTCCCTCACTGCCTTGAGGTGTAGGCGGGACCGCTCGATCGCTTCCCAATCCAGTGCCGGCTTCAGTGCAGCTGATGCAGCCATTTCATCCACCTTCGCCCAACCGCCTAGCAAGCCCGCTGGGCGCCCATCTCACACCTGCTCGGAAAGCTGGGCCAGGCAGATTGTGACGACCGTGAGAAGGGCCTCTCTCTTGCTGACGCCGACCTTGTATTCGTATCTGACGAGGTGATGCAGCTCCTCATTCGTAGTGCCTGTGCGATCGCAGGCGGGTCGAGCCATTTCCACAAGCCGAGCCTCGCGCTGAGCAATGCGAAACAGAAAGGTGTCGGCACTCCCTATCCCATCAGGCTCTTCCACCTGTCACTGTAAAGCTCGGAAGCATCACCAAGCGACAATTCTTGAGATGTTGCTACGTCGATCACCGGCATCCTTGAGATTACCTCACGACGAGCAACACCGCCGATATAGTTCCTGACTCCGTCGGCGGTGTGGGAATCACGAAAAAGCGATGGATGTGGCGTGCGATCAATGATGGCGCCGTCTACACGCGCCAGAAGATCATTGCGTAGAAAGAACGCATTACAGCCCGCTCGATTGCTTCCGAGAAGGGTGTATCCCCGCGCCTTGGCGAGGTGATCAAATGCTGTAATTGAAGCCCCGAAATACAAATTTGAGGCATGGGCTTTTGTCCGTTGGAACAACTCGTCGTAAGGAATCGTCAATGGCCTCTCGTTGCCAAAAACGGCATTGTACTCGACAATAACAATCCATGGGTTGACAGAGTTTATTTCCTTCCATACCCAGTAATCGTTGCCATCGATATCTATACTTAATATTCCTAAATCACCAGAAAATCCACTCTCGCTGATAATATGATTGATGTTTTTGCAGGTTATGAATTCTGATCTAGCGGTAAGGGCATGCATCCAATAAATATTACTATTGCGAACTCTTTTCATATTTTTATCTGACCCATCCAAGATAAGTCCGCGCCAATTTCTGTTACGTAACAGAAACCTAGTATTTGCCTCCATATAATCTTCTACGCCGAATTCAATAAAGGACTGCGGAATCTCAGGCAGCCGCGAGACCAACCATTCGATGATTCCATCTTCTCCCCATTGCGAGAACACCTTGAATTCGGCGTCGGCGAGGCATCCCAAACGCTCGAACTGCCGAACATTAAACGCGGCGATAGCCCCCCCAAGCAACAGGGGGTTTTCCATGGCAGCGCTGTATCGCATTTCATTCCACAGCGGTAGCATCAAACGCTTTATTATCATTTTCAACACTGAACAGCCTCCGCAAATGTGTTGGAAATAGCAGCGCAAAATCAGGGCTGTCAACCGTCAGGGTTAATGCAGCCGGTGCGAGCGCGTGAACTCGGCGGTGGTCAAAATGCAGGGAAGAAGGGCCCGTCGGCAACCGAGCCTGAAGCCGGTCGTAGGTCTGCCAATGCATGCCTCTTGGCTTTGCCGGGAACGCTTCCAGCATATTTGCATCTCCCCCCAGTCGCATTCGAATTGCCTGCGCCTTTTGCAGTCCTCGCTGGTGCGCGGATTCTTGCTGGCTGGCGTAGGCAAGCCTGTAGCACTTGCGGCACGCAAATAGCTTTCCGGCGCCGTAGAGCTTCGTTACGTCGCGACCGCAATAGCGGCCGTTCGAATACACCGAGCACACGAACCAAGGCCTCTCGCCACCAAACCGGCACGGAGTCCACTCCAGCGGCACTGTTTGGCGAACGTCGCTCCATTCCTCGCCGTATGAGCGACTGCGATATGTAAGGACTACGCGATCGCGATCACTTTCCACCTGGATCGAAGCGACCGTTTCCTCGTCCCGGGTCCACGCCCAGGAGAACCACCGGGGATAGCGAAGGTAGCCGAGGCGGTTCCAACGCAGGACATCGATACTGCGACATCCCTCGACCGTCGCCTTTGCCCCATACGCGTAGCGCGGCATGCCGCCCTCCATAGTCGAAATCGCTTGGGAATTTTGAGCAGACGAATTTACCTCTTTTCGGCAAGTCCTAGCGCCAACCCCTTGGGGACAGGAAGCACATAGTATGACTAAGATGATCTCAAAAACAAAAACCACGAAGGCAAAGGCGGCTCACACCCCAATTGCCGAACCGAAGGCGCGCCCCGTTTCAGCCGTGACACGCGCAAGGTTGATTTTGTGCGACAAGCCGGCTGCCACAAATGCCGACCTCGCAAGGCGCTTGAGGGCGAAGGGCACAAGCTGTCGCCCTCGTCTGTGGCAGCGGTTCGTTCGGACTTCCTGGCCACTGTGCGTGCGTTGCAACAGACGGAACCGGCAGTCAGACGATGACAACCTCGGCCGTGCCGAGCCCGATAAAGTCGACTTTTACGTGGTCTCCCTGCGCGGCGGCCTGTATTGAGGTGGTCGTCCCCGTGTTGTGAATCTGCCCCGCCTTCAGGCCTGCGCCGACCCGCGAGCGGGCGTTCGCGAGCCACACGAAGGCCGCCAGGGGGTCGCCGAGCACGTTCGTGCCCTGGCCACGACGAACCTCAGTCGCGTTCACGTAGAGACGAACCTCGGTGCCGGGCAGGTCGAGCCTTCGCCAATCTTTGATAATCGACTCACCATATACGAGCGCACCGTCGGTGCCGTTGTCGGCGATCACGGCGAAGACGCTTTGCCGCGGCCAGTCCCTGAGGTGGCCGGCCACTACCTCGATGGCGGGATGGACGCTCTCGATCGCGTCCATGACGTCCTCACGCGTGTACGAGGCGGGCCGCGCCGGCAGGTCGGATCGGAGGCGGAATGCGAACTCGCTCTCAACGACCATAGGCGGATAGTCGGCTTGCCGCAGCGTCGCAGGGCTCTTCTTGATATCGCGCAGCAGGAGCCGGGCGTAGTAGGGTTCGGCTAGGCTGAGGAGCCGCTGAATCTCGACGTTGGTACAGGCACAGTACCAGCCGCCGACCTCGAGGCCGAGCAGCTCGATGAAGCGGTCCTGTACGGCATAGGCATCCGCCAGGGTGCGCGGCTCGCTCCCGGCGGGAAGCCCGTCGATCACCGTGTTGGAACGACGCGCACCCACAAGCGCCTCGGCCGCTCGATCGATCTGATCGTGGTTCAGCGTAAGAGACATCGACACCTCGCATTACTCGTTGACCGCAGGTTGCGGGCCATCATCCGGCGGAATCAGCAAGTGTCCTTCCGAGAGCTTCGACAAAGCCGGTCACCCCCAACCCGCTTAGAAGCGTAGCTGCTAAAGACGCTACGTGCCCGGTGGCCGATATGTTATGGACTTGCTGAGAGCGTGGTCAAGATCGGCAGTTAACGCTGAACCAAAACAGCTGTGTTTGCCTGTAGCCTGGCCAAGACCCGCGACACCTGCACCTGCGCCCATGTCGGCTTTCCGCTCGCCGTTGGAATGCCGCGCGCCGTCAGCTCCCCAGCGATGCCCGCCAGCGCCATCACGCCGCTCCGCTTGATCTCATCGATTGTCGGGGCAAGCTCGGCTGTCCGCGCCTTGCCCAATGCCCGTCGCATTGCCGGCCCAGCTCTCTGAGCCTCGGGGCTGAAGCGCTGCTTCTCGTTTCGAAAGCCGCCAAGCTTCTGACGGGCTTGCGGGAGGGGCTGCGGAAGGACTCTCCACGCTTCATGTTGGTCTTTTGCAGATGGTATCCGGTTCAGCCGAACTCGTCCCATTTTTGAGATCGCTCACGCATCACTTTCCCGCCTTATCCACCCGGCCTGTTCCATTCGAACCATCTGCTGCCGCGTCCGCGATCCGCCGGATCAAAGGGCTCGCCATTGAAATCAGTGCGCCGATCGAAATCGGCGCAAGCTCGTGACTGGCCCAAGGACCAGCTCATCTGGAAAGCGATCGAGCGGCGGGAGCCGCTCGGAAGGACCTTCCGATCGATGTCAATGAGCTTCGGCACGGACAGAAGAACGTCCTGGATCAGCCTACCATGGTGGCGAACGGAAGGTGGCGCGCACGATGTTGGGATAACTAAGTTCCTGAAAACTTGCGCGGCCGGCGTAGGATCGGAAGATTGCAGCAGCAGCCGCCTGACAACGATGAGTCCGCAGCTCGTGCCGAAAGTGCTGCGGAGATGTCCTACGCCGGGGTAATCGCAGGTCCAGTGGCCTTTCGCGCGTATCGCATTGATCTCAAGAAAAAGACTTCGTCGCATGCTTGATGAAATCGTTTCACAGTGAGGAATGTCGCTTATACATCAGCGTCCACTGGCTTGCACTCTTCTCCTATGTCGTCCACTCTGCAATGGACAGTATGGTGGGCCTTCTTGGGCGGCTACGACAGAAGCGCGGTTTAGAAAACGAGCGGCTGATATTCGCCGGCCAACGGTTGTGCGAGGTAGGAGACAAGAAATTTGTCCCAGATTGGATCACGTGCCGTGAAGAGACATCTCCCGCCGCTAACGGCCTTGCGAAGTTTCGAAGCCACAGCACGGCACTTGAGTGTGACGAAAGCTGCCGACGAACTATTCGTCACGCAGGCTGCCGTGAGCCACCAGATCAAGATTCTATCAGATTTCCTTGGTGTGAAACTGTTTCGTCGGCAAGGCAATGCCATGAGGCTGACCGAGGACGGCCGCAAGATCTATGCTGCAGCACAATCCTGTTTTGATACCCTCTCGGTAACCGTGCAAGAGATTAACCGCGACCTGACACCAGCCAGGATCGAGTTGCGGGTACGCCTCACCCAACTCTTTTCCATTTACTGGCTTGCCCCCCGACTAAGCCGTTTCGCTGCACAAAATCCGGATATCGAACTCGTTCTCGTTCACCAAGGCTCCCCAGTCGAAGATCCTGAAGGATTCGACGTTATCATCGGCCATGGTCGGGGAGGCTGGCGGGGATACTACTCGGACGTCCTCTTTTCCGATAGACTCGTACCTATGTGCCGACCCTCGTTGGCCTCTAGCGCACCAACGCCGCTCAAGCCGCAATTCCTTACTGACCATGTCTTAATCTTTGAAACCTCGCACGATTGGTGGGCGGACTGGTTCGTTCTGGCGGGAATGCCGACATTTGTACCAAGCCGGCGTGTCGTGACCGATGGATTGGTCAATTTTGCCGTCGAGCTTGCGCTGTTCAGCGACGGTTTTATTCTGGAATCGTCCCACTTCCTCCGGTCATTTCTTGAAACGGGGCGTCTCGTCACTCCCTTCGATCCTAACCTATTCGTTGAGATTGATTATTACGTTATCACTACCCCCACGCCGGACAATTCAGCCGCTTCGCGTTTTCGGGATTGGATCCTTTTAGAAAATGCCAACACTAAGAATGCCAACGATTAAGGAGAACGAACTTTGTCTACTGACCAATTGATTTCGCTTCTTGTCGGATACGCCAATAATTTCGAGTGTCTTAATACAAGTCTCCCCACGCTGTTAAGGCTGTGCCAGGCATTCCGGCCATCGGGTCCGTCAATTTAGAGCGTCGGACGTTTAGGAGCAGTTTCCCACGACATTTGGCCCGACCCGCAATGGTGCGCTTCTCCTGGCCGAGAGGGACGATGTCACCACGCCGGAGCTGGCCGCCGCGGCAGGCTCCTAGGCCGCTCCGGCGTTGATCTCGCGCAGCCTATCGCCGGCCCAGCCACAAATTGAATTCATGGGTGCGCTGCACCATCACAGATATACTCATTTGCGGTAGTCCGGATTTGATGGGCAGATGGCGTCGGTGGCAGAAACCTAAACTAAGGTCATTCGGCTAATGAGGGTCCGATAATGAATTTCGAAATGAACAAGGGAGAGCTAAAACGAGAGATCTACTTCGATCGTGACGAGAGATGGTGGAATTGTGAGTCCAATAGACTTGCAATTGAGTCTTCAAAAGCGGCTTTACCGACATTCGTCATCGTCAAAGACGAAACACTGCGTGAAGGCCTGACTGTTCCTGGTCGCAACCGTCTGTCTCTGGAGGAACTGGTCGAGATCGGGGAGGGTTTGGAGGACGCCGGCTTCCGTGAAATCGAAGTCGGTTATACCGCCGCAGTAGATGAGCATCGGCATTTTGCAATCAGCCTAAAGAAACGATCCAAGTTGCGCCAGAGCGCGCATACACGGACATGGGCCTCGGATTGGAAGACAGAAATTGATGGCGTCCTCGACGCTGGTGCCGACATAGTCAATCTGGCCGGGTTCGGGACATCAGAGACTGAGAAATTCACGCAGCCCAACCACCGCAAGGACGCGTTGCCGGACCTGTTCGCGGAGCAAATTGCATATTCGAAGTCGAAGGGCGCGTTCACGTCGTTCCATATTAGTGCCAATGTGACCCGTCCTGACATCATGGAGAGATGCTACCGTCTCGCCGCGGAAGCCGGTGCCGACAGGACCAACGTTGGCGATGGGTACGGCGTGTCGACCCCTGAGGGAACGCGTTATCTCATCTCGCGTGTGAAAGAGATCGTGGGGCCCAAAGTGGAAGTCGGTCTGCATGCGCACAATGACTTTGGGCTCGGGACGGCGAATGGCCTCGCGGCAGTCACCGCTGGCGCGACCATGGTCGACGCATCCATCAATAGCCTGGGGGACCGTGCGGGAATCACGAACTCAGTCACACTCGTCGCAGCTCTCGAGGCTCTTTATGGAGTTGAGACAGGCATCAAACTCGATCGACTGAAGGCGTTGTCGGAGACGGTGGCCCGTAAGTGGGGCATCGACATCACGCCGCACGAGCCGGTAATCGGAAAGAATATGTATCGCCATGAAACGGACTTACACATAGCGGCGCTGCTTTCTGGAAACTGGTTCGCTTATAACGTTATCCGCCCGGACGTGCTCGGGGAGAAAACATTGCTTCAATTTGGACCGGCATCGCTCGCCAAAGGCCAGATGAGTTCGGTGGGCGTCAAGATCCGCAAGATGGGCAAATCGGCAACCGAAGCCCAAGTCGATGTCGTGCTCGCGAAGATGCGGGGCAAGCTTGAACGCGCATCCTCTGGCTTCATCTCGGAAGATGAGCTGGAAGACATCATCTCGGAAGTCATCTGACTCCCGCCAGCGAAAATTAAAGAGAACAGTCCAATGTCTAGGCTTAAGCTTGGAGTCGTCGGCCTCGGCCGCGTCGCCAATTGTCACCTGCATGCAATTGCGCAGCTTCCCGACCTTGTTGAGTTGCACGCTCTCGTCGACGTCGACCAAAGTCGCCTCGGTGCGACGGCCCAGAAATATCCAGCGCCCAAGTCTTATCTTTCGGTCGACAATGCCTTGAAAGACGAAAGCATCGACGGGTTTGTCGTATGCCTGCCCCATTTTCTTCATCACCTTATCGCGAAGCAGATAATGGAGAGCGGTCGGCATGTGTTGATGGAGAAGCCCCTCGCCCTGAATTTCGCCGAGACCAAGGACCTCGTGGAACGCGCCCGCAAGCATGGAGTGGTGCTCATGGGGGCTCAGTCACGGCGGTTCTATGAGGCGATCTTCGAAGCCCTCCGCCGGATGCCGGAGATCGGGCGGCCACTGACGGTATCTTATATCTGGGCGGACCGCTTTAGCACGGACTGGTCCCCGCCATGGTGGATGTCCAAGGAAAAAACCGGTGGATTTGTCATCCCGCTTTGCGGTGCCCACGCCTTTGACTACGTTCTGTGGCTGATGGGCGAGGCGCCCGAAACGATCTACGCGAAAACCTATACGAATCCCAATCTTGTTTGGGAGGGGGAGGATCAGCTCAATTGCATTCTCGCTTTCCGGGACGGAAGCACTGCGAGTATCCTGCTCTCGGCCACGGCGGATCCCGAGGTCCATGAGGTCGTGCATATCGGCTCCAAAGGCTCGATCAAGTACGCCGGCGGGGACGAGCACACCCAGGAGATCCTCGGCTTCACCTCGATTGACCTATGGGTGAAGGGGGAGAGAGCCTTCTCAGGCCGGCAGCCCCAGAGCAACTTTGTCCTGCAGATGCGGGAATTCCACGACGCGATAAGAGGCAAGCAGAAGGCGATGGCAACTGGAACCGAGTTGCTGCGGCTTTCCGCTGCCCTCGACGCAGCCGCCCGCTCGGCGGTGACCGGATTGCCGGAGGTGCCGCAAACAGCAGTCTAATCCTGAGAACTAAACACAAGAGAGGAGAACGAGATGATACCGCGAATTGGAATGCTACTCATGCTCGGCTTTGCTTTGGCTTTCCTGCCGGCCGGGTCCCCCGTGCGAGCCCAGTCCATTGATGACATCGTCGCCAAGAACAAAATTGTGGTTGGCGTCATCAACGACCTGCCGCCATTTGGCTTTGTGAACAAATCGGGTGAACTCGACGGGTACGAGGCCGCGGTCGCGCGCCTGATGGCCAAGCATCTCGGTGTGGTAGTCGAACTGGTGGCGGTCTCCGGTCCGAACCGCATACCCTACCTTCTGAGCGGTAAGATTGACGCCGTCGTCGCGACGCTAGCTGTCACTCCTGCGCGCGCCAAGCAAGTCATGTATTCGATCGCTTACGGCGACCAGGAGATCAGCCTATACGCGTCAAAATCCACCAAGATTGACACGCCCGATGACGTACGTGGCCTGAAGATCGCCGTCACCCGCGGCAACGTCGAAGAGCAGCTTGTAAAGACCAAGCTCCCCTCCGCCCAAGCCTTACTGTTTGATGACGATGCAAGCACCCACCAGGCGCTCCTATCCCATCAGGCTGACGCAGTGCTCACGAACGCAGTCACCTTCAGGACACTGACCAAGGGTGCTGCAGCCGATTTCGAGCGCAAGCTCGTTCTGAACCGCGACATCCAGGGCATCGCGGTGCGCCGCGGTTCTTTCGATCTGCTTCAGTGGATCAACACATTTGTGGCTGCCGCGAAGCTCAACGGGGAACTAGATGCTCTCCACCGGCAGTACTTCGCGGCTCCCTTGCCGCCAGATCTCCCGACCTTCTGATTGCGTTAGGAGCGCCTGCGCCGCGGGTTCGTCGGAAGGTGCAGGCGCTAACCACCAGTGGCAAGGTGAAGCGTGATGGACTACATCTTTCACTTTGGCGACGTCTTTCGGTATTCCGGTGAGCTCATCGATGGGACACTCACCACGCTGAGGCTCGCTCTGTGGGCAATGGTGCTTGGCCTCACGGTGGCCACCGGCAACGCTATGGTTCGAACGCTCCGGATACCCGTTGTGGATATGACCATCGCAGTCTACGTCGAGGTCATTCGTAACACGCCATTGCTGGTTCAGGCGTACCTCATTTTCTTCGGTTTGCCGGCACTTGGCATCCGGATGAATTCCGAAACTGCGGCCGTGGTCGCGCTAGTCTTGAACGTGGGCGCTTACTCGACCGAGATATTGAGGGCGGGGGTCGAGGCAGTGCCCAGCGGACAGGTCGAGGCGGGCAGTGCCCTCGGATTGCGGCCCGGTCTAATCTTCCGGAAGATCATCCTCCCCCAAGCATTGAAAATTGTCTTTCCGGCGTTGGGCAGCCAGTTCATCATGATTCTTTTGGCAACAAGTCTCATGTCCGCAATTTCCACACCCGAACTCACGTCTATCACGAACAGCATCCAGTCTCAGACGTTCCGAAGCTTTGAAGCTTACGTCGTCTCGGCCATAATCTATCTGGCACTGACGATCTTTTTCTTCGGGGTCTTTGAGTTTGTCGCTCGCAATTTTTTGGGATCAACGCTGATCAATCGGATGGAAGTACGATGATACAGCCGTTCGAGTGGCAAGACTCCATATTCATCCTCCGGGCACTGCGCTGGACCTTGGGACTGTCACTCGCCGCCTTCATCGGAGGTGGCACAATTGGTCTAGCGGTGGCGCTGATGCGATCCTCCGGCCGCACATACTACAGCGTCCCGGCGCTAACCTACGTGATCCTGTTTCAGGGAACGCCGCTTCTCATCCAGCTCATGCTCAGTTTCTTCGGTGCGAGCATGTTTGGGGTCGATGTTTCCCCTTGGATGGCCGCCGCATTGGCGCTCTCCCTGAATACTGGCGCGTTCCTTGGAGAGACCTGGCGGGGTTGTATCGAGGCTATACCTTCCGGGCAACGCGCCGCGGGTATTGCGCTCGGACTCCACTGGCGTCACCGCTTTGTCTACATCATCCTACCACAGGCGTTGCGGATTGCGATCGCTCCCACAGTCGGCATTCTCGTCCAGGTCGTGAAGAACACTTCGGTTGCCTCAATGATAGGACTGGTGGAGATTACCCGTGCCGGCCAGATCGTAACGGCAACCACGTTAGAGCCTTTCGTAGTATATCTGATCGTAGCCGGGATTTACTTCGCGCTTTGTTGGCCACTCTCGCTGCTGAGCGGCAAGCTTGAGGCACGGTCTGCTACCAGCCGCGCGACGCGACGATCAGCTGCCCCCATTGGCAACTATACCGCCAAACCAGTTAGCCGGACACTCTGAAATGACGATGGATAATCTCCAGATGGCTGTCGAAATTCTCGGCGTGAACAAATTCTACGGCGGTTTCCATGCGCTGAAGAATATCACCCTTACGGGGACCATTCATGATCGAATTGTAATTTGCGGCCCATCCGGTTCGGGAAAGTCGACACTTATTCGGTGCGTAAATGCTTTGGAGGCCGTTGATAGCGGGAAGATACTTGTTCACGGGGAGGTCATCGACCACAGATCGAGAGACATCCATATCCTCAGGCGCGGCATTGGGATGGTCTTCCAGCAGTTTAATTTGTTTCCACATTTGACCGTATTGCAGAACTGCACCCTCGCACCCGTCCTTACAACTGCGCTTACGAAGCAGGAGGCCAAGGACGTCGCGTTGCACTTCTTGGAAAAAGTGCACATCGCGGAGCAATCCGACAGGTATCCCTCTCAACTGTCGGGTGGGCAGCAACAGCGCGCCGCTATCGCGCGAGCGCTGTGCCTTCGTCCGCGGGTCATGCTGTTTGACGAACCAACTTCATCGCTCGATCCCGAGATGGTGAAGGAAGTGCTGGACACCATGATACAACTGGCCGGAGAGGGGATGACGATGCTTTGTGTTACTCACGAAATGGGGTTCGCGCGAGAGATCGCCGACCGCATCGTCTTCATGGACAGGGGCGCGGTGGTTCAAGACAGTTCACCTGAGGACTTCTTTTCTGCGCAAGCGACGCCTCGAGCGCAGCAGTTTCTCGGCCGTTTGCTTCACTGATCGTTCATTTGCTTAAGCAGTTGTAGCTCTCGCGTCCCATGAGAACCTTCCAATGCATATTTCATCTTTGCCAAGTTTGATCGAAGAGGTGGCTGCTGCGCATCGGGTGGTGTGGAAAAATCCTCGCATCCTGCCTGCTCAGGCCGCCCTTTCGCGCCTCACGATCACGTCTCGGGATGTCGAGCGCGCTGCGGAACGTTGGGAACGCCTCCGTCTGGTGTTGCCACGGATATTCGGTCAACGTCCGAACGGGGCCCCCACTCGTATCGATTCCCCGCTGCGCCATATACGTACCCAGCTCGACGCCCTCGCCGCTCGGACGCCTCGCTCGCTCGTTCTAGTGAAATGCGACCATGAACTTCCGATCACCGGTTGCGTGAAGGAGAGAGGCGCTTTCTACGAGCTCTTCTCACTCGCCGAGAACTTAGCGTGTGAGGCAGGGTTTGAGCGCGACAGCCTGATTGAGTCTGACAATTCCCGATCGCTGTTCATGCACCACACGGTGGTCACAGGATCGACAGGCAATCTGGGCTTCAGTGTCGGCCTTATCGGGCGTGCCCTGGGTTTCCACGCAGAGGTGCACATGTCCAGAGACGCAAAGACATGGAAAAAGCGCCGCCTTCAGGACATGGGCGTAACGGTGGTCGAACACAGCGGAGATTACTCGGCCGCTGTGACTGCTGCTCGTATATCCGCCGTCGGCGAAGCTCAGCGGTACTTCGTCGATGATGAGCATTCGCTGCATCTGTTTCTTGGCTACGCGCTTGGAGCTATCGACCTAAAGCGGCAACTCGACCAAATGGACGTTTTCCCAAGCGCTGCGACGCCGCTTTTTGTCTACATCCCGTGCGGCGTCGGAGGGGCGCCGTCAGGCATCACGTTCGGGCTTAAGCTCCTGTTCGGAGAAGCCGTCGTCTGCATCTTCGTAGAGCCAGTCCAATCCCCGTCCATGCTCCTCCAGCTTGCCAATGGACTCGACAAGCCGATCTCTGTTTATGAAATTGGCCTTAAGAATATGACAGCGGCTGATGGCCTGGCGGTCGGATCGGCCTCGCTTTTTGCAGCCACGCAGTGCGAGCACCTCGTCGACTTCTGTGTGACGGTGAACGACGATGATCTTTTTTATTGGCTGAACCACCTTTGGAAAATTTCTGGGGTGCGGCTCGAGCCGTCGGCGGCAGCCGGGTTTGCAGCGGCGTCCAGCCTCATGAACTCCATGCAGTCGCGAAGAGGCCTAGCCTCATGGAGCAAGCAATTCTCGGGTGCGATTCATGTCATTTGGACAACTGGTGGCTCCCATTTGCCCGAAACTGAACATGAGGCTCTGCTCGCAAGAGCCGATCGACCTCTCTGACGGCTATTCGAGAGGCACTCTGTGATCGTTTCGGCGGAGGAAACCCTCAAACGCCAATGTCTGGGAGTCGTTGGCCGGTGTGATGAACGTGCAAAGGGTTTGGGGTTGGCGATTATCTCGCGGATCGCGAGCTGCGCGCCGTCCTGCGCGCGCGTGAGCTCGAGGACAGCGCGACGCTCCTGCGCAAGTCCGGCGCGATCGACGCGGGCATCGCGCAGTTTTGCGAAGCCGCGCGAGTGAGGTTCGCGAAGTGCGGCGACTTCGCGAGCAAGCGGCAATTCCTCCTCGATCACGTTGAAAGGGTCGTGCATGTCAAAGACAAGGTGTCGCTGCACGGATCGGTGCCGGTCAAGTCGGGGCACGGAGAGGACGCTGAGACGAACAAGCTCGCGTTCTGCATCGAAAGCGAGATCACGAAAGCAGAACGGTATCTGGAGCGGATGAGGATGCGCGATGTCGCCCTCTACCAGAAATCAATCGCGATGCTCCGCGACGAGAACGCGGGGGAGCTGCGAAAGGCGGCGTAGTCCAACGCGTGGGATTCTCACACCAAGATGTACGCCGACACCGCTAGCGAGCATCCAGCGCGCGTTTAGCGCGCCGCGACACTAGTTCACTCCCGTGCGCCCAGTTCGACGCCGGTATGTCAAGAAAAACAACCTGTGTTGTGGATGCTTCGCTGTTGATGGTCTCCGCGAGAGCCCGGGCAATCGCCCTGGCCGCTTCTGCTTTCTGGTCCTCACTGCGGCCCTCAAGGAGGTAAACAGTCACGAATGGCATTATTTACTCTTGCTTGCTGGAGTTGTGTTGATCGAAGGACGAACAACGCGTTTACTGGCTTTGTCCGCTGTTAATCCTGAACGCTTTTGGCCGGTGTTGTCCGGCACGAAGTCCTTCGGACGTTTTCTCATCATGGAAATGTGCTCGCCGTGCTGCACTACCTCGCCGTGCTGGTTAAAGAGCTCAAGATACTCCACGATGATGCCGAGATCGGGTCTCGACCGGCTCTCCCTTTTTGAGACAAGCTTCCAGCGAGCGCGAACTGTGTCGCCAATCAGGATCGGCTTTTTGAAGGTCCACTTGTCCCAGCCGAGCGAGGAAAAACCCGTTCCCTGCACATAGTTGGTTCGGTGTACTAGCCCTTGGGCAATGCATAGGCCGAGCAGGCCGTGGGCAATGCGGCCGCCATAAGGCATCTTGTCCGCATAAAGCTTGTCGGTGTGAATCTGCGCATGATCGCCGGTGAGTCCGGCGAAAAGGTAGATATCCGATTCCGTGACTGTGCGGCCTGGTGAATATCGCCAAACGTCAGGCTCGAAATCTTCGTACCACAGACCCAGAACCAGGGGTTCAATCAGCTCTGCCACGGCGGTCTCCTTCCTCGGATTATTCGCGCAAGGCTGGTTCTTTCCAGCATCGATTACATATCAGCACGGCATCACGGGACCTCTGCGCGCCTCCGCGGCGCGGCAACGACGCCCTCGGCGACGAACCCGTCAATCTCCCCCGACGTAAAGCCGATCTCCGAGAGGATTTCACGGGTATCGTGACCGACCTCATAAGGGATCCGCCGGATCGTCAACGGCTTGCCATCGCATCGCATCGGGCCGTTCACCATGCGGATCTTCTGCCCATCCGGCAGGGGAACGTCGGTGAAGACCTCGCTTGCCAGCACCTGCGGATCAGCTGATAGCTCATCATAGTCGATGACGACGCGCTGATACCAGAGACCGTGCGGCGCAAGGGCCTTGTCCAGCTTTTCCCAAGTCCACGATTTGAGTTCCTTGGCGAGCAGCGCCGCATATTCCTCGCGCACGACCAGCCTGTCCGAATGCTCGAGAGGCTTGAGCGCCGCGCAGTTCAGTGCCTCGGGCAGCTTACCGGCATTTGGGCCGGTGCTAATAACAACCCAACCATCAGCGATCTCATAGACGCCGTATGGCGCGTCATTATACCATGTGGCGAGGTTTTCTTGCCGCTTCACGTTGGCCGCTGAAGCCCTATCGGCATACCAGATGGTGAGCGCCTCCGATTGCAGATCGATGGCCGCCGTCAGCAGGCTGGTTTCGATGTGCGACCCCTCTCCGGTCTCGTTCCAGCGAGCATAGCCAGCGAGGACGCCCAGGGCGAGAAGCGCGCCGCCATGGTGATCAACTACGGGCGCGCCAACTGGGGTCGGCCGAGGACCCGTGACGCCGATCAGCCCCGAGCGAGCCTGCGCCATGATGTCCTGCCCCGGCCGGTCGTGCATCGGCCCGGTGCTGCCCCAGCCCGTCGCGGAAACATAGATGATGTCGGGCTTGATCGCCTTCATCGCCTCATAGCCGAAACCGAGACGATCGAGCACGCCGACACGATAGTTTTCCACCAGCGCATGGCAGTTCCTAGCCAGCGCATGGATGATGTCTTTGGCCTCCTTCCGCTTCAGGTCGATGGCAAGTGAACGCTTATTGCGGTTGAGTGCCAGATGCGTGGCATTGTAGCCGGCAATCTTCCCCGCCGGCTTGCGATGTCGTTCCCATACTCCCGCCAGCGGCTCGATCTTGATAACATCGGCGCCGAGGTCGGAAAGATACTGCGTTCCTCCAGGTCCCTGAAGGAAATGGGAAAACGCCATTATTTTGAGTTTTGTCAGCATGCCATCCTCCGAACCTTTTCCGGTTAAAACTGGACCGTTGGACCCGAACCGACAATCCAGAAGACCGTTCGGCGCAGTCAGCACATCTTGGGGGCTATCGGGATGTAACCCGAGTTACTCCGACGCATTGCGAATGTCTCAAAAAGCCGGATACTGTGGCGGCCTGAGACTCCTTCCCAGCAATTCGATGAGGCCTACGATATCGTAGACTGGCAAGCCCGTCAGGCGATGCAGGGCAGCCGAATGAAGCGGCATGTTCGTGCACTCGAGCACCAGCGCGCCCACTTCTGGATGTCGCGCAAGCAGACGTTTCGCCGCCTCGACCACCTCTTGCTCCAGCCTTTCCGGGTCCGATTCCACACCGTGGTTGCCGTAGACCGCGTGGAAATGGCTGCCAGAAAACAGGCCTTCCACAGGCGTATCCGTGTCCACGTCGACGGCCGCAAGATGGCGCGCAGTGAGCTTGTCAGCCTGAAACGTCAGGATGCCGACCCGCTTTCCGGCCGGAAGCATGGTCTTGGCCAGCGGCACCTGGAGCAGGCTGCTCGATGCCACGGGGACCGGCAGCGCTGCCTGCAGTTCCTTTTGAAACAGCGCCAAGAAACCGCAACTCGTGGAGATTGCTCCGACACCCAGCTCGACGAGCTCCATCGCCGCGTCGATGAACGGCCGCAAGAGGGTCGGATCCGCCTCGTGCACGACGCGCTGCGGGCTTGCACCCT
>Ga0207135_1017_pt1 | contig 22823 bp, 15 predicted proteins | sample Alteio_BWMinHeat_10_FD_153530 | JGI IMG/M metagenome (GOLD analysis project Ga0207135, IMG submission 153530) | Enriched cells from forest soil in Barre Woods Harvard Forest LTER site, Petersham, Massachusetts, United States -... | ecosystem: Environmental > Terrestrial > Soil > Temperate forest >...
CCAATGGTATCGGGGCGCAACAGCAATTAGTGGGGGAAATTATTTGCATGACAACGTAGGTCCGGGTGTCTATGTATATAAGATTATTGCGAGCGGCAGTGTCTATGGCTGTGCGGCCGAGATCTCACCGCTTGATACCATAATAGTTCACGCACTACCTACCGTACCACAAATTACCAGCGTGTCTGTTATATCTTGTCCTCAATATGAGCTTCGAATTGCTGCCGTAGACACCGGAGCCGATAGCACCTTTATTTATAACTGGAGTAATGGCGGGTACGGAAAATATGACACCGTATATACAGGAGGGGCATACCGTGTATGGGCAACGGATAAATATGGCTGTGTCAATTATAAGGATACGCTGTTACCCGATCCACCCAAAAATTACTTAGAATGGTTTCCAACCGGATGCTATACCATTTGCAGCCAGGCAGCATTGGATAGTTTATTTGGCCCCCCCGGAAGTTTTGCATCATGGAACTGGCTGTTAAGCAGTACCACAGTGACAAGCGGGACAAACAGTATGATAAACCCACTCGCATTAATTGCATCAGGGGCATACCAGCTAAGTATCAACAATGGTTTATGCGGCGCAACTTCAGATAACATGAATGTAACAATCCAGAATTGTAACCATATTGGCTGCGCTGCCATTGATAATACCAATCCTCAGCCCGGCTTAGTCTGCGACCCAACGGAACCGGGCAGGTATACCTTGCAGAATATAAGATTCCTGGGTATGACACCGGGCACAACGGTATACATCGGTTTGAATATTGGCCCCACACTGCCATTTAGTTTTGTGTACCCCCTTGTACCAGGCGCGTTCAATTTCAGCACCTTGCGCATACCGCCACCACCAACAGCGCTTATCGAGGCAACATTTGTGGATGGATCAGGTGTTTGTTACGACACACTACGGATACCCGTACCCAATTGTACAGGCTGGTCATCAGAACGATTTACCAATCAGAATAATAAAAATGGATCAGCCATACACTCAACAGCCGGTGGCACAGGTATTTCAGTCTATCCCAACCCAAGCGACAATAGGGTATATGTAAATTATATTTACGCCGGTCCCTGTGATTGCAAACGTAGTATTTGCCTGTATACCCTTTTAGGAGAAAAATTATATCGTATGGACGTAGCCACTGTTACGGGAACAATAAGTTTCCCAACCCAAAACCTGATTCCGGGGTCTTATATAGTAAGAATGGAAGAAGAAAATGTGGCAGTGGAGACTGCACACTTAACCGTACAGCATTAGTTTGCTTTACAAAATACGGTGCGGCTCTTGCCGCATCTTATTTATAATTGCGTAATTTTATATATGGCTAAAAGACTGGTATATTTTTTACTATTTCTTTCATTTTCAGCGACTGCTCAACACTATAAATGGGTAACCGGGGGTGGCAGCACGGATATCATGACGCCAAGCAGGAATGAAGAATCGGTAAAACATATGTGTACCGATGCCCATAAAAACCTGTACTTAACATCGCTAGTCGGTGGCGATAATGTACGTGCGGATACATTTTACCGGGCAACGACCGCTAACCCGACAGTAAATAATTTTATCCTTGCGAGCTATACCTGCACAGGAAAAGTAAGATGGGCAAAAATATTTAATGCCTATTGGGATGCTGAAACCTATGGGCTGCAATATGACGGAGGTGCAAATATTTACTGCGCTGGGCTTTTACAGAATAGAAATAAGCATATCGGCGATGATACAGTAATTAACATCGTTGATCAGGGGCAGTTCGTTGCCAAATTTGATACTTCCGGCAAATTGAAATGGATACAATTTGTCGGTCCAAACACTCCGAGCACTCTCGCACATACGGGCGGTATAAATGATGCTACGCTTGCTATAGATGGTCAAGAGTATATACATCTCTTTACATTTGTTAGTAACAATGTGCAACTAACTCCAACTGTATTAAGCATAGCTGGTACATATGATCTCAAATATGACTCAACCGGGAATTTACTAAGCGCTACCCGGATGCCAATAAATGATTCCCTCGATGGTTTAAGTAAAGTGTATTATAATAAGAAAACCGGAGTGGCCTATGCGATGTATTTCCATTACTATCTCGCAGCCTACAGTCCAAATGATACTTTGCTTTGGGCAGATACGGCGCAATCAGGAAATCCTGAAGATATGGCATATGATGGGAACCGATACATGTATGTCGTTTTAGGGGGTAAACCTTGCATTTTCGGAAGAGATACCATATCCACAACCAACAACTCCAATATTATCAGGGTTGACACCAACGGTCATCCCGAATTGGTGTGCGGATTCACAAGCAATTATCAATCAACACTCTCGGCAATAACGTTATTGCCCAATGGGAATATAGCTGCTGCAGGTCTTTTGATTGGTAGTGTGGTGTATGGGTCGGATAGCATAACAGGTGGCCCCCAACATTCATTCCTATTTATAATCGACAGCAATAAGCATTTGCTTAAATTGGATCCTTTCACTTCCAACGGGTTCTATGACTGGGCACTTGTGGCAACGTCTGACAGCGTAGGCAATGTATATATTGGCGGACAAATAGAAGATTCGATAGCGGTAGGGAATTTACCAGCCTATCATACAAATGGAGGGAACACAGATTTTTTTGTTGTTAGCTACGGGTACAACTGTAATTGCAGCTTAACTACTGAACCTACGCCAAATTACAACTACAGCGGCAGTGGCAGTGTAAATTTTACTTACACAGGAACAACTACACCCGACAGTGTGAGATGGAATTTTGGTGATGGCGGAACAAGCACGTCCATCAATCCTACACATAATTTCCATGATACAGGACTGCACCATGTATGCTTAACTGTATATGCCTGCGACAGTGGCAGTTACTGCGGGTATATACATACGACTATAAGTGTGCCTATATTTTCAGCACAGACAAATATAAGTGTGTATCCAAACCCAATCAGCGGGGCATTTTTTATTGAAGGTGCAGAAATGGGAACTGTTGTAAGGTTGTTTAATGTGATGGGGCAATTAGTGTATGAAGGAACTATCAAAGAGAATAAGCAACAGATTAATACAGGCGATCTGCGGTTGGGAACATATCTTTTGCAGTTGATTGACAAGCAAGGTCAACGGGAAAGCCTGACACTAGTAAAACAATGAAATAATTTCAATTAGAAGTGTATGAGTTTAATCCAATTTTTGGACGATTTGCAGGATAAGACTCTGTCAAATACCAATAAATATAACTCTTTTAAAAATTTCATATCCTACTATGACACTTTACGAAATTCAGCATTAGGTCAGCAGAATATCAATGAAAAGCAATTATCAGAACACATCTTCAAACTTACATGGAAGCCGTCATTTGAAAAAACTATTGTAGAAAAACATCTTTATGCAGGTTATAAAACATTGCAACGCATAGATAGTAAAATCACTATTGCAAATTTTCAGGATTATGCATTTTTACTCAACATGCTTGCGTATGACCTTTTTGAAACAATTAGATATGTTGAAGTTAATTACCGAAAGTTAACTTTGAACTATGATATGGGAAGTAGACCGGATCAGACTGCGAGAGAAATTTTTGATGTTGGAGATATTATGTTTAATATTGGTACGCTAAAAAATCCCGCAAATCTTTATACTCGTGAAGTAATTCCCGTTTCCATTTTTCTTTTGCGGCAAACTATTGAGATATACGCCAAGCGTATGCTCGGATTTCATTCCATAACAAAAAATGGCGTGCGAGCAAATATTTCCACTCAAATCGCTTGGGATTTTATTAAGAACGAAACACTAAAACCAACTTGTAGAATTTCTTTGCCAGTCGATATTGATATTATTTTGAAAGTAGAAAATTGGACAAATTATTATATTCACACTGGGTATATACCGGAAATATATTTAATTGAGAACGCGATTCATTTCATTAGTCCGCTTATTTATCCCATGAATAATACTGTGCGGAATTATAGAAATCATATTGTGTATGCTGGCACTAGTAAAATACGGGATTACAACTCTGTCAAATCTGATTTTGAAAAATTCGTTAATCATAGGAAGAACAAAACATTGTTCCAACGTTTTAGAAATTGGATTAAAAGGGAAAAAGCATTCCCACTAAATGTTATTTGGAGAAATGAAACTTCAATAGATGCAACAATAATAAACCTATAAAATAGTTTATTTTTTTACAAGTTTAGTTCTCTTTGCTTTAGCAAGCCTTTTTGTAATTTTGCTATTTGCCTTGGCTTAAGGCTCTATGTCTTTAAAGATATATTTATGATGTAACTAAATAAATCATCTGCATACAATGAAGATTAAACTTCGTGATATAGAGAATACGTGGGGCTATTTGACTGATTTGAAGAAAACTATCGACAGCGAGCTGCATGATAAAATTATTTTAGCTAGAGACAATGTGCAACTAGCATTTTTTACACTGAAGATATTTGATTTTAGAAATGGAGTGTTTAGTTTGAGCGATATTAATTCCATACAAAAAGCATGCATAAAAATACTTGAGAAATTCAAGCTGTATGAAAATGGGAAAGCTAGGGAGCTTGGCATTTTGAAAAACGATCTAACCTTAACTCCCATTGATCAATATGTGAAACATATATTAGGTTTCAACAAGTTACCTCAAACAGTATTCTTGAGTCTTGAGGTAAAAGTAAAAAAAGACTTGGTAGAATTGCTATCCTTAATTTCAAGGTATGAGCAGGACAATGTTGTTCAGGGATACATTAAGGGAGAACGAAGAGGTGAACATGAAGCAAAAACGAAGATTGATTTTTATAATCGTTGTGTGCGAGAGAGAGATGGCATTGTGAAATATTTGGCTAATGATTTAGTTTTTCGAGCGATATCAAAAGCTAGAATTGATGAAATTTGGGCGGCACATTTGTTAACTAGGTGGACTGAACGTGAATTAGATCGACCTTATAGATGGGGACAATATAGAAGCATTGAATATTTTGACTATAAGCGTATTAATATTTGCAGACATAGGTTAGAGGATTTGTATATTGAAGAAATTGCCGATCTGGAAAAACTTTATCCTAAGAAAATATCTTTGTTTTATAAAAAACTAAAAAAAAAGATAACCCCAGGTGTTATTTTTCATGAAATCAACACCTTTTATGTTCCATCATTACCTAAATTAAAGGAAAGAATAGCAATTTTTAAGGAATTGGAAAAGTTATTCAGAGGACAGAAATGGTACGGTTTTACTGCGCTGGCCTTAACGCAGGTGGAGGGCATTTTTTCTGATATTTTACATATTGCAACCCCCAAGACACATTTGAATTCACTTTCAACTAAAGTGTCTGCAATAAGAACTTTTTACACAGGGGAGGAAAGAAGTTTTGATTATTTCGAATACCACCTTCCTAGGTTAAGGAATAGATTTTTGCACTCTGGTTCCGTTGTAGGTGAAAACTTTAAGCTTATCGCTTTAGACCTTTTGCATGATTTGCGTTTTGTGATGAGAGCATTCTATAGGTTAAATGATCCTGTTATTGAGTTAAATAATTTATTGAATAAAGACCCAGTCATGGCAATAACTGGTGTTGCTTCACTGGTTCATTTTTTTGATTTAGTCGAAGAAATAAAAAACAAGCTTAATGGCAATCAAGGTCATAAAGAAATGGAAGATGTTCTTAAAAGATGGGACAATTATCAGAGTGCTTTAGATGCTTCTTCGGATATCCGCTATTATGCCGAGAATATTAATGCTGATATAGATCAGCGGTTAACAAATTTTTTGAGCGGGATTCAAATTTATGAGATTACTGGAAGCCTCAATACTCTTGATAAAGTTGATTTAAAGTTCATTAACAAAAATCAGGATAGATTAGCTGAAATTATTGACCGCATTGGATTTAATTTAGCGGAAGACTTTTTGTACTTAAATGACGTTAGAATTCTTGCAAGCTCCTTCAAAAAATATCTTCCAAACTGTTCAGACGAATCAAAAGCAATCTTATCAAGTATATTTAAACGCAATCGGAATAATTTTGTTAAAATTCTTCTTCTTGTTCCAGCATTCAAAAAACACAAGGAATTATTCAATTAAGTATTTCGAAGATGTATAAATGTTATGGGAGCAGCTTCGCAGCAAATCTTATTATTGCCTATTCCGTTTCCCTCTACAGGCAAGCCACCCTGCACAGGTAAATTGGTCTCATTCCGATAGGTAGAGCAAATAATCTGCCAAACCATTACAAGACATTTTCTGTTTGTGTATTTCTATAGGACGAAAAAGACTTGTAATGTCCTTCCCTCTGGTCGGATGCTATCGCAGTTTGTCATGGTATTTGCTTTACTCCCTATCTTCATTCGGGAAGCTCCTTTGTCCTTCAAATCGCTGTATTCATTCCATTTCATACAGCCCTTTTCAGTCCAGACGCTTCCTTCGATATGCGAGCCTGCGCTGCCAAAGTCTGCATTACGGATTTTTGCTTCACAGACCTACGCATATTTGCATGCAAACGCAAAAATCCTGCATTGTGCGACCTGTGCATTTTATGCGTTACAGGTGCGCCCAAACTTTGACACTCGCGCACTTCATTCGTACCTCATTCCGTTTAAACGACTCGCGCTTCATTGTGATCGCAACGAAATGTTGCATTCACTTTTGGCTAAATGGCTGAAGGCTCCTTTACCCAAAACAACTTCCTTAATTTTCGCTTATTTTGTCAGTTACCTGTTCTGTTTGCCTTTTCTGAGACTCTTGTAAATATGAGTTTAAATATCTTTCTGCTTCAACATGCATTCTTCTTGCTAACGTGGGTAGTATGTCAAGACATCTATATGCCAAAAGGATTAAATACATTGCTCCGCAGAGAGTAACTAACGCTACAATGTATAGCATTAAACTAAACTGTGGTAACGAACTGTAGTAAACTGTAATGGCGATAAGTGCACGAAAAGAAAAATAAAAACTGAATTCTAAATTCTGTTTGGCTGGAGTTAATTCGGTTTCTAATACTGTAAATGCTTCAGGAGTAATTTGGTGACGTAAATTTTGGTACATGGAAAGTACAAAAGCCTTTGTTATGCGAACAGGAGCAACTTTGGTTGATAATCGAGTAATACTTTTTATACCATCATCGATTGTTCCTTTTTTGATTTGATAATAAAGAAGTAGGCGTGTGATTTTTATAGACTTAAAATAAGTTAAAAGACTAAATAGAATAATTCCCAATAGCTGGGTAGAAAGATAGACTGTAAAAAAAATTGTAAACGGAATAAAGAATTTCCCTTTAACGAAAAAATCAAGTATTCCTTTATAATCCTGATAATTTAACCACTGATAATGTCCATAAAATCGTTCATAAAAAAACGACGATATGCTAATGTTAAATAGCAAGTTTAAGACTTTTCTAGCAGGGGGATAAATTGCTTTCCCTTTAAGATAGTCAGCTAAGGCTAAAATTGATTCATACATATATCTTGCAAGAATTATTATAATAAAGATACATGATATTTAATTTTTGAAAGATAAATGTATAATCGCCTGTAATATCCATAAATATAATTTTAAACAAAAAAAGTGGACATCGAATAAAAGCTCGATGCCCACCTTATAAGGTCTAGTTCATTTCTATTAGGTTTTGTGTACATGGTGACTTCACAACAAATGGCTACTCTTCCAATTCTTTTGTCTCAGATTCATCATTAATGTCCAAAATAAAATCTGTTGCCTTTTGCGCTTGGGTTGCTGCAGAATAGATAAAGCGTTTGTCATTTTTCAGGCGTTTTATCCATTCTTGGATATAGGCGGTGCTTTGCTCAAACTCAGAAGTAATGCCAGTCTCATTCTGCAAATAGCAGGTGCCGATCTCCGCCACTAGTTCTTCATGCGAATAAGCATCTGAACCAAATTCAGACATTTCAATCAGCGTCTTTCGGTTCAACCTGCTGTAATGTCCAGTGCTGTGTACCAATTCGTGAAAGAGTGTTGCGTAATAAGCTTCATCGCTTTCAAAGGCTTTCTGCTTCGGCATGTTTATGAAATCCTCCAAGGGATTGTAAAACGCCTTGTTTTGTTTGTGCCGGATATCAGGCAGGTCGGGCATATTCTGCATAATTTCTTCGCAGGCCTGAATAGGTGTAAAGGTTCTTTCCTCTCTCGGTGGTGGGGTTAGGAAGCGTTCAGGAATGTTTTCACATTGAGCGATGTTGAATACAGAATAATAGCGCAGCATCAGTTTTTTCTCATCTGTCTGTGCTTCTTCCTTTTCAACCTCATTCTTTTCGATCTGTTTCCAGAACACGACCATGTTGGCCTTTTCACCGTCCTTTATTTTAGCCCCTAGTTCTTTTGCCTGTTTAAAGGTCAGGAACAGGTTTTGCTCATAGCCGGCCATAAGGAGTAACAGAATGTTGATACCCCGGTATGGTCGGTTGGTTGCAAGATTTTTAGGCATCTCGCCATTTGCATCTTTCCACGGCTTGCGCCAGGGCACGGTTCCTTTTTCAAGGGCTGCAATGATCTTGTCATTGATGAGTTTGTACACGTCTATCGGTGTACCGTTTTTCGGAGTAGTTTCTTTTGTCGTCTCCATTGTTTACGTTTTTTGTTGTTAAAGAATATTTGTATCTCTAACAGAGTAACGCAATGAGAAACGGGAACCAGCAGGAAGAATTTGCCAGTTGACGTAAATGTGGTTATGTATTTCTATGCTGTCCTGTGCTCCCGCGAAGATATGCAGCTTACGTCAAGCCCTCCAAGGTCTGCGCTCGGTGAACTTCGCTTGCTTCCTGTTTTCCTGCAACAATCTCCATTTTCCGCTCCGGTGTCTTTTAATGGTACCTCCGCTCTCAAATAGTATTCTTTCGTAAAAACCTTGCCTGTCTTTCCGTGCGTTGCAGATCGTTGCTTATCACAGTCCATAAGGCTTTTTAAGCCGTATTGTGTAACAACTAAATCAAACCAAATGCAACAGATGAAAAAACTATCCCGCCTCATGCACATGAGCTGGGCAATTCAGAAACAGAAAAATATCCCGCGCTCACAGGCGCTCACTACCGCATGGGCAATCCTCAACAACGAGGATATAACTGTGTTCTACCTCGTGAAGCGCTACAACGTTCACAACAAACCTGTAAAATGGCACGACCTTAATCAAATGGCATTATTCACCCGTAACTAATTTTCTCACTTATAAAATCAACAGACATGGAAATCATCACAGGACGAGTAACAGGCGACGCGACAGTAAAGACGCTCAAGGACGACAGGAAGGTAGTATCATTTGCGGTTGCAGTCAATGACTACTTCAAGACCAAAGACGGCGAGAAGAGAAGCGAGGTGCGCTACTTCTCATGCAGCTACTGGATTAGCACCAAGATTGCAGACAGCCTCAAGAAAGGCAGTATCGTATCCCTCTTTGGCAAAGTGAACTTGAACATTTACAAAGGCGGAGACGGCGAAACACATGCCAACCTGACCTTTCATGTGAACAATATAAAGATTATTACGCAGGGCAAGAACATTGCGCCCGCGCTTGCTGTCGCAGGAGAAGCCACGGACGACTTGCCGTTTTGACAAAGGAGCCAGACTGAGAACAGTTTAGCTATAATAAACTCTATCACTATGAAAACTGTTTCTAAGATGCTTCATTTTAGAATATGAAAGTCGCGGCTTCTTTTTCTTTGTCCCTGCAACAAGAAAAAGAAGCAAAAAGAAAGTGCTAAATTCCCATTGAATTAAAATGTTCGAATAATTGTTCTTTAGTTAGCGACTGCTTTAAACAATACAGTAAGGCTGCGCGAACTTTTTGTTGTAGGTCTGTAACCAATGATTCAAAATCCCCACTTGGGGTGCCACCATGCACAATCGTGTTTCGTATATTATACAGCTTCTTAATTGCTTTATAATTTTGGTCAAATTCTAACCGATCTTTGGAAAGTATGAGTGCAAGGTGTCTTGAAACAGTGTGTGCTATTTGATCTTTCCCGAAATTGAACAAGCACTCTAAACAGATCATTAGCGTTAAAAATTTTGTTTTAGCATTTGGAATTTCATAAGAATGAATAAAATTATCAAAGGCAAGTTCTGTCAATAAATTAGGTTTAAATTGTTCATTAAAAAAAGAAGAGAAAGCTATCACATCACCTGGTACAATTTGATATATTTTTTGCGAAAATTGTCGCGGCCATCCCATCGTTTTTGTGACCACATTCCTAGTATCTTGTGTAATCTGAAATAGCATTGAATGATAGATATCTCCGCCTTTAAAAAGATGGAGTTGATGTGTTAAAGATTCAGAGAATTTTTGTATTTGACCCATAACATCTATACTTGTTGATGGATTTATAGTGTTATCTACTATAACTTCTTCATGGGTTGTTATCCGTTTGAGAAAAGTGACATTTTTTGAAAGGAGTATGTCCGTCCCAAATGGATGAAATTTAATTAGGGTATCAATAAACTCGCTGCTAAGTGGTATCCCATCAAATGTAGAATCAGAAGTTACTGTATAGTTGCTTGAGGAAATAAATAACTTTGCAAAGTTTTGCTCCAAATTTTGCAGTCCTATTGAGATAAACTTATAGCCATATTTTGAAAGCACTGGATTAAGAAGAAGAATGCTCTCATCCGTGTTGTTGTAAAAAGCATACGTCTCAACTATATATTTTCCTTGCATTCCCAATTTGTTATTCTATTTTGGCAATTAACGAATAAAAATCATCAAATGCAAGCGTATTTCTACTGAAAAAATTGCGTAGTCCTACGCTTGACTTTTATTTAAATAGATTCAAACTTTGAGATAAAAATTTATGCACAGAATCATTTTTATTTCCGCCTTTCTTTTTTTGCAAACTCCGATCTTTGCAAAACCGATTGGAGGCGCTTATCTTAAACCAAAAGATGCGCCAGTATGTACAAACAAGCCATCAGAAGATGATATAAAAAATGGACAATGGGTATACACAGATCATATGTATACTGTTGATGAAGCAGAAAAATTGGGAATACCTGTAATGCATGTTTCCGGCTCGTATTCTTCTAAATTATTTGTAAGAGACTACAGCAGATCAAAAACATGTTTATGTACTGATGGCGTAACCAAAATAAAATATGGGCAGGTAATACGTTCAGTTATAGAGATTGAAAATTACGACGCTTCGATAGGAATTGACTTAGCAACTATTGCCGCAAGTGGCACATTGGGTAAAACCAAGCAATACTTCTTTTTATATAAGGACGGTTTTTATAATCCAAAAATTGATGAAACAATTAGCTCGGTTTCTGGCAAAGTCTTTGACGTAGAAAATTATTATCAGTATCAAATGGTTATGAATAAATTAATAGCCCTTCTGGGAGATAATAATACTGTTTTTTCAGTTAATGAAATTGGAATTGAGAGACCGTTAAAGAATGATGGCGACTTATTTTCAGCGCCAGTAATGACATACACGCTTTCTTGCATAGCTGATGGAAAATGTGGTGATGATATTTTAAAAGAATTCCAAAATAGTTCCAATGCTCAGGAAGCGATACGTTCCACCTTTCAATGCCTTGATGCGACATGTGATAATACTAAACCAAATGAAGTCCTAAGAGCTAAAGCAAAACAGTATATACAAGATTATCGAATCCGAAAAAAATAATACGTATGGAGGATTTTCTTATCAGCCTTTTAAAAGGCATCATCGGTGTGTTTCTGTTATTCGGAACACTCTGGGTATTTATCTCATTCCTGTTCAGCCCCCGAAAAACATTTGGGCTCATTCATTCCCGTTGGCACAAGCCGTTTGACAGTGTGCAGTTTTCTGCGAAAGAATTTTACAGCGAGATTGAGCAGGCGATAAAAAAACGGGAAGTATCCGGCATCAAAATAGATAGTGTCACTCATGTCAATTACAACCTGCTTTCATCCAGCCGCGAGTATTTGCAGATCAGGCGGGACGACAGCATGTTTCTTGTCTGTGCTGCACCTTTCGGCACTGGCTTCTTTATTTCCTGGTGGCTTGGTAAAACGATTAGCTTGTGGGAAGACATTGTTCCCCGCATTCCGCTCATCGGTAAAGGGCTTGCCTATCTCATGTTCTCCAAAACGTTTTACCAGATGGATACCGAAACTATGTTTAAGGAAATGGTACAGCAATCAGTCTTAGAGGTCATAGATGGCATGACGAATGCCAAAGGCTTGCGCGGCCTGTCCGAGCTCGAACGCAGACCGATAGACATGCCAGAGAGCAGACGTATATAACATGCAGTCGCTTTCAGAACGGCTCACGGCCCGTTTTTATGAATGGGAGCAGCGCGGCAGGGGCTGGGAGCTATTCGATGCTCCCGTTGATCCTGAGCCCTCGTTTCATCCGTTCTTAGGGCATTATGTGCAAGCCCAAAAGGTTATTGATGATGGATTTCGCCCCTCCATCTTCCAAAGGATCGGGAATTTATTGATAGGCAAAAAACAGGAAGTCATAAAAGAACCAGAAACGGATATACCGCCTATTGAAGCTAACCTATTTGAAAGCGATGCGCCGCTTGTTGCGATTTCGGTAACACTTCCAAAGGAGCAGAAAGTAGAAGCTGACGAGATGGAGCAGCTCTTACTCATGCTTTCCAATACAAACTGCCCTGTCAGCTTTGAAATTATAGGGACGAATGCGAGCATACGCATACAGTTCGTATGCCGAGAACAAGACGCACGGCATATACACAGCCAAGTCAAAGCATTCTTTCCGTCTGCTACGGTGCTCGATTTATCCGATACGGGTTTGGATATTCTGAGCGTGCATATGCAAACCTGTTTTATTGACTTCGGCCTTGCACATGAATTCATGTATCCATTGCAAATGGCAGACGGTTTTGATCCCGACCCGTTCATTGGCTTGTTTGGCACGCTTGAACACTTGGAAGCAGGTGAACGCATCATACTGCAAATACTCTTTAAAGGGGCTACAAGCCCTTGGGCCGAGAGTATTCTCCGCTCTGTATCAGACAATACAGGTAGCGCATTTTTTTCAGATGCACCCGGTTTGTTGAAACAAGCACAGGAAAAGATATCATCTCCACTCTATGGTGTTTGCATCCGTGTCATTGGGCAAGGCAGTATCCATGAAAGAGCTGAAGCCATTGCCGGCAAGACGGCAAGTACTATTAGGTACATGACACGATCACAGGGCAATGAACTGATACCCCTTTCAACAGAGGGGTATGCGATAGAGGAGTTTTGTTCGGATATAGAAAGCAGGCAAACGCATAGACTCGGTATGATCTTGAACTTGAGGGAACTGGGAATGCTTATGCATTTGCCGTCCCCGTCAGTGACCTCTCCCAAACTGAGCCGCATTGGAAAGAAAACAAAGGCGGCGCCGGATATAACGGAAAAGCAAGAATTGTTTTTGGGAGTGAATGAACATCAAGGGTATCAAAAGCCTGTGACACTATCAACCGCAACAAGAATGCGCCATATGCACGTTATGGGCGCAACAGGAACGGGCAAGAGCACTTTTTTGCTGAATATCATTTGTGAGGATATTGAGCAGGGGCGAAGTCTGTGTGTGATAGACCCACATGGAGATTTGATAGAAAGCATACTTGCGCGTATTCCTGAAAAAAGAATTGACGATGTCATCATCATAGACCCTGCTGATGCAGATTACCCCGTAGGCTTTAATATTCTTTCAGCTCATTCGGAGATTGAGAAAGAGATTTTGTCATCCGATTTGATTGCCGTGTTTCGTCGCTTATCTACTTCATGGGGGGATCAAATGAACAGCGTGTTTGCAAATGCAATTCTTGCCTTTCTTGAAAGCACTGAAGGCGGTACGCTGTCGGACTTGCGGCGATTCCTTTTAGAGCCTGTATACCGCAACAGCCTTCTAAAGACCGTAAAAGACCCGAACATTGTATATTACTGGCAGCATTCATTCCCCATACTCAAATCGAGCTCCTTAGGCCCGATACTAACCCGCCTTGATACCTTCCTGCGCCCGAAGCTCATCCGCAACATGGTGGTGCAAAAAAAGAGTTTGGATTTTGAGAATATTTTAGACACTAAAAAAATCCTTCTAGTAAAATTGTCGCAAGGATTGATCGGCACAGAGAACAGTTATCTTTTAGGCAGCTTCATCGTCTCCAAAATATACCAAGCGGCAATGGCGCGGCAGGGAAAGAGCCAGACTGAGCGCACTCCTTTCTTTTTATATATCGACGAATTCCAAAATTACATCACACCCTCACTGTCTGCTATTTTGAGCGGCGGGCGAAAATACGCCCTGGGCTTGGTCTTGGCGCATCAGGAGATGCAGCAGATACAGAAATATGATACCGAGCTCGCAAGTTCGGTCATCACCAATCCTGCAACCCGTATTTGTTTCAGGCTTGGAGATATTGATGCAAAGAAATTTGAAGATGGATTCTCATTTTTTGCCGCTCGCGATCTGCAGGACTTGAAAACAGGTGAAGCGATTGTGCGTATAGACAGGCCGGAGTATGACTTCAATCTTTCAGTGAGCCCTCTGCCTGAAATGGATCGCGAGGCAGCTATAATAAATACTGAGGTTGCTATCTCTCATTCAAGAAGCAAGTACGGAACACCAAGAGAACAAGTAGAAGCTTCGTTTGAATATCTGGCCCAACCAGTTCAGAAAGAGCCAGTGCAAGAAACAGTTGTAAAAGAGAGGCAACCTGAACAGGAAAAACCAAAGCATATACCTCAACCTATCGAGGTAAAGGTCACAGCAGCGCCGGAGAAGAAAACGGAAACCCGGCATCAGTATTTACAGACGCTTATTGCACGCATGGCGCAATCGCGGGGGTATAAGGCCAGCATTGAGCAGCCCACACCGGACGGCAAGGGCCGCGTGGATGTTTCTCTTGAGAGAAGCGGTGTACGCATAGCATGTGAGGTATCTGTCACTACGGGTGATATTTGGGAGGTTCACAATATTGAGAAATGCTTGGCTGCAGGGTATATGACAGTGATTGTATGTTCGGAAGATGTAAAGAATCTTTTCAAGATTAGCAAACAAGTGAATGAAAAACTAACCAAAGACCAGCAGGCAAAAGTTTTGACCTTTGAGCCGCAGGAATTGTTCAGGTACCTTGACCAACAGATCGTACAGGAATCCAATACTGAAAAGGTGGTCAAAGGTTACCGGGTGAAAGTGGAATATACCGCACCAACGGAAGATGAAATGAAGAAGAAAAAGGAAAGCGTTGCAAAGGTGGTAGCAGAATCTATAAGAAAGAATAAAAAATGATATTAAATATCTTGCATTAATAAACCAGTTTGCGAAAAAGCATTACCCTATTTTGTATATTGACTTTACCCTTGTATTTCATGCTTCAATTCGGTTAGCGTATACGATGCAATCTTGCTTCTTAACTCTTCATAACGAGTTCTGAAAAAATCTACAATTCCAGGATTTTCTAAAAGCACCTCGCCATGCTCAATATTTCTTCGGTTTTCCTTGTCAAGTATCTGATAAACATGTGTACGGATGTGAAAAATATTTTTTTTAAGTTCTGAAGTTAGAAAAACACCATGTCCTTGTTCATAAAATATTTCAGACAATGAATGTAGGTATTTTCTTCCCCTATCAAGATCAAAATAAATTTCAGGTTTTTCTTTCGTTCCTTTATAGATAAGAAAACATTTTCCATTTTCTTTTTCGGTAAGAAACGCCAATAAGCCCCAAACAGCTTTTGCTGCCTCCATACGACTACTGTATCGTAAGCTTTCAAGTTGAAAATTAATTTCTTCTCTTTTCTGCTTCCGCCAATATTTCATAGCCAAGTGGTTCGCAATAAAAGTTACTAGCAAGGTAACTAATACATTAATGCTCAAAATAATGACTGTCAACTCATCAGTCCATTTAATTTGCAGGAGAAGATTGTGAGACATCAGTATCAAATTAAGTTTGCATTTATTTCTTGTGTGAGATTTTGATATAAAGAAATTACATGAGCTGCAATTTCAGTAATAAAGGGTTTACCTTTTTGTTTAATCAGCATTATCGGTTCGTAATTTTTCATTTCGTCTTCTAAGCTATCAGGAAACTCGTTATGAATAAATTTACTACGAAAATAAAAGAGTGTATGGATTGGAAAATTGTCAGAGTTCTTGATTTTACTGTACTCTTCCAATAATGCGAAATGTATTTGCTGCGGGGTTTTTATTTTCTGATTTATAATATTTGAAAACCGGCTATGCTCTCCACAAGCTTTTTCGAATTCAAAAATTGTTTTTATGACATCGTCTCTAAGACTGTCATATTTTGTTAGCTCATAATCCAAATCCGATTTGTCAATAATAGCCGAAGCACTATTTGGATCCTCGGGATTTTCGAACCAATTTAAAAGGCTATCCAGTCTTTTATCCCGTAATAAGCGGCGAAATATTCCGTAGTCTTTTATGGAGGCGTATGTCTTAACCGTTTTACCGAATGCGGATTGTTTCATTTCAACAGGTTCTTCCAAAAAGTTATTGGTTTGATTCACATTAAATCCTACTTTTTCGAGATTTGCGCTTTCCATCTTAATTTCCATTTCGTTCTTATTTGTAATCCTGTTATGAATAGAACTTTTATAAAATTCTTTCACCATTTCCCATAAAATCCGGTCAGTATTTTGAAAATAACGGACCTCTTTTTCATTTTTCTCCACCTTCTCAAATAACCTCTTAATGAGAATTTTATGTTTTTCTGATTTAGGTGTTCGGTTTTTTATATTATTTAAAGCTCCCTCTACCTTTCCTATATATTCTTCTTGTGGAGGTTTCTTTCCAGATTTTTTTTGTTTATTATCCTGAACTTCCCTGACCATGTACTCTCTTTCAAATTCATAAAATTTTTGTGATTGCACAAATTTATTTCCGATCACATATGATGGGTTTGCGGTCCTGCCCTTTTGCGGCTGTATTTCATCTTTTACAGCTTCGGCAATGGCCGTATTGAATATGCCTCTCGGAAGGCGCACATGTAGCCCATCATAATCCCACTCTTCTTTAATTTTTTCTTTGATGTGGTATATGTTTAATAACAGCACCTTTTCATGAGAGGGAAGTTTATTTTCTTTTAGTTGCTGGAGCGTAGCGGCTAAATATTTTATCTTGTCTCCAAGATAATCCTCGTAAAAGCTTTTCACTCCATAGGTGATGTCGTCTTTTTTTATCCTTTTTTTTGCGTTAATCTTTTCCTTAAATGAAGTTTCATATTCCTGCAAACTATTTCTGATAAATAGATGGTTACCTGTTCCGGAAATTTTTAGTTCACTCAAAAAATTATCCAAAGGCTTTATGTTTCTGCCAAAATACGCAATGTATTCCTGCAATATATTATATTGCTGATCGTTAGGCTTATCCGTACTTGTTTTATAACTAATGAATTCATGCGCAAGCCGTGTACCAATTTTTCCGGCTGTTAGACCCTTTTTACGGCCCTTTTCAAGCTTTTTTAATTTTTTGGATTCGTCAAGCCATTTTTGCGCCATTCCAATGTGGTTTTCGATTTTTTGCATTAATTTTTCTTCTAAATGCGGGTAACTATAATTCAACAGGCATTCACGAACAAGATCAGGTAAATCCGAAGGTTTTATGTTATAGTCGCGTAATAATTTCTCGCGCAACAACCTAACTTTTCCAAGTTTATTCTTTTGCAATTCAACACTACATTTTTCATGCGATCTTTTTAAATAGGATTCTGTTGTAACTGGCTCGCATGTATCATTTTTTGTTTCGTCAATACATTGTTTAATCACCTCTAAATAATCCCGTATAAAGTCTTCTGGAGATTTTTGGATTTTCTTTTGTTTGTATAACCAGGCATACAAGAATAAATTTTGTAATTCCATTGCACTTATTACTGCCACCGGATGAGCAAGTTTGCCTTGGGGAGGTTTTGCGTAATCACTACTTTTCAAGATAAGTTTAGGCCGACCTTTTTCATCCGTTTTTTTTTGCCATGTTGGCCATTCGGTTTTATCTATATTTTGGAGAATGATACCGATGGTATAATGGGTCATGCGATATTGAGGCGCAAACGTTAGTAAATCATTATTTAGAGCGTTTTTTTTTATTTCTTCATCATTCGAATACAGCCTTTCAGAAACCGCTTCTTGGGTTCTCCAGAGTGGATTAATATTATCTCCCGTTTGATACGCGGCGAGTTTCCCCAAGGCATTTATATCTTTTGTAATTCTGCGCTGATCTTCTTTTCCATTGAGGAATTTAGGGTATTGCTGAAGACATAGCTGCCCCAAAAAATCATGGAAACGCAGCTGTGGAAGATAATTGGTTTCTTCAAAAAACCTGATAGCAAAATAGGGAAACCGATTTTGATATCTGCGCATGACTGTGGTAATTCCTTCAGTTTGTATATTCTGATCCGGCTCGAATTTTTTCTTCCCATCACTATTAATAGCTTGGTATAACTGCGCTGGAATACGGTTAAGCTCATTTAGTATTTCTAAGCCCAGGTCGCCGCTTTCAATTTGAGGTTTGGGAGGCGTACACCAAAATTGGAGAAAGGATTCACGATTGGCGATATACGATTTTTTGCCCGTACCCCTCATGCCCTCTATTTTACTAATCAATTCATTACCATCATTCTTTTCAAGAAATAAACTGAGAAAAAAAGCTACGCGCTTATTTAAGTTTTCTTCGAGGTTGTAAAAGTTTCTTTTATCAATACTGCCGTCTTTCTTATAAGTTGCGGTATAGATGTCCTTAAAATCATCATCGGTGAAAGCAACCAACCGCTTTTTAGCATCTTTTACCGCCATGCGTAAAAGGTAAGCAAGACTTATATCTGTAACGTTTGGCCTGCCGATCCTAAACATTTTAAAATCAGGCGTTTTTGATTCGTAATGATAATGAGAGAAAAAATTGCGATAGCAGTTTAAATCTATGAGCATATTCTTGAGGTATGTTAATGCCATACCGGGATGTTCCTTATCTACCAAATAAGGCATAAACCTGAAATGCTTTTTTAATAACCCAATAACATGACCAAATTTTTCGGGATTCTTAATTGAGTCTATTCTTAATATCTCTGAATTGTATAGATTGTTTTCATCCCTTTTCTCCAAACCCAAAGCTTCTGCAACTTCATTAATAATAATATAGGCATTGTGTCTGGCCTTGTTTGCAAAATGACAGAAAAAAAATTTATGATCAGGATTTGTAACGGAATATGCTTCCCGTTTTTCTGTTTCACCTGAATTACTCACGCTATTATTTTCAGAAAAAGGCTTCATGTTATATATAGAATTTATTATTGAAAATAAATGTATACAAAAAGCCGCCTGTTTAAAAGCAGACGGCTGATTTTTTCTTTCAGATTGATTTTGATTGCTTCTTACTCTAATTTTGTAGGGTATTCACAGCGATAAGCCCGTCAGGTCTGCAATGCGTTCGGCTGTAACTGCCCTAATTTTGTAAGGTATTCACAGCTAATACTCCGCCAAACGTACCAAGTCAATTGCTGTAACTGCCCTAATTTTGTAAGGTATTCACAGCCTGTGTGCTCTTTGTTCCAAACGGTTTTATGCTGTAACTGCCCTAATTTTGTAGGGTATTCACAGCTTATATGAACAGGATAGTTTCCGTTCGTAGGCTGTAACTGCCCTAATTTCGTAGGGTATTCACAGCTTTTGATAGTGAGTCTTGCATCACAAACGCGCTGTAACTGCCCTAATTTTGTAGGGTCTTCACAGCATCGGCATCCGGTCAAGCAGAAGCTTGATTGCTGTAACTGCCCTAATTTCGTAGGGTATTCACAGCTATACGCTGTATCGTCAACCAACGAAATACGCTGTAACTGCCCTAATTTCGTAGGGTATTCACAGCAAGCAATTATTTCCTTCCTTGGGGTTACGTTGCTGTAACTGCCCTAATTTTGTAGGGTATTCACAGCTGTACTTGAGCAGACAAAACGGTCCTTCACGCTGTAACTGCCCTAATTTTGTAGGGTATTCACAGCTTCAAGAGGATGGTAAATTCAGTGTGATCGGCTGTAACTGCCCTAATTTCGTAGGGTATTCACAGCAATTTTTAATTGGAATTGAAGCAATATTTTCTTTTCTGAAAGAATGGATAGCTTACTGTTTTAGTAGGCTATTTTCAGATATTGTATACCAATTAAAATATTTGTCAAGAGATAAATTCCCTTTATTTTTCCTAGGTATTTTTACTTACAGCGCTAAACGGCAGTGAAGAAGTTCCATCAATCATTAGCTTTAAATACATCGCATATCTCGGTAAGTTTACCAAATCATCTTGTGTAAACACGGGGTAAAACTCTTTGGCTAAATATTCCGCATCAGTAGCACCCACCCTGAATGAAATGATAGTGCCCATGTTACCGAATATTGCCGACCTGATCCGGTCATCCAACTGTTCAATATACTGGTGCGAGAGAAAGAGAGATAAGCCATACTTTCTTCCCTCAGCCAGTATGTTTGCAAAGGATAAGGTAACAAATGAATGCATCTCGTCTATGTATACATAGAACGGTATACGTGCCTGTTCCGCTTGTCGTGCACGAAACAATGCAGCGTGTTGAATAGCGGTAAGCATAATGCAGCCCAAGAGAGCCGACGCATCCTCGCCGAGCTCACCTTTAGAAAGGTTGCAGATAAGGATCTTTTGCTTGTCCATGACTTCCTGCATTCTGAATCCTCTTGTCTTTTGTCCTATGGTCGCCAAGAGCGGGGCGCTCACCTGAAATATACCCATCTTATTAAGTATCGGGCTTATCGCTTCTGCCCGTAGGCTTTTTGAGTATTGGTCAAATTCACCGAACCAGAATGAAAGAATGTGCTTATCAGTCACATACTGTACAGCCTTCGCCCTATACTCCTCGTCTGTCAATAGCGGCTGAATGTCTAACAGCGTTGCATCAGGCACACAGAGTAGCGTAAGCAGGGTAAAGCGCAGTATATGCTCCATACGAGGGCCCCAGGAATCCGACCATATCTTTTTGAATGTACCTATAAGGGTTGAAGCGACAAGATGGTGATATGTAGGATGTATTCCTTTGAGCGAGTTAAAGGCTATGGCATTTTTAATGTCTTTAGGGTTGAAATAAATGAGATCGTCTTTTCTTCCTTCAGGAATTTGCTTAATCAAATTCTTTGCTACATCACCGTGAGGGTCTATGACGCACAGCCCATTGCCGCGCTCGATGTCTGAAATAGCCATACTAGTAAGCAAGGTAGACTTACCCGTCCCTGATTTCCCAATGCAGTAGATATGCTGCAATCGGTCTTTGTCTTTGATGCCAAACTTCTGATTGGTATTCCTGTAGTTCGTTATTCCAATGGTGGTGATCTCGCTGTTCTCATGCATAGAGAAAGCGTAGCTGAGGCGTCAAGGTGGAACCAGTAGGAAGAATTTGCTAGTCAGTGCACAATATCTTACGTAGCAAAATCTTCCTGCTATCTGCGCATATCTATATTTGGCAGACTGAATTCATGGAGATATCACAAGAAGAATTGCAATCATTCAAAAGAATGTACAAAGAAGAATTCGGCAAAGAACTCTCAGATCAAGAAGCCTACGAAAAGGCTTTGAAATTAATAACCCTCATAAAGGCTGTGTATCTCCCGGATGATTGATATTGACAAGAATAAGCTAGTACATATAATACTACTGTTGAACCGCGTGCAGAGCCCTTACCTATATATTTCTCGCACTAAAAGGGCAGCCTGCCATCTTTGTAATCCTTCGGGGTTGCATGTGGTTCAACCAGGCTGTCCTTTTAGCGTCTATGCATAAACCCACCACAGAGAAAATCAAATACTTCCTGTATGCCCGCAAATCCTCAGAAAATGAGGACAGGCAGGTACAGTCCATCGAAGACCAGATCAAATGTCTCAAAGAACTTGCCCAAAAGCTCGATCTTGAAATTGTTGAAATATTTACCGAGGCGAAATCTGCAAAGCAACCGTATATCCGGCCTGTCTTTGCAGACATGGTCAAGCGCATTGAAAAAGGACAGGCAAACGGGATTCTTGCTTGGGAGCTCAACCGTGTTTCTCGCAACCCAGTTGACAGCGGTATCATCAACTGGCTCTTGCAGCAAGGCGTTTTGCGGTGCATTCAGACGATAGACAGAAAATACCTGACGGAGGATAACGTCATTGTGTTCAATGTGGACAGCAGCATGGCGAATCAATACATCATTGATTTGCGCAAGAACTGTTACCGCGGAATGGTCGGCAAAGCCGAGCGCGGATGGTTACCGGGTATTCCGCCTGTGGGGTATATAAACTATACGGTAGAAAAAGATGTCAATATCATAGAGACAGATAAAGAGCGATTTCATTTAGTCCGTCGCATGTGGGACATGCTCCTTTCTGGAGGATACACGCCGTCCCAAATCCTCAACATTGCCAACAATGAATGGGGCTTTCGGACACGGAAGTTTAAAAAATACGGTGGCGGTCCGCTCCAAATGAGCACGATCTATAAGTTGTTCACCAATATATTTTATTCGGGCCTTTTTGAATGGGACGGGAAACTCTATAATGGCAAACATACACCTATGATTACACTGCAGGAATACGATCACGCCCAGGCTATTTTAGGCTCGCGTGGACGGCCCCGCCCCAAGAGGCACACGTTTGCATTTACAGGCATTATGACTTGCGGGGAATGCGGCTGCATGATTACCGCCTCTGAAAAACAGAAATTAATCAGAACAACAAAGACCCTCAAAACCTTCATTTACTATCACTGCACGAAAAAGAGAAAGGATGCAATGTGTACACAGCATCCCATATCCATTGCTGAACTGGAACAACAAATTACTGACCAGCTAAAAGAATTCGAGATATCGAAGATAGCTGCAG
>Ga0207135_1018_pt1 | contig 22735 bp, 19 predicted proteins | sample Alteio_BWMinHeat_10_FD_153530 | JGI IMG/M metagenome (GOLD analysis project Ga0207135, IMG submission 153530) | Enriched cells from forest soil in Barre Woods Harvard Forest LTER site, Petersham, Massachusetts, United States -... | ecosystem: Environmental > Terrestrial > Soil > Temperate forest >...
GCCAGATGCCGATGAGGATATCAGCGAAGCGGAGAGCGCCGTCCCGGTCCTCGCTTCAATCGAGGCTTCAATCGAGCTATGAGCACCGTACTCATCGTCGACGACCATGCGTTGATACGCAGCAGCGTGCGCTCATTTCTCAATCGACATTCAACGATCCATGTCTGTGGCGAAGCCAAAGATGGCGAAGAGGCCTTGGAAAAGATCGCAGAACTTCGGCCCGATGTTGTCTTGCTTGATATCGAAATGCCACGAATGAATGGCATTCAAGTCGCGCAGCGAATACATCAACTCCAGCCCTCGACAAAAATAGTTTTCTTTACCGCCCATCCGCAATCCCTTTTTGATAAGAGCAAGATGTGGTCAAACGGGTTCGTCAGCAAATTCAGCACCGAGACTGAATTGATTCCCACTCTTAACCATTTGCTGCAAAGCACTCCTGAAGGACTGGACGGGCCGCCAAGGTATCAATGGCAGCATTCCGTTATGAATGCGTTGGCGTCAGATTGTGAATCGTTGGACGTAAACATCGCCATCGCCGAACAGGCGATCGCAGTTCGTTTGACGGACGTAAAGCTCCCTAGCTCCGAGGAACGGACCGCTCTGAACAATGCTGTGCGAGCGTTAGAAAAATTACAGCAGCAGAAAGCGTAAGAACGGCACGAAATCAGATAACTTCCTGCCGCTGGCCGTCCGCTTCTTCGCCATCCCATCAGCATCTCCAGCGGATTTCCCTTTAGACCCGTAGGTGAAATGCCCCTGGCCGTTCTTGCCCCAGCGGGCGCTTGACGGCTCCCACTTTGCACATCAAAGTGAACGAGTCCGCTACGGTCTCTCACGTATTGTGACCGTGAACTAAACGAGATATATCTCAACGTTCCTATTAATCAGGATGAGGCGAGAAGGAGAGTGCGTACGTGTGTGAAGCCCGCATATTAATTGCAGACGACCATGACATAGTTCGTAAAGGACTCCGTGCGCTTGTACAGGAGGAGCCCAGTTGGCAGGTTGTCGCCGATGTACAGGACGGAAGAAGCGCCGTCGCAAAGACTCAGGAGTTAAAGCCAGACATCGCCATTCTGGATATCGCCATGCCTTCGCTGAATGGCCTTGATGCGACGAAGCAGATCATGAAGGTCAATCCCGATACCAAGGTTTTGATTCTAACCATGCACGACTCCGAACTACTGATTCAGAATGTCCTTAACGCCGGTGCTCGTGGATACCTGATGAAAACAGATGCGGGCCGTGATCTGGTCGTGGCCATACGGGCATTGCTGTTGGGCCAGACCTATTTTACTCAGAAGGTGGCGCAAATCGTCCTGGACACATTCACCGGCAAGAAAACGACCACGACTGAGGGCGATATTCAGTCGCTCACGGCGAAGGAGAGAGAAGTCGTACAATTGCTCGCCGAAGGTAAAAGCAGCAAGGAAGCCGCGGACGTGCTTAACGTGAGCACGAAGACCTTGGAAACGCATCGGTCCAATATCATGAGGAAGCTTGGCTGTCATTCGGTGACTGACGTAGTCCGATATGCCATCCGCAATCACCTCGCGCAGGCGTAGTCGCGGACGCCGTGATTCCCCAACGGAGCATCGCAGTTAGGGCAACCACACTAGCGGTGCTGTCCGTCTCCCAAGTTCTTGTTCATTGACCCGGATAAGAGAGTTCACAAGAAAAAGCCCCGCTACGCAGTATGGCACCACCGGTAGCGGGGCTTAGTTGTTCCCAAGTAGGTGATTACTGCTTGGACGGTGTAACGACACGTACCGTTACAGGCGAGTATTTGTGCCATACTCCCTGCATGATCAGCAGAGAATACCTGCCCATTAGCCCAATGACGTTGGCGTGCCCGGTTTGTGGGGCTAAACCCGGCCACGATTGCAAAACACCCTCCAAAGGTCGTCTTTATATTGTTCACTTGGCCAGAGTCAAGGCAGCAGCGCAGATGGATAAGGATGCCAGGAAGACTCACGCCTGAATTGTCGTGCGAATCTCGGAGCGGAAGGGAATCGATGTAGGCTTTCAGTATGCCAGCCCAAAAAGTCTGCCTCCGCGCGGTAATGACAGTTCGGGAAGGCAAACGCGTATGGACCGGCGAATACGCCTGTTCGATCTGCGGCCTGCGCTTCCGTCCCGATCCAAGCGATCCAGCCAAGCTTTCGCTTGATTTCTCAAAACATCAGGACCAGCACCCCGCCGCAACAGGCACGTAGACTTCAATCCAATTCCCGGCGCCATCTAGTACTATTACCTAAAATTAAAGGTCATGCTAGATTTGATAAGGCCAGCCCTCCTCGACCCCACGGCCTGAAGTAGAGGCTTGAGAAGGAGGTGCAGATGGGTACAGCTTCCAAAAAATTAGACCGTATCCATCAGCTGTGGAAAGAGCTAGAACGAATGGAGCCGAATAGCAGCGAAGCCGAAGCACTCATGAAAAAGATTCGTGCTTTGTCGGCGGAGTATGAGGCTTTGACCGACGCGACTCAAAAGCGCAAAGCATCAAAATGAGTCGCTACCCCTTCACGCGGTTCGATAAACTCCGAGCCCAGCGAAGGTACGTTCAGGCCTGAATTTTGGATGTGTGCATGGACTCTTCTGAGTACGGCGTTGGTACGACCCCTCCCTCAGTCTCTTCGAGACTCCTCACGATTGCATTCTGTAGAGGGCGGTTGTATGTTGCCGTCTATCTGTTGATGCCGGGCCGGAAGCGGGTTGGAGTCCCGGATCAAGTGCCAATTCTTGCGGTCAAACCAAAAATCGCCGGTTAGAGATTCCAATTGAACGCAGTGGAGGCAGGCATGGCGCAGCGGAGAAGGCTCGAGAGTTTCGTCCTGCGAGCGATGGGAATAGTCGCGTCTCTAATCGTGTTGAGTGCAATCGTCGCTATTGGGCACGCTCGACAAGGGAGCCAATCTGGTTCTGGGGGCGCTGGGGCGCTCGGGGTGAAGTTGGACAGCGACGACATCGGCGGAGTGGTGACGAGCTCCAAGGGACCCGAAGCGGGTGTGTGGGTGATCGCTGAAACGCACGATCTGCCGGTGAGATTCATCAAGATCGTTGTGACAGACGACCGCGGGCGCTACCTGATTCCCGAACTGCCGAAGGCGACATACAGCGTGTGGGTGCGCGGCTACGGATTGGTGGATAGTCCGAAAGTGATGGCCGAACCGGGCAAGCAACTCAACCTCACTGCGACACTGGCTCCGGACGACGCTTCGGCGGCGAAATATTATCCGGCCGTCTATTGGTACTCGATGCTCAAAATTCCGGCGAAAGAGGAATTCGGCAAAAATCCGGGTATCTCGGCCAAGATGACGCAAACCGAGTGGCTCAACGACATGAAAAATAATGGCTGCGTCGGCTGCCATCAACTCGGCCAGCTTTCCACGCGAACGATCGAGCCGCAGCTGGGGCACTTCTCCAATTCCGAACAAGCTTGGGCGCGCCGCGTGCAGTCTGGGCAGGCCGCGCAGTTCATGATCGGCCAGCTGACTGAGATGGGTACGCTCTCGATCAAGAATCTGGCGGATTGGACCGACCGAATCGCCAAGGGCGAGTTGCCACAAGCGAAGCCGCAGCGGCCGGAGGGCCTGGAGCGCAACATCGTGGTAACACTGCGCGACTGGATGGACGAAAAGCACTACCTGCACGACTTGATTGCCAGCGACAAACGCTATCCCACGGTCAATGGATACGGCCCGCTATACGGATCACCGGAGTACAGCTCCGATAACATCCCCATCCTCGATCCGGTGAAGAACACGGCGACCTCGTTCCACGCGCCCGTGCGCGATCCAGACATGCCGCTTAGTTTGGGACCGGGCCACATCGCCGCTTTGAAGCCGCTGATGCCGTCGGCCTATTGGGGTGACGAGGCCATCTGGAGCCAGAGAATCAATAACCACAATTCGATGATTGGCCGAGACGGCAGACTGTGGCTGGCTGCCGCGGTGCGCGGGCCGAACAATCCCGATTTCTGCAAGGCGAGTTCGGATATTCCTTCAGGGAAGCTTTTCCCGCTCGACAAGAACATGCGAGAAATCGCCGTATACAATCCGAAGACGGGAGACTATCAGTTCATCGACACGTGCTTTGGCACGCATCACGTGCAGTTCGGGTTTGACGCGAATGACACGCTGTGGGCGAGCGGGGGTGGTCCCGTCGTAGGTTGGCTGAACACGAAAATGTGGGACGCCACGCACGACGCAGCGAAGTCGCAGGGCTGGACCGCGATGATCCTGGACACCAACGGGAACGGCAAGCGAGACGACTACGTCGAGCCCAATCAGCCGGTCGATCCAACAAAGGACAAGCGCATCGTCGCCAGCTTCTACGCGGTGATGCCCAGCCCGACGGATGGGTCCGTGTGGGGAGCGAGCCGCGGAAATCCTGGCGCGGTGGTAAGGATTGCGCCGGGCTCGCATCCTCCCGAAACCGCGCTCGCAGAGCTTTACAACGTGCCGCTGCCCGGTTTTGGCGTGCGCGGCGGCGATATCGACTCGAAAGGCGTCGTGTGGGTATCGCTTGCGAGCGGGCACCTGGGCAGCTTTGATCGCAGCAAGTGCAAAGGTCCGCTCAACGGGCCCAAGGCGACGGGCGATCACTGCCCGGAAGGCTGGTCGTTCTACAAATATCCGGGTCCCGGATTCGAGGGCCTGGGCGACAACAGCGCGGAATCGAGTTACTACACGTGGGTGGACCAGCACAACATATTAGGATTGGGCAACGATGTGCCGATGTCCACCGGCAACCTGAATGACGGGCTGATCGCTTACGCGAATGGCCGCATGGTGGTGTTGCGCGTACCTTATCCGCTGGGCTTCTACGCCAAAGGATTCGATGGCCGAATCGACGATGCGCAGGCCGGCTGGAAGGGGCGCGGGCTGTGGGCGGCGAACGGCGATCGCGTGCCCTGGCTCATCGAGGGCGGCAAAGGGACCAAGCCGCTCGCGGCGCACTTCCAGTTGCGGCCAGATCCACTCGCGAAATAGGCCGCGCGGACGAATTTACTTCCAGTTTTGTTTCCCGCAGGCAGCCGAATGCTGCCACCTATAAAACCACGCACATAAGTCACGCAAAAACTCTCGACTGACAAGACGGGTGTATAGTAGGGGCATCGCGGAGCTGCTGGTCCCAAGGGCACATCTTCGAAAAATGCTCGAGCTCACGGCTCGAGAATGAAGGTTCTTCGACGGAAGGACCTTTGAAACGGAGTTCACCATGGCGCAAATCACGCTGAATGTGAACGGCAAATCACGGATGGTCGATGTCGATCACACCACTCCGCTTCTCTACGTCTTGCGGGACGATCTCGAACTGCACGGGCCGAGATTTGGCTGCGGACTTTCGCAGTGCGGCGCCTGCACGGTAATCATCGACGGCAACACAGTGCGTTCGTGCAGCTATCCGGTGAGTTCGGCCAAGAATAAGAAGATCACTACGCTGGAGGGTTTGGGCACGGTCGCTCATCCTCACGCGCTGCAAGCGGCGTTCATAGAAGAGCAAGCGGCGCAGTGCGGCTATTGCATGAACGGCATGATCATGACGGCCAAAGTTCTGCTGGATAAGAATCCGCATCCGAACGACGAGGACATCAAGCGGGCACTGGAAGGGAATCTGTGCCGGTGCGGCAGCCATCTGCGGGTGATACGCGCGGTGAAGCGCGCAGCGGGCGAGCGCACACAGTCTGCCTGAGGAATAGGACTTCAGCGGCTAAAGCCGCGACCCACAAAGCGGACGACAACTTCTAGAGGCAGAGTTTTTTGAGCGCAACTAGTAAGAGGAGAGCGGTGGGTGATCCGAGCGGTGAAGCGGGCGGCAGCGAAGGCGTGATGCCGCGCTGAAGGCCGGGTGTAAGTCGTACACCCGCTACGTTTAAATCTTCGGACGACGGATTTCAAGAAGAGGAGAGCGCAAATGGAAACGAGCACAATCTCCCGCAGAGAGCTTCTGAAAGGAACTGGCGCGCTGGTGGTGAGCTTCAGTTTGTTTGGCCCGGCGGCGCGCGCTTTGGCGCAAGCCGCGGCGGCCGGAAGCGGCGAGCCGGAGGCGGCGTCGCTCGACTCCTGGCTTGCGGTCGCGCAAGACGGAACGGTGACCGTCTTCACCAGCAAGGTGGAGCTGGGCACGGGTACGGAAACGGCACTGGCGCAGATCGTGGCAGAAGAGTTGGACGTGCCGTTTAGCCGGATTCACATGGAGGCAGGGGACACGTCGAAGACCGTGGACCAGGCCGTCACCGCGGCAAGCAGAACCATCGAGCGCGCGGGACCGCAGCTGCGGCAGGCTGCAGCGGTAGGGCGGCGCGAGCTTGTGCGGATGGCGTCGGAGCGGCTTAACGTTCCCGCAAATCAGCTCACCGTGGTTGATGGAGTGGTGAGCGTGAACGGCGATGCGGCGCGAAAGCTTTCGTACGCCGAACTGGTTGGCGATAAGCGATTCAACGTGAAGATGCAGACCAGCGGAACCGGCTGGGACCTCAAGATCTCTCCCGATGTCCAGGTGAAGAATGTAAACGATTACAAGATCGTGGGGACGTCGGTACGACGCACCGACCTGCCGGGGAAGTTCACGGGCGAATTCACGTACGCGCAGGACGTGCGCGTTCCGGGGATGCTGCATGGCCGCGTTGTGCGGCCGCCGGTAGTGAGTTCGAAGCCGACGAATGTGGATGAAAGTTCGATCAAGCAGATTCCCGGCGTGGTGAAGGTCGTACAGGACGGAAATTTCGTCGGGGTGGTCGCGCAGACGGAATGGGCGGCGATTCAGGCGGCACGGGCGCTGAAAGTAACATGGTCGACGCCGAGCACAAGCCTGCCGGCCAATCCGGATGAGCTCTACGCATATTTGAAGAATACCAAGAGCTACAACGATCAGGTTACGGTCAATAAGGGCAATCCGGATGCGGCATTCGCGCAGGCGAGCAAGAAGTATGAGGCGACCTACCGCTGGCCGTTCCAGTTGCATGGCATGCTCGCACCATCGTGCGCGGTGGCGGATGTGCGCGGGGATTCCGTGACGGTTTGGTCGGGAACGCAAGGGCCTTTCCGCACCAGGAAAGCGCTGTCCGACCTGTTGCACATCCCGGAAAAGAATATCCGCGTGATCTTTCGAGAAGAATCGGGATGTTATGGGCGCCTGAGCCCGGACGACGCGCCACACGATGCCGTGCTTCTTTCACGCGCGGTGGGCAAACCGGTTCGCGTGCAGTGGACGCGCGCCGACGAGCATGGTTGGGAACCGAAAGGGCCGGCACAATTCATCAGCGTGCGGGCCGGAACGGATGCGCAGGGTAATCTGGTGGCCTGGGATTATATGGAACGCGGCTTCCCGTGGACCGAGTCGGCGGTGAATCCGCTGCTCGCGGGCCGGCAAATCGGGATGAAAAGCGTGAATCCCGGCCAGGGTAATGGAAACGCGGGCGGCGGAGAGGCGTACGAATTTGAGAATCAGCGGGTCGTCGCGGCGCTGATTCCGTGGTCGCAGGATCCGCCGACGCCGTTGCGCACCAGCAATCTGCGCGCGCCGGGAGATTTGGCGCGTACGTTTGCGAGCGAATCTTTGCTCGACGAAATTGCCGCCGACCTGCACGTCGATCCGGTGCAATTCCGGCTGCGCTATCTGAAAAATAACAAGCGCGTGACAGAGGTGCTTGTGGCCGCGACGCAGGCCGCGCGGTGGAAAGAGCATGTGCCGCATTCGACGCCAAGTTCGGGCGCGAAGGCGATGGGCAGGGGAGTTTCGATCTCCGGCCGGGATGGCACGGTTACGGCGGCCGTGGCCGAAGTTGAGGTGGATAAATCCAGCGGGGAGATTACAGTCAAGCGCGTCACGCTGGCGCACGATTGCGGCTTGATCGTGAACCCCGACGGCCTGAGAAACCAAATCGAAGGCAACGTCATTCAGGGAGTGAGCCGAACGCTGCTGGAGGAAGTTCGCTTCGATGCTAATGGCGTGAAGAATCTCGATTGGGTGAGCTATCCGATCCTCACCTATCGCCGCGTGCCCGACGTGCAGATTAGGCTGATCAATCGCAAAGAGATGCCCGCGCTGGGCGGGGGCGAACCTTCAACAGTGCCAGTGCCAGCGGCCATCGCCAATGCGGTTTATGATGCGATCGGCGTGCGCGTGCGAGAGGTACCAATGACGCCGCAGAAGGTACAGGCGCTGTTGCGGTCCAAGGCTGCGGCGCAGAGCGCGTGAGTTTCGCAGCGAAGCGAGGATGAAAAAAACCTCAGGTCACCCAACAGAGGCCGTCGGGACGACCTGAGCCACAAACCAGGCCTGGCCGGATCGTCAGGCGCGGCGAGCGGTTTTGCGGCTGCGTCGCTTGGCGCGTACGGGGTTGACGGGTGCGTCGCCGATAAGTTCAGCCGACATCATGCTCGTTACGAAGAGCTTACGACCGTGATCGTGGAACTCGACGGCCGTACGTTCGGGATCAGATTCGGCGACAATTCCGAGACCATACTGCTGGTGTTTAATTTGCTGTCCAGTAGAAAGAACCTGCACGTTGCCTCCTTGAGCGGTTTGCCTCTTCCAGGACTTGTTTCCCGCGGACTTCGGGCAACACGCGCGGAAATTGGGGGCCCGTCCCCAAACGGGCCCCATAAGGGTTAGAGGCCTACGACATTCTCCGCCTGCAAACCTTTCGGGCCCTTGCGGACTTCAAACTCCACAGCTTGGCCCTCATTCAAACTACGGTATCCATCCGCCTGAATTGCTGAGTAATGTACGAATACATCCTCACCGGTTTGACGCTGGATAAAACCATAGCCCTTGCTGGCATTGAACCACTTCACAGTTCCTTGTTCCTTCACTTCTTTCGTCCTTCTCTTTCTTAAATGAATTGTTTGCCGACTCTCGCCTTTTTCCAATCGAAAAGCGGTTGGCGCCTCTAACCCGCACAAAAATGGGCTGCAAGTTTGTTCCTGCAGCCCTCTGAACGAGTCAAAAGGAACGTCAAGAGCAACAAACGCGAATCTATGTTATCACAATTTGGGGTGGATTGTCGATGGGGTAAACTGACTGGTTAACGCGTAACTATATGATTGTATGGCGCTTGAGGTGCTTTTGTGGGTGCCTGGGTGTGCGTGGGAGGACTTGAAGTTCAGAGCTTTGTGTCACGAAGGATTCACATGCCGAAGCCGTTGCTTTGGTAATATCGGGAGTCTTCCCGCGTAATGTTTTAAGGGTGTTCTGAGAGCGTTTCGAGGCGTTCTGAGGGGGGGCGGGCATGGGATCAGGACATGCGCGAAGCTGGCGGCGGCACATTTTTCTTGCTTTCACTTGCTCTGTCTTTGTGGCCGGAGGCGGCACGCTGTTTCACATCGAAGCAGGAGGCCTGCCTGACGATGACGATTCCGTGAGCACCGCCAAGCCTGCCGATTTGCCGACGGGCATGCACATCACTCCTACCGCGGCTCCCGGCGCTCATTTTTCCACCCTCAACCCAAATCTGCCCGGCGCGCCTGAGTTCACCGCCGGTCAGGCGGTCGCCACCGCCATCAGCCCGGACGGAAATACGCTGCTGATTCTCACCAGCGGATACAACATTCGGTACGACGCGAGCGGGAATCTGCTTCCACAAGATTCGAATGAGTACGTTTTTGTTTACGACATCACGGCTCAGGCTCCAAAGAAGATGCAGGTTGTGCAGGTGCCGACCGCTTTCAACGGGCTGGCGTGGAATCCGAATGGGAACGAGTTTTACGTTTCAGGCGGCGAGCAGGACACGGTACACGCGTTTGTCCGACTCGGCACTGTGTGGCACGAAGCCGGTGCGCCGGTGCGCCTGGGGCATGCGGAGGGCCTCGGGCTGGGAGTTCGGCCCGAAGTTGCCGGCGTTGCCGTAAACGCGGCGGGGACACAGTTGATTGCCGCGAATTACGAAAACGATTCGATCAGCGTGGTGGATATCGGTTCACATGCCAAGAGCGGTGAGCTCGATCTGAGGCCGGGAAAGAGCGATCCATCAAAAAAGGGCGTAGCTGGCGGGGAGTATCCCTTCTGGGTGGTCATCAAAGGCAATGAGAAGGCGTATGTCTCCAGTCTTCGCGACCGCGAAATCGTGGTCGTGGCGCTGAAGCAGGAGGGAAGCGATGCCGCACCGCGTGTGGCGACTCGAATTGCCGTGCGCGGGAATCCTAACAAGATGATTTTGAACCATGCTGGCTCGCGGCTCTATGTGGCATGCGATAACAGCGACTCCGTGGCCATTGTGGACACGGAGAGCGACCGGCTGATTTCGCAGTTCGCGGTTACCGCGCCCAAGGATGTGTTCGTGAATCCGCGCGGGTTCAAGGGAAGCAATCCGAATGGCCTGGCGCTTTCTTCAGACGAGCGCACGCTCTACGTCACCGAGGGCGGAACGAATGCCGTAGCGGTGGTCAAACTGGATGGAGATATGGGGCGAGTGGCCGGCCTTGTTCCAACCGGCTGGTATCCGAACTCTGTAAGCGTGAGCGGAGATGGGACGAGGCTTTATATCGTGAATGGCAAAGGGCCCGAAGGACCGAATCCGACCGGGTGCGGCTACACGCCGTCGCCTGCGGCATGTCACGAGAAGAATGCGTTCATTTTTCAGCGCAACCGCGCCGGTTTTCTTACGCTGCCTGTGCCGCGAGATAAGGAACTCGGCGTTTTGACTGAGCAGGTGGCGCAAAACGATCACTTCCGCGCAGTAGGAGCCAAAGATCAGGCGATGATGCAATTCCTGCGCGGCAAGATTCACCATGTCGTCTACATCATCAAGGAAAACCGTAGCTACGATCAGGTGTTGGGCGATCTCGAGAAGGGAAACGGCGATCCTGCGCTGACTTTGTTTCCCGAGCGCCTGTCGCCGAACCATCATGGGCTGGCGCGCAAGTTCGTGACGTTGGACAACTTTTATACGAGCGGGGAAGTAAGCGGCGACGGCTGGAATTGGAGCACCGCGGCGCGAGCAACCGATTCGGTGGAGAAGACGGTTCCGGTGAATTATGCGGGCCACGGCCTCGACTACACATACGAGGGCGGAGAGCGGAACATCAATTCAGGCATCGCGTCGCGAGCGGAACGGCTGCGGGCCAATCCGCTTACGCCGGGGGATGAAGATCTTCTGCCGGGCGCCGCAAACCTGAGCGCGCCCGATGCGGCTGATGACGATGACAATGCCGCGGGAGCCGGATACTTGTGGGACGGCGCGCTCCGGGCCAAGTTGACGCTGCGCAATTATGGATTCTTCATCGATCTGCTGCGTTACCGTTTGCCCGACGGTATTCCCGGGCAGATGCTGCCCGTTCGCGACCCGCGAGCCGAGGGAACAACCGTAGCCTTTGCGACGAATGCGGAGCTTGCGCCTTACACCGACCCCTTTTATCGCGGCTTTGACGAGCGCCTTCCCGATTATTGGCGATTCAAAGAATGGGAGCACGAATTCGACGATTACGTCCGCAACGGCAACCTGCCTGCGCTCGAACTGGTGCGGCTGGGAGGCGATCATTTTGGCGATTTCGCGCGCGCGATCGACGGCGTGAACACGGTCGAGACGCAGATGGCCGCCAACGATTATGCGCTGGGGATGGTGATGGAAAAGATCGCCCACAGCCCGTACAAGAGCGACACGCTAGTCTTCGTGGTGGAAGATGACGCGCAGGACGGCCCGGATCACGTGGATGCACACCGCAGTCTGGCGTTTGTCATGGGGTCTTATGTGCGTCAGAACGCGCTGGTTTCCGAGCGCTATACAACCGTGCACGTGCTCCGGACGATTGAGGATATTCTGGGGATCGAGCCTCTCGGATTGAATGACAGCTCGGTTGAGCCCATGACGGCGGTTTTCGACCGGGCGGCGGAAGTTTGGGATTATCGAGCCGTCGTACCGGCGGTGCTGAAAACGACGCAATTGCCTTTGCCCACGGGAACTGCAGCAACATTGAGCCCTGAAAACAACGATGTGAATCCGGAGCCGCGGCACGATGCAGCTTACTGGGCGGCCAAGACAGAGGGGATGGATTTCTCCGCGGAAGATCGCATCGATACGCCACGCTTCAACCGCATTCTCTGGGCGGGCTTAATGGGCGATGCCGTGCCCTTCCCTGAGAACTCGAAGCCTCGAAATCTGCGGCGGCACCGGGCGCGGCTGCTGCGGCGCTTTGCTCAACATAAAGTTGCTGCAGGGGCTCGAGCTCGCACTCAAGCAGAAAAGAATTCCTAAACCAATTCGCCGAGGCGGGAGAGAGACGCGCCGGAGATCTGCTTGGCGCGCTTATGCTCGTACATCAGTGCGTCGGCGCGGCTGATCTGTTGCGCCAGTTCACGATGGCCCGCCACGTTCACGATGCCCAAGCTGACGGAGAGCGCATAAATGCGCCCGGAATTCTCATTGTTTCTCCCAATCAGGTGCGAGAGGCGTTCGCGAACCAGGAATTCAGCCATTTCGCTCGCGTGGGAAAGCAGAACACAGAATTCATCGCCGCCAAGCCGCCCGATAATGTCGGATTGACGAAAGCACTCTCGCAGCAGACCGGCAATTTGCTGCAGGGCGTAATCGCCTTCGCGATGGCCGAAATTGTCGTTGATGTATTTGAGATTATCCACGTCCATGAAAATCAGTGTCGAGCGCACGCGTTGGCGCGAACTTAGTTTCAGGTGCTGTTCCGCGAGGCTGACAAAGCCGCGGCGGTTATGCAGGCCGGTGAGCTCGTCCATAAGCGAAAGGCTGCGGAGGTGCAATTGGGCTTGCTGGCGGGCGATGGCAAACGACAGGGCTCGCGCGAGCTGGCCGGGGTTGATCTCGGACTTCACCAGGAAATCCTGAGCGCCAAGCTGCAGGGCCTGGGCGGCGAGAGAATCGTCGGCCGATGCGCTGAGGGCGATAAACGGGACGTTTGGCGCCGCCTGTTGAGCCTCGACCAGTACGTCCAACCCCTGGGCGTCTGGCAACGATAGATCGACGAGCGCTACGTCGGCCCGGCCATTTTCCAGATGGCGCTTGGCCTGGTGGAGTTTGTTGGCGCGACGCAGGCGAAAGTTCGTCGCGCCTCCCGCGCGCAGCATTTGTGCCAGACGGCGCGCATCAACGGGATTCCCTTCGACCAAAAGTATTTGGATCTGCTGGCTGGGCATGGCACCCCTCGATTGAGTTTGTCATCCGCTTTTTCATTGCATGTGCAGCCCGAAAGGGCTTTTTCTGGCACGCGGAATGAAGGGTGTTCCTGCAGGCCAAGTGAAACTAGAAGAGCCAAAGCGATTGTAGCTTTTGCGTATAACGGGTCAAGAGTGACGGCGTGCGATGCTGTGCATCTCTAACGGGCTTTTCCACCGGATTTCCCGTGCTTTTCCATCATATGTTCCACAATGGGAACGAGCGCAGGCCAAGCTCGAAGGCTTTTGTAGAAGAGAACTAAGAGCGTTGGTCCATGGGGATGTAGGAGCGCTTATCGTATCCCTTGTAAATCTGGCGGGGGCGGGCGATTTTCTGTTCGGGATCGAGCAGCATCTCTTCCCATTGAGCGATCCATCCGCTCGTTCGCGGAATCGCGAAGAGCACGGGGAACATGGTGACCGGGAAGCCCATGGATTGATAGATCAAGCCGGTATAGAAATCGACGTTGGGATAGAGCTTGCGGCTGACGAAGTATTCGTCCTGGAGGGCAATGCGCTCGACTTCGAGCGCGATATCCAGCAGCGGGTTGCGGCCCATGACATCGAAGACTTCATCGGCGATGCGCTTGATGATGCGAGCGCGCGGATCGTAGTTCTTGTAAATTCGGTGACCGAAACCCATCAGGCGCTTTTCGCCGGATTTGACGCGCTTTACATATGCAGGCACGTTGGCGATAGAGCCGATATCCATGAGCATGCGCAGAACTTCTTCGTTGGCGCCGCCGTGCAAGGGGCCATAGAGAGCGGCAGTGGCGGCCGCCGTGGCGGAGTACGGGTCCACGTGCGAACTGCCGACACAGCGCATGGCGTTGGCGGAGCAATTCTGTTCGTGATCGGCGTGCAGAATGAAGAGAATGTCCAGAGCGTGCTCGAGCGTGGGATTGGGCCTGTATTTCAATTCGGTGGTCTTGAAGAGCATGTTGAGGAAATTGCCGGGATAGCTCAGCTCGTTGTCAGGATAAGCGTAGGGCATTCCGAGGCTGTGGCGATAGGCGAATGCGGCGAGCGTCGGCATTTTGCCAATCAAGCGATAGGTCTGTTTGCGGCGGGATTCGGCATCGAAGATATGGCGCGCGTCCGGGTAAAAGGTGGAGAGCGCGGCGATCGTGGAGATCAGCATGCCCATCGGGTGGGCATCGTAGTGAAAGCCGTCGAGAAATTTCTTGATGCTCTCGTGAATGAAAGTGTGATGCGTGACGTGATAGGTCCAATCCTCTATCTGCGCGCGGGTAGGGAGTTCGCCAAAAAGAATCAGGTAAGCGGTTTCGAGATAGGTGCTGCGCTCGGCCAACTCCTCGATCGGGTATCCGCGATAGCGCAGGATGCCGGCATCGCCATCAATAAAGGTAACTTTGCTCTTGCAGAGGGCGGTATTGTTGAAGGCGGGATCGTAACTCATCATCCCGAAATCGCTCTGGTTGACCTTGATCTGGCGGAGATCGAGAGCCCGGATGGTATCGTCGGTGATGGGCACTTCATAGGTTTTACCGTTACGGTTATCTGTAATGGTGAGCGAGTCCCGGGTCATTCGTTTGGCCTCTCGGACGGTCGATTGCGCCACTGGTTCGACTGGATTCATGTTCCCTGCCTCAGTTTAAGCCCTCAGAGCAGTTCGTCAATGTACACCAAGTTGGGGCATTGCGGAATAGAATCGTGGGCAACGAGATGGCGCAAATCTCGGGGGCAAACCTGGATTTAGGACCAAAAGTGAAGCAGCACCAAGGGAGGAGATCATGCGGGAAATCGAAATTTTCGAGTTCAGGACGAACTGTGTGTCTTGGTTGGAGGAAGTAAGTAAGACCAGGACGGCATTACGGGTGACGCGACACGGCAAACCGCTAGTCGACGTGATTCCCGCGCCTACTCAGGAGGAGAGATCCTGGATTGGATCGATGACGGGAACCCTGAAGATCACAGGCGATATCGTCTCGCCCTTAATTTTGAGCGATGAAGAGCCTTGACCGTTCACGACACGGTGGCATCGTAGGCGGAGGCGATTCGGTGATCAGCGGCGGTCGGCAGCGGCGTGGCGGACGTCATGGCCTTCGACCATGTAGATGACGTCTTCGGCGATGTTGGTAGCGTGATCGGCGACGCGTTCCAGGTTTTTGGCGACCAGGATCAGCTCGAAGGCCTGAAAGACGACGGCCGAATCGCCCATCATGTAGCTTAATAGTTCGCGGAAAATTTGATCGCGGAGGTTATCCACCTGATCGTCACGGACGAGCACGGAACGCGCCAGGGTGAGGTCGCGGCGGACAACGGCGTTCAAGCTGTCGCGAACCATTCCTTCAGCAAGTTCGCTCATGCGGGGCAGATCGACGTACGGCTTCACGCGAGGATGACGCAGGATGCGCTGTGAAGATTGGGCGATATTGACCGCCTGATCGCCGATGCGCTCAAGGTCGTTATTTATACGCGAGATAGAAAGAACGAAGCGCAGATCGGCAGCCATCAATTGGTGGAGCGCAAGCAACTGCATGACCCGGTCATCAATTTCCATCTGGAGCTCATTGATGGCCGGCTCCTCTTCCAGAACGGCTTCGGCCAATGAGGCATCCACATCCAGCACGGAATGGATCGCCTGATGGACCGCGCGCTCGGCAAGGCTGCCCATCCACAGGAGCCTTTCCTTCAGCCCATTCAGCTCGATCTCAAAATGTCGTTCCATGGTCTCCGCCTCTTAGATTTCCACCGTGACAAGCCGTCCAAGTCTACTCATCCGAAGCGCCCAGTGATGTAAGCCTCTGTGCGCGGGTCGGAAGGAGTGGTGAAGAGCTGTGGCGTCGGCCTGAACTCGATCAACTCACCATTGAGCAGGAAGGCGGTAGTATCGCTGACACGCGCGGCCTGCTGCATGTTGTGGGTGACGATGACCAGAGTGCAATTCTGCTTCAGATGGAATAGCAACTCCTCGATCTTCGCGGTATTCACGGGATCGAGTGCGGAGCACGGTTCGTCGAGGAGGAGCACTTCAGGATCCACGGCCAGTGCGCGCGCGATGCACAGGCGTTGCTGTTGCCCGCCGGAGAGCGCGTACGCGGATTTGTGCAACTGATCCTTGACCTCATCCCAAAGGGCGGCGCGGCGCAAGCTGTGTTCCACGGCATCGGAGAGATGGCCATGGCTAGCGGCAGGGAGTCCATTGATGCGCAAGCCGTACGCGACATTTTCAAAAATGGATTTGGGAAAGGGGTTGGGTCGCTGAAAGACCATGCCGATGCGGCGGCGGAGGCTGGTGACGTCTTGCGCAAATATGTCTTCGCCGTCGAGCAGAATTTCACCGACGATGCGGGTGCCGCGTACGGTTTCGTGCATGCGGTTGAAAGTGCGAATCAGCGTTGATTTTCCGCAGCCCGAAGGACCGATAAGCGCAGTCACGCGATTGGCAGTGACTTGCAGGCTGATGGAATGCAGGGCGTGGAGCTTGCCATAGTAGAAGTCGACATTGCGGATCTGCATCCGCAGCGGCGACTCGAGAACCGTCTGCGTACCACTGGGCGTAGGCGGTTTGAGAACAGTCTCCATGGATCCCACCACCGAATTTTCCGAGGATTCCGGTCTATTGTAAGCATGTTTGGCTGAAGTCTGGGCCATATCTACGACCTTTGCGGGGACGCTCCGCGCGAGAGCAGCGTCCTGACAACAATATTAGTGACCAGCACCAGACCGAGCAAAACAAGGCCCGCGGCCCACGCCTGCTGGTGCCAGTCCTCGTAAGGTCCCACGGCGTAGGTATAAATCATAACAGGCAAGGAAGCGATCGGTTGGTTCCAGCCCGGGCTCCAAAAGCGGTTGCCGAAGGCGGTGAAGAGCAAAGGCGCGGTCTCGCCGGCAACGCGGGCGAGTGCTAACAAAGCGGCGGTCATTATGCCGCGCGAAGCGGCGGGCAGAACGACGCTGGAGATGGTGCGCCATTTGCTCGCACCAAGCGCCATGGCGCCTTCGCGCATGGAGCGCGGAACGGCGTGCAGGAATTCCTCGGTGCTGCGAAGCACGATGGGAATCATCATCACACCAAGGGCAAAACCGCCGGCCAAGGTGGAAAAGTGGTGAACCGGCATGACGACCAAGGCGTACGCAAAAATGCCAATAACGATGGAAGGCACACCGTTCAGCAAATCGGCCGTGTATCGGACGACAAAAGGGACGGCATGGCCGCCGAACTCGGCCAAGTACACGCCACCCAGCAATCCGACAGGAATGCCGAAGAGCGCCGCCAGGAACAGGAGCTTGCCGGATCCAACAATGGCATTGGCCATGCCGCCGCCGGTTTCTCCGACGGGCTTGGGCAGCTTGGTGAAGAAGTCCCAATTCACGTCTCTGCCGCCGTGGTACACGAGATATCCGAGAATAAAGAAAAGGACCGAGACGGCCACAAGCGCGCAAAGGCCGGTCAGGCTGAGCATGACGATATTTACCGACTTGCGCCAAAGCAGGCTCATGTGCGCTCCGCGGTGCCGCGCCCGGTGGTCAAGACTATCAGCAAGCGCGCCAAGCCATTGAGCACGAAAGTAAGCAGAAAGAGCACCAAGCCCAGTTCGACGAGCGCACTAAGATAGAGATTGCCGGTGGCCTCGCTGAATTCATTGGCCAGCACTGCGGCGATGGAATAACCGGGCGAGAAAAGCGAGGGCGAGATGGTCGGGTTATTGCCGATGACCATGGTCACAGCCATCGTTTCGCCGAGGGCACGGGCGAGCGCGAGAAAGATCGATCCCATGATGCCGGTGCGCGCATAAGGAACGACGGCCCTCCAGGTGGCTTCCCAACGCGTGGCGCCCAGCGCCAATGCGGCTTCGCGCTGGTCCCCAGGGACGGCCAACAAGACTTCACGGGAGACAGAAATGATGAAGGGAACGATCATGACGGCGAGCACGAGCCCCGCCGTTAGCAATCCAATACCGTACGCCGGGCCTTGAAACAGGGGGGTAAATCCCAGAATGCGCTTCAGAGCAGGTTGAATTTCCGTGCGCATGAGCGGCACGAGAATGAAGACCCCAAGGAGACCATAGATGACGCTGGGAACGGCGGCGAGCAGATCGATCAAGAAGGTGAGATTATCCGAGAGGCGCCGAGGCGCCAGTTCCGCAAGGAAAATAGCCGCGCCGAGTCCGATGGGAACGGCGATCAATAAGCCAAGGGCCGACGTAACCAGCGTCCCGTAGACGAAAGTCAGCGCACCAAACTGACCCGCCACGGGATCCCAGGTAGTGTTCCAGAAAAAGCTCAGTCCGAAGCGATGCCGGGCCTGGGCGGAGTTTGTCCAAAGCTGGTAGACGAGCAAGACGGCGATCAAAACTACAACAAGCGCAAAGATGAGCGTGATCAGGCGGGCAATTTCGTCGCCGCTGCGCGCTCGGCGGATGAGCGCGCGCGGGCCCCAAGGGAGACCCGCGGCGGCGGCTGTGCTGGGCGCAGTTGCCATTTCATGTGGCTGGCGCTATTGAATCAAGGCGATAGCCTTTTGCTCCTTCGCCACGACTTCTTTCGGTAGTTTGGCATAAGCCAAGGGTTCGCAGAATTGCTGACCGGAGGTCAGCATCCATGTCAGGAAATCCTTGATTGCAGTTTTCTTGGCAGGATCCTGGATTTGTGCCGGAATCAGCAGCCAAGTGAAGCTGGAGATCGGATAGGCTTCTTTTCCGGGAGGGTTCGTGATGGAGACGCGGAAATCCTCCGGCATAGACTTGGCGGCACCTGCGGCTGCGGCAGAGACACCGGCCAAACTTGCCTTGATGAAATCCCCGGACGAGTTTTTCACCGTACCGTAAGGAAGACTATTCTGAATGGCATAAATCAGCTCGACGTAGCCGATGGAGTCAGGCGTTTGTTTGAGAAGGCCTGCGACTCCCTCATTGCCCTTGCCACCCAGGCCGACCGGCCAATTTACAGACGTGTTCTTCCCGACCTTGCTTTGCCAATCGCTGCTTACCTTCGAAAGATAATCGGTCCAGATGTAGGTCGTGCCGCTGCCGTCGGAGCGATGGATGACAACAATGTCGTCGGCCGGAAGCTTGACTCCCGGATTAGCACCGGCGATGGCGGGATCATTCCACTTGGTTACTTTGCCGAGGAAAATTCCCGCGATTGCCTCGGGGGTGAACTTCAGTTCTCCAGTGACGCCCGGAATATTGTAGCTGGGGACGGCGGCGCCAAGGACAGTAGGGAAGTGAAGGACCTTGAAGCCAGCCTGTTGAAGCTGCTCATCGGTCATAGGCCCGTCGGAGGCACCGAAATCGACGGTCTTATCGAGGAGCTGGCGGATTCCGCCACCCGATCCGATGGACTGATAGTTGATCTGAACATTCGGATGCAACTTATGGTACTCGTCAAACCATTTAGAATAAATGGGATAGGGAAAAGTTGCGCCCGCAGCATTAATATTTTGGGCCCAAGCCGGGGCAGCTGACAGCATCGCCAGTAGAGTGAAGGCGAGTAGCTTACGCATATTCATATAAGTCATCCTCTCTAGAGTGTTGTCGCTCACTCTGTGTTACGGGACCGTTACGCTGTTGTTACAACGGTGTGAATTTGCCATTCCTGTTTTGAGCACCGATAAAACATAGCCGAAGGCGGTCAATATTCGTTCAATGTCGCATGAATTCTGCGTGACGGAACGACATGGACCGCCCCGGGATTACCTTTAACTTCTGTAAGTTCTTTCCTCTGCAGCTCCGCGAATCCTGCCTCTAGGGCAGGGTGTAGCGGAGGTCGATGTATGCCATACCCAAGTGAGCATTCCTTGGAGCGTTAGGTGCTATGAACCAAGGCGCGCGGCTGAGGTAAGAGAACTGAGTGATGAGCGAGAGCGCTCCATAATTCGGATTTCTCCAGAAAGTCGGGATGAAACCGATGGTGGGCTCTTGAACGCTTCGGTTATTGGAGTTAGAGGAACCCGGGAAGCCATAACCGCAGGGAGAAGCTCCGCCTGCGCCGCATCCGGTCAGAGAGAAGTTCCTTGCGATGTACACGTATCCGTAATAGCCGTAGACCATGAACTTGGGGGTGGTTTGGTATTCAAGGCCCACGATTCCGGCGTCTGAATGGACGGGCGAAAGACCAAGCGTGCTGGTTGTATTGGGTGCCGGCGTCACGACGAAGTCTGGAACGTTGGTGTTGCCGATCTCGCGACCGCCACCGACGCTATAGAAAGCCGTTTCGAAGATCTTGAAGTTCTTAAAGATCTCGAAATTGCTGTTAAAAGAGCCGGCGGCGCCGTGAATGGTGGTGTTTCCAAGATTATTCGTTCCGTTAAAACTGTTGATCCTGAAGGTGCGGAAGAGACCATAAGCTTCCAGGTGGATAGCGTGGCCGGTAGGATTCGGATCATACGCTATTTTCGCGATTAGGTCAGGAGCGACATCAGGAGTCGCGAGGGAGTTCGTCGCCGCAGCCACTTGGCCGCTGGCAGCGCCAAGGGCAGTGCTATTGAGGCTTGTGCCAATGTTGACTTGCGTAGCGTTGAAAGCTATCGGAGTGGTCGGAAAAGTCACCGCGTTGCCGGTAAATTGCTGGGGATTTTCGATTGCGAAACCGACAGCTAGCTTATTGCTGGGGTGGAGGATGAAACGGAACTGGGCCGTACGCTCCCAAGTCAAGCCCACATTGTAGTTCGTGTCCATGTCCTGCGTATTGAAGACGTCCGCAGGCATAACAGCTATACCGGTTCGGCTGGGTGTGACCATGCTCCAGTTTTGCCCGCCAAGAATTTCCCACTTACCGCGGCGATAGTCGACAAAATAGAGGCGCGAGCGCAGCGTGTTGGAATTGCTGGTGACGTTGAGATTGTCGTTGGTGAAGCCCAGGAAGTCAGCCTCGACGTAGCCAATAACCGCTCCGCCCGCTACCGTCGAATCGACTCTCAAAGCGATACGCGAGTTCTGTATGCTGAAGTGATCTTCTGTTAGCGCCCCGAGGGGAAGGGCATTGTTGTACGGGATCGAGTTAAACGAGCTTCCGATGCCGCTACCCATGTCCTTACTGCGGAAGAAGTTGGTCAAATCCATGAACCCGCCCGGCGTGAATTTGGCGTTACCGATGTTGAAGGACAGTGGTGAAGCAGGCGCAGTCTCAGTTTTCTGCGGCGTTTGAGGCGTCTGCGCCGCAGCGGATGCTACAGGAATGCTCGTGGATGAGGGCGATGACGTGGGCAGGCCGGAGGCCGTCGGAAGCGCAGAGACCGATGTCGGCTGCGGGCCCGGAGCGGCCGCTAATTTAGCAGGCGCGGGACTGTCCGTGTGCAGCCGATCTTCGAGTAGCTGCATTTTTTCCTGCTGCTTTTTCAATTGTTCGTTTTGCGCTTGCAACTGCTGAGCCTGATTGAGCAACAGATCGCGGAGTTCCTCGAGTTCGCTCTCTACGCTCGTCGTCTTTGCGGGTTCAGCGGAAGCATCAGGCTTTGCAGTGGCATCGGTACTTTTCGCGGACGAATCTGTGGCTGTTTTCGCTGCGGGGCCATCGGTTCCCGCAGCAATTGCTCTCGGTGCGGCAGGCGAAAGAGCGAGGGCGAGAGCCAGCATACACCCCAAAAATAATCGCATTCATTCCTCCATTTGAAATTGAGCGCCAGGTCGCCTTGGAAGCTTTAACGGGAAGACTCCAGTTGCGCAGAACGCCCAGCACAAGCGCAAATTGACCGGGGCAAAGCTATTCGGAAGAAGTAACCTGTTTGTAACAAACATGTTAATTCTGTGTTACAGGGATTCCTGTATGTGGAAGTCCAACAAAACAAAAGGGCCGGCACCAGGGGAGCGCCGGCCCAGAGGGGTACTTGGTTTTGAGGGTCAGGCTCCGCAGGACTTTGGGCAGAGCCTTCTGTCTGCGAGACGGAACCTAACAGTCAGGAATCACAACCGCATCACGACACTATGAATTCTCGGTAAACGGGGCAGTTTGCGCGTTCAAATTGGCGACGCGGCCGTGGCGCACGTCAAGGCCGCGCACCCAGAAGATTATGTCTTCCGCAATATTCGTGGCGTGATCGGCCAAACGTTCCAGATATCGGCTCGCAAGCACGAGTTGAAGATTTGGCGCGACGTCGCCGGGAGATTCCCGCATACCTTCCAGAAGGCGCTCAAAAATCTCATCGCGATAGCGATCCACTAGATCGTCGCTTTCCAGGACTTCGCCGGCCAAGACTACGTTTCTGAAAATCAACGCGCCCAGGCTCTTTTTGATCATGGCCCGGACAGCGACAACCATGGGCTCGAGTTCCGGCGGAGCGGCAACGGCGGGCATCTCGGAAAGAGAGATGATCCGTTCGGCGAGATTCACGGCCAGGTCGCCCATGCGTTCAAGGTCATTGGTAATTTTGAGAGTGGCGACAACCTGACGAATCTCTTCCGAGGATAGGTCTCCCGACCGGAGCATGCGGACTGCATGTTCGTCGATAACGATCTCCATCTCATTAACGCGAGGTTCCATCAGGAATATCTCACTGGGCGATTGCCGGGGGTCGGAGGAGCCAATTTGCAGGATGGCTGTTAAAGCGCGATCGACATTCATTTCCACGCTTCGCGCCATGGAAACCAAGTAGTTCGTAAGAAGCTCAAGGTGAACGGACTGTGTTGACGGTGCAGGT
>Ga0207135_1020_pt1 | contig 22438 bp, 15 predicted proteins | sample Alteio_BWMinHeat_10_FD_153530 | JGI IMG/M metagenome (GOLD analysis project Ga0207135, IMG submission 153530) | Enriched cells from forest soil in Barre Woods Harvard Forest LTER site, Petersham, Massachusetts, United States -... | ecosystem: Environmental > Terrestrial > Soil > Temperate forest >...
GGCCGGCTCGATGCGCTCCAGCTTCACCGCGAACCGCCAGCAGTCGCCGAAGTCGAATGTGAACTGCATCGACTGGCCGGGCTCCAGCGGCAGCGTTCCGATCTGGACATCGTCCGTGAAGGGAGGCTCCTCGCAGGCCGGGTGTACGGCCCGGACCTGCGCGCCGAAGCGATCGCGGTAGACAAACTCGTAGAGATGATCGAAGTCGAACCGCACCGAGCGCAGGATCGCAGCCGCCAGCGTGTCGAGCGATGCCTGGGCCGAGATGGCGATCCGCCGCCACACATCCCCGAGCGTGATCTTGAAAACGTACGTCCCCGTGCGCGGCGGGGCCTGGGGCAACTCCAGGTTGTTGCGCCAGTCGGGGAAGTAGGGCTGCAAGAGCGGCTGCCATTTGCCGAGGCGGGTTGCATATCGTTCCCGAGGCCGCTCTGGAGGCGTTGGCTTCGCAGAACATCCCTTATTCGGTGAAAGGTAAAGCCACCTATGAGCAGCACATGGCGGCGCTTCGAGGTGATGCTGCCGCGGCAGTTCAATGATGGACGCGTTGTGCCCGGCGAGTGGATTTCGCGAGCGATTCTGGAGATCGGGGACCACTTCGGCGCTGTCAGCTATGAAACGCAGATCATCCAAGGGCATTGGCAACAAGCCGGCATCGAATATCGCGACGACCTGGCGCGCATCATCGTCGATGTCCCTGCCAGGAAAGAACATCGCGCCTGGATGAAGGCATTTAAAGCGCGCTGGAAAGAGCAACTCCAACAGCTCGAAATTTGGATGGTAAGTTACCGGATCGAGATCGAGTGAACGATGCCGGGCAGTAAAGGTGCAGGAGGTAGAGGTGGCAGGAAGGCCGTTAAAACAGAACAGCAAGGCGACCTTTCTGGCGAGGAGCACGAAGAACTGAGGAACCATGTCAAGTCGAGACATCTGCTCGCCTTGGTCCACTAGCCATGCCCCAGGATTGAGAAGGGACGGCGCCGTCGCGGCCGCAGACGCTGGACACGGCGGCGGTCGTTTGACATCAACGTGATGGCAGATGTTCCACCAGTAAGACAACCGCCGGGCCCGGCTCATCCAACAGCTCGGCGAGGCCCACCTCACGCTTTCCGCACAAAAAACAAGGCAATAATCGTCTCAAGCCCAACCTCTCGACTTGCCTTGAGCGCTGAAAACTCCGCCTTCGCAGCCGCGGCATGGCGATTGCTTTTCCCTTCACAAAGAGAACATTCCGGGCGTGTACCCGCCGCAGTTTGATCGCCGCCTGGCATCGGACAAACCACCTGCCACCCCCCCAGCGGCGGTCAATCGCCGCACAGAATTTTGAGACAAAATCTACAGTTTAACGCAGCGATGCGAAAAGCGAGCTAAGCTTTAATCGAGGTAGCCCATGCAAACCTTGACTCTGACAACTCTGATCTTCGTCACCCTCGCCGGCTCTCCCCGTTTCAGCGTCCGCCAGGCCGCCAGCACCAGGCTGGAAGTGCTGGCCGACTACGCCCCTTCCGTCATCCTCGCGGGCGAATCCAGCGCCGACCCCGAGATAGCCACGCGCTGCCGGGCCGTGATGAATCGCTGGTATGCGAAGCACGCGGTCGAGATTGTCGACCGCCTCGAACCGGCCATCGGCTGGCCGTGGTGCGATTCCCTGACCCTGAGCTGCACCGATCAACACGGCACCCTTCTGGAGCTGGACTGGGATCGCCACAACTGGAACTTGCACGACCGTCAGCGCTTTCTGACCCAGGCCCAGCAGCAAGGCTTTCCACCGGGCCACCCCTGGAACGCCTGGCGTGAGGCGACGCGCCTGTGGCTGATCGAGCTGGTGGCCCAGCGGCGCGACGCAGCCTACTTCCTGCGCTGCCTGTGCGAGGGACATTTGCAGCAGTGCCGGCATTACGGCTACGGTCCGCGCTATGGCCTGCCGGTGCAGGGGGAGCTGATGGCGGGCTCGAAGTAGAAAGACTCTTGGCGTGGTGGTCGATTTTCCAACCAGCCTGACCAAATAGCTACCACAGCAACTCATGTCCCGTTCCCCCGTCGGACCAGTCTCCTCACTTCTTTTTGATCGGAGACCCGGGGCTCAGCTCGCGGGTGTCAAACCAAAATAGAAATGTCCGGTCTTAACAAGGTAGAAATGTCCTCTTTGGCTTTCCATGCCACGGAGGGCATCTGCCATGAAAGGGTTCGAAGACCGGATCGCCATGAGTCAGAGCGAGCGCGACGTTTTGAAGGTGGTGCAGAGTGTGGCTGATGGCAAGCGCAGCCAGGCCGAGGCAGCGCGGTTGTTGGACATGACCGCGCGGCACATCCGTCGCTTGGTGAAGCGACTGGCCCAAGACGGCGACGAGGCCTTCGTTCACGGGTTGCGTGGCCGGCCTTCCAACCGCCGCCTGGATGAGGAACGGCGTGCCGAGATCCTGAGGGCCTACCGGACCTGTTACGCGGATTTTGGACCAACCTTCGCCAGCGAGAAACTGGCGGCGCAAGGGCTGCCGGTCTCGGCCGAGACCTTGCGGCAGTGGCTGTTACGGGAGGGGTTGTGGCAACGGCAGCGGCGGCGCGACATCCATCGGAGTCGGCGGCCGCGGCGGCGTTGTTTTGGCGAATTGATCCAGTTGGACACCTCACTGCACGACTGGCTGGAGAGACGCGGAGAGGAGATGGTGTTGGTAGCGATGATCGACGATGCGACCAGTCGGATCGAGGCTGGGTTTTATCAGGGCGAAACGGTCGAGGCCTACATGGACCTGACGGAACGTTGGTTGCGTCGGCACGGGCGGCCGCTGGCGTTGTACACCGATAAAGACAGTGTTTTTCAGTGGCACAGCCAGGGTCGAGCTACCCAAGGGCTGACGCAATTTGGCCGAGCCCTGCAGGAGCTGGACATGGAGTTGATCTTGGCGCACAGCCCGCAGGCCAAGGGACGGATCGAGCGTTTGTTCGGTACGGCGCAGGATCGCTGGGTGAAAGAGTTGCGTTTGGCGAAGGTAACGACCCGAGCGGCAGCGAACGACCTGGTGCATCGCCTGTTGGTTCCGGAATACAACCGGCGTTTTGCGGTGCCGGCAGCAGACGGCGTCGACGCCCATCGTGCCCTGGGACGGCGCTACTGCTTGCCGGCCATCCTCAGCGTACAGACGAGACGGGTGGTGACCAATGACTACACGATTCGCTGGCACAATCGTTGGTATCAGTTGCACAAGCCGGCCTTGCCGGGCTTGCGTGGCGGCCAGGTAACCATCGAGGAACGTCGGGACGGGACGATGGCGATTCGCTTCCGGGAGCAGTACCTCAAGTACCACGAGATCGTGCCCAACGAGAAACCGTGCGCCGAGCCAGCCGCCGGGAGCGGTGCGGCGGCCTCCGCTGCCGGCTCGCTGCGCTCGCCCGCAGCGGAGGCCGCCGCACCGCTCCCGCCCCCCAAAGGCTCGTACCGCCCCGGTCCCGACCATCCCTGGCGTCAAGGTTTGCCGAAGAAATGACCGGTAACGAGACCGGACATTTCTATCTGGGCCAAAAGGAGGACATTTCTACTTTGGTGTGACAGGGCCTCAGCTCGCGGGTGGCGGTCACCTTGGCCGGCCATTACAATGGATCGCGCTTGCCGAATCACTTATTAACCCAAGAGCACGGTGCCATGGCGACGTTGGCGGAGACGTTGGCACAAGCCGTCCACTATCACCAATCCGGTGCCTTGCAGGCGGCGGAGTACCTGTATCGGCAGGTGCTGGGCGCCGATCCCAATAACGCCGACGCCTTTCATCTCCTGGGCGTGCTCGCGTCCCAGGTCGGCCGGCACGATCAGGCCGTCGCCTATATCCAGCAAGCGCTCGCGCTGCGGCCGCTGACGGGCAGCTACTTTTCCAATCTCGGCATCGCTCTCAAGGCCCTGGGTAGACAGGACGAGGCGTTGGCCAGCTTCCAGGCAGGCGCCAGCCTGCAGCCGGACTTGGCCGACGCTCACTTCAACGTCGGCACAGCGCTCAAGGATCTGGGCAGGTGCGAGGAAGCGCTGGCGAGCTTGAACCAGGCCCTGCGCCTCAGGCCCACGTACGTCGAGGCCCACCTCAACTTGGGCGTGGCCCTTGCGGCCTGCGGCAAGCTGGAAGAAGCCGCGGCCAGTTATCAGCAAGTCCTCCGGCTCGAGCCCGGCCGCGCCGACGCTTGCAACAACCTGGGCAACGCCCTGTCCAAACTGGGCAAGCTGGACGAGGCCGCGGCCAGCTTGCGGGCTGCTCTGCACCTCCGGCCGGACTATGCCGACGCCCATTTCAACCTGGCCAATGTCCTGGTCGACCAGGGCAAGCCGCTCGAAGCAGTGGCTTGCTTTCGCGAAGCCCTGCGTCTGAATCCCCAGCACGCGCAGGCCTGCAACAACCTGGGGAACGCTTTGCATTCTCTTGGGCAACTGGACCCGGCCCGGGCCAGCCTGGAGGAGGCCCTGCGCCAGCAGCACGATCATGCCCAGGCCCATTACAACCTGGGCAATGTGCTCCGCGACCAGGGCTTGCTGGAGGAGGCCGCGACCAGTTTTCGGCAGGCCATCCGCTGCCAGCCGGATTACGCCCAGGCGCACAGTAACCTCGGCAATGTTCTGCAGGCACAGGCGAAACTGGATGAGGCTCTGGCCAGCTATGAGCAGGCACTTCGTCTGCAGCCTGACCACGCCGAGACGCATGTCAACCGCGCCATGGCCTGGCTGGTGCGGGGCGATTTCCGCCGCGGCTGGGCCGAGTATGAGTGGCGCTGGCGGCGTCCAGGCCATGCCGCCTGGCCGCTGCCGCAGCCGCGCTGGGATGGCGCCCCGCTGGCGGGCCGGACCATCTTGCTCTACGCCGAGCAGGGCCTGGGCGACACCTTGCATTTCATCCGCTACGCGCCGCTGGTGAAGGAGCGTGGCGGCCGGGTCATCGTAGCCTGCCCCAAAGCGCTCGTGCCCCTCTTGAGGCGCTGTCCGGGTATCGACGATCTGATCGAGGCCGGGGCTGCCCTGCCCCCTTTTGACGTCCAGGCGCCGCTCCTGAGCTTGCCCGGTGTCTTCGGGACCGACCTGACCAGCATTCCGGCTAACGTCCCGTACCTCCACGCCGAGCCGGAGCGTGTGGCCGCCTGGGGCCGGGAGCTTGAGGCGGTCCCCGGCTTCAAGATCGGCATTGCCTGGCAAGGCAACCCAGCCGTCACGGGAGACCGGCGACGGTCTTTCCCGCTGGTTGACCTGGCTCCGCTGGCGCGTCTTGAAGGCGTCCATCTTTTCAGCCTGCAAAAGGGGCCCGGCGCGGAACAGACGAGCGCCCATCAGGGCCGCGTGCCGGTCCTCGACTGGAGCGATCGGCTCGACCTGACGGGCGCGTTCCTGGACACGGCGGCCGTGATGCAGCACCTGGACCTGGTGATCGCCCCGGATAGCGCCATTGCTCACCTGGCGGGCGCCCTCGGCGTACCTGTCTGGGTCGCCCTGTCCTCAGCCGCGGACTGGCGCTGGCTGCTGGGCCGCCAGGACAGCCCGTGGTACCCGACCATGCGTTTATTCCGTCAGACGACGCTGGGGAACTGGCCGGACGTGTTCGAGCGCATGGCGGCGGAGGTCCCGCGGGCATGATGCGCTGCAGGCATCTCACCGCGCCTTCTCTCGGAGCAGCGCGGGAATCAGCTCCTCCAGGCTCCCCACCGCGTCGGCGTGGTGCAAGCGCCGCAGCCCAGCGACATCAGAAAGCGGTAGTCGGCCTCATCAGGTGACACGGCGCCATCAGTGCCCTCGCATACCGGCCTATTGGCCTTAAGGGTAGTCGCAGTTTTGGCTCATTGGCCGAGGGGGTAAGTGCGTTAATAGTCTAGCCGCCGAACTGCTTCACCTTACGCCAAGGGCAGAGAAGAGATGGCCAGCCATCGACGAACGTCCCTAGCTGCGGCGGGGCGTGGGTGGTATTGTTGGTCCCTGCAAGGATGCGGCGCTCGCAGAGGACGTCCCTCTGGGAAAGCCCCGTCCTCTGGTGGCGGAGGTGCCCATCATGTTCACCCGATTGCTGATTTGCCTGATATTGCTGGGAATCACGTCGTCGACAGCGATGTCCGGTTCAGGTGACCAGGACTTTGGCGGCATCGACCCCAAGGTGGTCACCGCCTGGGAAAAGGCTGGGCTCCGATTCGGATGGTTTTCTGCAGCGTCCGGTGACATCTGGCGCTTTGACGTGAAACGCCGGGCCGCTGGTACCGTCTTGCCGGGTTTCGGAGGCTGGCCGACGGATGGTGTGAAAGCATTGCCGGCTCCGGGCGTACAGTTCGGTCTTGACCTCCATGGGAAAGTGGACAACGAGGACCTGAAGGAACTGGCTGGACTAAACCGGTTGGAAGTGCTGAACCTCTTCCGGAGCAGCGTAACCGACGACGGTTTGAAGATCCTAGCCGGGCTGGCCGAATTGCGCGCCCTGAGCCTCTACCAGACCAAGATCACAGATGCCGGCTTGAAATCACTGGCCGGACTGAAGAAGTTGCAAATGCTGGACCTCGGCTGGACCAGTCTAACTGATGAGGGCATGCAGCACCTGGCCGGACTGACCGAGTTGCGTTGCCTGCATCTTGTTCACACCAATGTGACTGACGCTGGCTTGAAGCCACTGGCAGGACTGAAGGAACTGCAAGCCCTGGAACTCGCTCAGACCAAGGTAGCTGACGAAGGTATGAAACACCTGGCCGGATTGACGAGTCTTCAGGTGCTGGGTCTCGTTCGCACGCAAATGGGTGACGCGGGATTGAAGGAACTGAGCGGATTGAAGCAATTGAAAGTGCTGCACCTCGGCAATACCAAGATAACAGATGAAGGTGTGAAACATCTCGCTGGTCTGGACCACTTGCAAGTCCTGAACCTGACTGCCACCAATGTCTCAAACACGGGCCTCGGGCAGCTGGCTGGACTGCAGCAGTTGCAGACCCTGGAGCTCATTGCCACCAAGATCACAGACTCAGGACTGAAAGAACTCGCCGGCCTCACGCAGCTGGAGACACTCAACGTCAGATGGACCGCCGTTGCAGACGAAAGCATAAGGCACCTTGCCGGATTGAAGCGGTTGCGGGAGTTGGATCTTAGCGTCACCAAGCTAACCGACGCGGGCCTCAAGGACCTCGCCCAACTTGAACAGTTGAAGGCGTTGAAGATGCTGAATCTCGCGGGGACAAAAGTAACAGACGCAGGCCTCAAAGACCTGGCCCGGCTCAAGCAGCTCAACGACCTGAATCTTACGGCGACGAAGGTCACCGACGACGGCATGAAGGAGCTGGTTGGACTGCCGCTATTGGAGAGGCTTTCACTTAGCAGCACAAGCATATCCAATACGGGCCTCAGGGACCTTGCTGGTTTGAAGCAGCTCCGAGTGTTGGACCTCAGCCGCACCGACGTGACGCGCGATGGGGTGGACACCTTGGGCGCGGCATTGCCAGAGTTGGAGATGCATCGTTGAAACGATCCTATGAAGGCCTTCCGCAAACTGCCGCCCGCAGGCTGCCCTCAAGGCGCTGCGGCGATGGCTGCAGCGGGGGGCTGCGTGCGGGATGCGCTGCGGGCATCTCACCGCGCCTTCTCTCGCAGCAGCGCGGGAATCAGCTCCTCTAGGCTCCCCAACGCGTCGGCGTGGTGCAAGCGGCCCGCGCGGTCGATGACGAATTGCGCCGCGGTGCTGTCGACGCCCTATCCGCGGCGAACTTGCGGGCCCCTTCGCCGACCCATTGCGGCCACTCATCTTTTTCACCTTCACATACTTTGTCACCAGCTGTTCTTTTTCGTCCAGACTGACGCCGATGATCTCCAGGCCGTCTTCCTAAATCACAGTCGCCAGCAGCCAGTCCCAAAAGTGCTATTTGGCCAGCTCGAATAGCTTGGCGTCGGTTTTGCCGTCCACGGTGAAGGATAAACTAAGAGGTCGAGAAACTAAGGAGTCGGGCTGATGAGTAAAAAAAGGGGTCAGGCACCATTTGTGCGAAGCACCCTTCGGGCCGTGCCGGCAAATGGTGCCTGACCCCTTTTTTTAGGGCCTCTAAGGAGTCGGGCTGATGAGTGAGGGCCGGCACTTCAATTCTTTATGCATATTTCATCTCGAAAGGATTGCCGGGCCAACGTGGCAACGTTAGGCTAGCGGCGGTTCTAACCAAGCGACTCGTCCAATCTTGGCGGCGTGAATGGAGAAGAGCTCAGCTGAATGATCGGCGCCGTGTTGCGCCGACATTCGCATCGCGTTTTTGCTTGGAATCATTGTGTTAATGGCCTTGTTCTGTGCACAGAGGTCTGCTAACCGGAGGAATCCCGTGAGAGTACCAGGACGTTCCGCGTTCACCCTGATCGAGCTGTTGGTGGTGATCGCCATCATTGCGATCCTCATCGGTCTTTTGCTGCCCGCCGTACAGAAGGTACGCGAGGCGGCCGCACGCATCCAGTGCGACAACAACATCAAGCAAATCGGGCTGGCCGTCCACAGCTACCACGACAGCTTCAAGAAAGTGCCTCCCATCGGCTCATGGGGCCCCACTTTCCGGAATAACGACTTCCCCCCTGCGACCAATGGTGGCAGCCTGATTTCGGGCGATGGTGCCACGGGCACGTGGCTGTTGCATCTGTTGCCATACGTCGAGCAAGGAAATCTCTACAGCAAGTTTTCCGCTTTGGGCAATTTGAGTACCAACGATGCGTCCTCAGCATACTTCAACGCCTATGACGCATTGATCAGCACCCCGGTCGCACTCTTCTTGTGCCCCTCGGATGGCTCCAATCCGTCGGGTCAGCAGAATCACAGCGCCGGCAGCTATGCCTCGACGAATTATGCCGGCAACGTGCTGGTTTTCAATCCCAAAGGACAGGGCAACCTCCTGACGGCCATGCCACATGGGACGTCCAGCACCATCATGATTGCGGAACGTATCCAGAATTGCGACGTTTCCCTCGCCCTCGGCTATACCAGCGCCGGTCAAGCGGTGATCGGTCCGGCCTGGGGATGGCAATACCCCGATCACGGCGATGGTGCTCAGTGGGCCGCCTTCGGCTGGTGGACCTCTGGCTGGGAAAGTATTAACTCTGGCACCCCACCCGGCGCCCCCGCTGGTTCCTGCCTCAGAACCGATTATTACGACTGGAGCGCTAATTATTCCCCTGCCAATCCGATAGCCAACCCGAATTACCTCTTCGACGTCAATGCCACCATTGTGAATTGCAATATCTTCGTGACGAACTCGCCTCATGCGACGATGCAGGTTGGTCTTGGGGATGGCAGTGTGAGAAGTGTTAACGGCGGTATCAGCAAGGTGAGCTGGCTAGCAGTATGCATCCCCACTTCTACGGATGTGCCGGGATCGGATTGGTAAGCCGCTCTAGGTTTCGGCGCACATGCGAAGTCCGCCCGCGTGGCGGACTTCGCTGTCGCATTGCACTCGTACTTCCGAGAGACTTCAGCCATGCAGACCCTGATGAGCATTCCCCGCTGCTTGGGCATCATCTTGCTCCTCACAGCATGCTTCCTGAGCACGGCGGGTTGTGGGGGTGGCACGGGGGAAAGAGTTATCGCCGTCACCGGCAGGGTGACGCACAAGGACAATCCAGTTGCCAATATAGTGGTATCGTTTGTGCCAAAGGACTCGACATCCACCGGTGTGAGCACCGGCACGACGGATGAAGACGGTCGGTACTCCCTGACCGTTGTCAAAACGGGCCAACGTGGAGCCGTCGTCGGCACTCATAAGGTCTGGGTCTCACTTCCGCGGCAAGAGCCCCCGCCTTTTGGCGGAGAAAGGGAGAAGAAGAAGAAAACTCCCGCCGCCAAAACGCCGCCGCCCGATCTCGCGGAAACCTTGAAGAGATACGGCAGCTTGGATAAGACTCCGCTCACCGTGGAAGTGGGTGGCGACCAGCCGATTGACTTGAAGCTCGACTGAGATAACGGCCGGCCCCTGCCGGCTTGTCCGGCAGGTGAAGCAGTTCGGCGGCTAGACACGTGAGCGACCCTACTGTGCCCGACCCCTGCCGGCTTGTCCGGCAGGTGAAGCAGTTTGGTAGGCTACTTAGCTGGCCGAACTGCTTCACCTGCCGGACAAGCCGGCAGGGGTCGAGAAATGCACGCTGGGACGCGCGGTTAGCTTCAGAACTGCTTCACCTGCCGGACAAGCCGGCAGGGGTCGGAACATGGGGTTCTCTACAAAGCATGCCTGCGCCCTTTTTTTAGGGCCACTTATCGACAGACCACGAATCTACGGGGATGATGGCGTGGTCAGCGTCAACGCCATCGTCGCCCAGCAGGTGGCGGCGGCGGAGATGAACTGGGACCTGCCGTGCGGGAAGCCGCTCGGCGAATACTCGACGATCGGGAAGCTGCGCGAGGCCACGAACCAGGAGCCATCCGCCAGCTGGGTTCGCAAGAGGAACTCGACGCCGCGCCGGTAAGCCGGTTGATCGACGGGGACGCCGCCTCCCTTGTGCAGAGCAAATAAAGCCAGGCCGGTGGCATAGGCATCGCTTGCCAGGGACGGCAGCTGTGCCCAACCTCCGTCTTCGCGCTGCTCGCCTACGAACTTCGTGACGGCTTTCGTGACGGATGGGGGCTCGGCATGTGCCCAGCCAAGGCCCAGGAGCTGAAATCCCCTATCCGTCGTGTCCGTCGGCTCCGTGCTTTGTAGCCAGCGTCGGGCCTGATCGATCCGCGCAGCGATTTCTCGGCTCCGACCTTTTGGGGCGTACGCCATGAGCCCGCGGATGGCGAGCGCGGTAAACTGGAAGTTGCTGGCCTCATCCGGCGGGCGATAGTTTTCCTGCTGCCAATGTCCGTCTTTGCGTTGGCGAAGCACGAGGTAGTGGACGAGGGCGTCGGTGCTTCGACTGGCTGGTTCGTCCTCGGCTGCCAGCCCCGCCAGCACGTGGGCCGACAACGTTGGATCGATGCCCGTACCGAACAGGAGCGGCCGAACCCTGCCGGCCATGTCCTTCAGAACGAAGGCGCGTTCCTCGCGGGCAATGGTCTCATCGACGTCGAACCCATGCTTGCGGGCCAGGCCCACCGTCATCCCCACGAGCGCATGCTGGTGACAGGTGACGCAGTTTCGGGTCCGGGTGATCGTCTGCTCGCTTTTTTGCAAAAGGGGCAAGGCTGCGGATACGGCACGCCGCGCCGAGTCGGCGTCCGGTGGATGCCGTAGCGCGAGCGGCTTCTGCCGGTACGAAAGCGGCGTGGACTGCTCGGTGCCGGCCTCTCGAAGCATGTTGACGATCGCGGTTTCCCCCCGGCGTGCGGCCCAATCCAGCGCGGTCCTGCTGGCCCAATCCTTCGCATGGACGTTGGCCTTGGCAAGGAGCAGCTGAACGGTTTCCTGGCTCGCGGTGGTGGCGGCACCCAGTAGCGCCGTATGCTGGAAGGGCCCCCCCTGGACGTTGACGTCGGCCCCCGCGGCCATGAGAAGTCGCAGGCAATCCGCGTGTCCCATGCTGGCGGCAACACCGGCCGGCGTTTGCAGGATTCCCCTTTCGAGCTTGCAAACGGCATTGGGATCAGCGCCTCGTTCCAGGAGCAAAGCGACGACCTTGGCATTGCCCGACAAGGCGGCGGTGATCAGCGCGGTAAAACCCGTCGGTGTGGTTGCCTTCACGTCGGCCCCGTGATCGAGCAAGCAATTCACCGCATCGAGGTCGCCGTTGCCCGCGGCGGCCATGAGCGCGGTATAGGCCGGCACGGCCGCGCGGCCCTTCCCGCCGTGCGCGTGTAATAGCTCGAGGGCGCTGCGGCAGCCCGGGACGCTGGCCGCGGCGACCATGGCTAAGTCGTCGACCGTGGCGCCTCGATCGAGCAGAAACTGCATCTTGTCAAGATCGTGGATCGTCCTGAGGAGAGGGGCCGTGCCGTCCCGGCCACGGGCATAAGAATCCGCACCGCCTTCGACAAGGACGTGCATCATCTTCAGGTCCGCGTACAAAGCGGCACGCATGAGCGCGGTGTCACCTGCTTCATCGCGCGCGTTAGCATTCGCTCCCTGCTTGAGCAAGTGCTGCACCTGCGTTGTGTCGCCGTCGCGGATGGCGTCAAGGAGAGCCTTGTCGCGGATACCCTCCGCCACGGGCGTGGCATGCGAACTGTTAGGAGTGGTGAATCTCCAAACGATGGCTAGCGCGATAACGAGAACGAGCAGGAGAGCGATGCCAAGACCCAGGCGAAGAGTAATCCCGTTGCCCAGCGGTCGCAGCATTGGACACCAACCTTCCCAGCGCGGGTCTTTAGATTGCGGGCCCTTTTGAAGATCATAGTTTAGCCCCCAGCGTTGGCCATACCCTACTTGGCGGGCATTTTCCCTCGTGAGTAACCAGAGAAGATTAGAAGAAAATCGGTGAAGAAGAACGTCGGTGTGAGTTTCGGTTGTACGGCTGCACCTTGCGAGAGAAGCTATCAGACTGGAAAGCTCCTGACCGGTCAAAGCATCCCAGAGACGCACGGTCCGGCCCTAACCCGTTCACTTCGCAACTCTGCCTCGCTTTTTGAGAAAGGCGGCAAATCCTTGGACGTCGTGAATGATGCCACCGAATGTTGCCAAGACCTCGAAGGTATTGTCGCTCGTGGGCTCGAGGATGAGATAAAGAGGGGTTTCTGCCGTTTGGAATTGCTGCATTTCGTACCCGTTGTTGACCTGGGCATCCGCTTGGCGCTCGACTTGCGCTGGTGCGTATTTGTACCAGTCAGCGGGTACAATGGCGATGTATAGTATAACCCGAACGTAACGCCGCAACTCCATTTGCACGGCCGGATCCCTGAAGACGAGATTGTGGTTCAGCGCGCCGTTGGTATCAGTCGCACCGTCGATTTCAAGGAAAATCAGCCGCTCATTTTGCTTGGCCCACCCTACTGCGGCCTTCAAGTCGGCCGTCCAAGTCAAGCCTACAAAACCGAAGGCGGGTTTGTATTTTGAATCGGTCCTCGGCAAATCGGGAGCCGGTCCGTTCATCATACGAGCATGTTCGCGGACCGATTGGACAAACCGATAGGCCGTGACCAAGAGGATAGACGTGGCAATCATCAGGCAAAGAGACACCACCCACGCGTGTCGCGCGACTGGTTCGGCTGACCTGACAGGCGTCGGTATGGTCTTCATGTTGGACTCCATACCGTGCCGGTTGCCACCAACCCACCAGCAGGACCACCACCGGTGCCTTCAGAAGATGTAATCTCACCATCGCTTCCCGCGCCAGCCATTGTTGACCCGACGTCATCGGGTCAGCTTTTGGCCCTTGAGTAGCAGCCCCATCAGACCGGGTCGATAGAACTTTTGCAAGGTGGCGTCATCGTCAACCAACTCGAGCGTGCCCGCGCGGCGGTAGGACACGTAGCGCCAGCCGCCCTTGGAGCCGTCGAAGTAACCGTCGGGGCTAACCACAAGCCAGTCCTTGCCGCCGTCCAGGCTGACCAGACTGCAAAGCTCTTGGCCGGTCAAGGCGTCCCAGAGACGCGTGGTTCCATCGCTGGACCCGGTCCACAGGTGCCTGCCGGCGGCGGTTAGTGCCACGCTTCGGACTTGGCCGGAATGGCCCCGGAAACGCAAACGCTGTTTGCCGGTAAGTGCCTCCCACAAGATTGCCGAGCCATCAGAACTTCCGGTGATCACTTTGCTGCCATCGACCGACAGGGCCACGCTCCAAACCCTGTCAGAGTGCCCCAGGAAGGTCTGAAGTTTTTTGCCGCTGGATGCCTCCCACAGGATTGCCGTCCAGTCACTTGACCCCGTCACTATATGCTTGCCGTCGCCGGACAACGCCGCACTCCAGACCACGCCGCTGTGGCCCAGGAAGGTCTGAAGTTTTTTGCCGCTGGAGGCCTCCCACAGGATCACCGTCCCGTCAAAAGACCCCGTGACCAAGTGATTGCCATCGCCGGAGAACTTTGCGCTGGTGATGTGGTCGGTGTGCCCTTGAAACGTCTGGAGTTTCTTACCGCTGGAGGTGTCCCACAAGATAGCTGTCTTTTCAGCGCCCGTCACCACATGTTTGCCGTCGCCGGACAACGCCACGCTCAAGACCATCGGAAACTCCTGGAGCTTCTTGCCGCTCGACGCTTCCCACAGGATCGCCTCCTTAAGTGTCCCCGCGATCACCTGCCTGCCGTCGCCGGATAACGCTGCGCTCCAGATCGCGCTGTTATGCCCAAGGAAAGTCTGAAGCTTTTTGCCGCTGAATGCCTCCCATAAGCTCACCGTCTTGTCGGCAGACCCTATGAGCAAACGCCTGCCGTCCCCGGACAATGCGACGCTTGTCACCGGGTCGGTGTGCCCCGCATAATCTTCGAGGCGGGATACGCCTTGGCCAGTCAACGCGTCCCAGAGACGCGTGGTCCCGTCTTTCGACGCGGTCCAAAGGTGTCTGCCGTCGGCGGATAGGGCCACACTTTGTACCGGGCCGGCATGGCCGCGAAAACTCACACGCTGTTTGCCGCTGAGGACTTCCCACAGGATCGCAGTGCCATCCTCACTTCCGGTGACAATCTTGTTGCCTTCGCCGGACAACGCCACGCTCGTGACCACGTTGGCATGCCCCTGAAGGGTGAAGACCTTCTTGCCGCTGGACAGCTCCCAAAGGACTGCCGTCTTGTCAGCTGACCCCGTAACCAAGCGCTTGCCGTCGCTGGACAACGCCACACTTAAGACCCAGTCATTGTGTCCTTGAAAAGTCTGCAATTTCTTGCCGCTGGACCGATCCCAAAGAATTGCCGTCTTTCCCGACCCTGTGACCAGGTGTTTGCTGTCTGCGGTCAATGCCACGCTCATGACCACGGCAGTGTGTTCCTGGAAGATCTGGAGCTTTTTGCCGCTTGCCGATTCCCACAGGATCGCCGTGCAATCCGAAGACCCCGTGATCAGATATTTGGTGTCCGGGGATATCGCAACGCTGGTGATCCCACCAGTGTGCCCTCGAAAGGTCCGGAGCTTTTTGCCGCTTGCCGATTCCCACAGGATCGCCGTCTTGTCAGCAGAGGCCGTGACCAGGTGCTTGCCATCACTGGACAACGCCACACTCGTTACGTCATCGGAGTGCCCGAGGAAGGTCTGGACCTTCTTGCCGCTGGACGCCTCCCACAGGATTGCCGTCCGATCCATGGACCCCGTGACCAGGTACTTGCCGTCGACAGAAATCGCCTCGCTGGTGATGATGTCGCGGTGCCCTGATTGTACCACCACCTGCAAAGGCGGCTTACCGGCAAAGGCCACAGGCGTGCCGATGGCGGTCGCCGCGAGTCCAACCGCCAGCAGCACGAGTTTCGCCTTCACGTGAGGTAATCTCGGCATCGTTTCCTCCGCGAAGCTACGACAAAGTGGCGGTCAAGGGGTAAGCATTTCGCAGTAAATCCATCATCGGCGTTTTGTCGGCTTCACGGATTGTAACCCGTTCCACCGGTCATCTGGAATAGGTGGCACAAAAAGAAAACGGCCAGGGATGCCGCACCGCCAGCGTCTACATCGCGTCCCCTGGGCGTACCCCCCAGCAGCCGCGCGAGCACCTACGGGGCGAAAGAAAGGGCATCTGCTGGTGGTCGAGGCAAACCCAGCGGCTCTCGACTGCTTGAACCATGTTGCTGTACTTGGCAAATGGGCATTCTGGTGAAGCTGGAGGAGCGGCCCAGATTCCCACTCAGCGTGTCTGGATTGACCGCAAAGGCGTACCGGGTATAGGGGCAGGCGGCGTGGTTCGGTCAAATCGCCTTGTCGGAGGTTGCCCCAATGCTTTCACTGCTCTTGGTGTCACTCGTGCTCTATCTGCCCTGGTTCCCCGATGTGCCAGCGTCGTCGCCGAGTGTAGAGAACAAGCCTACGTTCGAGGCTCGCCCTGAGCAAGGACTCGATAAAGCCATAGCGAATTGCTCGGAAGCCATCCGGTTGCACCCCGATGACGCTAAAGCTTATTACAATCGTGGCAGGGCTTACGGGAACAAAAAGGACTACAACAAGGCCATTGCGGATTACTCGGAAGCCATCCGGTTGGACGCCGATTTGGCCGATGCTTTTACCAGCCGTGGCTGGGCATACGACAAGATAAAATATTACGACAAGGCCATTGCGGATTACTCGGAAGCTATTCGGTTGAACCCCAGTGATGCTGCGGCTTATTTCTACCGCGGCAATGCCCATGCCGTAATCAAAGACTACGACAGCGCTATTGCGGATTTCTCGGAAGCCATCCGGTTGAATCCCACTTACGCCGAGGCCCACCTAAACCGGGGCTGGGCATATGGACAGAAACAGGACTACAATAAGGTTCTGGCGGATTACTCGGAAGCCATCCGATTGAAACCCAATTTTGCTCAGGCTTACAATAATCGTGCTGCCCTTTACAAGGCCACGCAGGACTACGAGAAGGCCATTACGGATTACTCGGAAGTCATCCGCTTGGACCCCCATGACGCTGTTGCCTACTACAATCGTGGCAGAACTCATGGCAGGATGAAGGATTACGACAAAGAGATTGCGGATTACTCGGAAGCCATTCGGTTGAACGCTGACTACGCTGACGCTTACACCAACCGTGGAGCGGCTTACGGGAAAAAGAAGGATTTCGATAAAGCCATCGCCGACTGCACAGTAGCTCTTAGGTTAAACCCCAATTGCGCTCTGGTTTACGCCAATCGTGCCAGGGCCTACGGGGATAAAGGAGACTACGAAAAGGCTCTTGCGGATTACTCGGAAGCCATCCGCTTGGATCTTAACGATGCCGCAGCTTACAGAGGCCGTGGCTGGGCCTATTTGAATAAGAAGGACTACAATAAGGCCACAGCGGATTACTCGGAAGCCATTCGGCTGAATCCCAACGACGCTCAATCGCACCGGGCACTTGGCTTGATTTACTTCATTCGGGGTTTGGCTCATTTTGAACGCAAGGCGTTCGGGCAGGTCATGGCGGATTGCTCAGAGACCATTCGGTTGAACCCCAATAGCTCTGTGGCGTACCTCATGCGGGGGTGTGCTTATATCCTGAGCGAAGACTACGAAAAAGCCATTGCGGATTACTCGGAGGCCATTCGGTTAAATCCCAATGACGCTGAGGCTTACCGGGGCCGTGGCTTGGCCTACGAACAAAAAGGAGACCTCGATAAGGCCAATGCCGATTATGCCGAGGCTGATCGATTGGACCAATAAAACCGTGTGCATCTTGGAAAGGGAAAAAAAGGGGAAAAAAAGAGGACGCAGCTCGTTTTTCACGTCTGGCCTCGCTTGTGCCCTATCGGCTGGTGCTCACGTTCCACAGCTTAATCGTTCCATCGTGGCTGCCCGACGCGAGCATTTTGCCATCGGCACTAAAGGCCAGGGAAGTTACCTCCCATGCATGCCCACCATTGGTAGGAATCTCACGAATCTTTGTCTCGCTACCTCGTAACGGCACTCCTAGCGTTACGGTATTATCACCTCGTTTGACATCCCAAATCTTGATCGTCGAATCCTCAGAGCCCGAAGCCAGCACTTTGCCGCTTGGACTGAATGCTAAGGCTCGTACACCTAAAGAATGAGCTTCGATCAATCCCGCGACTTTACCAGTGGGCATATTCCACAGTCGAATACCTCCCATCATGTCACCTGAGGCCAGTAGTTTTCCATCGGCGCTCAGCGCGATGGGCCAAACTGCAGCTTTGTGCCCACTAAGAGTTGCACTTTTCTTTGTATTGGCCAGGTTCCAGATTCTGACTGTAGCGTCGTCGCTAGCTGACACCAATGCCTCGCCGTTTGGATCGAAAACCAATCCGTTAACATACTCAGAATGTCCAAGCAATGTAGCCGTATGGCGTCCGGTCGCAAGTTCCCAAAGCTTGATCGTCCCATTCGAGGAGCCCGAAGCTAGAACCTTGCCGTTTCGGCTAAATGCCATGCAAGCGCCAGAATCAAAACGACGTATTATTGTGTCACTAAGGAGATTCCACAACGTGATATGGTGGTCGCAACACGCGGCGCCTCAAATGCCGTAGACGTTGCAACCATTTGGCCGGTCGGGCTAATTGCAGCACGTACTATCCCACGATTTTCGTGGAAAGCAGCTCGACGTTTTTCGGTTGCAATTTCCCACAGCTCACACATGCCGGAGTCGCATCCTGAAATCAAGCTTCGATTGTCGGGGCTGAAGGCTACGCTCCATACTCGCCCATTGGCCTTGAAGGTCACCCGCAACTTGTACTCCTCGGCCCATAAACGTGACGCAGGTCCCCCTAACAGAAAAACTACCACGTAAGTCAGCATTATTGTTCGCCGCACATTGTCAGTCATTAGAGATCTCATGCATGTTGGTAATGCTTGGTTTGGACCTCAGAACAACCCGGGCGGCACAGCGGCCGGTGGTCGTTCCGCCGTCGGCCTGATTCAGGAATTCAGGCGCGTTGTACGGATTCGTTTGTTACCTTTCCTAATCATTGCCACGTGCTCGAGCGATTTTTGGCATATTCCAAATCCGCACCGTCTTATCGTTGCTGGCCGAAGCTATGTGCTTGCCATCGCCACTAAATGCCACGCAATTCACTTGATCGGTATGCCCTGTTAGCGTGGCTTTTTCTTTGCCCGTCGCCATGTCCCAGAGCTTGACTAATCCGTCTCGGCCTCCAGCTGCCAGCAATGTCCCGTCGGGACTAAACGCCACTGTGTCCACCAAGCCTTCGTGTCCGGTCACGGTGGACTTTTTCTTACTTGTGCCCACGTACCACAAATGCGCCGCGCCAACTACACCCGCCGTCCCGTTTACGCTAGTGCTTGCCGGTGTCGCAAGAAGCAAGCTGTCAGGGCTGAATGCCAGGTCGCCTCCGCCATGTTTCCAAGTTGCTTTATCTTTCCAAGTGCTGACATCCCATAATTTAATCTCGCCAGGCCCCACTTGAGGACAGGCCACAGAAGCGAGTAGGATCCCGTCGGGACTGAATGCCACGCCAAGTACTTGGCGTTTGTGTCCTCTCAGGGTGGCGAGCTCCTTCCAAGTGGCCACCTCCCACACCATTACTGTCCCATCTGCGCTGGCTGACGCCAATAGTTTTCCGTCGCCGCTAAACGTCACTCGTATCACGAGATCGGTTTGCCGAAGCGTGGTCCTTCGTTCACAAGTAGGCAATGTCCACACTGTTACCGTGTCGCCCGGTGCCCCCGGCAAGCAGTTTGCCACAGGGACAAATGGCCACGGTCCACGACCCCGTGTCTTGGATAACTGTCCGGACCTTTCCCGTGGCCACCTCCCACAATCTGATAGTGCTATCCATCCCCGAGGTTGCCACCATCCTGCAATCAGGACTAAACGCGACCGATTGCACACAACTCGTGTGTCCTTGCAGAACAACGTGGAGGGTCGGTTCCTCTAAACCACGGTTCTGGCCTAGCATCGGTAGGACCGGTATCGCCAGCGAGCGCGATTCCCCGTCAACACTCGCAGGCGTGTCGCACGCGAGTGCCAGGCTTAGGGCCAGCATCTGTATTGCTATCACAACGATTAATCGCGGCATTGCTGTCTCCGCAAGACCGGGATGACGTGCTATCATCGAGCGCTTTGAAGTGGCAGTCATCTGCTAACCTTTTCACCCCTGAGCAGCAGCCCTATCAGACCGGGGCGGTAGAACCTTAGCAAGGTGGCCTGATCGTCGACCAAGTCCAGCGTGCCCGCGCGGCGGTAGGACACGTAGCGCCAGCCGCCCTCGGAGCCGTCGAAGAAACCGTCGGGACTGACCGCCAGCCAGTCCTTGCCGCCGTAAAGACTGATCAGGCTGCAAAGCTCTTGGCCGGTCAACGCGTCCCAAAGACGCGTGGTTCCGTCGCTGGACCCGGTCCACAGGTGCCTGCTGTCGGAGGAAATCGCCACGCTTCGGATCGTGCCAGAGTGGCCGCGGAAACGCAATCGCTGCTTTCCGGTGAGCGTTTCCCACAGGATCGCCGTGCCATCCGCACTTCCTGTGACCAACCTCCTACCGTCTGCGGATAGCGCCACGCTCGTGACCATGCCGGAGTGGCCCCGAAACGTGCAACGCTCTTTACCGCTGAGCGCGTCCCACAGGATCACATTGCCGTCAACACTTCCTGTCACCACCGTCCTGCTGTCGGCGGACCACGCCACGCTCTTGACCCCATAGGCGTGCCCCTGCAAAGTCAGGAGCTTTTTGCCGCTCGTAACATCCCAAAGGATCGCCGTGTTGTCATTAGATCCCGTTGCCAGTTGCTTGCCGTTTGCGGATAGCGCCACGCTCGTGACCGCATCGGCGTGTCCCTGGAAGATCCGAAGCTTTTTGCCGCTGGACACCTCCCATAGGATCGCCGTTTTGTCATCAGATGTGACGACGTGCTTGGGGTCGGCCGACCACGCCACGCTCGTGGCCGCGCCGGTGTGGCCCTGAAACCTTTGGAGCCTTTTGCCGCTGGGCAACTTCCACAAGCTTGCCGTCTTATCTGAAGACCCCGTGAGCAGGTACTGGCCGTCGCAGGACAGCGCCACGCTGGTGACCGTGTCGGTATTTCCGTCCAGCGTCCGGGGCTCTCTGTCTGAGGAGAAATCCCACTGGATCGCATTGTCACCACACGCTGTGACAAGTTGCGCGCGATCCGTTATTGCCACGCCCTGGACGCTGCTGATGTGCCTGCCAACGGTTTGGAGTCTCTTGCCGCTGGACGTCTCCCACACAACCGCCGTCCCATCGATCGACGCTGTAGTCAGATACTTGCCGTCGCCGGATAACGCCATGCACAAGACTTCGCCGAACGGCTGGAAAGACTGGAGCTTCTTGCCGCTGGCCGCGTCCCACAGAATCGCCGCCTCGTCCACGGACCCTGTAACCACGTGTTTGCCGTCGCCGGACAACGCTACGCTCACCGGGAAGGTGTGATCCTGAATGGTCTTGAGCTTTTTGCCGCTGGCCGCGTCCCAGAGGATCGCCGCGGAATCCAAAGCTGCCGTAACCACGCATTTGCCGTCCGCGGACAACGCCACGCTTCTGACCGGTCGCGTGTGTCCCTGGAAAGTCTGGACCTTGTTGGCAGTGGACAACTCCCACAAGATTGCCGTCTTATCCCCGGACCCCGTGACCAGGTATTTGCCGTCGCCGGACAGGGCCACGCTCGTGACCGCGCTGGCGTGGCCTTGAAAGATTAGGAGCTTTTTGCCGCTGGACGCCTGCCACACGACTGTCGACTTATCCGCCGATCCCGTGACAACTCGAGTGCCGTCCCCAGAAAGTGCCACACTCCAGATCGAATCGGCGTGCCCCTGGAAAGTCTGGAGTTTCTTGCCCCTCACCACGTCCCAAAGGATCGCCGTTCTATCATGAGACCCCGTGACCAGACGCTTGCCGTCGCCGGAGAGCGCCACGCTCACGACCGTACTGGAGTGGCCGTGGTAGGTCTGGACCTTCTTGCCGCTGGACACCTCCCACAGGATCGCCAGGTCCCCCGACGCCGTGACAAGGTATTTGCCGTCGCCGGACAGTACCGCGCTATTGACCGGGTCGGTGAGCCCAATCTGTAGCACCACCTGCAGGGGCGGTTCGTGGTCATCGGCCGCAGATGCGCTTGCGGCAGCCGCCACCCATCCCAGGACCAGCACCGGCATTGCCTTCGCAACGGATAAGCTCGCCATTGCTGTCTCTCCGAGACCGTGATGACGTGGCCGTCACCGGGCATCTTGTCGGCTTACCGGATTGTAACCCGTTTGACTGGCGACCGGCAAACCGGAATAGATGGCGCAAAAAGAAAACAGCCAGCGGATACCGCGCAAGTCCGCGGGCGTGCCACGCAGCGCCATCCATTGCCACTCCGTGCCGCGCTATGCCACAAGTCGCATGCGCGGGTAAGCAAACCCGCCCAAAGCAATCCAACCACGGATCACGCTGATGACGCGGATCAAACGAAAGTCGGGTCTCTGGCCTCTTCGTGTGGGGGGTGGGGGGGCAAAACTTGCAAGCTCAAATGCAATCCATTTTTCTTGCCGGGCTGGCATCGCCACGGGGTGAGCAAGGTCCGGGGGAGCGCATCTGTCTCCGGGAGACAGATAGACCAGAGGTGAGCAAGGCTTGAGCGTCCTGAGTTGGCAAGTGTTGACGCTGCGTGGCAAAGCCGTCCGCCTGGAGAGGGTCGCGCAGGTGGCACACCGACCAAAGAGCTTCATGATCGCATCTGCGCTTGTTAATCCTTTATTGACAACACGTTAGCATCCGCCACGCTGAGGGTCATACCCCTGAAACTTGGACCCCATGGTCCCGACTCTTGATCCCCGTGCCCGCGAGGGATGAAGCCGGGAAGCCGGGACATGCTGGAGCGCTTTGTACTCCGCCGCAGCTTGCTCCCCACGATGTGACCTGGCCGGGCCGGCCAATCTTCGGTCGCCCTTGGTGCGCGCCCGCTTCCACAGTAATCATCCCAGCGGTTGGCATGTGCACGGTTGGCATCGATTGGCGTCGATTGACCAAGGGCCGTGCAGTGGCGAGTTTTTGCA